>Ga0268255_10000096_pt1 | contig 72951 bp, 55 predicted proteins | sample AgamicOrMarz_FD_200256 | JGI IMG/M metagenome (GOLD analysis project Ga0268255, IMG submission 200256) | Agave microbial communities from Guanajuato, Mexico - Or.Ma.rz (v2) (version 3) | ecosystem: Host-associated > Plants > Phyllosphere > Phylloplane/Leaf | place: Guanajuato, Mexico...
GCCTCAGCGCTACTGGTACGGTTGCCGAAGGCGGCCAGATCACCTACACCGCCACTTTGACCAACGCTGCCGGTACACCTGTCACCGTCACCCTGAGCAACGGCGCGGTCATCCACATCGACGCCGGCAAAACCACCGGCACGGTCATCGTCGATGCACCCAAAGACGACGTCTACCTGGACGCCGGTAATGTCGCGGCCACCATCAAGACCGTCACCGGCGGCAACTTCGAAAACCTGGTGCCAAGCACCACGCCAGCGGTCACCGCGGTCACCGACACCGTCGACAACACCACCGTCAGCATCAGCGGCAGCACGTCGGTCACCGAGGGCCAGACCGCCACGTACACGGTCAGCCTGACGAACCCGGCGCAAACCGAAGTGACGGTCAAGATCGTCTACAGCGGCACCGCCGCCGATGGTTCGGACTTCACCGGTGTCTACACCGTGAAGATTCCGGCCAACGCCACCAGCGCGACCTTCAACGTGGCGACGCTGGACGACAAGATCACCGAAGGAACTGAGAACTTCGTGGTCAAGGTCGACTCGGCCACCGGCGGCAACTTCGAGCACCTGGCGGTCAGCGGCACCAATGGCAGCGTCAGCACTTCGATCCTCGACAACGATGCAGCGCCGGTCCTTGACCTCGACGCCAACAACTCCAGCGGCAAGACCGGCGCCGATTACCAGGTCACCTTCACCGAAGGCACCCCCGGCCCAGGCGTGTCCATCGGCGACACCGACCTGAAAATCACCGACCCGGACAGCACCATGCTGACCGGCGCGACCATCGTGCTGACCAACCGTCAGCCCGGCGATGCGCTGAACCTGGGCAACAGCGTCAATGGCATCAGCATCAACGCCAACAGCACCAACGGCACGGTCACGCTGACCCTGTCGGGCAATGCGACGCTGGCCGACTACATGCAGCAGATCAAGAACATCACGTTCATCAACACCAGCGAAGACCCGAGCACCGTACCGCGAATCATCACCGTGACGGTGACCGATGGCACCAGCTATTCCAACACCGCCACCACCACGGTGAACGTGGTTGGAGTGAACGATGCGCCAGTGGCTACCGGCGGCGCGGTAACCGGTACCGAAGACACCTCACTGGTGCTCGGCTGGTCGACCTTCGGCGTCAGCGATGTGGACAGTTCCGCCGCCAACCTGGGCGTGAAAATCACCGGCCTGCCAGCTGATGGCAAGCTGCAGTACCTGGACGGTGCAACCTGGAAGGACGTGGCCAACAACCAGACCTTCACCAAGGCGGATATCGACGCCGGCAAGCTGCGCTTCACCCCTGACGCCAACGAATCCGGCGCCAACGGCAATCCGGCCGGCGTGGGCGACCAGAAGGCCGACTATGCACAGATCAGCTTCCAGCCAACCGACGGCCAGACCCTGGGCAATACCGGTACCGTGAAGATCGATATCACGCCAGTCGCCGATGCGCCGAGCCTCAACGTGGCCGGCAATGCCGTGACCTCCACCGGGCTGATCAAGGAAGTCTGGACCGGCCTGTCCGGCCTGGGCACCGATGGCAGCGGCGCGCCGTCCGGCACGCTCAAATCGGTGATCGATGCCGCCGGCACGCCGAACAGCAGCACTACCGTGACCAACGTGCAGTCCGACAGCAACGTGAACGCGGGCACCGCCTCGAAAACCTCCGGCCTGATCTACCTCGAAGCCGGCAAGACCTACACCTTCAGCGGTACCGGCGACGACAGTCTGCTGGTGACCGTCGGCGGCAAGGACGTGGCGGGCATTACCTGGGGCGCGGGCGGCAAGTTGAACGGTTCGTTCACACCGACCACCAGCGGCTATTACACCCTGGACATCTACCACCACAACCAGTCCGGCCCGGGCAGCTATGACGTTAACCTGTCGGTCAACGGCAGCACACCGGTAGACCTGAGCAGTGCCGGCGTACCGCTGTACACCGGCGTGGCCGACTTGGCGAATGCCGGCGTGACCGTCTCCGACCTGCACGGCAGCAACGGCGAAGGCTACTACGACGGCTACAAGCTCAACGAGGCCGCCGAAGGCACCAGCGTCCACCTGTCGAAAATCACCACCGCCCTGACCGACACCGACGGCTCCGAAAGCCTGAGCGTGAAGATCGGCGGTATCCCGGAAGGCAGCGTGCTGAGCGACGGCGCCGGCCATACCGCGACCGTGGGCAGCAACGGCGAAGCGTCGGTGACCGGTTGGAACCTGGGCAGTCTGACGCTGACGCCGCCGACCTACTACAACGGCCAGTTCAACCTGACTGTGACGTCGACCTCCACCGAAGCCCTCGGTGGCTCGGCAATCAGCACCGCGCAGATCCCGGTCACCGTGTACCCGGCGACCTACAACGCCGTGACCGCGACATCCGGCAATGACACCGTGACCGGCACCGATGGCAATGACATCGTCGTTGCCGACATCGGCGGCCTGACCGTGGTGCCGGGCGTCAACTACAACATCGCCTTCATGGTCGACAGTTCGGGCAGCATGAGCTCCTCGTCGGTCACCGCGGCCAAGAACTCGTTGACCTCGGTGTTCAACACCCTCAAGCAGAGCCTGGGCAGCAACTCCGGGACGGTGAACATCTTCCTGGCGGATTTCGACACCCAGGTGAACAAGTCCGTTGCGGTGAACCTCAACGATCCGAACGCGTTGACGCTGCTCAAAAGCGTGCTCGACTCAATGGTCTCCGGCGGCAGCACCAACTATGAAGACGTGTTCAAGACCACCGCGAACTTCTTCAACAGCACCCAGGCCCTGTCCAATACCGACGCGAAGAACCTGACGTACTTCATCACCGACGGCCAGCCCAACCTCTATCAGGCCGGCGAACAGACGAACCCGATACTGTACGGTACCGTCAGGCTCGATGACGTACTGAGCGCCGCCAACTACACCGTCGGCAAGTACTACACCCAGACGATCGACAGCACCCACAAATACACCATCTACGAAGATGGCGAGATGTATCTGTCGACCAAGAACGGCAAGAACTGGAATGACAGCTATGTCGGCACAGTGCATGCCGAGGGCAACGGTACGTTCGAGTTCTCCTACCTGAGTGACAGCGGTTCGGCGGCGACGGGCTCGACTGCCAGCTTCACCCTGCTGAAAAGCCTGAGCAACGTCGAAGCGATTGGCCTGAACAACGGAGTGTCCCTGAACGATCTCAAGCCATACGATTCGGATCAGACACCACAGACCAACATCGACCCGAACAACCTGGCCAACTCGATCATCGGACACACCGAAGCGACCATGCCGGGCTCCGACACGGTCAACGGTGGCGAAGGCAACGACATCCTGTTCGGCGACCTGGTGAGCTTCAACGGCGTGGCCGGCGAGGGCTACCAGGCCATCCAGGCGTTCGTCGCCCAGCAGAACGGCGTCGACGTCAGCAAGGTCACCACCAGCAACGTGCACCAGTACATCACCGAGCACTACACCGCGTTCGATGTGTCCGGTGCCCACGATGGCAACGACACCCTGCTGGGCGGTAGCGGCAATGACATTATCTTCGGCCAGGGCGGCAATGACTCGCTCGACGGCGGCAAGGGCAATGACATCCTGCTCGGCGGTACGGGCAACGACACGCTGATCGGCGGCCAGGGCCATGACACCCTGATCGGCGGTCTGGGTGGCGATACCTTTGTCTGGAAGGCCGGCGACACGGGCAACGACGTGATCAAGGACTTCAAGGTAGGTGACGGCGACCGGATCGACCTGCGGGATCTGTTGCAGGGTGAAAGTGGCAGCACCATCGACCACTTCCTGAAGATCAGCACGGTCGATGGCGTGTCTACGCTGCAAGTCAGCAGCGCCGGCCAGTTCAACACCGGCAACGCCGCCGCGACGCCGGACGTGACGATCAAGCTCGAAGGCAACAACTGGTCGAACGTCAACCTGAACTCGCTGATTGCCGGCAGTGATCCGACCATCAAGATCGATCACAACAACAGCTGAACCTGACACAAAACCATGGCGAGGGAGCTTGCTCCCGCTGGGGTGCGAAGCGGCCTGTTTTCAAGGGCTGCTACGCAGCCCGGCGGGAACAGGCTCCCTCGTCCATGGATAAGTGTTCATACTCCCGCACAGTTGGCCTATGCTGCCCGGCATGACGCTGCTTTCTACACGAGGGATGTCCGATGTTTTACGTGCAACGCGATGCACAAGGCCTGCTGGTGCGCGTGGAAGCCACCGCCTATGCCGAGGCCACCGAAACCCTGCCGGCCGACAATCACGAGATCCAGGATTGGTTTGCCAACCAGGCGGTAGAAAACAGCCTCAAGCAGCTCAAGCAGAGCGACCTGGAAATGATCCGGGTCCTCGACGACCTGATCCAGGTGCTGACCAGCAAAGGCGTGATCCGCGTCACCGACCTGCCGGCAGCGGCCCAGGCCAAGCTGATGGATCGCAACCAGGCGCGGGAAGCCTTGGGTGGGCTGAGCCGGTTGATCGATGATGATGAGAAGGGGCTGATCTAGGCCCTGGATTCATCGGTGTCTGGGCTGGCTTCATCGTCGGATCGCCGCCCGGAGCAAGCCCGCTCCCACAGAGGATCTGGGGTTGATCTGGAATTTCGACTCGACACAAACTCAACGTGGCGAGGGAGCTTGCTCCCGCTGGCCTGCGTAGCAGGCCCCTGCATTTTTCCAGGCAACCCGCAGGGCCCGGTTTTGCGACTGCTGCGCAGCCGAGCGGGAGCAAGCTCCCTCGCCACGGGGTATGGGTTGTCTGAGCTGACACCATCGCGAGCAAGCTCGCTCTCACAGGGATTGGTGTCGATCAACTTCCTCGACAGACACTCCCACAGGGGCTGTGGCTGATCTCAAGTTTCGACTCAACACAAATCCAACGTGGCGAGGGAGCTTGCTCCCGCTGGCCTGCGAAGCAGGCCCCTGCATTTTTCCAGGCAAACCGCAGAGCCCGGTTTTGCGACTGCTGCGCAGCCGAGCGGGAGCAAGCTCCCTCGCCACGGGGTATGGGTTGTCTGGGCTGACACCATCGCGAGCAAGCTCGCTCTCACAGGGATTGGTGTCGATCAACTTCCTCGACAGACACTCCCACAGGGGCTGTGGCTGATCTCAAGTTTCGACTCAACACAAATTCAACGTGGCGAGGGAGCTTGCTCCCGCTGGCCTGCGAAGCAGGCCCCTGCATTTTTCCAGGCAACCCGCAGGGCCGGTTTTGCGACTGCTGCGCAGCCGAGCGGGAGCAAGCTCCCTCGCCACGGGTTATGGGGTGTCTGGACTGACGCCTTCGCGAGCAAGCTCGCTCCCACAATTGGATTAGGGTACGACCGAAGAAACAGGTCGGCTGTAAGGCCGCCTCGCTTTGCTTTTGGCTTTTGGCTTTTGGCTTTTGGCTTTTGGCTTTTGATCTTGGGCGCCCCGTTAACCACGAATGCCTTCGTTCGGGAACACCTCGCCTTGGCGAGGTGCCTAGTGGTGGGGCGAAGCCTTTTTTGCTTACTTTTTTTGGCGTTTGAAAAAAAGTGAGCCGCCGTCAGGGCGGAACCCTAAGCAGCCGTTACCGCAGAAATGGATATGTCCCCGGTCAAAAAAATCCATGCAGCCTGTCAGGCCGCCATCGCGAGCAGGCTCGCTCCCACAGTTGGATTGCAGTGAGGCATAGAAATACATGCCGCCTCGCAAACAAGCCTCACCCCCAACGTCGAGGCTCCCCAACCAACTGCCCCTGCACCCCAAACAACCCCATCTCCCGAATCACCGCCAGCTCACCCTCAGTCTCCACCCGCTCGGCAATCAATGGCAAATCAATGCTATGGGCAGCCCGCTGGATCGCTTCAATGAACAGACGCTTGTCGCTTTCCTGATCAATGGCCCGGATATAGCTGCCATCGATCTTCAGATAGGCCAACCCCAGCCGCGACAGGTTGCCGATCATGCTGAACCGTCCGCCAAAACGCTGCAGGCTCAGGGAGAAGCCCAACTCGCGCAGTTGCCGGGTCAGTTGCTCCAGCACCGCCTGTTCCGGCAATTGCTCTTCACCGATCTCCAGGGTCAGGCGTGGCCCGAGGTTGGAATGAGCCCGCAGGATTTCAAAGATTTTATTGAGTGCCTGGGGATCGGCCAGGGTCGCTGAGGACAGGTTCAACGCCAGGGACTGTTCGTGCCCGGCCATTTGCCGCAGCACCTGCTCGAGCATCAGTCGGTCCAGGCGCGCAGTCCAGCCAAAACGCTCCAACCAGGGCAGGAAGCGCCCGGCAGGGATGGTCTTGCCTTGCTCGTCCAACAACCGCGACAGCACTTTGTAATGCAGCACCACCTGGATGTCGTTCGCCGCCACCACCGGCTGGAAATACAGCTCAAAGCGCTGCTGGCCCAGGGCCTGGTCCAACAAGGTATGCCAGGCATGGTGATCGTCGCCGACCGCAGCCACCGCGCTATGATCCAGGCAGACCGGTTCGCCCTGGCTTTCAGCCTGGGCCAGGGCTTGGTCACCCAATTGCAACACCGCCTGGGGCGAGTCGCCATGGACGAACGGCGCCAGCCCGATCGTGGCCACAGACGCCACGTCGGTCGCGCCGGTGGCGTGCAGGCTCGCCAACGCAGCCTCAAGGTTGTGCGCCAGTTGCAACGCTTCATCACGCACCAGGCCCGGAGCCAACACGGCAAATTCGCCGCCGCGAATACGCGTCACCAGGTTCTGGGTTTCCGGATAGCGAGCACTTTCACGCAGCAATTGCTCGCCAACCGCTTGCAGCAGCTGGTCGGTGCGCTGCCCACCGAGCCGCTGGTTCAAACCGGCCAGATCCTTGACCCGCAACAACAGCAGGTAACCGGAACTGGCCTGCTCCGGGTTGCTCACCCGGGCATTGAGCTGCATTTCAAAGTAACGCCGGTTGGCCAGGCCCGTGAGGTTGTCCTGATAGGACTCGACCCGCAGTTTCTCGCTGCGCTCGGCCTGCTCCTGAAACAACGCCTTGAGCTTCTCGACCATCTGATTCATCGCCTGCACCACACGACGCAGCTCCGGGGTACGCGGCAACTCCGGCAGGCTCAGGAATTCACGCCGGGCGATGGCGTGGGATTGATGCACCATGTAATCCAACGGCTTGAGTTGGCGACGCAGCAACAAGGCCCCGAGCACTGCGCTCACCGCGCCGCACAGCAGCAACCAGCCGAGGCTGCCCAGCGCGCTCTGCCACAGTTTGGCGAGGGCGAACATCGGGTGGCTGACCACCTCGACCCGCGCAGCCTGCTCCCAGCCACGGCTGACGATCGCATCACCACCGGCCGGCTCCAGGCCAATGAGCGAAACGAACCATTGCGGCACGCTGCCGGCGTCCGGGGTGCCGGTACGTTCCACCAGGGTCTTGTCGGTAGCCACGTCGACCACACGGATGCTGGCGTAGTAACCGCTGTCGAAAATCGAGCTGACCATCAGCTCGACCATCGCCGGGTCGTCGATGTTCGGCGTCAGGGACAGCGCCAGCGCAGTGGCCGCGTCCTGGGCATGGGAGCGCAATTGGTTGACGTACTGGGCCCGCGAGCTCTCCAGGCTGACCATGAAGCTGCCGCTGAAGGCAACCACCAGGAACAGACAGATAGCGATCAACAGCTGTTTGAACAAGGACATCTGAGCGCGCGCTCCTAGTTAGTCGTCTCGACCGGAAAACCTTCGGCCTGCATTTTTTTCAACACATCCTGCCACCGGGACAGGCGCTTGGTATCACCGACTTTTTTGTTGCCCTTGGCGCCCGGCAGCCACAGTCCTTCGGCATTGAAAGAATAGACCGGCAGCAGGTCGGTTCGCTGGCTGGCCGGCTGGATGCCGTCGATCAGGCTGTCGAGTACCAGAGGCATCGCCTCGGGCGTGGCGTAGTAAGTGAGCACCATGTGCGCCCGGTTCTGCCGCAACGCCTTGACGTAGGTAATGCGCAGCTTGTCACTGGACACCCCGAGATGGCGCAGGCTGAAATACTTGGCGATGGCGTAGTCTTCGCAATCCCCGGCGCCCTTCCACAAGGCCTGGATCGGGGTTTCCCAGTAATCGACCTCATGCCACAGGTCGGTGTCTTCCATGTAGCGCACCTGCCTGTTGAAAAACAGGTTCACCACTTTGAGCTGCTCCAGCTCCGGGAGCTGTTTCTGGGTCGCCAGCAGGTGCTGCCAGGCGTCGATCCGTTGTTGGCCTTCGCCCAGCGGCCCATACAACGCTTGTGCCCGTCGGCTGATCTGCGCAAAGTCCCAGTCCGCCTGCAAGCCACCCAGCATGAGGCCGGCCAGCAATAATGCCGAACACAACCAGCGCAAGGACCTGAAGACAGGAAAAGGTGCAGCCAAGGGAAATACGTCCGAAAGGGGCCGTTGGAAATTCGTTGGATGGTGAAGCCTGGCCCGGTAAAAGACAATGGCAAGGTGCAATCACCGAAGGCACGCTAAACTTTAGTTCAGGAACCGGGACTGCGAGATTTTGACGGACGGATAATCTGTCACTAATGTTGGCATGGATCCAATCCAGAAAGATCAGTCAGAGTATGTTGTCGTGACAAACAAGCCCAAGCTGCTCAGCACCATCCAGGTCAACGGTCCCATCCCCGCTGCCCAGGCACGTTCGATCATTGAAGGAGCGTTGCGCGAGGCCATCCTCGACGGGCGCCTACCGTGCGGCACCGCCCTGCGCCAGCAGGAACTGGCCGATCTGTTCGGGGTGAGCCGCATGCCGGTGCGCGAGGCATTGCGCCAGCTCGAGGCCCAGTCACTGCTCAACGTGGTCCAGCACAAGGGCGCGGTGGTCGCGCCACTGATCACCAACAATGCCGTCGAAACCTACCAGCTACGCACGGTCCTGGAATCATTCGCCCTGCGCCTGTCGATTCCGCTGCTCGATGACGCCGACCTGGCGCAGGCCGCCGGCTACATCGAACAGCTGGAAACGCAAACCGAGCACGCCGAAATCGGCAAGCTCAACCGGCTGTTCCACATGTCGCTTTACCACAAGGCACCCAACGGCAAGCTGCTGGACCTGGTCGAACGCGAGCTCAATGAAGAAGAGCGGTTCCTGCGCTTTCACCTGTCCTCCATGGGACTCGGCAAGTTGAGCCAGGACGATCATCGCGCATTGCTCCAGGCCGCTGCGGACAAAGACATCGATAAGGCGGTTGGCTTGCTGGAACTTCACCTGGAAAAAGCCTCGGTCACCATGCGCCGGTATCTGGAACAGCAATCGAATCGCTGAGCACACGCCGACGACCCGGTCGGCGTAAAAACTTCTTACACATCCTTCCCAGTCTTTTCTCGCCTGCCCGGCGCGGCGCGGCTGTGGCTGCGACTCGTCGGCCCCTCGGGTCAATGGCACTGCCATCGATTTGGGCTCACTCTTGCGTTTGTCGATTCAAAAAACAGACCTGAAGAGTCAGCGCCTGGCTGCCACCAGGCGAATCGAAGCCACACGCAAGGAGCGTCGTCCAACCGGCGGGATGTTCGGAGGTCCGACCGACGTCTCTCCCATAAATATAAATGTCCTGATTCCCAGTCCCTTGAAGTGCTCCGGGTGAGGCATTCACTCGAACTATTCGATTCTGATACTTATAAATCGGAAGGAGTCTCTTCGCCCGAATAAAACTTATATTAAAAGTTTTAACACCCCACTTCGCGCCCAATAAAACCAATATTTTAAATATTTAAAAATATTCTTGCCGCTTAGTTGTTTTGTGTATTAGTTTTTTATCCGTCGACTTCTCGTCGACCGCTCCGATGCTCTGACAAGGCCTGAATACAAGCCCCATCGTCAGACAGCACGCATCAGGGCGAACACTTGAGTCACTTTGGCAATTTATGGATTGCGGTTCAGGCGCCCGCTCGCGCCGACAAATAGCGGGCAACTTTCCGAACAAAACATCATTGATGAGGACGTTCCAATGCAGCCAACCAAAGAACAACTATCTCTGAAAAAACACGAACTAGGCCAACACCCGGTTTTTTCCGAAATTACATCAATTGATCTATTACGCCGTTTCATGGAAAGCCACGTGTTTGCCGTATGGGACTTCATGTCCCTGACCAAGCGACTGCAACGCGAGCTCACCTGTGTGCACCTGCCCTGGCTACCGCCAGCCGACCCGCACGCGGCACGCCTGATCAATGAAATCGTGCTCGGCGAGGAGTCCGATGACCGTCCTGGCGCCGGCTATTGCAGCCATTTCGAACTGTACCTGGACGCGATGCGCGAGGTCGGCGCGGACACCAGTGCCATCGAGCAATTCATCACCTTGCAGCAGGAAGGCGTCAGTCCCGAGACCGCCCTGGATAGCGTCGAGGTCGAACCTGCCGCGGCGCGCTTCGTTCGTCAGACCCTGCACACCGCCCTGCACGCCCCGGCCCACAGTGTCGCTGCCGCGTTCGTGCACGGTCGCGAGAGCGTCATCCCGCAGATGTTCCAGCGCATGCTGGACGCCTGGGGCATTGGCCTGGATCAGGCACCGACCTTTCGCTACTACCTGCAACGGCATATCGAAGTCGATTCCGAAGACCACGGCCCGGCAGCGGAAAAATTGCTGGCGCGGCTGATCGATGGCGACCCGCAGCGCGAAACCGAAGTACTCGCCGCGGCCCTCGCCGCCGTTCACAGTCGCGTAGCGCTGTGGGATGGCCTGCGCCAGAGCATGACCCAACCGGTTGCGCAGGTGACGCCATGAACGCCATTCCTTACCAGTCTTTTGCCGACACCTGGGAAAGCCGCGCCACCATCCGCACCCGGCCACGGCGCTGGGTCGAGGACGATGACAAGTTGATCTTCCCCATGAGCCGCCAGCCCATGGTGCACAGCCAGACGTTTCTCACGCACTGCCCCCAATTGCGCGATTTCGTGCTGGTACAAAGCCTCTACAAGTTCATCAACGACGTAGTGATTTTCGAGACTGAACTGGTGGATCACACCGCCCGCCGCATCGCCAAGAACCGCTTCGGCATCGAGTTCCCGTTCGCCTGTCGCTACGACGCGATGACGGTGGTGGTGGATGAGGACTATCACGCGCTGGTGGCGATGGACTTCATGCAGCAGACCATCGACATGACCGGCATCGAGCCGATCCCGTTGCCGCAACAGATCGAACTCAGCCGCGCGATACCGGCGACCCTGGCCCAGGCACCGGAGCACTTGCTCAGCGCGGTGGAGCTGATCTGCATCGCCATCGCCGAGAACACCGTGACCAACGACGTGGCGGCCTTCGCCCGAGACGACTCGGTCAAGGCGTCGATCAAGGGCCTGATGGCCGATCACCTGCTCGATGAGGGCCGGCATTCCGGGTTCTGGACGCGGCTGGTGCAGATGTACTGGCGCAGCGCGCCCGAAGCGGATCGCGAGGCGATTGCGCGCTTGATGCCCGGGTTCATCGCCCAGTACCTGGCGAGCGACCTACAACAGGCGTTCGACTTCGAGTTGATCGCACACCTGTCAGTCGATGACTTGGTGCGCCAGTCCCTGCGCGAAGACGCCAGCGCCCTGGCTTATCCGATCAATCGCTTCCACCCCCTGGTGGGCAATATCACACGCTTCTTTCGCGGCAGCTCGATGCTCGCCTCCCCTTGCGTGCGTGACGCCCTCGCGGACTACCTGACCCCATGAGGACTTTTCAATGAGACGCCTCGAAATTGCCGTGCCCGGCACCAGCCAGGCCATGGCCGAACTCGCCCGGGAACTTGAACTGCATGGCCACGTTGTCATGGACGTTCAATCGACCACCGCCGTCGACCTGTTGATCGATGACGGCACGGTTTGCCCTGCCCTTGAAGCCCGCTCCCGCCTGGAAATACGCGTGGCAATGCGCAGCGTGCCCGGCGAACTTCTGCCACAACCGATCGTGTTTTTTCACACCACTGCGCGGCGCCTGCTGGCCCAGGAGCTCATCGCCACGCAAAACGACGGCAACGGTCAGTCCCTGCGTCTGCGAGCCCTGGCCGCGGTGGTCGAGGGTGGTGCCCGGCTGGTCAGCCAGTTGTCACGGGATGACACTTGCTTCGATCAAGGGCCTATGGTGCAAGCTGCCCCTGTCGATACCCCGTTGTTGGCACTCGATGCGCTGGAGCCGCTGGCATTCGAGCATCGTCTCAACCGGCCACCCGTACCCTGGTTGCTGGCCGCCGCCCAAGTCCCGGTGATGCACAGCATCGAACAGCGCATGCTCGATGACGCGAAGCAACCGGCCTTGTGGGTCGATGGGCAATTGATCGACTACCGATCCTTGCGCAGCCTGGCCCTCAGGGTGCAGCAAGCGATGCTGGAACACGTCGACTCTGGGAGGGAAAGGCTTGCCCGCGATGTAGACACAGCGGTACCCAACCAGACCGAGTCATCCGTCCCGGGCAAGCCTTGCACCCCCAAGCCTAGCTCTCAAACGGTGATTGCGGTGTGCTTGCCCAAATCCGCACATTTGTATGCCGCCATCCTGGCGGTGCTGGGCTGTGGCGCCGTGTACCTGCCACTGGACCCGCAGCACCCGGCGCAACGCCGGCGCTTTATCCTGGAGAACGCCAAGGCGAGCCTGCTGTTGCACGACGGCAGCAGCGACCTGGGCGACCTCGCGCTGCCGACGCTGAACGTTCATCAACTGCCCGCGTCCGCGCCCGGCATCCCGGCCACGCTGATACGCCGCACCGTGAATATTGATGAGCCGGCGGTGGCGATCTACACCTCCGGCACCACTGGCCAACCCAAAGGCGTGCTGCTCAGCCACCGCAACCTCAGCCATTTCTGTGCCTGGTACGGCGATTACGTCGGTTTGCAGCGCGACAGTCGGGCGTTGCAGTTCTCCACCATCAACTTTGATGCATCGCTGCTGGATATTCTGCCAACCTTCATCCACGGCGCCCTGCTGGTGGCGCCGGATGAAGACCAGCGGCGCGACCCACAACAACTGGTCGCGCTGATCCACGAGCAGCAGATCACCCACGCCTTCCTGCCGCCGGCACTGCTCAGCGTCATGCCGCTGGACACGCCGCTGGGCCTGACGCACCTGATCACCGGCGGGGAGGTCTGTGAGCCGTTCGTGATCGAGCGGCTCGCACCCCAGTGCCGGTTCCACAACATCTACGGCCCGACCGAAACCACAGTGCTGGCGACCACCCGGCCGTTCGGCGTCGGCGACAACAACCGCAACCTCGGGGTACCCATCGCCAACTGCCGGGTGCTGATTCTGGACGAACACCTGCAACCGGTGCCCGAGGGCGTACCCGGCGAGTTGTACATCGCCGGGCCTGGCGTTGGCCTGGGTTACCTGAACGACCCGCTGCTCTCAGCCAGCCGCTACGTCGACCTGCAACTGCCCGGCGGGCACATGCTGCGGGCCTATCGCACTGGCGATATCGGCCAGTGGACGGACAGCGGCATCGAGCTGAGCGGGCGGCGTGATAACCAGGTGAAGATCCGCGGTTTCCGGGTCGAGCCCGAAGAGATCGAGCACTGCCTGCGCGAAAGCCAGTTGTATCGCCAGGTGGCGGTGGGTGTGGACGAGCGGCGGCGGATCCTGGCGTTCCTGGTTCATCCCCAGCAAAAGGCAGCCCTTCAAGCCTTGCGCGAGCACGTGCAGAACACCCTGCCCAGCTACATGCACCCTGCGGCCTACGTCGAGTTGCCCCATCTGCCCTACACCAGCAACGGCAAGGTCGATCGTCGGGCGTTGCTGGCGACTGCGGTGCAGGTGCAAAGCGCCAACCAGCGACGCCAGCCGCAAACTCCGCTGGAAACCCAACTGCAAACAATCTGGGCCGAGCTGCTGGAGTTGCCGCCGGAAGACATCGCCACTGACGAGAGTTTTTTCAATCTCGGTGGGCACTCGATCCTGTTGTCGCAACTGCTGCTGAGCCTGCGCCAGACGTTCGGGCGCAGCCTGTCGATCAACCGCTTCATCGAAGCACCGACGCTGCTGACCCTGGCGAAGTTGCTCGACGGCCCGGAGCAGGACACTGCCTCGGTACTGAACCCCCAGGCCTTTATCGATGCCGAGGCGCCGCTCAACATCGAGCCGCTGCCCATCAGCCAATGCGGCGATGTGCATAAAGTGGTAGTGACCGGCGCCAACAGTTTTCTCGGGGTGCACATCGTCGAAGCCTTGCTGGACTGGGGCGCAACCGAAGTCGCCTGCCTGGTGCGCGCGTCCGGTGGGCAAAGTGCGGCAGAGCGTTTTGCCCAGGCCTTACAGGACAATCGCCTGAATCACTTGGACCTGAGCCGCGTCAGCGTCTACGCCGCCGATATCACCCAACCCCAACTGGGCCTGCCGGACGAGGTATACGCTCGCATCGACAGCACCTTCGGCGCGCTGGTGCACAACGCCGCCCACGTCAATCACGTGCTCGATTACGAGTCCCTGGCGCGGGATAACGTGGAGCCGATTTTCGAGTGCCTGCGCCTGTGTGAAGGACGTACCAAGAAAATCTTCAACTTCGTCTCCACACTGTCGGCGTCCAGTGCCCTGGATGCCGATGGGCAGGTGCTTGAACAACCCGCCGCGTCGACGCCGCCGATCTACATCAAGAACGGCTACAACCTGTCCAAATGGGTCGGCGAAAGAATCCTGCAGCGGGCCCGGGATCGTGGGGTGTGGGTCAATCTGTTCCGCCCCGGCAACATCAGTTTCAACAGCCTGACCGGGGTCTGCCAGCCCCACAAGAACCGCTTGATGCTGATGCTCAAGGGCTCGATCCAGCTCGGCCAGGTGCCGGACTTGTCGCTCAATTTCGACCTGATGCCGGTGGATTTCCTCGCCCGTTTCATTGCCTTCCACGCCAGCCGCTACCAGCCGATGCAGGCGGTGTTCAACCTGCATAACCCCGAACCCTTGAGCTGGGATGCTTATGTGGCGTCGTTCCGCGACAGCGGCCGGGAGTTTTCCCTGGTGAGCGTCGCCGACTGGCAACGGCAATTGGGTCGGGTCGATGCCGACAACGCGTTGTTTGGCGTGCTGGGTTTTTACCTCAATGGGTTCGAGGAGGACATCGGGGATATCTCGCTGATCCGCCACGACAACGCCCGCACCGGTGTCCGGCAGATGGGCGCCCGCTACCCGGAAAAATCCCCGGCGCTGCTGCGCCGTGGCGCCGACTACCTCAAAGCCATCGACTTCATCTGAAGTCACTCAACCCCAAAGCAAGGAGCAAGACCATGAGCGCATTTCAACCCGACACCCTGATCAAGAACCCCCACGCCTGCCACGTCGAAACCTCGGTGGAGATACCGACCAATGCTGCTCGTGCCTGGGAATTGGTGGGCGACTTTGGCGGATTCAACCGTTTCATCCCGGCGCTTGAGCGCATCGAAATGACCGGCGAGGGCGTGCGGTCCCTGCGCAAGAAATTCTTCGTCGATGGGCAAAACCTGGTGGTTGAACAGCTCAACAGCCGTGACGACCAGGCCATGCACATGACCTGGACCCTGATCTACAACACCCTGGGCATCGACAACCTGTGGGCAGCAATGCGCGTCGAACCCCTGGCCGACAACCGCTGCCGGGCCACCTGGACCATCATCGCCGACCACACCGACGCCCACACACCGTCAGGCTTCAGAGACTTCCTGCAAGGCTTCGCCGACGAGGCGATGGGGAACGCACAGGCAATGCTCAAATAACCCCAGGCCACCATCTCCTGTGGGAGCGAGCTTGCTCGCGTTGGCAATGGGTCACAGTTGATGTGATGTTGCCTGGGCTGACGCTATCGCGAGCAGGCTCGCTCCCACAATGGTTCCGGGTGGACCTGGGATTCGGATTCACCACCAATCTCCTGTGGGAGCGAGCCTGCTCGCGATGGCGGTGGGTCAGTTGATGGTGATGGTGGCTGGACTGACGCTATCGCGAGCAGGCTCGCTCCCACAAATGGTTCCGGGGTGGACCCGAAATCCGGGTCCACCCTCAATCCCCTGTGGGAGCGAGCCTGCTCGCGATGGCGGTAGGTCAGATCTTGAAGCTGTCCACCAGTTGCTTCAGCCGATTGGCCTGTTGCGACAGGGCATCGCAGTCCTTCAAGGTTTCATTGAGGTTGGCGACGCTTTGCTGGTTCAGCAGGTTGATGTGGCTGACGTCCATGTTGAGGGTTTCCACCACGGCGGTCTGTTCTTCGGTCGCCGCGGCCACGGACTGGTTCATGCCGTCGATCTCGCCGATGCGCTGGGTCACGCTGACCAGCCGCAGACCGGCCTGGTTCGCCACTTCCACGCTCTCTTCACTGGAAACCTGGCTGGCGTTCATGGTGGTCACTGCCTCGCGCGAACCGACTTGCAGCGAGGTGATCATCTTGTGGATTTCTTCCGCCGACTCCTGGGTACGATGGGCCAGGTTGCGCACTTCATCGGCCACCACCGCAAAACCACGCCCGGCCTCGCCGGCGCGGGCCGCTTCGATGGCGGCGTTCAAGGCCAGCAGGTTGGTCTGCTGGGAGATGCCCTTGATCACATCCAGGATGTGCCCGATGTTGTCGGTGCTGGCGTTCAGGGTTTCGATCTGAGTGCACGACAAGCTGATTTTCTCTGACAGCTCGGTCATGGCCTGGATAGTTTTTTCCACCACCTGACGACCGTCATCGGCCTGCTCGCTGGCGCCACTGGCGTGTTGCGAGGCATCGGCGGCATTGCGGGCGATTTCCTGGGTGGCGGCGCCCAGCTGGTTGATGGCGGCGGCCACACTATTGGTCCGGGCGCTCTGCTCATCCGAACCGACCAACGAAGCGTTGGACGAGGTCATCACCCGCTGCGACAGGTCATGCACCTGCCGGGTGGCGGAAGACACTTCGGCAATCGACGCGTGGATCCGCTCGACGAACTGGTTGAACGAGCCACCCAACACCGCGAACTCGTCCTTGCCCTGCACCACCAGACGACGGGTCAGGTCGCCTTCACCCTGGGCGATGTCCTGCATGGCGCGGCCCATGGTGGTCAACGGACGCATCAGCACCTGGATCAGCATGCTCAGCAGCAACGCAATGGCCGCCACCGCGATGAACATCGCAATCAGTGCAGACGTACGGAACTGGCTCAGCGGCGCGTAGGCCTTGGCCTTGTCGATGGACAGACCGATGTACCACTCAGCATTCGGCAGGCCGGTCACCGGGGTGAACGAAAGGATCCGATCCTGGCCGTTCAGCTCGACTTCCTGGATACCTTTGCCAATGCGCACCGGGGTACCGGGGTAGATGTCCTTGAGGTTCTTCATCACCTGGTCTTTGTCCGGGCTGACGATCACCTGACCGTCGCCGCTGACCAGAAACGCATGGCCGATGCCGCCGAAATCCACCGAGTTGATGATTTTCACCAGGGTTTCCAGGCTCAGGTCACCGCCCACGACACCGAGCAACTCGCCGTTCTTCTTCACCGGCAAAGCAATGGTCACCACCAGGCCACCGACCGCCGCCGAATAAGGCGGGGTCAGCATGGTCTTGTCGGCAGTTACGGCCTGTTTGTACCAAGGGCGCTGACGCGGGTCGTAGCCGTCAGGCATCTTGGCATCAGGGCGCTGGGTGAACGTCCCGTTGGCCTGGCCCACATAGGTGAATTGAAAGTTCGACGTCAGCGCCGGCTGATCCACCAGCCCCGCCAGGTCGGCATTGGCGCCCTGGTGCGCGATGTTCTGGCCCAGGTTCTCCAGCACCAGCACCCGCCCACTCATCCAGTTCTGGATACTGCTGGCCGTCAGGTCACCGGACTGCTCGATGGAAGATTCGAGGCTGCTGCCGATGGTGCTGCGCTGCAAATAGTCGTTGTAGAGCGTGAACAGGGCAAATGCCAGAACCACCACACCAGAGGCGGCCAGGAGGATTTTGTGACTGAACTTTAGATTCATCGATGGGGGCTTCTTATGCAGGAGTGGGGTGCATTCCGGTTGCAATTGCAGTAAAGCGTAGCCGCGGCTTTTGACCTCGCTCCACTTTGGTGCACGCTTATCAAGCTGTCGGCAAGCCGTGGAAAAAAATTAGGCTTGCATGACACTTCTCGACGAGAGGACAAGTTAAGCCGCTCCCAGGCCCTTGTAACGGCATGCAGCCGATGCCTACTGCAACGCTCAAACCCGCACCGCATCACCCTCCGCCTTCACCGCTACCGTCGCGCCGACAAACCGGTTGGCCCGGCTAAATGTGCCGAAATCATTGAAGCGCACACCCATCTCACGCATCACCTTGTGCGCCACCGGCACGGTCAGTTGCCGGATATAGAAGGGCTCCTTCACCACAAAATGATGAATCCCGTGGCTGCTGCCGAAGTTGAAGCAGAACGCTTGCAGCGGCCACAGCCACCAGGGGTTGAGCACCTGGGTCTGCTGGATGACATTGCCCGGCTCGATGTCGCCGTAGTAATGCATGTTCGAGCTGATGAAGTGCAGGCAGAAGGTGCGCAGCACGTTCGGGCCGATGATCACCACCGCCGCGATGTCGATCACTTGCATCACCGCCAAGGTGTTCGCCGACCAGTCGATCGAGGTGCCGAACAGGCTGGCGATGCCATTGGCCCCATGGAACCCGAGAAACACATACCAGGCCCCCCAGTGCAGCAGCGCGAGCGGGAATACACCTTCAGGGTGCGCTGGAGAATGCTGCGCTTGTGCGCCCAGGTCTTGGCCCGCAACAGGCGGATGAACGCCGACATCACGTTGTCCCCGACCATCAGCAACCGCGCCAGCCCCCAGGGCTCGCCGTTGGTGATGGCGCGCTCCTCCAGGTCGGCCTCGCTGCCGGAGACCTTGTGATGATTGAGGTGCAGATGGCGGCGGATCCACGGATTGATGGTGCTGGGACGTGCCAACCACACCAGGCCCATCATCAGGTTATGAGGCAGGCGCTGCTTGCGAAAGTACATGCTGTGGATCAGGTCATGTTCCAGTTCATGGGTCAGGGACGCAAAGAAAGCGTTGAGCAGCAGGCACGCCCAACCGGCCAGATGACCATTGATGTACAGCAGCGCCGAACCGATCATCCCGGCCAGGGCGAACGCCAGGATGCCCGCCCCTAATGCGTCCTGGTGTCGGAGAATCGGATAGCGCTGGCGTAGTTGCTCGCCCCGGGCCAGGACCACCTGGCGAATATGGGCGGATCGCTGTTGTGCATTCAATCGCTCGGGGCTTGCGCAAGTGCCGTGCATGGCTTAAATCCTCTGTTATCGATGTGCTCATCCTGCCGGGCGAAAAGTCACAGGGTGGTAGCCGTAAACGCCAACCTGTTGACCGCAAGCGCCAATTGCCATGACGGAACCGACCTCTCTCGCCAGCTGGACCCGAGCCCTGCGCAAACAGCTTGATGCGCTGGGCCTGGACAGCCACGCCCTGTGCGTGGAAGCGGGCCTCGATCCGCAGTTGATGGACGACCCGAACGCCCGCTATCCGCTCTCGGCCACCACGCGTTTGTGGACCCTGGCGGTGCAAGCCAGCGGCGATCCGGCGATTGGATTGCGGGTCTCGCGCTTCGTCAGCCCCACGACGTTTCATGCGCTGGGTTACGCCCTGGTCGCCAGCGGCAGCCTGCGGGAAGTGTTCGAGCGGATCGTGCGCTATCACCCGGTGGTCAGCGACGCACTGACGTTGCAACTGCGTCGCTGCGAAGACCGCTACCGCTTCACGCTCGACGCGCCAGAGGATCGGCCGGCACCAGCCTTCGAAGCCATCGACGCCTTCGCCGCGATCTACGTGCGCACCTGTCGCAACCGCCTGGGACGTGGCTACGCGCCATTGGCGGTGTACCTGCGTCGCCCTGAGCCGGCGGACCCCAGCCCGTGGCACAAGGTTTTCCGCTCACCGGTGCATTTCGCCGCCGAACAGGATTACCTGGAGTTCAGCCTCGCCGATTTCGACCGGCACCTGGACGACGCCAACCCGGAACTGGCCGAACACAACGAAACCGTGCTCAAGCGCACCCTCGCCCAGCTCCAGCCGCTGACCTGGGAACGCAAGGTACGCGCAGCCATCGAGGCTCAATTACCCGAAGGCGAACCCAGCGCCGAGCACATTGCCAAGGCCATGCACCTGAGCCTGCGCAGCCTGCAACGGCACCTGGCCGACGAAGGCTGTCGCTTCGACGCACTGCTCAACGAATGCCGTGAGAATCTCGCGCTGCTGCACCTGCGCGACCCAAATTGCTCGCTGAGCGAAGTCAGCTACCTGCTGGGCTTCGCCGACACCAGCAGCTTCAGCCGCGCGTTCAAGCGCTGGACCGGCATGACGCCGGGGCAGTTTCGCGATGGGTTGCGCTAGGGGGCCTGCTCCCGAAGCGGCGGGTCAGCTGCTGTGATGTTGGATGTGCCGACGCCTTCGCGGGTGAACCCGCTCCCACATTGATCTGTGGTGATTGCCAGATTTTCATCCACCGCAAATCCCCTGTGGGAGCGAGCCTGCTCCGGGCGGCGATCCGACGATAGCGGTGGTTCAGTGGGTACCTGGCTTGAGACTGCGTGCTATCCCAGCCGTCCAAAGCTCGACCATGGCTTGCCCCGTTTCCCGGAACCGCTCGTTATCCCTCATGTACTGGCGCATTTCACCCATGGCCACATCCATCCCGTGAATGACCTGCTCCACCAGCTCCTTGCAACGTCCCTCGGTCAGGTTGCATGCCGAGCGGCCGAATTTCATGAGCATCCGGTATTTAGGCCAAGCCTTGGACCCGCCCAGCAACAACGCCATATTGTCATTGCGGATGTAGACAGCCGTACTGACAATGTCATAGGCCGGCGCGAGCCTGATGGATGCATCCGCACCACAGTGGTCATAAAGCACGCCAAAGTTTTTCAGATGCGCATCACCATTCTTCAAGCCTGCCGAGAGCGCAACGATCTTGAACAACGACTCAAGCGCTTGATTGAGCCAACGAGGCGAAACATACGCCTTGATTTGTCGTGCCGCCCCTTCATATGAGCCGTCATATTTGGCCCTGGACGGCGAGCCGTTGAGCACGCAAAAATCCTCAAAGCCTGAGTACGCTCCCGTATCCAGTAAATCAAAGCGTTTCACGATCAAAAATTTACCCAGTTCACTCAATTCGAATTCCGGCACCTCAAGTCCGGCATGGAGCGCAGCTCGCATGCAAAAGAATTCGTTGGCAGCCAGCTCCGGAAATTCGTCAGGGCGAAAAGCCTTCACTAGATGGGTAGCGCCCCGGTGGGTCAACCGATCGATTGTCGATGCGCTGTCGCGTACCAACACCTTGGGTTGCACCCCGGACACGCCTGAATATTGCCCATAGGTATGCAGCAGATCACTGAACAAACCCTCGGCGCCGTCGTGCACCAGCAAATCCGTCAGACTGGTTTCCGGCGGCCCGGCCTCCCCCCGTGAATGACCGACACCCACACGACCCAATTGATGCGGCCCTACAATGGCGAGCAAGGAAAAATCATCAAAACCTCGTACCGTCTTGCTGAAACGACGCACCAGTTCATCGCGCAAAGCGCCTTCCGGCAGATTCATTTCAAAAATCGGTGGGACGCCCGGCTCCCAGGTGTAACTTTCAAGCCTTACCGGCATGGACAGTGAAACGGAGTGCTCCTCATCCGTGCTTGTGTCATAGGTGAATACGGAATCACCGCGCACTTCGCCTCGCCCGAGAATGCCTACAGGGATGTCACCAACCGAGACCTGCAACCGGCCCCGATCTGGTTCGTCAGTCATGGAAAGATTCCTTTTTTAACGTATCGAGCGTAGGACGCTTCGTTGGCCGAGCGACCGCAGTCAGCTCATAGCCAAAACCGTTGAGGATCGCCTCGACCTTACGAATCCCTACCTCAGCAATCGTGTTGTTTTCGATGCCCGAGATCGTGGCACGACTCATCCCGAACTGCGCAGCCAAAGCCTGTTGCGAGAGATTTCGTTCTTTACGCAGATGTCTGATCAGTTTTCCGATAGCCTTCATGTCGTCATTCCGCATCGTATTCAGTGCAAAAAAGGCAAATCCAAAAAAATGCACTGTATTTAATTCAATATGAATTGAAAGTGTAGCGCATCCGCAAGACGGGATATTGAATGGCCTGACGCTATCGCGAGCAGGCTCGCTCCCAGATTGGTCTTTGGTGCAGGCCAGATCTTCATTCAGCGCCAATCCTTGTGGGAGCGAGCCTGCTCGCGATAGCGGTGGGTCAGCTGCGGTGATGTTGGATGTGCCAACGCCTTCGCGGGTAAACCCGCTCCCACAGGTTCTTATTGGCCTTCAGATCGTGCTCAACGCCCGCAACCGCTCGATATCGAGGATTTCGACCTCGCCATACCCCAGGTGAACGATGCCTTGGGCCTGGAAGTCCTTGAGGATCTGGTTGGTGGTCTGGCGTGATAGTGAGAGCATCAGCGCCAGTTGTTCCTGGGGCAGTTGCAGCACTCGCCTTGCCGGTTCGATTTCGCCGTAGCCCTCGGCAATCATCAACAAGCGGTGGGCGACGCGGGCCGGGGCGGGCATCAGGCTCTGGTGTTCGAGGTTGATGAAGGCCAATCGCAATTTGTGGCTCATCAGCAACGCCAGATACCGCCAGTACACCGGATGTGTCTCCAGCAATTGCAGCAACGGCGCCTGAGGTAGATGCAGCAGCGTGCATTGGCCTACGCCCACCGCATCATGAGTCCGCGGCTGTCCATCGAACAGGCAGATTTCGCCGAACCAGTGGGGCGCTTCCACCACGCTCAGCAGCGCTTCCTTGCCCTGTTCATTCACCGCGCCGACCCGCACAGCGCCCTCCAGCACGGCGTACATCCCGCAGGGCGGATCGCCGCGCTGGAACAACCGATGCCCGGGCAACAGGCGGCGCACCCGCGACATTGCCAGCAGGCTATTCTGTAACTCAACAGGCAAGTGACTGAACCAGTGGCCCGTCATCAGGTGTGCGTGCCAGGGATGGGAATTCATGGAAACTCCGGACAAGTGTCGGCTAACTGACAGAGCGCCTGGTGGAACCTGGGCATCATGCAGGCATCACCTCAGGAGGAACAACAATGAAAAGCCTCGTTGATCATCTCAGTCAATACGCCGCCTACCACCGCGACCCGCGCAACATCGCCAGCCATTTCATTGGCATCCCACTGATTTTCGTCGCGGTCGCGGTGTTGCTGTCCCGCCCGGGCTGGCCGGTGGGCCCAGTGCTGGTGTCTCCGGCGCTGCTGGTGGCCGTGGCCAGTGCCTGGTTCTATCTGCGTCTGGAGCTGCGCCTGGGCGTGCTGATGACGGTGCTGCTAGGCCTGGCGGTGTGGCTGGGCCAGGTATTGGCGGCGCAAAGCACCTCGATGTGGCTGGGCAGCGGCTTGGGGATGTTTGTGGTGGGTTGGGTGATTCAGTTTGTCGGTCACTATTACGAAGGTCGCAAACCGGCGTTCGTCGACGACCTCACCGGGCTGATTGTCGGGCCGTTGTTCGTGGTGGTCGAGGCAGGGTTTCTGCTGGGGCTAAGGGAAGAGCTGAAACGCGCCATTGAAGAGCGTGCCGGACCGGTGGCATTGCGCGGAGTACGGTCGACGGTTTGAGGCAGGGTGTCAGTTGATATCCAAGCTGGAGCAACCAACGCTATCGCGAGCAGGCTCGCTCCCACAGTGGATTGGGGTTGTTTCACCTATTGCGGGTCTACACAAAATCAAATGTGGGAGCGAGCCTGCTCGCGATAGCGGTGGACCAGTCAACCAAGAAGTGACTGGCAGGCCGCCATCGCGAGCAAGCTCGCTCCCACAAGAGCCCGACCTTTTATCTCCCGGGCCTCACACCGTACCGAACTCGACCCGCACCGTCAGCGCCCCGGTGTTGTCGGTCAGCCCCTTCCCATGAGCACCGGTCAGGTCATCATTGATGCACAGCTGCAGTTCCCCTTGCTGGTTATCCGGAAGCTGGCACAGATCGCCGACCAGGAACGGCGTGCCGTTGTTGCCGATACGACCGACCAGCGCCCCTTCCGCCGCACCGGGCAGCGCATAGGAGGCATAGTCGATGTGCCTCGAACCGCCGTTGCCATCCACATTGCCGCCCTGCGGGCTGGCGCACCATAGCCCACTGAGATAGCGGACCAGGCGCGGCACCGGCCCGCCGAGCTGCACGCCGGTGCCCTGCCAGTCCTTGTTGGCGACGACTTGCATGGTCACGGCCCTGAGGTCATTGGCCAGCGTATCCCCGGCCTGGAACGACAACGCCGCAATCGTCAGGCTCGGGTTCGAAGTCCCGGTACTGGGGAAAACCCCGTCGCCCACCAGGAACAGGTTCTTGTGGTCCCAACTGCGCTGGAACTTGTCGACCACCGATTTCGCCGGATCGTCCCCCATGCGATAAGTGCCCATCAGATGCCCGGCGCCCTGGAAGCTGTAGGGCTCGTTGTCATAGATGAACGTCCCGGGCGGGAGGGGTTTGGTCAGTTCCGCCGCGCCGAGCAGGTCCTTGATGATATGCGTAGCCAGCCGTTTGGCCTGCTGGAAGCCCTTCTTGGTGTATTCAGACAGGTCATAGTGGATTTCCGGCCGGGGAATGCCCAGCCGATCCTTGTAATCGGCCGAGGGCACGATGTAGCACTTGGCGTTATCGGGATCGTCCTCCACCTGCTCCACCAGAAACGCAATGCGGAACTGGCGGGTGAACAACACATTGAGTTTTTGAATCAGCGCCGTTCCGTAAAGGGCCTCATTGGGCGGCGGGGGCGTCTGTTTCGCTGGCAGCGGATTGGTGCCGCTGTTATTCGCGCCGTCGATGAAATCGGCCACGGTGACATAGGGATCGCCCACCGGCCAGTTCCAGCCCTCGTTGCCGATTTCGATGCGCCACGCCGCCCGCTGATGACGAAAGTCACCGTCACGCAGGCTCTCGATGCCCGCAGTGGACAAAGGACCACGGTACGGAAATATCGTCTTGCCTTCGGGCATCAGTCCCCAGGCCAGGTAGATCGGGTGATCGGACAGGCCGCGCCCCACCTGCCCGCTGCTGTTGGCAACGCCTTTGGGCCAGGCCGTAGAGGTGGAATTGAGCAGCAGCTTGGGGGTTTCGATGGCATGGGCAGCGATCACATAACGCTGCCCCACGGCCACGCCAGTGCCGGTGGGCGGGCCGTCGCCCAACTGATACTGGATGAATTCGATGCCATTGATATTGCGATCCGATCCAACGGTCACCTTGCTGGCGACCGTCCGGTACAGCACACGGACCCTGCCCGTCGACAGGGCCTTGTTCATGGTCACGGTCGCGTCGTACTTGGCCTGGATCGGACAGATCGGCGTGCAGTTGGTATTGCCGGCGCACACCCGACGCCCGGCGTAGGGCTGAGAGTTGCGCCCGGCCGGGGTCGGGCTGACCACCAGCGGCAAGCCATCGAATGTCTGCCCCGCCACCGCCGTGACGAAACTGCCATCGACCAGCGACAACGGAATGCTGTGCATCGGGAAGGCATAGCCTTCAGGAAACGTCATGCCCAGATAGGCCTGGTCGGCGACATTGGCCGCCACACCGATTTCCGCCTCGGCCCGGCAATAAGCGCTTTGCAGGTCGTCATAGCCGATGGGCCAGTCCACGCCGACGCCATATTTCGTCTTCAGGCGAAAGTCGTTCGGCACCATGCGCAGGCACGTCCCGACCCAGTGCCAGGTCGTCCCGCCGCCCACCCGTTCGTAGGTGCTGTTGAACGGCAGCGGGCCCTTTTGTACCAAGTAACTGACCTCGGGTTTGTCCCAACCCAGGATCAGGTCGGCGATGGTTGCCCGGGGCGCATTTTCCTGGCTCGGGTCGCGCGGTGTGTCCAGGGTCGAAACCGGCGGATACGGCGACTCCGGGGTTTTCAGGGTAGTCGTGTAGAAGCGCTCCAGATACTGAGCGCGGTTGGCCGGGATCTCCGGACCGGATTCGAGCACCAGCACGTCGATCCCGGCCATGCCCAATTGATAAGCGATGATGCTGCCGGCCAGCCCCGCGCCAACGATGATCACCTCGGCTTGTTCGGTACTCATGACGAGGCTCCTTGCTGGGTACTCGCGGGGACCCCGGTGTAATCCTCAAGGCTGGGCGGCGTGCTGTTCCAATAGCCGAAGAACATCTCGCTGTAGCCCATGGGATGGGCCTGGGCGATTTTCCAGGCCCAGCTCTGGATGTACGCCTGGTCGGACACCACCGTCGAGTCGGTCGACTTGAAGCTGCCGGCGGCATAAGGCTGGTACCAGACACCCAGCAGCCACAGCTTCATGATCGAGCGTGCCGCTTGAGCGGTCTGAGTGACGGCTGGCCGTGACCCGCTCATCAGCACCGCTTGGGCGATCTGGTCTGGAGGCACGTGGTCCGCCGCCAGCGTGGCGTACTGCGTCAACAACGCATTGAGTACCTCGGGCGTGATTCGCGGCGTGATGAACTCGAGGAAAATCGGCGGCAACCCCACCTGGTCGATGGCGGGCGCCAGCCGATCCGTGGGGATACCGGTCAGGGCCGATGACAGGCCAACGAAATTATCCAGATCACTGCTCATGGCTGACTCCTTGTCGCGCCTGTGGACTGCGCGCGTTCGAGCAAATAGGTGAAATCCGCGAAACTGGTACGCGGGGACTCGGTGACATGGGTGGCGGCGTTGCCGTGGCAGGCCATGCAACTGGACGACGCCTGGGGCGTGGTGCCCTGGATGTAGGTTTCCAGGGTGGCGTTGGCCAGGAACAGTGGCGCAGGGTTGCCCAGGGGATTGGCGGCCGATATCTGGCAGTTCGGTTGCGGGGCCGACGGCCATTGGGTGCTGATCAACTGGTAGTTCGCCCAGACGCTCTGCGGATTGACCGTACGCAACAGGGCCTGGTAGGTGGCGTTCAGGGTCTTGGTGGCGTCGGTCAGCGGTATGTCTCGCACGATCTGCGAGGGCGTCGCCTTCACGGCCGGGTTCCACGGGCGCGGCGGCGGTTGATTGATGTCGCTTTTGCTGGCCGCGTTGTAGAACAGATAGGGGCCCGTGCGCTGGGCCATGGGCGTGGTTTTTTCCGGCACGTTGTTCACATGCTCGAAGGTCGACCAGACCCACTGCGCCGCACTGTTGGTCTTATGCACGATGTGCAGGCCCACCAGCCCGACCGGCTCGGCCTTGCATGACTCCTCGACAATCGGCCCATGGCTGGGGTCGTTGTTGCCCGGGGTGTAGACCAGCGCATCGACGGTGTGGAAATCCTGCGCCCGGTCGTTGGGGCCCAGTACTTTCCACGACGCCTTGACCATCACCGCACCGACCTGTTTCTTTTCGGCGGCCCCACAACTGAACGCCACGGCGTTGGTCGGCTTCGCGGCAAAGAACGCCTGCTGGCCTTCGATGCTGTACAGGCCGTTGTCGACGATGTCGTTGAACATCGACTGGTTGACCACGATTTCGTTACGCGTGTAACTGCCGTTCTGATCCACCAGCGGGCCGCTCTCGAAGGGCTGGATAAACTCATCCAGCACATCGGGTACCTTGCCCATCTGCTGCAACAGGCGTCCGGGCTTGAGCGACTTGCAGGCCTCGGGAAGCGTCGCCGGCGCGCCCCAGGGCAACGGCGCCTGGCCTTTGGCCCGGAAAATCTGGTAGCTCTCTTTCCAGCTCTCCCACACCGTCGCCCCGTCCTGCTTGCCGATCGGAGTGCCGGTGTCCGGGCTACCGTTGTCCAGCGCCGGCCAGCTCAGGGCAATGAAGGTCTGCCACGACAGGTCATCGAAATTGGCTTGCAGGCTCGACAGGGAAACCGGTTGAGTAACCGTGACATCGAAGGGTATCTGCGGTGACAACGAAGGGGCGGCACCGGCGGACGGCGCCAGCAGCACGCCTAACAACGCACAGCCCCACGGGCCATGCCGGCTGACTTCCATTCTCATGCTTACTCTCCTTGCATCAGGCGCAGGAGAGACCACCGGTCCGTCATTGGACTCTTACTCGCCTCCTGGCAATTCAGAGTCTAGGTAGGGTTTTGGCCGGTAAAAGGCGAAAGCGTAGAACCGATCGAAGCAAGGCGAGGCGGGGTTATTCGCAATTGGATGGTGGTGATAACGAGGACGCTATCGCGAGCAGGCTCGCTCCCACAGGGTTTTGAGGTGTGCCTGGGATAGGCGGTCACCATCGCGCCACTGTGGGAGCGAGCCTGCTCGCGATGCTTTTGCTCTTAGATATTGGCGACCTTCTGCCAGACCTTCGGCTTGAAGAACAGGGTCTCGCCCTTCGCCAGGCCCACCAGGCTGTCGTGGTCTTTCACCACTTCGGCTTCGATCAGCTCGCTCTGGCCTTCCACCTTCAGAGTGACCCGGGTGGTGGCGCCCAACGGGCGGATGTCCCGCACTTCAGCGGCGTGGTGGTCTTCAAGCTCCGAGCGCGACAGCGAAACCTCGTGCGGACGGAACAGCACATGCCGGTCTTCACCCAGATGCAGGCGGTTCGAATCGCCCAGGAAGTGGTACACGAAATCGCTGGCCGGATTCTCGTAGACATCGCCCGGCGAGCCGATCTGCTCGATCACGCCCTTGTTCATCACCACGATCCGGTCGGCGACTTCCATGGCCTCTTCCTGGTCGTGGGTCACGAATACGGAAGTCAGGTTGATGTCTTCGTGCAGCCGCGCCAGCCAGCGGCGCAGTTCCTTGCGGACCTTGGCGTCGAGGGCGCCGAAGGGTTCGTCCAGCAACAACACCTTGGGCTCCACTGCCAGCGCACGGGCCAGGGCAATACGCTGGCGCTGGCCGCCGGAAAGCTGCTCGGGGTAGCGGTCAGCGAGCCAATCCAGTTGCACCATGTTCAACAGCTCATGAACCTTGGTCGCGATCTGGCTTTCGTTCGGGCGCTGGTCCTTGGGCTTCATGCGCAGGCCGAAGGCAACGTTGTCGAACACCGTCATGTGGCGGAACAAGGCGTAGTGCTGGAACACGAAACCGACGTTGCGATCACGCACGTCATGACCGGACACGTCCTCACCATGAAACACGATATTGCCCTGATCCGGCGTCTCGAGGCCGGCGATGATCCGCAGCAGGGTAGTCTTGCCGCAACCTGACGGGCCCAGCAGCGCCACCAGCTCACCGCTCTGGATGTCCAGGCTGATGTCGTCCAGGGCCTTGAAGGCGTTGAAGTTCTTGCTGACGTTACGGACTTCGATCGACATGACTTATTCCTCCGCGGCGCTGGCGCGCAGGCGGTTGATTCGGTTTTCGCTCCACTGCTTGAGCAGCAGGATGAAGAGCGCCAGGATCAGCAACAGGCTCGCCACAGCGAACGCGGCCACGTGGTTGTATTCGTTGTAGAGGATCTCGACGTGCAGCGGCAGGGTGTTGGTCACCCCGCGAATGTGCCCGGACACCACCGACACCGCGCCGAACTCACCCATGGCCCGGGCGGTACACAGCACCACGCCATAGATCAGCCCCCACTTGATGTTCGGCACGGTGACATGCCAGAACATCTGCCAGCCATTGGCGCCCAGCAGGCGCGCGGCTTCTTCTTCCTGGGTCCCCTGTTCCTGCATCAACGGGATCAGCTCCCGGGCCACGAACGGCACGGTGACGAAAATCGTCGCCAGCACGATGCCCGGCAGCGCGAAGACGATCTGGACGTCATGGTCCGCCAGCCACGGCCCGAACAGGCCCTGGGCGCCGAACATCAACACGTAGACCAGGCCGGCGATTACCGGCGACACCGAGAACGGCAGGTCGATCAGCGTCACCAGCATGCTCTTGCCGCGGAACGAATACTTGCTCACGCACCACGCCGCGCTGACCCCGAACACCAGGTTCAGCGGCACCGAGACCAGCACCGCGATCACTGTGAGCTTGAGCGCCGACAATGCATCGGGTTCGAAGATCGCGCTGAAGAACGCCCCCAGGCCAAGCTTCAGGCCCTGGGACACGACGATGAACAACGGCAACAGCAAAAACAGCGCGAAAATCAGCCAGCCAAGGCCGATCAGCACCCGTCGCGACGTTGCGCTGCCGCGCCGGGCCGCGTTGGTGGAAGCTGCAGCAATAGACGATTGGGACATTGTTCGCGCCTCCTTATGGGGTTTCGATACGCCGCTGCAGCAGGTTGATCAGCAGCAACAGGACGAAGGAAACCACCAGCATCAGCACGCCGATGGAGGTGGCGCCGGTGTAGTCGTATTGATCGAGCTTGACCATGATCAGCAACGGCAGGATCTCGGTTTTCATCGGCATGTTGCCGGCGATGAAAATCACCGAGCCGTACTCGCCCACGCCACGGGCAAACGCCAGGGCGAAACCGGTCAGCCAGGCCGGCAACAACGCCGGGCCGAGAATGTGGCGAAACACTTGCCACGGCTTGGCACCGAGGCAGGCGGCAGCCTCTTCGACTTCACGGGGAATATCGGCCAGCACCGGCTGCACCGTGCGCACCACGAATGGCAAGGTCACGAAAGTCAGTGCCAGGGTGATACCCAGCGGGGTGTAGGCGATCTTGAAGCCCAGGTCGGTTGCGAACTGGCCCACAAGGCCGGTCGGCGCGTACAGCGCCGTCAAGGCGATACCGGCGACGGCGGTGGGCAGGGCGAACGGCAAATCGATCATCGCGTCGATGATCTTACGTCCGGGAAAGGTGTAGCGCACCAGCACCCAGGCCAGCAGCGTGCCGATCACGCCATTGATGAGCGCGGCGTACAGCGCGGTGCCGAAGCTGAGCTTCAAGGCAGCCAGCACCCGTGGCGCCGAGATGATCGCCCAGAACTGTTCCCAGGTGAGTTGAGCGGCATGCACGAACATCGCCGCCAGCGGTATGAGCACAATCAGACTGAGATACACCAGGGTGTAGCCCAGCGTCAGCCCGAAGCCGGGTATGACGGGTGAGATGCGACGCGACATAGAAGTCCTTGGTTGACTGTGACAAGGGAGCCACTGTGGCGAGGGAGCTTGCTCCCGCTGGGCTACGAAGTAGCCCCAGAATCCTGGGAGCGCTTCGCACTCCAGCGGGAGCAAGCTCCCTCGCCACAGCAAGCTCCCTTGCCACGATGAATCAAAATTACCACCTGAATCGGAGCAGCTTACTGCGCCTGATAGATCTGGTCGAACACCCCACCATCATTGAAGAATTTCGGTTGGGCAGTTTTCCAGCCGCCGAAGTCCTTGTCGATGGTCACTAGCTCCAGTTTCGGGAACTGCTGGGCGTACTTGGCTGCCACGTCCTTGTCCCGTGGACGATAGAAATTCTTGGCGGCAATTTCCTGGCCGGCCGGGCTGTAAAGGTGCTTGAGGTACGCTTCGGCGATCTCAAGGTTGCCCTTCTTCTCGGCGTTCTTGTCCACCACCGCCACCGGCGGTTCGGCGAGGATCGACAGCGACGGCACGACGATGTCGAACTTATCAGCGCCACCGTCTTCTTTCAGAGCCAGGAACGCTTCGTTTTCCCAGGCCAGCAACACGTCGCCCTGACCGTTGTTGACGAAGGTAATGGTCGAGCCACGGGCGCCAGTGTCGAGGATCGGCACGTGCTTGAACAAAGCCTGCACGTATTCCTTGGCCTTGCCTTCGTCACCGCCGTTGGCTTTCAAACCGTAGGCCCAGGCTGCGAGGAAGTTCCAGCGAGCACCGCCGGAAGTCTTGGGGTTCGGGGTGATGACCGACACGTCGTTCTTGATCAGGTCGCCCCAGTCCTTGATGCCTTTTGGGTTGCCCTTGCGCACCAGGAACACGATGGTCGAGGTGTAGGGTGTGCTGGCCTGGGGCAGGCGTGTCTGCCAATCGGCCGGCAGGGTTTTACCCAGCTTGGCGATTTCGTCGATGTCACCGGCCAGCGCCAGGGTCACCACATCGGCCCGCAGCCCATCGATCACTGCCCGGCCTTGCTTGCCCGAGCCACCGTGGGACTGCTGGATCTTCACGCTGTCGTCCGGGTGCGCTTTCTTCCAGAAACTGGCGAATTCGGCGTTGTAATCCTGATACAGCTCGCGGGTCGGGTCGTAGGAAACGTTGAGCAGCTCGTAATCCTTGGCGACGGCGGAACCGGCAAAAACAGCACTGGCCAGGGCGGCCAGGGCATAACGACGAATGGACGACATGGTGAAAGCTCCTGGAATTCTGGTTTTTTTATAGCTTCTGGAAATCGGTTGCGATCAAGTGATTGCAGCTCACGACAGCGCCTACATCAAGCTCCCCAATAGACGCTGCCCGAAGCTGCGATCGATTCAAGCCGGCTTATGGCTCGGCTGCTGTAAACGGAATTTTTCCTTGCGTTCAATCTGGACCACCTGCGCGTTGTGCACAGTGATTTCCACTGCACCAAAGCGTAGATCGCGTAACGCGCTCTGGATCTCGCGCAAGATGGTTGCTTCGTCCTGGCCGTCAACGCTGCGTAGGGATGCGCTCATGCTGCTGCTCCTTTGAATGAATGCCTGGCAGTGGGCGGCACTGCTTGCGGCGTGGGAGCAATACTAGATAAAGCGGGATATTCTTAAAAAGACTATTTAAGAATTTTTATATAACCAAAATTTCCTTCGACTGGGAACGTGCTGTAGGACATGGAACTGCTGGGGTTTTACCTGCTGATACTTCGGATATTTCCTACAGCTGCTGCTCGAAAGGGCCTTGGATGACCTGGAGACAAAAGAGAGTGCGCAGAGCGCCAAGGTGTAAGGCTTCACAGCTTTGCCGGCTGAAATGACGCCATCGCGAGCAGGCTCGCTCCCACAGGGAAATTCAGGTTACCGCGAATATCGCGGCCCCCTCCACTGTGGGAGCGAGCCTGCTCGCGATGACGGAGTATCAGCAACTGAGGTCCCACCTGACACCCCGCCCCCCAAAAAATCACCCTACAAACGCGCTCTAATGTAGGAAAAAGCGCAACTCGACCTACGAACTTTCCTATTCGCTACAAATGCCCCCACGCCAGGATTGCCCCCCATCGGCGGCTCATCGTTTTATTCATCGCTCCCCGGGAACAGGGCAACGCAGCCCCAAACCCTGCGCACGATTTCCCCTGAATAAGAGCCCTGAAAATGACCGACCCCTTGCTGCCCCGCTACACCAACGAAGCCAGCGCTGAACGCCTGAGCCACATGGACGATTTGTACTTTGAGCCGGAACGCCTGTTGGAGGGGTGCGACGAAGAAATCGCGGCGCTGCTTAAACGGCATCAGGGCTACGCCAAAGCCCATCCGCCCATCGCCCTCTACCGCGTGGCCACCGAGGGTAGCCAGACCCGTGACGGCGGAACCGTCCAGCAGGGTTCATCGGGGCTGGAGCTCACCTTGGAGGGTCGCAGACTACGTACCGCGCTCAGGGGCGACAAGGTCGTGTACCCCGACGGCAGCATGGCGCGCATCGTCACCGGGGCCGGTAAACGCAATAATAATTTTGCTCTGGTCGGCAGCCGTCTCAGCAATGGCGACGAGATCATCAACACGCTACAGAAAACCCTGATCGTCGTCGTGCGTAAAGGCGTACCGATGGCGGAGGATTTCCTGCCGGCCATCGAACCCGTAGAAGGCCGCCGCCTGCGTCTGGTTGCCCGCAAGGAGAACGCCCGATGAACGTGGGTTACTACAACGGCCTGGGCGACAGAACCACCTGCGGCGGAACAGTCATCGATGGCGATCCGGGATTCAGCCTCGACGGCCTCCTCCACGCCTGCGAAGGGGATCGCGTCACTTGCGGAAAAGACGGGGAAACCTACCGGATCCTGGGCGGCATTCCCCACATGATCAGCGATGGTCGGCTGATGGCGGGCACGCTGGACAGCCGAAGTGGATGCCCGTGCAACGCCCACCTGCTCCCGTCGGTGTTCACGGCCACCTACCGGAATGAAACTTCCTTCGCGCCTACCACCCGAGCCGCGCAACCGACCCCACCGCCTGCCACCCGCCCCTCCACTACGCCGCGCCCATCCGGCTTTGCTCCATCGAGCAGCCCGCCGCCGGGGTTATTCAATCGCGTGGGACCCCAGGAACCGGGCTTCTACGTCGTTCCTGAAAGCGTGACCCGCGAAGCGCTGGAGGCCACGCTATTCCCCACGCCCGATCCGGCGGTGATGGGTAAATTCCGGGCACTGAACCCGCATCAGGAGGTGGTCAAGGCGGGGTCGATGATCGTGTTGAGCGATCCGAATAATTTGCAATGCAGCCGGGAGGAGGCGCTGCTGATGGAAGCCGCAAGCTGGGTCAATGCCGTCCTTGACCCGCTTAGCACTGATGAGGCCGACTTCATGGCCCGGCATCGCGACGAAATCGAAACCTTCCTGACCCATGGCTCAGCTGCCATCGGGGTTGGCGAGGCCATTTTCTCCAAAAACCTGAAGGACGTTAAAAACCTTCTAAATGACATAGAGGCCTTGCACCAACGAGCCTTCCAGCGCGACGGACACCTGCGCTCGCCGATGTTTTTTGCCGAACGGAAACAGCTGCTCTCAAAACTCGACATCCACCTGACCAGCATGACGCGAAAAGGTATAGGACTGCCGGATCATCCAAACTTGAAAAGCGCCTTGGGCATATCGAGTCGCAGCCTGGTCCACCGCTGGACCAAGGCCGGTGGCGCCGGCCAGATTCCTGGCTATGCGACCCACATCGAGGGGGTTTCCAAAGCGGCCAAAATTGTGAAATACGGGGGCTGGGTTGGTACGGCTGTTGGTGGCGGCGCTTCGTATATGAAAGTTCAGGATGTTTGTGCGGAGGGAAATACAGAAGCTTGTCAAAAGGTGAAGTTCACGGAGTCCGGAGGGCTTATTGGTGGTGTAGCAGGTGGTGCGGTTGTGGGTTCGATGCTGACCGCTTCTGCTACCGGTGCTATCTGTATCGCGTTGGGTGTTCCGACTGCTGGAGCAGGGACGGTGCTTTGTGGGTTATTGGTCGTTGGTACGGGATCTTTAGCTGCGGGAGTAGTCCTCGGTAAAGCTGGCGAACACGTTGGCGAGCTAATTTACGAGAGGACGAAATGAATTTAGCTATCGCCTACGAAATTCTCGTTAACACCATGCTAATTGGGCTTGGTGGAGTATTCATTTTTCTAGTTATTGCAATGTATATCGCTTACACCAAAATGGATCTAATGTTGGAGCACTTAAAAAACTGCCGCTTCATTATGAACCAAACTTTTTTCTATGCAGGACCACGCGAAAGGCTAATTATATTAGGCAGCATCGTCAGCGTATTGAAAAATCCAGGATTTTATACACCTGATGGAGGCGCCAACATAGACGACATTGTGAGATTTCCGGAACAGCTGAAGCGACGATTATTCACCCTTTACCGATTTGGAGGCTACTCCACCTGGATACTCATGCTTTGCTCATTCATTCTCTTTGTTGACTGGTGGGCCATGGGGCCTGCGCGTCTCGGTGCCGCCTTGCTACTGACCGCTGCGATACCCGGGTGGGTGGCTCTATGCTTATGGTTAGCACAGGGAAACACTGACACTATAATCAGTAACTTTAAAAACAGCTCAGCCATAAAAATTAGAGCAAAGCTCGGTACGGGTGGTCGCTTCGGGAAGCTGACCTTAATGATTGCCGTACTAATTATCGTCACGTGTGGCCGCATTTTTGTAAGGCGCGGCACTCTCGATCCTACGGAGCTAAACAACCTGCCCAACTCGCTGAAGGTTAAACTCTCCCTTATGTTCTGGGTGGGGTGCATCTTAATTGTGGGTTTGTTTCTATTTTATTTGTCCCACTGAACGGATCGGTCATGGAGGGGACGTGATGCTGTGTTTTGAATATCGGGCGTTAGGTGTAAACCAGTACCACGAGAATCAAGGACCTGCTAGATGTTCCGACATCAAACAATAGCCGGCGCACAATTGCAGTCCAACTGCCCCGCCGCAACCGGCCGCCCAAACCAATACCCCTGCCCCAACTCACAAGCCTGTTCCAGCAAAAACGCCGCCTGCTCCCGCTGTTCGATACCCTCGGCGTGTACCTGCATGCCCATGCTGCGGGCCAGGGCGATGATGACGCGGACAATGGCGGCGTCGTCCTCATCCCATGGCAGGCCGGCGACGAAGCCCTGGTCGATCTTGAGTTTCTGCACCGGCAGGCGCTTGAGCCGCAGCAGTGAGGAATAGCCGGTGCCGAAATCGTCGATGGCCAGGCGTACGCCCAACTCACGCAGGCGATGCATCTGTTCCAGCGCCACCTCAGGGTCTTCCATCACGGCGCTTTCGGTGACTTCCAGTTCCAGGCAAGCCGGATTCAGGCCGGTGTCATGCAGCACCCGGGCGACCTGCTCGTATAACTCGCGGTGGGCGAACAGTCGGCTGGAGACGTTGACCGCGACGAACGACAGCGCCACGCCAGCCTGTTGCCATTGGCACATTTGGCGGCACGCCTGGTCCATGACCCAGGCATCGATCTGGGCGATCAGCCCGGTGCGCTCGGCGATGGGAATGAACTCGGCCGGTGAAACCAGCCCGCGCGTGGGGTGCTCCCAGCGCACCAGCGCCTCGACACCGATCAGGCGGCTGGTCGCCAGCTCGTGTACCGGCTGGTAATGGACGCGCAATTCCTGTTGCTGGAGGGCCTGACGCAGTTCGAAGGCAATTTCGACCCGCTGCTGGGCATGGGCGGTGAGTTCTTCGGTGTACAACGCGTAGCCGTCGCGGCCGGCGCTCTTGGCCTTGAACAAGGCCGAGTCGGCGTTGCGCAGTAATTGCCCGGCACTGCGGGCGTCACCCGGGAACAGGCTGATGCCGATACTGGCGTTGATGAACAACGCATGGCCGTCCAGGCGCAGCGGCGCTTTCAATGCATCAAGGATACGTCGGGCCAGCACCGCCGCCTGGCCCGGCTGGGAACAGTTTTCCACCAGCACCGCAAACTCGTCGCCGCCGAGCCGGGCCAGGGTCACGCCCGGCGCAAAGAGTTCGCGAAAGCGCTCGGCCACGCTTTTGAGCAACTCATCGCCCACACTGTGACCGAGGCTGTCATTGATGTTCTTGAAGTGATCCAGGTCCACCAGCAACAGCGCGCAGCCACGCTTGTGCGACTGCGCCGAGGCCAGCGCCTGTTCCGCCCGGTCGGAAAACAACAGCCGGTTGGGCAGCCCGGTCAACGGATCGTGATGGGCCAGATGCGCCAGTTCATGCTCGGAGTTCTTGATCGCACTGATGTCGGAAAACACCGCGACGTAATGGCTGACCTGACCACGGTCGTCGTGAATGGCGCGGATCGTCTGCCACTGCGGGTAGATTTCGCCGGTTTTGCGCCGGTTCCAGATCTCGCCGCTCCATTGCCCGGCGCTGCCCAGGGAAGCAAACATCGCGTGATAGAAATCCGGCCCGTGGCGACCAGACTTGAACAGACTCGGGCGCTGGCCCAGCACCTCGTCCCGAAGGTAACCGGTGATGGTCATGAACGCCCGGTTCACATGCACGATCAGGCCATCGCGGTCCGTCACCAGGACGCCCTCGCGGGTGCAATCGAAGACGGCGGCAGCCTGGCGCAGGCGCTCACGGTCGGCGCTGGGCGCATCCTTGGCACAAAACCGTGCTATCCGCACCTGGGTCAGGAAGATCAGCCCGGCGCTGATCAGCACCCAGGCGTAACCGTTGATCAGCTGCCAGCGAAGCCGGTCGGCGGATTGATCGAAGAAACTGCTCAATAAATAACCAGCCAGCTGCAACCAGATGACCGACAGTACGAGGTAAAGCAGCGTCGCGCGCAGAGCGCTGCGTCGATAGACAGTCATTCGGTCGTCCATGTCCCTACATTGAAGGTGGGATTATAGAGGAAGAAACATCCTGCCACTCTTATCTGAAAGGCCGACTGGTTTTATCTGTGGGGCTGGTGATAATGCAACGGCAGTTTCTATCTTTATCGAGGGCCCAACAGCCTATGTGGTACGAAGGTTTCCTTGGCTTGTCAGCCTGGTCGCTGGTGGCAGTCACCCTACTGATGACCCACGTCACGATCATTGCCGTCACAGTCTACCTACACCGTTACTCGGCCCACCGCTCCCTGGAGCTCAACGCCGGCCTCAAGCATTTCTTTCGTTTCTGGCTGTGGCTGACCACGGCGCAGAACACCCGCGAGTGGACCGCCATCCACCGCAAGCACCACGCCAAGTGCGAAACCGTCGATGATCCTCATTCCCCGGTCATCAAGGGCCTGTCCACCGTGTTGCGCAAGGGCGCCGAGCTGTATCGCGCCGAAGCGGAAAACCCGGAAACCCTGCGCATCTACGGCAAGAACTGCCCCGAAGACTGGATCGAACGCAACCTCTACAGCCGCTACCCGCTGCTGGGCGTGGCGATCATGGGCGTGATCGACCTGCTGCTGTTCGGGGCCATCGGCATCACCATCTGGGCCATCCAGATGATGTGGATCCCGGTCTGGGCCGCCGGCGTGGTCAATGGCCTGGGCCACGCCGTGGGCTATCGCAACTTCGAATGCCGTGACGCGGCGACCAACCTGGTGCCCTGGGGCATCCTGATCGGCGGCGAAGAGCTGCACAACAACCACCACACCTACCCCAACTCGGCCAAGCTGTCGGTGCGCAAGTGGGAGTTCGACCTGGGCTGGGCCTGGATCCAGGTGTTCAGCTTCCTGCGCCTGGCCAAGGTCCAGCGCGTTGCGCCGATTGCCCACCGGGTCGCCGGCAAGGGCCACCTGGACATGGACACCGCCATGGCGATCCTCAACAACCGTTTCCAGATCATGGCCCAGTATCGCCGGCTGGTCATCGCGCCGCTGGTCAAGCAGGAGCTGGAAAAGGTCGATCACTCGGTGCGCCACCAGTTCCATCGGGCCAAACGCCTGCTGTCACGGGAAACCAGCCTGCTGGACGAGCGTCATCACCTGCGTATCCAGAGCATGCTGGAACACAGCCAGGCCCTGAAAGTGATCTACGAAAAACGCCTGGCGTTGCAGCAGATCTGGGTCAAGACCAGCAGCAACGGCCACGACATGCTCGCCGCCATCAAGGAATGGGTCCACGAGGCCGAGGCCAGCGGCATCCAGTCCCTGCGCGACTTCGCTGACCAGCTCAAGACCTACTCGCTGCGGCCTGCTACTGCCTGACAACAACCCCGCCGTCCGGCGGGGTTTTCTTTCCTGCGCGGTCCTGTGGCGAGGGGATTTATCCCCGTTGGGCTGCGTAGCAGCCCTAAAACCGGCCACCACAATGTGTCAGGTTTATCGCCCCCTAGTCCTTTTTGGGGCTGCTCCGCAGCCCAACGGGGATAAATCCCCTCGCCACAGGCTGCACCAGCTAAACACCCCGCCCTTCGTCGCCTGAAAAGGAACTTCGCCCGCGATCCTTTATCTCAAAGAGCACTTCGCCATCCAGGCGGGCTTTGGAGAAAGCGCGTGCGAACCCACAACAGCGCACGCTCTTTGAGATTTGTGCCGATGGTCGACAAGAACCTACAGGATTCATCCCAACCTCACTGGCCTGAAGCGGCCCAGACGCTCATGGCGCTGATGCACGCCCAGGGCGAAGTGGCGCGCCTGAGCGAGCGCGAGCAGCTGTTCAGCTCCTTGCTGGTCAGCGTCAATGCAGTGCTGTGGGCGTTCAACTGGGAAACCCGACAGGTGCTGTATGTCAGCCCTGCTTATGAACGCATCTTCGGCCGACCGGCCGGCCTGGTCCTGGCCGACTTCAATGAGTGGCGCGACGCGATCTATCCCGACGACCTGGAATACGCCGAACGCAGCCTGGCCGAAGTGCTGGTCAAAGGCGCGGTCGAGGACCGTGAATACCGCATCATCGCCGCCGACGGGCAGATCCGCTGGCTGAGCGACAAATGCTTCATCAACCGCAAGGATGAGCCAGGGCAGCCGGTGATCGTGGTCGGCATCGCCGAGGACATCACCGAAAAGAAGCGCCTGGAAAGCGAACTGCAGCGGCTGGCGACCACCGATGTGCTGACCCAGAGCAGCAACCGCCGGCACTTTTTCGAATGTGCCCACCGCGAATTCGAACAGGCGCGGCTACAAGGCACGCCCATGGCGTTCCTGTTGCTGGACATCGATGATTTCAAGGTGATCAACGACACCTACGGCCATCAGGAAGGCGATAACGTGCTGCAGAAAATCGCCGAAAGCGGCCGCTCGGTACTCAGGCGTGGTGATCTGTTCGGGCGGATCGGCGGCGAGGAGTTCGCCGCGGTGTTCCCCGGCTGTGCCCCGGATATGGCCTTGCAAGTGGCCGAGCGGTTGCAGCGGGAAATCCAGCGCCTGGCGTTCCGCTGCGGCGAGCAGGGCTTCGGCATTACCGTCAGCCAGGGCCTGACCAGCATTACCGCCGAAGACCAGAACCTCGACAGCCTGTTCGCCCGCGCCGATGCCGCGATGTATGAAGCCAAGCGCCAGGGTAAGAATCGTATTATTGCGGCTTGAATAATCGGTACTGAATACACACCGGCCCCCTGTGGGAGCGAGCCCTGCTCGCGATGAGGGCCTGGCCTGCACAGATGTATTAACTGGCAGGCCGCCATCGCGAGCAGGCTCGCTCCCACAGGGGGAGTCGGTGGTGGTTTTACTTCCTGCGCAAGCGCGTCAACTCCGGCAAGCCAATCTTCAGCAAACGCGCCGTGCGCCCACGGGCCAGTTCCTCAAGCCCCTCATGGGCAGGCAAACGAGCCATTTGCGCAGCCATGTTCATCACCAGCGCCTCACGGGAATAAACCCCACCGCCGAGGCTATAGACCGCTGCAATCAACTCGCGCAGCTCCAACGGCAACCGCCAGCGCGTGCGCAATGCCGAGCCGAAACCGGCGCCGTACTGCTCAAGCGAATTCCCCACTTCCTCCGGCTCATCCAGCTCACCACCGGCCTGCTTCCATTCTTCCAGGCATCGCAGCAACGCCAGGTCGCCCAGGCGATGCAGGAGCCCGGCGCAATAGCAGCGCTCCTGCTCCAGATCCAGCACACGCGCCATGGTCCGGGCGTATTCAGCCGTGTGCAGCGACAGCTCCCAGTAACGCTCGGCATAGTCCGCCAGGCACGGGACGCTGAGCCGGGCGCAGCGCTTGAGGGTCAGGCCGAGGATCAGGTTCATGCTCTGCCCCGTGCCGAGATGGTGCAGTGCCTGGGCCACGGTCTGCACCGGGCCGCCACCCTGGTGCTGGGCCGCACTGTTGGCCGCCGCGATCAGCACGGCGGTGACCTGCGGGTCGGTGCGCAGCTCTTCTTCCAGCAGCTTCAGATCCAGGCCACCGGGGTTGAGGGCTCGTTTGACCGCCACCTGCACATCGGTCATCAACGGCGCGCCCTCGGACACATCACGTCGACGTTCGAGAAACGCCGGCAGGCTCAACCCCGGCCCTGGAACCGGCGCATCGTTGGCCGCTTCTTCAACGGTACTCAGCAACAAACCTTGCAGACGCTGGGTGAGGTTTTCCCGGTTCAGCGGCTTGGTCAGATAAGCCGTCGGCGCCAGCGGCAAGACCTCGCGCACGCTAGCGCTGTCGTTGCGTCGGCTCATCAGGATGAACGGCAACGCCGGGGTCCGATGCTGCTGGCGCAAGCCACGCAGGAGGCTCAGGCCATCGACGCCCGGCAGCTCCCAATCGGCAATCACCAGGTCGTAAGGATTGTGCGCGAGCAGATCCAGCGCCTGTCGGCCCTCGCCACAGCTGTCCACCCGGGCGTCGCAGCGCAGGCCCGACACCACCTGCTCAAGCAGCTCCCTGGACGCCGGATCGGCCTCGGCGATCAACACACGGGGTACAGCGGGTAAATCCACAGCGGTCATACAGCATCACTCCCTTGCCATACTTGCACCTTAGACAATGGCGGCCGTTCCAGACAGTTCAAAACCGACGTGGAAAGCACGCGAGCAAGAAAAAACCCGCCGAAGCGGGTTTTTTTGTGAATCAGCTCGCAGTATCAGAGCTCGGAGAAGCACTCTTCGATGATCGCCAAGCCTTTGTCCAGCTGCTCATCCGGCGAGGTCAGCGGCACCAGCACCCGCAGAACGTTACCGTAGGTGCCGCAGGACAGCAGGATCAAGCCCTTGTCACGCGCCTTGGCCACGACCTGAGCCACCGCAGCAGCGTTCGGCTTGTGGGAGTCACCGTTTTCAAACAGCTCCACGGCGATCATCGCGCCCAGGGCACGGACGTCACCGATCACCGGGTACTTCTTCTGGATGGCCTTGAGGCCGGTGACCAGACGCTCGCCGACGGACTTGCAGCGATCCAGCAAATGTTCTTCTTCAAACACTTCCATGACCGCCAGCGCAGCGGCGCAAGCGATCGGGCTACCGGCGTAGGTGCCGCCCAGGCCACCCGGCGCGATGGCGTCCATGTACTCGGCCTTGCCGCACACACCGGCCAGCGGGAAGCCGCCGGCGATGGATTTGGCGAAGGTGGTCAGGTCGGCAGCGACGCCCATCTGTTCCATGGCGAAGAAGGTGCCGGTACGCCCGGCGCCAGTCTGTACTTCGTCAGCGATCAGCAGGATGCCGTGCTGGTCGCACAGGGCGCGCAGGCGCTTCATGAATTCCTTCGGCGCTACGTAGAAACCACCCTCGCCCTGTACCGGCTCGATGATGATCGCGGCGATATCACGCGGCTCGGCGTCGTTCTTGAAGATGCGCTCGATGCTGGCGATGGAATCGTCGATGCTCACGCCATGCAGTTCATTCGGGTACAGCGCGCGGAAGATGCCACCCGGCATCAGGCCCATGCCCGCCGAGTACGGCACGACTTTACCGGTCAGGCCCAGGGTCATCATGGTCCGGCCGTGGTAGGCACCGGTGAAGGCGATCACGCCGGCACGGCCGGTGGCGGCACGGGCGATCTTCACGGCGTTTTCCACCGCTTCGGAACCGGTGGTCACCAGCAAGGTTTTCTTGGCGAAATCGCCCGGCACCTTGGCGTTGATTTTTTCGCACAGTTCCACGTACGGCTCGTAGGCCAGGACCTGGAAGCAGGTATGGGTCAGCTTGTTCAACTGCTCGGTCACGGCGGCGATGATTTTCGGGTGCACGTGGCCGGTGTTCAGTACGGCGATGCCGCCGGCGAAGTCGATGAATTCACGACCTTCGACGTCGGTTACCGTGGCGTTCTTCGCCGACTCGGCGAAGATCGGGTGAATCTGGCCAACACCGCGTGGAACAGCGGCGGTACGGCGGGCCATCAGGTCAGCGTTAGTCTTGCTCATTACAGTCCTCATTCGCCGCTCATCGGTCGGCGTGGTTCAAGGATTACACGGCGGGAAGTCAACGGCGGCAGCATGCGATGATCGACTGCCACGGCGTTCCCGGCCGCAGAGAAATTGCGTTTTGAAACGGCGCAAAGGGACAGCGCTCTCGTGCCCTTCGCGCTTGCAGCAGGATCAGATACCCAAGCAGAGGTATTTGATTTCCAGGTAGTCCTCGATGCCGTACTTGGAGCCTTCACGGCCCAGGCCCGAAGCCTTGATGCCGCCGAACGGCGCGACTTCGTTGGAAATCAACCCGGTGTTGACGCCGACCATGCCGTATTCCAGGGCCTCGGCCACGCGAAACACACGGCCTAGGTCACGAGCATAGAAGTACGAGGCCAGGCCGAACTCGGTGTCGTTGGACATCGCGATCACCTCGGCTTCGTCTTTGAAGCGGAACAACGGCGCCAGCGGGCCGAAGGTTTCTTCCTTCGCCACGGCGGCATCCTTTGGCACGTTGGTCAGGATGGTCGGCTCGAAGAAGTTGCCTTCCATCGGCTTGCCACCGGCCAACACGGTCGCACCTTTGCCGACGGCATCGGCGATGTGTTCCTGAACCTTGGCCACGGCTTTTTCGTCGATCAAAGGACCGGTGGTGGTGCCCTCTTCCAGACCGTTGCCGATCTTGAGCTTGGCCACCGCCGCCTTGAGTTTTTCGGCGAAGGCGTCATACACCGAATCCTGGATATACAGACGGTTGGCGCAGACGCAGGTCTGGCCGTTGTTGCGGTATTTGGAAATGATCGCGCCCTCGACGGCCTTATCCAGGTCCGCGTCGTCGAACACGATGAATGGCGCGTTGCCGCCCAGTTCCAGGGAAACTTTCTTGATGTCCTTGGCGCATTCCGCCATCAACTGACGACCGATCTCGGTCGAGCCGGTGAACGACAGCTTGCGCACGATCGGGTTGCTGGTCAGCTCGCCGCCGATGTCGCCGGCGCTGCCGGTGACCACACTCAGCACGCCTTGCGGAATACCGGCACGGTGCGCCAGTTCCACCAGGGCCAGGGCCGAGAACGGGGTTTGCGAGGCAGGCTTGATGACCATGGTGCAACCGGCGGCCAGGGCCGGGCCAGCCTTGCGGGTGATCATCGCCGCCGGGAAGTTCCATGGGGTAATGGCGGCAGTCACGCCGATCGGCTGCTTGATCACAATCAGGCGCTTGTCAGGCTGGTGGCCGGGAATCACGTCGCCATAGATGCGCTTGGCTTCTTCAGCGAACCACTCGATGAACGATGCAGCGTAGGCGATTTCGCCCTTGGCTTCGGCCAGCGGCTTGCCCTGCTCCAGGGTCATCAGGCGACCCAGATCGTCCTGGTTCTCGATCAGCAATTCGTACCAGCGGCGCAGCTTGTTGGCGCGCTCCTTGGCGGTCAACGCACGCCAGGCCGGCAGCGCCTTGTCGGCGGCTTCGATTGCACGACGGGTTTCGGCAGCGCCCATCTTCGGCACGGTGCCCAGCACTTCGCCCGTTGCCGGGTTGGTGACCTTGATCGTCTGACCGTTGTCCGCATCGACCCAAGCGCCATCGATAAAGGCTTGCTGGCGGAACAACTGGGTGTCTTTAAGCTGCATGTCGGCTTTCCTTAACAGCACCGCGCGCACGCGGAGCGAATTAGAGTTGTAGAAAGGCGCCTTATGGGCTGCCGTCAGGGAAATCATTCACCGGGCTGAAGCACAGAAATAACGCACAACAAGCATAGACGTGCGGTTCAGCACCCAGACAAGAGCGTTTGAAATCTCAAACGAATCCTAGGGCCGATAGGGGTGAAGGACAATAGGCTGTTCGAAAAAAAGAACAAAAAAGCCGCATTTGCCTGTTTTTTCTGATCAGCGTAGCCCACCCCCGCCCAAGGGCAGGAAAACACCGGCGAATCAGCAGCATGGACGCCCGCTATGCTTATGAGTATCATGGCGCCCGCGTTGCACCAGTAGCTCAGCTGGATAGAGTACTGCCCTCCGAAGGCAGGGGTCGTGGGTTCGAATCCCGCCTGGTGCACCATATGCAAACAAAAAGCCCCGAGTCGTAAGACCTGGGGCTTTTTTGTGGGATGATCGTTTTCACGCTCCGCGTGATCATGAAAACAAATAAATCCCGTTATCTACGTTCCAATAAATCCTAGGGATCAAGATTGACCTCGAGTTGCTCGGGAGCCGGCTCAATATCTCCCAGCGATCGCACCACAAACTCACACTTCTGAGCCTCTGATCTTGGCCCCCTCATCATTGTGACCGGTGACAGGCAATCACCTCGCTAGCAGTTCTACAAAGGGGACTTTTGAGCCCACTGTCTGATAGCTCGCTCCACTAGTGCCTTTGGCAGATACTCCTGTTCAAGGCGCCCTCGCTCTTGCGTCAACAGATATCGATAAAATTCCTCTTCGTCAGCCAGCAAACCAAGTGGAGCCGACTCCAGAGCCTTGGCAGGTTCGACAACTGCGTTCCCTGGGGAGTGCCGTTCAAACAGTTCCTGCTCCATCAGTACTGCTTGGACTGCTGGTTGATGGAGTCTTGCTCGTGCCAGCATCAGTAAGCCCCAGGTATCCATATCGCCCCAGTATGCGATCTGTTTCCCGGCCAGGTAAGCAGATGCCAACCACTGTAAATCGAGTCCTGACCCCAGCACAGCCAGGGTGTCCGGCATCGTTTCTGGCAGCAAGTGAATGCATTGCTCATTTTCTACCACGAGCAATCGCGAACCGGGAAGTGGGGTTTCGGCCAGTTCCGAAGTCGTGAGCCTGAGCCGCTTGAAGGGCAGCAGCTCAGGCTGAAGAGGAACGACGAGAACCCAATGACTAGTTTCTTCAAAAGCATCTAGAAAAGTTGTCAGGCCTTGCTCGGACACCGCGCCTTCGAAGCGCTCATCGAGGAGCTTGGTCAGTAAGCTGGAGTTGCGCTCGAAAAACTTGGTGTCTACGCCGTGCTCGGCAAGCAGGCGCAGTGGACGGCCTTGAGCGCAGCCTGGCGACAACCGGGTGGCGAGTCGCGCCGTGGCGACGACTTCTTCAGACCGCTTCGTCAACCACAAGCTCCGTTGTGCCACCAGCAACGCATGAAAGGCACTGTCTACCTGCTCGACCAGATACTCGAGTTGAGCGTATTCCTGGCTGACCATTGGATCATTGGTCGCGGCAACCCATTCGGAGGGACTACGCAAGTGCCAGCGCATCGGCAAGAAGATGGGGGCCAGCCCTGCTCGGTAGCTGACGGGTTCCCAGTCGACCTTACCCAAGTTCACGCCCCGCCAGTTTTCCACATGCCGGAGCACCGCCTGGATATTGTCAGTGAAGAGTCGTGCCGAAGGCTTACCGATGTTAAGGCTTTGCGGCCAACTAGCGGGATTGAGCAAGCGGTCCAACCGAACACTGGAACGCTGCCATTGTCTGGCCAAGTTGCGGCCGATCTCAGTGGGGGACTTCATGCATGGCCTTGATACGCTGTTGATGATGCTCATCCAACGCTTCCCAGCTCAGGGAAACCAGACTGGAATCCATGCCACGCCGATGAACGACGACTGCCGAGCGAGTGTGATGGCGTAACAGGCGCATTTCCTTGTTGGGCGTAATGAAGACAGCGTGTAGGCCAAACTCCTTCAGCGCCGCGATGATCCGACCGGCAACCGCATGAGAACTGCGCGAGAACGCCTCGTCGAGTACGATGGTGCCGAACAACGGCCGGCTGCTGCCGTCGGGACAGAGCGCATAACTGAGAGAAGCGGTCAGTACATAGGAGGCAATGATCTCCTTCTCGCCACCGCTACCACCTTGAGAGCCTGTTCGGGTCTCGATGACACCCCTGCTTTCTCGATCAATCACCGATACCGCGAATTCCAGGCGAAAGCGCGGATCCAGAAGCGCCTTGGCCCCCTGATTCCTGTTGTGTTCACAGGCGTCCTTGAGCAGTCCGACGAGTTCCTGCAATGCCTTGTAGTGGCTCTCACCCTCATCATCGATGAAACGCGACGAGTTCAGTTGGCGCTGAGCGTGTTGCAGGGTGCGCAGGCTTTCATGGATGACCTTTCTTGCAACTAAGCGCAGATAGCGCCCGGGCTGAAAATCGACACGCTGCATCGTACTGTTCAGATCATCCAGGCGCTCCTCGATCATCGAGACCTCATGCTCGATGTAGCTGAGCAGCTGGGTGACGCCATCATCCGAGGAGCGATTGAGATATTCCAGAAAGCGCCTGAGTTTCTCTGGCAGGGCTTCCTCGGTCAGGACACGTAAACGCTCCAGATATTTGGGTACATCTACCAGTTCTCGCCCGATCTCTGAAAGCGCCCCTGTGTCTACCTTCAAGGCGTCGGACATACGTTTGGCAAGCTCGGACTTCTGGTCGCCCAGCTTCTCGCCGAGCGCTTTGAGCTGCTGTTGAAGCTCACGCGCATGCTTGCGCTCCAGCTCGACAATATCGTCGAGGTCATCTGCAGTCAGAGTCGGAAAGTTCGCTTGCGCCAGTTCACGCTGCGTATCGCTCAGCCCCTTCTCGGCACCGTGGTAGGCCTTACGGGTGGCGGATACGGCCTGGTCAAACTGAGTTCTCAAATGCACACACTGCTCGATCCGTTGGCGCAGGTGCTGATCCAGCGAACCTTGCAGGGCCTCGGCTTCATCAAACTCGGCCTTGATCATGGCAAGGTCAGAATCGGGGCGCGTTAGGGTGTCCAGCTGAATTCGCAGCGACTCCAGCTGGCTCTCGGCACCCGGCAGATCAATATCCTCGAACTTCAGTTCTTCGACGCGTTGCAACAGCGAAGCTTGACTCTCCAACTGACGGACATCGTCTTGGGCAGCATCCAAGACCAGCTTGGCAGGCGCGAGCTGTTCATTTACCTCGCGAATCTGCTCAGCTAAGAAGGCCAGACGGTCGCTGTTATCGAAGCCGGTCTGCCAGTCTTCATCCAGGCGCTTCTGGTCCTGCTTGTCGAAGAAGCGTTCTTTGCCCGACATCAGCCCCCGGGCCGTCATGGCGTGAGGGGTATGACGCAATTGCTCCGGGCTTTCGACGCAGTGGCGGTCATTGTCCGCCAGTAATGCCTTCACGGCTTCTCGGTACGGATGCTCCTTGAAGATCAGTTTGCGGGTAAAGCCATCATTGAAGAACACGGGGAGCGAAGACGGCTCCTTTACCTCCAACAAGCGCACATGCAAGCGGTTGTGCCGTTGGTTCACCCAACCCAGTGCGGCCTGGGATGAGCCCTGCGGCACCAAGATACGTAGCCGGTGGCTGCCGATCGCCCGCTCGATGGCACCTCGCCAGGCCTGCTCCTCGGGCTTGACTTGTACCAGCTCTGCAACAAAAGGTAGAGCCGACTCATCGACGTTGAGCGCCTGCGCCAGATCGCTTCGAAAAGCATGAAAATGCCCGGGCAGGTTCGAGCCTGGCCGTCTTTCAACCTCAGCACGGTCCTGCTGTAAGATCTGCAGGCGACCATTGAGTTCCTGCCGGACGAGACCTGCGTCAAACGCCTTTTGGTGAGCGTCTGTAATTTGCTGCATCAGTACTTCGAATCGTGCCGTGATCTGCTGCTGATTCTCCTCGAGAGCAGCGGCCGATAACTCATCCGATAGTCCGAACCCCTTGGCCAAGCGTTGGTATTTCTCGGCTTTCAGGCTGCGCTTATCGCACTCTCTGACCCAATCAGCAATGCGCTCGCGTAATTGATCTATCCCTGCGCCACCTACTCGCAGGTAACGCTGACGATGTTGATCAACCACACCCTTCTGGATCTCAACCTGACTCTTGCATTGTTCATGATCCAGTTCAGCCTGTTTGTGCTCCTTCTCGAGCCTATTGGTTTCAGCCAACCATAGGCGATACCCCTGCTCGGCGAACCAGACCGGGAGGATACCTTCGAGAGCTTGTTTATCCTGCAGTTGCTCTTGCAAGACCTTATAACGCTCCCAGCCATCGGCGACCGGTTGCAATGAGCGCTGCTGCTTTCTAGCGGTTTCAAGCTCTCGGTGGATGTCAGTTAGATCATCAAAGCTGCTAGCGACCTCGGCAGCCCGCTCGAAGGCGGAGCGGTCATCCAGCACCAACTCTCGAAAGATCTCATCAATACTATTGAGCTGCTTCAGGCCGGCAGCGCGGTTGAGCAAAGTGAATGCGTTTTCGCCGACCTCGAAATAATCTCTCAGCCTGGCCAAGAAGGCTTTCTTGCTCGGATAAGGCCAGATACCAGTCCCATCCTTCTCCATCTGACGCAGCGCCCGCATACCGCCTGCATGATGCTGACTGAGCCAATGTTCTACAGTCTGCTCGGGAGACTCGCTTAACAGCCAAAGTTTTTTCAGGTCGGACGCCGAGGAGCTTGTACCCTCGAACCAGAGCAAAGCGCCCAGTCGAACCTGCGTACAGTCACGCTCGAGCGTGGCTGCAATGGCGGTTACCGTCTTACCCTGGCGCGCGATATGAGACTGCCTCACACCGCCGTCCCCGGGGCCGGTTACTCCCCGCACATAGGACACCAGATCCCGGTCACTTTCATGCCCACCCGTGGATGCCAGGTTGTAGCGCGGATTGGCGCACAGCAAGGTCATCAGAGCGTCCACCAGCGTCGTTTTACCGCTGCCTGTCGGGCCGATCACGGCGGTACCGGAGGGATCGATCTCGGCACGGTGATAACCCTGAAAGCCGCCCCAGTTATAGAGTTCGATACTGCTGAGAATGAAGGTCTCGCTGTCACGCCAGAGGAGGGCCTGCTTCATGCCATGTCCTCCTCGCTATTAGCAGCCGGCGTCGCCGTACCCTCCACGTGCTCTCGCAGCCATGCCACCAGCGCCTGCAGGTTCTCCGGGTTGGCCAGATGCGTGATGATGGGACGAATGATGACGCGATCATGTGTGTCTGGAGCCGATACCAAACCATGCCCCTTGAGCTGGTCCAGCAGCATGATGATGCGATTGCGCTCCTTCGCCTCACTGCCCAGTTCTCCCATGTAAAGCTGCAACTGCGGAATCAACTCATCAACCGCTACCAGCGCCTGAATGGCTCCCGTACCGCTTTCCTGTTCGAACGCTATGAAATGCTGTCGCAAAATTGCAATCAGCAGCGATTGCTCCAGATTCAGCCTTTGCCGACGCACAAGTGGATGCGACCAGTCATCCTGCTCGGCCGCCTCGTCCTGGCGAACGATAACAAACACTAGCCCCCGAACCTCATCGAGCCCCATGGCAAGGTCGAGCGGCTCCAGGATTCTATTTACCTCCTCGACATTGAAAAGCGCTGAGCGATATAGATTGGGCTTGTGACTCTGTTCTAGCAGCCCGTACTTGAGCAATTCCTGTACGGCCTCGCGTACCCGTTGCGGCGACCGGCGCTCATCGACGTGTACAGCCGCACTCATGACAGGTTGTTCCTCATCCATGCCGTCACCCCACGCCATGGGCTCCACCGTCAGCTCCGTTTCGTCTGCACTATAGGCGCCTGCAATTCGATCGAAGATCCCTGCCATGCTCACAACTCCCAATCGATATCCTTAAGTACCTCGTGGTCGAGTCCGACGTAAGGCAAATTGAAGCGCCAACGCAGCTGCTCCTCGTCAACTAGCTCCACGAGCTGACGCTCCACTGTCAGTACCTCAATACCTGCCTCGCGCGCCATCGCCAACCAGAGCGCAAAGGTTTCCAAGTCGTGGGCAGGTGGAAGCAAAGATGCAAGTTCCCCGAGACTCACAGGTCGTCCCTGTGCCACCAGAACTGCCAGGGTGTCCTGAATCAGCGCTTCACGATCCAGGCCGTCGAAGGCATCCCAGAAGTCGTCATCAATTTGTTCCAATCCCGCTGGCTTCAAACTCAGGTCGAGCTCGCCCGTATCATCGTCATCCAAGGCCTTGAAGCGCAGACGCTCGATTGCCGGGATACCGGTAATGGCTACGCCAACCGGCGGTAGACAGACAGGCATACGCCGTTCTGGCTGGCGTTGCCAGTCGACGCTGAGCGAAAAGTTGAAGAAGTCGTTGAGTAACTGTCCGACGCGATGATGCTCGGCAGCCAGCCCCGTCTTCATGAAGCCGCGGACATCGCGCTCGCTTCGGGCGCGTGCCTGGAGCACAGCCTGCGACTCCCGAACCAGGCGTAAAGCCAACCAACGCAGCTCACGTTGCTGGGGACGACTCAACGCCTTTGGAGCCGCAGGGTGACGAAGGATAGTGCGCAAGCGCTCACGCATGACTTCCAGCTCAGCGGACTGCCTCAGTTGCTGCTGGAAGCTTTCGAAGACACGCCCCTCTGGCGTATTAAGTAGAGCATCTTGACCGTCCAGCAAGCGATCGACGATTTCGCCACGGTGAGATTGCTCGCTGATGATGGAGTGTCGAAGAGCGCGATCAGCCTCGCGCCAAGAATCTTCAACACGTCGAAAGTCAGCGCGCAGGCTGATGGCCAGGTTATATATCTCGCGTATGCCTTCTATTGCCTGCGCTTCATCCAGCACGATAACGTGGCCAGCTTCTACCTGCGCTAGCTCGTGCTCCAAATCCTGGATTCGGCGGCGGATGCTGGCAATACGGCCAGTTGGGCTGGGGTTCAGACCTGTTTCCAGGTTTTCGATTTCGCGCTGGACCACCGAAAGGCGAGATGCCGTGGAGGTCATGATCCGACTATCCAGCGAGTCGACAAACTGAATGGCGGACTCCAACGCGTCGGTTGCGTACATCCGGCCCTCCCGCTCGACTACAAGGCGCCGCTTAATCCATTCACGAAGTTCACGACCTGCTTGGAGATGCGTCGCATCCGGGGCGATCTCATAGAACTCCTGGCCGGCATAAGCAGCCAGCATTTCAGAAAGGGCTTGCAACGCATCCTCCATGGGAATCCCATCATGCGCCCGCTCGAAAAGTGTTCGCAGGCAGCCCAATACGAGCGGAGCACGACGCGAGGCGAGCAAAAGCCACGCCGGATGTTGACTACGGGTGGATACATAGCGTTCTGAACGCTGTTGCGCGCTTTCTTCCATGACGGCCACATTTCAAAGATTGTCTGAGCACAAAAAGCCCCGAGTCGTAAGACCTGGGGCTTTCTATGGGTGATCGTTTTCACACTCCGCGTGGTTATGAAAGCAAATAAATCTGTTGCATACGTTCCAATAAATTCTAAGGATCGAGATTGACCTCGAGTTGCTCGGGAGCTGGTTCGATATCTCCCAGCGATCGCACCACAAGCCCACACTTCTGAGCCTTGGAATAAAGCCCCGCATCATGAGTCCAGATTTCATCAGCATTGGTTGCCAAGGCAGTGGCGATGATCTGGCGATCGAAACGTAACTTGGCTTTCGTTGCTGCCGGATCAAGCACCTTCAGCTCGTTGTCATCAACCATTCGAGCACATTCAACCGCTGCGATCTGATCAAACGATACGATTTCAAAACATGAGAGGCCGTTTATGACATCAAGGTGGCTCTGATGAAAATCCCGATCAATGCCGACCAGATATTCAGCCAGTGCAGGTGTTGGGATCAATACGGTCCCGCCCCTTGCGTCGACCAGTTCGATCAAGGCTTCAGCTCTAGCTTCCGCCCTATCAACATTCTGACCCGTGGCAGGATCAACCAAGACGATACCGTCCTTGGCATTCCCCAAGGCTTGGACGAGAACGTTAGTATCAAGAACTATGCGCACCTCACCCCCTTAGGTTCTGAATCGTTCCATGAGGGTCATCCATCTCGCTCCAGGTAATACCACCCAGTTCTTTGAGCTGGGTAACAGCGCTACGCAAAGAGGTTTTTTCGAGCTTTTCGTAAGACTGAATGAACATTTTTCGCAGCCGCCAGCCACCATGCGGTCGACTTTCCCACTCCCCCTTCCCATAAACCCGGACGTGCTTGAACAGTAGTTTGCCCAGTTGTTCAGCCAATGCCGTATCGGCTTCACAAAGAAGCGTTTCGCCACCAGCCCCCTCAAGCCGAACAGGAACCGTCTCATCCTTCCCGCCCACTACATACAAGCGGCCTTGGACGCTACCTTGTTTGATGACAATCATAGGAGGAGGAGCCGCCTTGGCTTTGGGAAATTGAAGAATATTCGTATCCGCTGCCTGCAGGACACCATCCACTCGATCCTGCTCCATCAGTGCGGATAGCTGCTGATACGCTTTTCTTGCCCGCTTAGGACCGATTCCCTGAGCGGCCTCGCGAACCCTGTTTAAAACGTGGGGATATTTCTCATCCTCCACCCATGTATTCAGGCAGACACAGCCTTCAGTGACAGAGTCAAAATGAACATTATCTTGCGAACCAAAAAGCTCAGCGAGCTCACACAGATAATCTGTCAAGCGAGCCATGGAGAGCTTGCTTGGTTCGGTTCCGTCGAGTTCGAGCATCAGCTTTTTCATGCTGGCGAGTATAGTTCCGCTCATATGATCCCGCTACGCCTGCATTTGTAACACCAAGGTGTTACGGACGGCTTACAACGCCACCCTGCCCGCCGCATCGATGTTGCGACTTACCACCTCAAACAGATCCGCCCCTCCTCGCAGGGTGAATCGATACAAATCACCGCGAGGGAGGTCCATCGGGTCCTAACGCTTTCGCAACGCCTCCAACCGCGCAGGCAGATCCTCCTTGGGAAAGCGCTTGTGCAGCGCCAGCAGCTTTTCATCCGCCGCGCGGGCCTCTCCCGCTTGGCGCAGGCGCAGGACATCTGCCAATTCCTCCTCCAACGACGGCTGCGCAACGGGCGCGCGTTTGCTCATTTTCGCCGCAGGCTTTTGCGGCTGGAGTTGGCCGACGAGGCTGTCCGGAGCGAAGGCTATCTCAGCCTGGGGGGCCATGCGGGCCATCGGCGCGGGAGCCGGCATGGCGGGTGCGGGGGCTGGTACGGCGGCAATGACCGGCGCTTGGCGATCGGCGGAATAATCCAGCGAGGCCGGCGCGGACTGCTCGCCGCGGGACAACACGTCGTGGGGCACCGGCGTGCGCAGCACCAGGCCGATCATCAGCGCGACGCCGGCGACCGTGGCGAATGCCATCTGCCAGCGTGGCCGTTGGCAGGCCTGGAGCCAGCGTTGCCACAGGCTTGGCTTGGGTGCCGGGGCTTCGCGCTGCGCGGCAGCCAGGATGAAGGCATCCAGCGACGCGGGCGGTTCGCCAGTGGTGTGTTGACGGAAGTGTTCGATCAGCGAGTCGTCGGCCGGATCCGAAGTGTGTTTGGAATCGATCATGCGGGTACCTCCTCGGCCAGCAGGCGGTGCAATTTCTGCTGGGCGTAACGCAAGCGGCTTTTCACTGTTTCCAGCGGGACGCCGGTCAGGGCGGCGATCTGCGGCAGCTCCAGGTCACCGTGCAGGCGCAGCAGGAAAACCTCCCGCTGATCCTCAGGCAACGCCTGCAACGCGGCGTCCAGGCGCGCCTGGTCGCGGCTCAGGCTCAGCTGTCGCTCGGGGCTGGCGGTGTCGTCGGGCTGGACGTGAAGCTGCTCGTCATAGCTGTCGTGCAATGGGTTGTGAACGCCGTGTCTGCGCCAGTGATCGATCAAGCGATTGCGGGCAATCTGGAACAGCCACGTGCGAAAACTCGCCCGTCCTTGTGGCTGGCTGGCGCTGCGGATCAGGCTGAGCCAGGTGTCCTGGAAGATTTCCTCGGCCAGTTCGGCCTTGTTGCTCAGCGACAGCAGGAAGCGGTAAAGCCCTTTTCGATGGCGGGCGTACAGGGCTTCAAAAGCAGCGCCGTCGCCAGTGCGATAACGGGCCAGCAATGATTCGTCGCTGGGGGGATCCATCGGCGCGGGCATTTGGGGACGAACTCCTTTCGTGTGAACACAAACTTCAGACAACAAGAGGACACTTGTGGGAGCGAGCCTGCTCGCGATAGCGCCGGGTCAGTCAATGACGATGTTGACTGGTCCACCGCTATCGCGAGCAGGCTCGCTCCCACAGTTGATCCTCGTTGTGCTGGGGATCAGTGCTTGGCCACAGGCTTGAGGCTCTGGGCCAATTCGACCATCTGCACGAACTCGGCGCGCAGCCCGAACGGATCGTCGCCACGGGCGGAGCGGGCCAATTGGGCGGTGTCCTTCAAGCTCATCGCGCCAGTGTAGCGCCCATCGCCCTTGAGCTGCTGGGCGAACGCGGCGACGGCGGCCGAGAAACGCAGGTCGTCGCTGGCCATGCCTTCGCGCTGAGCGCTGGCAATCGGGTGCTCGATCAGTCGGCTGCTGCCGCCCTCGGCGGGCTTATAGCGCACCCGCAACATCGCCAGTTCCCCTGCCTTGCCGTCCTGCTTGGGCGTGCTGGCGTAGCGCAACGGTTCCAACCAGCCTTTTTCGCCCTTGGGGACAATTTCGTACAACGCCGTCACGGTATGCCCGGCGCCGATCTCGCCCGCGTCGACCTTGTCGTTGTTGAAATCCTCACGCTTCAGCGCACGGTTTTCGTAACCCAGCAGGCGATACTCGCTGACCTCGGCGGGATTGAACTCCACCTGCAACTTCACATCCCGCGCCACCACCGCCAGGGTCGAGCTGAGTTGGTCCACCAGGACCTTGCGCGCTTCGAGCAGGTTATCGATGTAGGCATAGTTGCCGTCGCCTGCATCAGCCAGTTGTTCCATCAGGTGTTCATTGTAGTTATCCACACCGAAGCCCAACGTCGTCAGCGATACGCCGCTTTTACGCTGGTCCGCCGCCATTTGCTTGAGTGTGTCGAAGTCACTGATACCGACGTTGAAATCGCCGTCGGTGGCCAGCAGGATGCGGTTGATGCCATTGTCGATAAAGCTTTCCCGGGCCATCTGGTAAGCCAGCTCGATACCCGAAGCCCCGGCCGTCGAACCACCGGCGTTCAGTTGATCGATGGCATTGCGGATGGTCATTTTGTCACGACCCGAGGTGGGTTTGAGCACTACCCGTGACTCGCCGGCATAGACCACCAGGGATACCCGATCCTGGTCGCGCAATTGGTCCACCAACAGCTTCAGTGTGCTTTTGACCAGCGGCAGGCCCTCGCGGCGATTCATCGAACCGGACACGTCCACCAGGAACACCAGGTTGGCCGGCGCCAGGTCCGCCACGGCGCGGTCGGACGCCTTGATGCCGATACGCAGCAACCGGGTGTGCGGGTTCCAGGGCGAAGGCGCCAGCTCGGTGGTCACGCCGAACGGTGAGCCGTCGGTAGGCAGCGCGTAGCTGTAGGGGAAGTAATTGACCATCTCCTCCAGTCGTACAGCCCCTTCCGGCGGCAGGCTACCTTGGTTGAGGAAACGTCGCACGTTGGCATAGCTGCCGGTGTCGACATCGACGCTGAAGGTGGAAACCGGGGTTTCGGCAACGCTGTGGATCGGGTTGTCCGGCAGCTTTTCATACTGCTCCCGCGGCTCGGAGCGGTAATCCTCGGCGACGGTGTCGCTCATCAACTTTGCCGAGGCCATCGGCGCCGGCGCACTCATGCGCTGGATCGAAGGCTGGGCCATATAGGCCACTTCGCCCTTGAGTTCAGAGCTGGGCGCCGCCGCTACCGGCTCGCCCGGCTTGGCGGTTTCCCCGTACGGCTGGCTACAACCGGCCAGCGCCACCAGCAGCGTCACAGCGAAGCCTTGGGCAGCGGGGCGTAGGAATGGAAGCGGGCGGGACATGGGCTGAACCTCGTGAGTGGATGATCCGTTCACAAGCTCAGACGAAAGACGTCGGTGGTTCGGGTTAACGACCGGAACATTTTTTGATGAATTTGAAAACCAGGCCTGACCACTCGAAGTGGCCAGGCGGCCCATGCAGGCAGACTAGCGGGACGGGATGGCCCGCAGATCATCGGCAATGAAGCGACTCAACTGGCCGGTGTAATAGTCTTCGACATCGGCGTTGCCGCGCTTGGTCAGGGCTCCCGCTATGCCTTTCATGGCCTGAAATTGACCGATCGCGCCGCTCGGCATCAACCCCTCACGGGCCTGGGCAAAGTGCAGCACCTCGGCGCCGGCCTTCTTCACCTTGACCTGATAGTTGAAGTCGACGCTGGCCAGGTACGTACCGTCCGCAACGATCTTGTTCATCAGGCCGCCATGGGTGTCCTGGATACGGCGTGCGTAGACGGCATTGATATCCAGCAGATAGTCGGCGGACTCCTTGCTGGAGGCGTAGCGATTGCCGTCGAGCAGACGAACGATCAGGTCACTGTGCAACTGGTCACGAACCTTCTCGTCGGGCAGGAAGCGCTCGTTTTTGCCCACGACGTCGACGTTGAACGTATCGATCCAATAAGTGGCATTGCTGGGGATCGTTACCGGTGTGGGAGAAATGTAGTAATCGGGCTTGGATGCACAACCCGCGATAAGGCACAGCGTGAGCAGCAAAGTAAAAACGCGCATGGATGAATTCGTCCTTGAAGGATGCGATGCCGGAGCGGCGGCGGCATTCTAAAGGAAATATCCGTCCCGAGGTGATTGGGCAATAGCTGAGCTCCCCCAGGCTGTCCCAGTTGCCGTGGCGAGCGAGCGTGCTCCCTCGCCAGGCCATTATCGTGACTCACAATCCTGCGATTTCCACCACCGTTTTCCCTTCGCCACGCCCCGTGGCCACCTGCGCGAACGCCTCGTTGACGTCTTCCAGACCAAACCGGTGCCGGTCGACCTTGATCCGTAGATGCCCGGCTTCGACCAGAGCCGCCGCCTCCCGCAGGATCTGGCCATGGTGTTCGCGGCCCTTGCCGGTCAGCAGCGGCATCAAGGTGAACACCCCCGAATAACTCGCGCCCCGGAACGACAACGGCGCCAGGCTGTGCTGGCCCCAGCCAAGGCAACTCAAGACGTGACCGGTATAAGTCTTCACCGCATTGAATGAAGCATCCAGGGTCGGACCGCCGACGGTGTCATAGACGATGTCAAAACCCTCGCCTGCGGTGTGCAGGCGCACGTAGCTCTCGACGTCCTGGGTCCGGTAATCAATGGCCGTCGCCCCCAATTCGCCGATGAAGTCCAGGCTGGTGGCCGAGCCGGTGGCATAGACCTCGGCGCCGCGAGCCTTGGCGATCTGCACGGCCATCTGGCCGACTCCACCGGCACCGCCGTGGATCAGGACTTGCTGGCCAGCCCGTACGTTGGCGCGATCCACCAGACCTTCCCAGGCAGTGATGAACGCCAGGGGCAGCGCCGCTGCTTCGCGCATGCTCAAAGAACGGGGCTTGGGCGCGATCAGGCGAGCATCGACGGCGATGTATTCGGCCAAGGCGCCTTGAGCCCCGCCGATCCCGCCGGCCATGCCAAATACCTCATCGCCAGGGGCAAAGTCGTCTACCCCTTCGCCCAACTCGACCACCGTCCCGGCCAGATCGATACCCAATACCGCCGGCAGCGGCTGGCGGGCATGAGCGCCGCCGCCCGTCGCGATCTTGGTATCCAGCGGATTGATGCCAGCAGCATGCACCTTGATCAGGACCTGTCCCTGGCCGGGAACAGGCCGTGAGAGAGGGCGGATAACCAGCGGAGCCTGGGCGGTCTCGGCAACGGCGGCGAACATAGTGTGGGTCATGACGGCAAACCTCCAATGAGTGGGTAGGTTTATATTGCGAGCGATGGAGCATTCCGATAAGTAAGCAACAATGGATAGGATTTATTCCAAACGAAGGCTAAATCCCTATGGATCTGTTCGATGCAATGCAGGTATTCGTGCGGGTGGTGGAGCGCGGCTCATTCTCGGCGGTCGCCCGGGAGTTGAACCTGGGCCAACCGGCGGTGAGCAAGCAGATCCGAGCATTGGAGCAACAACTTGGCGGCGCGTTGTTTGCTCGCAGCACCCGGCAACTCGCGCTAACGGACCAAGGCCAGCGCTTCTACGTCGAAAGCAAGGAAATCCTCGCCAGCCTGAACAGCGCCCGGCTCAATTTTGCCAGCGGTCAGGAACAGATTGCCGGGCCCTTGCGCGTGGCCGCGCCCGTGAGTTTCGGGCGATTGTGCATCGCGCCGTTGATCGGTGATTTTCTGGCGCGCCACCCAAAGGTTCGAATCGATCTGAGGCTGAGCGATCAGAATGAAGATTTGCTCAAGGAAAACATCGACGTCGCCATTCGTATCGGCGCGGTGAAAAACGAAGGGCTGGTGGCTGTTTCCCTCGGCGACAGCCCGCGTCAGGTATTCGCCTCACCGGCGTACTTGCAACAACACGGCACGCCGCTTGAGCCCGCCGATCTAGCCAGCCATAACTGCCTGGGTTTCACGTTGCTGGAGCACTACGACGTCTGGCGATTCGAGCGCAAGGGCGAGCAGCACCGCGTGACCATCAAGGGTAATGTCACCAGTAACAGCAGCGAGGCCATTCGGGAGATGGTGCTCAGCGGGCTGGGGATTTCACTCTCGCCGCAGTGGTTGTTCGCCGCCGATGTCCGCCAGGGCACCGTATCCGCCCTGCTTGGCGATTATCAGCCGGTGGCCCTGCCCGTGAGCGCAGTGTTCAGCCACGATCGCCGGCGCTCGGCTCGAACCCGCGCGTTTGTCGATTTCCTGCGCGAACGCCTGGCTCATCAGGCCTGACCCGGGGGCGGGAGTTACAACGGCCAAATCAGGATTCACAGGCCAATGTAGGCTGCGCGGCCTTCGTATGGCGTGCTGGAAAATACAGCGCCGCCCCCACACCAACCGCCCCCATCAGCACGCAATACCCCACGCACACCCATGGGCTCCACGGCACCAGCGCTATCAATACCAGCGGCGTCATGCTCGCCCACATCGCATAGGCGATGTTGTAGGTGAACGAGATGCCGGACACGCGGATCTTCGGCGGGAACAGATTGACCATCACCGAAGGCACCGCGCCAACCACACCGCACCCCAGCCCGGCCACCGCATAGGCCAGCCCCAGCCAGGCACCGCCGCTGATCAGGCTGGCGTAGAGCAGCGCGATGCCCACCGGCAGCAGCAGGCTATAGAGCAGGACGGTGCGCCAGGCGCCGATGCGATCGACGATCAGGCCGGCCAGGACGCAACCGACGTTCAGGAAGACGATGCCCAGGCTGCTCAGGGCGAAGGTGTGGCCGGGGCTCATGCCGAAGCTTTTCTGCATGACGGTCGGGGTGATGACCACGAACACCACCACGGCGGAGGTCAGCACGCAGGTCAGGATGACGGCCGGCAGCAAGGCGTGTCGGTAATCTCGCAAAACCGTGCGCAACGGCAGCTCAGCGGCGCCCTCGCGATTGGCTTGCAGGGCCATGAAGATCGGCGTTTCGCTCAGCCAGCGACGCAGCCAGACGCCGATCACGCCAAACACCCCGCCCAGCAGGAACGGCAGGCGCCAGGCGTAATCGAGGATTTCCTCAGGCGTGTAGATCCGCGCCAGCGCGGTTGCGGTCAGCGCACCCAGCAAATAACCAAAGGTCAGGCCAGCCTGGAGAAAACCCAGTGCATAACCGCGGTGATGCAACGGCGCGTGTTCGGCCACGAACACCCAGGCGCTGGGCACCTCGCCGCCTACCGCCGCGCCCTGGAGGATGCGCAACGCCAGCAGCAACAGCGGGGCGAAATAACCGATCTGTGCATAAGTCGGCATCACGCCGATGAGCAGGCAAGGCAAGGCCATCATCAGGATGCTCAGGCTGAACACCCGCTTGCGTCCCAGGCGATCGGCGAAGTGCGCCATGAGAATGCCGCCCAATGGCCGAGCCAGATAACCGGTGGCGAAAATCCCGAAGCTTTGCAGCAAGCGCAGCCAATCCGGCATTTCCGGGGGAAAGAACAACTGACTGAGGGTCAGGGCGAAAAAGACGAAGATGATGAAGTCGTAGATTTCCAGCGCGCCGCCCAGGGCCGCAAGGCCGAGGGTCTTGTAATCGGAGCGGCTGAATCGGTCGCCTGGCAGATGGGTTTTGGCAGTCATAGGCACATATGCAGATGAAGTTTCAAGAGCCCACGACTCAGGCGTCGCGGTCGTTGTCCACAGGCGGGGCCGGTGGCTGGCCTGGCTCGGCATCTTCGGCCTCGTCGGCAGGCAGGTAATCCTTGCGGCTGCGGGCAATGGCCCGGCGGATCTCGTCGCCCTTGGAGGGGCAGTTCAGGAGGCGGGCGATGCCGTCGGGTTTGTGCGTCATCGCCTTGCTCCGGCATGAGTGAACATGGGGCTCGATAGTGCTCGCTTTTGGCGCTCCATGCCAATGGTGTGGTTGGGGTTGCTGTGCAACCCAGCGGGAGCAAACTCCCTCGCCACAAGGGTTGGTGGAGGTCGGGAATCTGCGCCAGCCCTTGCTCCACCGGTCTCTCAGCGGTGATAGCGACGTACGACGCTGCTGTTGCGCAATACATGGCCTTTGACCTTTTCCATCAACTGGGCACGTGTCAGGCCGGCAGGCAAGGCCTCCGGTGGCAGGTCCAGGGCGAAAAGCTGGATCAGGTAGTGATGGGCACTGTCGCCGATAGGCGGGCATGGGCCAATGTAGCCGTGGGTGTCCTTGCTGTTGAGGCCGCTCATGCCTTCCAGCGAGGACTTGGTGCCCGCGCCCGCCGGAATCTGCCGTGTGGTGGCCTTGATCCCATAATGCACCCAGTGATCGACGCCCTGGCCGCGCTGACCGTCCGGGTCCAGCATGACGATGGCGTAGCTGAGCGTACCGGGCGGGCCGGCGTTCCAGCTCAGGGCCGGGGAAATATTCTTGCCGCCACAATTGTTGGCGTCACTGGCAGCCGCAGCGGTGAACAGGCGGTCGTCCGACACGCCAGGGATGTTGAGGGTGAAACGGTCCTCGGCCTGGGCCGCCCCTTGTGCACAGAGCACCAGGGCAACGGCCGCGAGCCAGGGGGCGAGAGAGTTCAATCGGGTCATACCGGGCACCTTATGCGGATCAGGCCATGGACGGCCTGCGAACTATAGCCGCAGCGCTCATCCGGTTGCAGTGACAATTATGCTGAACCTCGTTCCGAACCATCGACTCCAAAAAGAAACGCCTGACGGAGATCGACCATGCCTATGCATAAAGTCGCCCGCTTCGCTGATGTGCGCGACGACCGCGGCCTCGAAGTGAACATCAACGACACCTCCATCCTCCTACTGCGTGCAGGTGGTCAAATACGTGCCTTCCAGGGCAAATGCCCGCATGCCGGCGCGCCATTGGCCAAGGGGGCGGTGTGTCACGGACGGCTGATCTGCCCTTGGCACAAGGCCGGGTTCCGCGCCGAAGACGGCGCCCTGTGCGAGCCGCCGGCCCTCGACAGCCTGCAGCGCTATCACGTAGAGGTGCGCGACGACGACATCTGGGTCGATGACCAACCGCTACCGGCCGGGAAAATCCCCCCGGCCGACGATCCGCGCACGTTTGTCATCATCGGCGCGGGCGCGGCCGGCACCGCGTGTGCGGCAGCGTTGCGGGACAAAGGCTTTGGCGGACGGATCCAGCTGATCGACCGTGAGACCGAAGCCGGGTACGACCGCACGGTGTTGAGCAAATATGTGTTGGCCGGCGACATGACGGTCGACGAGACGCCGCCGCTGCGCGATGAAAGTTATTTCACCCGACAACGCATCGAAAGGGTCCGTGGCGAAGTCACGCGGCTGGACCCCAACGCCCGGAAAATCCGACTCGCCGACGGCCAGGACCTGAGCTACGACGCACTGCTCATCGCCACCGGCGCAGTGCCCAGGATGCCGGACCTGCCCGGCATCGATTTACCGCAGGTCTTCGTGCTGCGCTCGATAGCCCACGCCCGGCGGATCCTCGCCAAGGCCCGACCGGGACAGCGGGCAGTCCTCATCGGCGACAGCTTCATCGCCATGGAAGCGGCCTCGGCCTTGCGCAAACGCGAGCTGAGCGTGACAGTCCTGGCCCGCCATCCGGTGCCATTCGCCGCACAGTTCGGTGAGAGCGTCGGCCAGGCCATTCTGGCGCGGCATCGGGCCAACGGTGTGGTTTATCACACGGACGGCGAAGCGGCGCGGATCGAGGGCACCGGCAAGGTCGAAGCGGTGGTGCTGGATAACGGCCAACGCTTTGCCGCGGACCTGGTGATCGTCGGCATCGGCGTGCGCCCGGCCACCGAACCGTTTGCGGACCTGCCACGGGAACAGGATCAATCGGTGACGACCGACGCCGGCATGCGCGTGACCGATGGCGTCTGGGCCGTCGGCGATATCGCGACCTTCCCGCTCAACGGCCAGCCCCGGCGAATCGAACACTGGCGCCTGGCCCAGCAGCAAGCGCGCATTGCCGCCGCGAACATGCTCGGGGGTGACGAGCATTACCTGGATGTGCCGTTTTTCTGGACGTATCACTTCGGCAAACGCTACGACTACCTCGCTCATGCCGAGCATTGGGACGAAGTGCAGTTCAAGGGCACGCCCGAGCATCCGCCCTTCATTGCCCTGCTGGGCAGCGATGGCCTGGTCGCTGCCGCCGTGGCCTGCGATGAAGGCCGGGCCATGGCGGCGCTGGCCCAGCGCATGAAGCAACCATTGCCGATGGACCAGGCGTGGCGGTTGGTTCGGGATTTTTCATCTTCCTGACAAGGGAAGCCCCTACAAGAGGCAAGGCCACCCGGACCTACTGTGGGAGCGAGCCTGCTCGCGATTGGCCGGCACAGCTTGCATCGATGTTGCCTGACCCATCGCTATAGCGAGCAGGCTCGCTCCCACAGTTGGACGGTGTGATCGGTTTCTACACAGCGTTATCGGCCGGCAGGTGGATAACCCGCGGCCGCTCCAACGGCGCCAGCGGCGGGGGCTGCATCTGGGGACTGAGCACATGGAAATGCGGCACCACGTGGCTGATGTCGCCCTCCTGATTGTTATGGATGATCTTCGAGCCGGGCTGGCGTAGCGTGTCCAGGCGCTCGTCGGTCAATTTGAAGCTGTCACTCAGGCCCTGGTCGTCCACCACCGGCGCGGGCAGTCGACGTTGGGCGAAGCTGCGGCTCTTGCGTTGCTGGTAACGCGCCCAGGCGATCAGCACTACCGCGTTGACCAGCGCCACCCAACCGTAGATCTGCAAGGTGCCGAGGGTCTCGAAGGCCGAGCCACCGAGTCGCGGGCCGGCATGACTGTCGAATAACGGCCACAAGCCGTTGATCAGCAGGTACAACAATCCGATCCACGCGAACACGGTGAACAGCACATCGATGACCACCAGAAAAGGTCGTTGCCGGGTCCTGATAATTTTCATCGGATCACTTCCTCTTCCTGGTCATCGAACGGCTTGATACCGCGATCCGGGCTGACCCAGCGCGCACGTTTCTGATGCTGCCCGAACAGCACTTTTGGAAAGCTCACCAGCGTGGTGAACAGGCTGATAAGCCAGAACACCAGCGGATACCAGACCACCCAGAACATGATGTGCCACAGGCCCTTTTCGTAGCGACGGTCGATCAGGATGCTCACCGCGAACTGCATCAGGCACACCGCCGCCAGCAACAATCCGGTAAAAGCTGGCGGCATGAGATGGTCGACCGCGATGGCCGCCGGCATTTCGACGAACTTGCCCACGCCCCAGAAAATCACCGATAACAGGAAGGTGAACGCCCAACCGGTGGACAGGCAGTATTCGAACAACAGCGGCCACAGGTAGCGATGGCGGTATTGCCAGATGCCACGGATGTTCTTGAACAGCACCTCGGCGCCGCCCTGGGCCCAGCGCAACCGCTGCCGCCATAAGCCACGCAGGGTTTCGGGCATGAGGATCCAGCACAACGCACGGGGTTCGTAGAAGATGCTCCAGTGGTCCAGTTGCAGCTTCCAACTGATGTCGATGTCTTCAGTGATCATGTCCGGGCTCCAGTAGCCGACCCGATGCAGGGCCGTGCGGCGGAACGCGACGATCACGCCGGAGACGGTAAAGATCCGCCCGAATACCCGTTGGGTGCGCTTGATCAGACCGATGATCGAAGAAAACTCACCGACCTGTACCCTCCCCACCAAGGTCGAACGGGTGCGGATCCGCGGGTTGCCGGTCACCGCACCGAGGCGCGCATTGTCGAGCATCGGTGCGACCAGGTAGGCGCAGGTATTGGGCGCCAGCAGCGCATCACCGTCGATGCACACCAGGTATTCGCTGCGCGCGGCAATGGCGCCCATGCGCAGGGCCACGGCCTTGCCCTGGTTTTCCGCCAGGTGCAGCACGCGCAGGCGCGAGTCATGGGCGGCCAGTTGGTCGAGCACCTGGGCGGTGTTGTCCTTCGAGCCATCGTTGATCGCGATGACTTCAATGTTCGGATAATGCTGACCCAGCGCTGCGTGGATGGTGTCGGCGACGTTGTCGCCTTCGTTGAAGCACGGAACCAGAATGCTGATCAGCGGCTCGCCAGCCAGGGACGGCGGCAGCGTATCGTCCTTCCACGGCCAGTGGCGTTCCCAGTGCAGCCAGAAATACAGGCCACCGGCGATCCACAGCCCGGACATGAACAGCGGGTAAAAGAACACGAAGTCCATCAGGAATTGCCCGGTGACCAGAAAGATCAGGCCCAGGGGCACCCCAAGGACGATCGCCAGCACCAGCAGGGCGAGCAGTCTGTCGAGCATGTCAAGGATTCCACTTGTTGGAGAGCGCCGGCCGCACGGCTTTAACGGCAGGCTGGTCTTCGATGAAGTTGTCCGGGTAGTAGCCGAAACTGGTCACGCCCTTGCGCTTGAGGCGCCCCATCCAATCGGCCAGTTGTTCGCCGCTGATATCGCTGGCCGGTTGGCTGTCCCAATCCCGGGCCTGCAATTCGAACACCGTGCGCTTGAGCGCGCCGGGACGAGCCTTGACGGTGTCCACCAGGCGTTCGAGCCAGGGGCCGGATTGCTCAAGGGGCTGTTTTTCCATCAACGGCATGGCCATCGGTGCCGTCCAGTCGTAGGCGCCGAGGAAATCGTCGAGGTTCTGGGCGAACCAGGCTTCGCTTTCAGGATTGAGCATGGGTTCGGCGAAGATATTGCGCGCCGTCAGCACCTGCGGGCCGCGAATCGCCCGGACCTTGGCGGTCAACTCCCGGGTGAAGTCGATCAGGTAGCGACTCTTGAAGCGGGTCCAGCGTTGCATCGTCACCGGATCGTCGCGCAGGGCGGCAAGGGACGTTGGCAGACCGTGGGCGGCATAGACTTTCAGGGCGGCGGGACTTGCGTCCTCGAAGTCGGAAAACACCGCGTCGTCATGGTAGAGAACACCGTCCACCGAGCTCATCCGCGCCAGGTCTTCGTAGATTTCACCGATGACCTTGCGCACGTTCGGATCGAACGGCGACAGGCGCACGTATTGGTCAGGGGCGACGCCGGTCTTGCCGGTTCGTGGATCCCAACGCTGCACCCGGGAAAGCTTGGTATCGAGGGCGAAACTGAGCACCGGCATCCAGGCATAGACCTTGGCGTTGGCCCGGGTGCGCAGTTGCCACGCGACCCGGTCGAACAGATCGGCGCGCACGGGCAGGTGACGGTTGGGAAAGTACAGCGAACGCACCAGGCCGTCGCCTTTGGGATCAGCGAAGGCCTGCAGGAACACGGTGTTGGCGCCCAGGTCGGAAATGCGCTGGATCAGCTTGCCGACGTTGGCTTCCTGCTGCACCGGGTCTGGGTCGTAGACGTAGTCCAAGTCGACGTGGACCACGCGCATCGGGTCCGTCGCCTGTACGGAAACGATACTCTCGGCGAAGTGCGTGCCATCCGGATCGGACGACACCAGGAAGCGCGGGCCACTCATCAGGTTGTCGAGGCTGTCGAGGCCGTCTTCCAGGGTCAGGGCCATCTGGTAGCCTTCGCTGCCGATGACCTGCAACGCCGTGCCGTCGGCTTCGCCGTAGGGCCAGACCCAGACCCGCGGGCTGTAGCCGGCGACCTGGCGGATTTTCGCGGAAATGGCCGCGACGTCCTGGCGCAGGCGCGCCTGGAAATCGGCCTCGGTTTCGTAGCGGCCGGTGGCCGGATCGTAGCGCCGGGTGGTCGCTGCGGGCTGCTGGTTGCCTTGGGGGTTGGCGAGTATGCCTTTGTGATTGGCGTCGGTATGGGCGGCAATTTCCACCAGGCCCGACTGGGCAACCTCGCGAATCTGCTCCCACGTCAGGAACTCGGAGCGTTTGCGCGGCACACCGGCGAAATCCACGGTCTGGTTCAGCGGCGTATCGACCCAACTGCCGACCGGAGCCAGGATTGCCGGCCAGTTATAGGCACGCAAAATGGGCATCACGCGGGTATAGAAACTCGAATAGCCGTCGTCGAAGCTCAACAGCACCGCACGCGGCGGCAAGTCCGGGCCGCCGTTGCGGGCAGCGATGATCTGGTCCACGGTGACCGGCTGGTAATTGTTTTCCCGCAGCCACGCCAACTGCTCGATCAGCCGCTCGGTGCGCACGGCCACCAGCGCCTGGTCCGGGTCGAGGTCCTCGACATCGTGGTAGGCGATGCCGAGCACGTGGTTCTTTGGCCACGGTGCCTCGTTGGCCGCTACGGGACGCTGTGAAGGCGGGGTAAATGCCGGGGCTTGCTGGGCACAAGCGCTGACCAGCAAGACTCCCAGCAACAGGATGAATCGCAAAATGACGGGCATCTTCAAACTCTTCTAGAAGCGGTAGGTGAGGTCGACAAGCAGGCGCAGATCGCTTTCGCGATCACCGTCGTAAGGCCGGTTGAGCCAACTCAGCGCGGCGCCGGCCTCAAGCACATCGTTCCAGATGACCCGCTGGCCGTAGCTGAGCAGCCCGGTGGCGGCGGTGCCATAGTCGCGCTGGCTGTAAGTGCCGGCGCCGGCCTGGAACTGCTGGCTCCAGGTGGTTTCGTACCGGCGATGCAGCACGTGATTCGCACTGACGGTGGGCATGAAGCTGAAGTCCGACTTGGGATTGAAGTAGGGCACTTCATCGGAACCGCTGTTGCGGCTGGCACCCACTTCCAGACCCAGTTCCACTTGCAGGCGCGGGGCGCTGTAAAGGCCTTCGCGGCCGGTCAACTGGGTCTCGAGGCGATTGTTGCCATCGCTGAAATGGGACGGGCTGACGGCCAGCCGCCACTCGCGGCTTTCATTGGCACGCCAGCGCACGAAACCACTACCACCATTGGCGCGGATGCCGCTGTTGAGGGCCCGCAACGGGGTGTTGGCCGAGAGGTATTCCAGGCTGCCGCCGTACTGCCAGTGGTCGTTGATGTCTCGGGCCACCGCCACGCGTGCACCTTGTTTGTCGCCGGAACCATAGGCGTGATTGGAGACCTCGGCCTCCAGCGTCATGTCCCGCGTGCGGCGCTCCACACCCAGGCGCTGCCAGCGGTGATGGCCGGTGCCTTCTTCAAAGTCACCAGTGGCGTAGCCTGCGCCGCCGAACAGCCGCCAGTCTTCATCGATGGGTGGGCTGTAGAGCAATGTTTCGATACCGAAATCCCGGCTGCCCGTGACCGCGCCGGCATCACCGTTGCCGCCGCCATAACTCTTTCCGGTGTAGGCCTCGATGCGCAGTTCGGCCATGTCGTGCACTTCGCGTTGGCGTTGCAGACGTTTGACGTGGGCGTTTTCCGGATAACGGGCGACCACGTCATCGGTCAGGGCATCCAGCTGCCGCCACTCCTGCAGATCCATGGCGGTACGGGCCTGGGCGATTTCCAGATCACGACTGCGCGGGATCGTGGCCTCGACTTCCTTGAGCAGGCTTTCCGAGCGGCGCGGCCAGTCCCGGGCCTGATACAGGTCGGCTTGTGCCAGGCGCATGCCGGTGTTGCCGGGGCCTTGAGCGACGAGCGCTTGCAGGCGCGTCTCGGCAGACGGCAGGTCGGCGCCGAAGGTACCGGCCTGTGCCGCAAGCTGCTGGGCATCCATCCATTCATCGTTGGGGTTGCCGATGGGCAGGCCCTTGAGTTCGATGCGCGGACGTTGGGACTTGGCCATGTCTTCGGCCAATGCCCGGGCTTCTTCGGACTGTTCACTTTCCAGCAGCGCGTAGTAGAGCGCGGTGCCGTCTTCGAAGCGGTCGGCAGGGTCGGCATCCGGCGCCGCCAGTACCTGACGGTACAGATTGACAGCGATCTCCGGCTCCCGCTGCTCCAGATAAGAAGACGCCACCCAACGCAGGGCGTAGGTCGGAATGCTCACCCCTTCGGCGATCAGCTTCCGGTATTCGGCAATGACCTCTGCCCGGCGCGCGCGAGCATTGAGGGCGCCCATGCGATCGATGCGCCAGCGGAGCACGTCGTCACGCGCCTCTTCCACTGGAGTCCAGGTGGTGAGCAATTTGTCGTAGTCGGCCAGGGCACGGTCGGCAATGACAAAGCGCTCCTGTTCGCTGCGGCTGGCCATGTCCGACAGGCGTACCCTTTCGGCTGCGACGTCACCTTCCAATCGCCGTTGCACGCCACGGTCGATCAACCCGGGCTGTAGACGCGCCAGGCGCAGCGCCGGCTCCGGCAGCCGGGCACGTTGCAGGGCGATGATGTATTCGCGCGCCACCTCAGGCTTGTTGCCGGCGCGGTAAAAAGCCTGGTCATACTCGAACAGCGCTTCGTAGGGGTTGTTGGCGCGGGCCAAGGCGTAGCCCAACGCCAAACGACGCATCGGGTCAGCCGGTTTTGCCGCCACCAAGGCTCGGGCGCGGCTGACGGCTTCGTCAGGCTTGCCGGCGTCGGCCTGGGTCAGCGCGAGGCCCAATTGCAGGTCGGGGTTCTGAGGGTCGATCACCAATGCCTGGCGATACAGATCGGCGGCTGAATCCCAGCGCTGGAGGTTGCGATAGGCGCGGGCTGTTGCGGCCAGTGCCTGGACCGGCAGCTTCCGATAGCGCCCTTGCGCTTCATAGACTTGAACCACTTCGGAGTCGAGACCGGCCCAACTGGCAATCTGCAAATGGTCGCTGATCTGCGCAGCGCTCGCCTGATCTGCCGGCACGTTGCGCAGAGTGCTCAGGGCTGGCGCGTAATGGCCCGCCCGAGCGTCGAGCACCATCTGGTCGTAGGCAGTATCGGCCATCGCCAATGCCGGCCAGCACAATTGGCTGCACAGCGCGGCACGCAACAACGGGCGTAGACCACGTTGGATAAAGGGACCCACAGTACGCGGCATTCGTCAGCATCCTTACATGGCCAGCCGGGTCGCAGTGCCCCCTTGCCCATCAAACAGGAAGCCGGATCAAAGGAATCCAGCCAAGCTCTAATGGACTTAGTTTTGCACTCTCGGGCAGGTCATCTTTCAGAACGCCACAATTCTTCAGAATCGCTCCAGATTTGAATTCGGTAAACGACGGGCACAAAAAAACCCGGCCTGTGCATGACGCATGGGCCGGGTTCCGAGTGTTACGTGAACGAGTTACTGGATAGCGACGCCGCCGCCACCCACCTTATTCATTACAAATTCCGCGAATTGCTCAACGGTCATTTTCTGGCCGTTGAAGTCGACCTGATTGTTGGCGTAATGCAGCTTGGTGACAACGTCGTTGCCCTCAAGGGTCGCCAGTTGAGAGCCTACAGCCATGGCGCTGAACATATCGCTGGTGGCAGTGGCCTGATCGGCGATCAGCTTGGCGTCGGTCTGGCCTTCCATTTGTGCCTGCACAGTCATCAGGTCCACCAACATCGGCTTGGAGACCTTGATGTTGAAGTCCAGGAGGGCGAGGAGCTGACGGCCCAGCTCATCAGGCGGCAGGTCCATGGACTGCGGCTTGGCCAGGTCAACGACCAGGTTGGCGCGGCTTTCACCGTTGGCGGTATTGAACGACAGGTTTTCCAGCGCGACTTGAGGCGCACCGGCCAGGAGTTTTTCCAGATCGGCCTTGACCTGTGCTTCTTCAGCTTCGGTCAGGTTCAATTCCGGAGCCGGCTCACCAGCGGCGGCCGCCTCAGCTGCAGCTTTTTCGTAGGGTTGCAGTTTGGCCTGGTAAATCTGCATCAGCGACATCGTGGCAGGGATATCCAGGTTCTTCACGCTTACCGCCATCTGAGCAGCGCCAATGACTTTATCGTTGAACGACAATTCACCAATCTTGTAATCGGCACGCCCCGAAGCACTGGTGCCGCTCTCGGTGCTGCTGTTCTTCATTTCGAAGTTCTTCAGGCCCAATACCGACTTCGGCTCGCCAAAGGTCGCTTTGGTATTGCTCAGCAGTACGGTGTTGTCACCCATGTAGTAACCGTAGGTGCTTTTGCTCAAATTACTCGCCAGGGTCAGACCGTTCACTTCAATCTGCACGGGGGCCTGGTCTTCGGAAACGGTGGAGACCTTGAAACTGTCCATGTAGCCGTCGGCCTTGACCTTTTGCCCTTGGGCGCTGGCGGCCAGGTCGACTTTCAAGCCGGAGAACGTCAGCTGGGATTGATCATCCAGTTTGGTGTCCAGCGGCAGCAGCTCGTAGGAGCCATTGATGGACTCGTCGTACCCCAGGTTGGTGACACCTTTGAGCGGGGATTTGCCTTGGGTTGCGGCGAACCACTTGTCCGTCAGCGGATTGCGCTCAAGCTCGGTGTAGCTGGTAGCCATCACCGGCAGCCACTTGAGCGTTACCAGGCGAGAGAATGGCAGTGGGCCGTGTTCGATCCTGTCGACGAGCAACAGCTCAACCGGCTCACCGCCGAACATGTCACCTTCGCCTTTGAGACGGTAGTGGGCAGTACTGCTGAACGTGCCACGTTCCAGGGAGATCAGCTCCAGGCTGGAGGTGCTGTTGGTACCGGCCAAGGCTACTTGCATCTGTTTGTTGCTATCGGCAATAGCGTTTTTCAAAACTCCTTCGAGTTTGGTGCCGGTGTACCACGCGCCGCCCGCGCTGATTGCACCCACCGCCACTACGATGCCCAGGAGTACGCTTGCTGATTTATTCATGAGTGACCCGATTTGATATCCATGGTTGAAGAAAGTCGTCGTCTTCCCTGACCCGCAAAGGGGTGTGGCTCGACGCCGTGAAGTGGGGCGAGATTACCATCAGGCACACCCGCAAGCCCAATGTTTAAAGGGGTTAAAACGCTTTCTTGAGAGGTGGTCTACGAATATTCGACTTCAATCTCGTCGAGTTGATGGTCGAACGTCTTGAGGCGGGCGGTCCAGGTGTACACCAGCACTTCGAAATCACGATTGATCACTGCTGCGCCCGGTGAATCTGCGCGCGAATCGCAGAAATCCAGTTGATAACGCTCCCGGGCCATGGCATTTGCCACGTCGCACAGCTCGCGGGCGTTGTTGAGCCAGTGCCAGCCATCTTGGGTTACTTGCTTGTCCAAGGCCGCACATTGGGTTTTCAGGGCTTCCAGGCTCTTCTCCAGAGGGGTGCCGGTGAGTTCGCCCATGACTTCCTGAAATGTGCGACCAGGCTGCCAGTAACTGCCCCAGAAATATCGGTCAAAAACTGTCTCGACCCGCCGCAGGGCAACCTTGGTATCCCAGATCAGTACCAGGGTCTTGCCTTGTTCGAGGTGTTTTTTCTTGATGCGTTGGCCCTGGAGTGACGCCCAGGCCACGATCGCGATGGAGATCACGCCGATCAACGCAGCCGCGCTGTCCAGGAATAGCAGCGCCTTATCGATCTGGTGGGTAAGCATGACACCATAGAAATAGGTCGCCGAAAGCAACATCAAAGCTGCGATAGCGCACCAAAAGCCGGGAGCATAAGGGTTTTTCATTATTGGAATCCCCATGACCAGTGACGTCGCAGGCTCCTCTGTTCGCCAGTGCCCCGACTACCAAAGCATAGCAATGGCGTCACGGTTTGCCGCAGAGTTCCATCAATCAGAGGTGCGATCCGATTATCGGCCCAAAACGACAGAACCCCTGTCTGCGCATGCAGACAGGGGTTCTGGGAATTCAATCTTGACGATGACCTACTCTCACATGGGGAAACCCCACACTACCATCGGCGATGCATCGTTTCACTTCTGAGTTCGGGATGGGATCAGGTGGTTCCAATGCTCTATGGTCGTCAAGAAATTCTGTGACCACCCCGTTGATTCGCAACGTGCCGGTGAAAATCATTAACTTCTACTAAAACAAAACCCCTACCTGCATCAGCAGATAGGGGTTTCGGAATTTAATCTTGACGATGACCTACTCTCACATGGGGAAACCCCACACTACCATCGGCGATGCATCGTTTCACTTCTGAGTTCGGG
>Ga0268255_10000102_pt1 | contig 71273 bp, 78 predicted proteins | sample AgamicOrMarz_FD_200256 | JGI IMG/M metagenome (GOLD analysis project Ga0268255, IMG submission 200256) | Agave microbial communities from Guanajuato, Mexico - Or.Ma.rz (v2) (version 3) | ecosystem: Host-associated > Plants > Phyllosphere > Phylloplane/Leaf | place: Guanajuato, Mexico...
CCGAGACCGCCGCAGAAAGCGCCGCGATGCCGGATTCTGACGCCAGGCCGACGGCAGAGCCGATGGCGAACAGCATCGGCAGGTTATCAAAGATAACCCCGCCCGCGTTCATCATCAGCGGCAGGTGGAATTTATCGCCGAAGGCCAGCAGCAGGCCCGCGGCGGGAAGCAGTGAAATTGGCAGCATTAAGGCGCGACCAATCATCGATAACTTAGACAGCGATTTAACAAACCCTGATATCAGACCCATGCTGATTTCCCCCGAGTAGCGCTTTTTTAGCGCTGTTATTGTAAGTAGAACGTTTTAGTAGAACGTTCTACTTATCGTGGAGAAAGCATGAATTTCGCGCAACTTAAATTTCACATTTCATCAGATGAAAGAGTGATTCTTTGAAGTTGATCGATAAATAACCGTGATGGGGGGAGGGGGATTTTATCCCCTCTCCCGGTGGGAGAGGGTTAGGGTGAGGGCATCAAACGGCTCAGGCCGTTACGTTCACGCTCTGTCCTTCAAAGCTCACGGTCTGGCCCGCGACAATCTTGCAGCGTTTGCGGGTTTCCACCGCGCCGTCGACTTTCACTCGCCCGTCGGCGATAACGATTTTCGCCTGCGCGCCGCTTTCGCTCCAGCCTTCCAGCTTGAGCAGGTCGCACAGCTCAACGTGCGGGTGTTTGCCTAAAGAAAAAGTTGCCATGTTTACGCGTCCTCTACGTCGTGATACTCCTCGCACGCCTGCAAGGTATTCTGAATTAATGTTGCTACGGTCATCGGGCCTACGCCGCCCGGAACCGGGGTAATGTAAGACGCGCGCGCGGCGGCGTCTTCGTACACCACGTCGCCAACCACTTTGCCGTTTTCCAGACGGTTGATACCCACGTCCACGACAATCGCGCCTTCTTTAATCCACTCGCCTGGAATAAAGCCCGGCTTACCGACCGCGACGATCAACAGGTCCGCATTTTCGACGTGGTGACGCAGGTTTTTGGTGAAGCGGTGGGTCACGGTGGTGGTGCAGCCGGCCAGCAGCAGCTCCATGCTCATCGGGCGGCCAACGATGTTGGATGCGCCAATCACCACGGCGTTCAGGCCGTAAGTATCGATGTTATAGCGTTCCAGCAGCGTAACGATGCCGCGCGGCGTGCACGGACGCAGACGCGGCGCGCGCTGGCACAGGCGTCCCACGTTATACGGGTGGAAACCGTCCACGTCTTTGTCAGGCGCAATACGCTCCAGCACCTTCACGTTGTCGATGCCAGCAGGCAGCGGCAGCTGAACCAGAATACCGTCGATCGCGCTGTCGGCATTCAGGGTGTCAATAAGTTCCAGCAGTTCCGCTTCGCTGGTGGTTTCCGGCAAATCGTAAGAGCGGGAGACGAACCCCACCTCTTCACACGCTTTGCGTTTGCTGCCGACATAAATCTGCGATGCCGGGTTGCTGCCAACCAGCACAACGGCCAGCCCCGGAGCGCGTTTTCCGGCCGCTGTACGCGCCTTCACTTTTTCCGCAACTTCAGAGCGCACCTGCTGCGCAATCGTTTTACCGTCAATTATCTTTGCTGCCATCAGAGAGAAGATTCCGTCTGTAACGTTCGAAAGGGGGGATTGCCTATATTTTGTCAGAAGCGAGCGCCGCTGTCAGTCACCCTTTGCGAGATTTCGAAAAGGGCCCTCGAAAGCCCTTCTTATCGCATGGTCAATTTCCTAGGGCGGTTTAGGATGTGCCCTGGGTAAATCGCAGCGTTTTGACATATTTAAAAATACCTTCATAGGCTACTTTATCTCCTCCGAAATAAGCCTTCAATTACTCGATTGAACGTATTTCTTATTCCCGATAATTCGCGGGAAGGGTTATTTACATTTTAAAGGAATAGACATGAAATTCAGCAATATTGCTTCTACCGTCATTGCTTCTCTGGCCCTGGTCGCGGGCGCCGCTCATGCAGAAGATGCCACCACGCCGGTTTCCGTTAATGGCGGTACCGTGCACTTTAAAGGTGAATTAGTGAATGCTGCGTGTTCAGTAAATACTGACTCTTCCGAGCAGACCGTTAAGCTTGGCCAGTACCGTACTGCGAAATTCACCAAAGTGGGTGACACCACCTCCAATATTCCGTTCACCATTGAACTGAACGATTGCGATCCGCTGGTCGCGAAAACGGCTGCCGTTGCGTTCACCGGTCAGATCGACGCGACCGATAAAACCCTGCTGGCGGTAACCTCCGGCAACAACGACAACACCGCGAAAGGCGTGGGTATCGAGATCCTCGACAGCAAGTCCAGCGTCCTGACCCCAGACGGTGCGACCTTCTCTGCCGCACAGAGCCTGATTGAAGGGACCAACACCCTGAACTTCACCGCACGCTATAAAGCGACCGCTGCGACTACCGAACCAGGCCAGGCGAACGCTGACGCTACCTTCGTAATGAAATACGAATAATTCTTTGCACAGGGATGGCATCGGCCTCAGGGAAGAGGCCTCTTTAATCGCAAACGCCGGGAACGAAGGATGACAAGGATCGGGATACTGTTGTTAGCCCTTGCGAGCGCCCCTGCGGTAAACGCCCATACCGTGGTGATCGACGGCGGCAAAGTGCATCTCAGAGGTGAGCTGGTCAACGGCGGCTGCGCCGTAGCGCCGGACAGCCAGAATATGCGCGTCGACATGGGGCAGTACCGCACCAACGCTTTTTCCGGGGTCGGCAGTTTTTCAACGGTGAATGTGCCGTTTACCGTGCGGCTGCTGGACTGCAGCGTGGACGTTTCGCGCACCGTGGGGATCCAGTTCCAGGGCGTCACGCCGGCAGAAGATCCTCAGGTCTTCCTGGCAACATCCCGGCCGGGTGAAACGCCCGTCAGCAGCGGCGTCGGGCTGGCACTGTTTGACGAGCAGCAGCGACAGATTATCCCTAACGCCGCGGCGGTCAGCTGGTTGCCTGTCAACACCAACGAGCTGGCGTTTCATTTCAGCGCCCGCTATCGGGCAATCTCCGAACACCTTGTGCCGGGCAATATTCAGTCGGATGTCTGGTTTACGTTGATTTATCCCTGACGCCTGCGAACATATTATTAAAGGTACGGTTGTGATGAACACCCTAATTAAACCTGCAATATTTTTATCTTTTATTCTGATGATGTTCTCGGCCTGCGCAAACGCGTCGGGCGGAATTGCGCTGGGCGCCACGCGCGTTATTTATCCGGCGGAGGCAAAACAGACATCGCTGGCGATTACCAACAGTAATAAGAAAGAACGCTATTTAATTAACGCGTGGATTGAAAATGCCAACGGACAAAAGGAGAAAACCTTTGCCGTCACGCCGCCGCTGTTTGTGAGTGAACCGGACAGCGAGAACACGCTGCGTATCATTTATGCGGGACCGGCGCTGCCCGCGGACCGCGAGTCGCTGTTTTACATGAACGTGAAGGCGATCCCGTCGGTAAGCAAATCGCAGCAGGAGGGAAACAACGTCCTGCAGCTGGCTATTCTGTCACGCATCAAGCTGTTTGTGCGCCCGGCTAACCTTTCGATGCCACCGGAAGAGGCGCTCTCTCAGCTGCGTTTTGAACGCGTCGGGAACCATCTCAAAGTCAGCAACGCTTCGCCCTATTACGTCACGCTGGTCAACCTGCAGCTCGGCGGGAAAACCCTCGACAACCTGATGATCGCCCCGAAAAACTCGGCGCAGCAGGTGCTGCCTTCCACGGCGAGCGGAACGCTCTCCTGGCAGAGCGTCAACGACTACGGCGCTATCACGCCAGCGCGTCGCGTCAACCTGTGAGCAGAGTCAGGGCGATGAACACTCAATGGCGTTACTGCCCGGTTGCACTGGCACTGATGACAACGCTCTGGCCGCACGTCGGCTGGGGTGAAAGCTACTTCAACCCGGCCTTTTTATCCGATGACGCCGCCAGCGTGGCGGATTTGTCGCGTTTTGAGAAAGGGCACCAGCAGGCGCCGGGCGTCTACCGCGTGGATATCTGGCGTAACGATGAGTTTATCGGCACCCAGGACGTGCGCTTCGAGCAGGCTGACGATACGCCGCCGGTAGCGGGCGGGCTGTCGCCGTGCATTACGCGCGGGATGCTCGATCGCTTTGGCGTCAATATCGCCGCCTTCCCGGCGCTGGCAAACGTGCAGGGCGAAACCTGTGTGCCGCTGACCGCGGCCATACCGGGAAGCGAAACGGCCTTCAACTTCGCGTCGCAGCGTTTGAACGTCAGCCTGCCGCAGGTGGCGATGCAGAACAGCGCCCGGGGCTACATCCCGCCTGAACAGTGGGATGAAGGGATACCCGCCGCCCTGGTAAACTACAGCTTCACCGGTAACCGGGGGAGCGATGACGACAGTTATTATCTTAACCTGCAGAGCGGGCTGAACTACGGCGCCTGGCGCCTGCGCAATAACGGTTCGTGGCGCTACACCCAAAGCAACGGCCAGCGCCACAGCGACTGGCAGAACATTGGCACCTGGGCGCAGCGTACCGTTATCCCTCTTAAAAGCGAGCTGGTGCTCGGCGACAGCAACACCGGAAACGATGTTTTCGACAGCCTCGGCTTTCGCGGCGGGCGGCTTTTTTCCTCAGACAGCATGTACCCGGACAGCCTGCAGGGCTACGCGCCGACCGTTCGCGGTATCGCCCGTACGCCTGCCAAAGTGGTGATCCGCCAGAACGGCTACGTCATCTACCAGAGCTATGTGCAGCCCGGCGCCTTTGCCATTACCGACCTGAACCCAACCTCTTCGAGCGGTGACCTTGAGGTGACGGTCGAAGAGAAAGACGGCAGCCAGCAGCGCTACACCGTGCCGTACTCCACCGTGCCGCTGCTGCAGCGCGAAGGCCGCTGGAAATACGACCTGGTCGCGGGGGACTACCGCAGCGGCAACAGCGAGCAGGACACGCCGTTCTTTACCCAGGGCACGATGATTGCTGGCCTGGCGGATGGCTATACCCTGTACGGCGGCACGCAGCTGGCGTCGCGTTACACCGCGCTGGCGATCGGTGCCGGGAAAAACCTCGGTGACTGGGGCGCCGTCTCGCTCGATCTCACCCATGCCCGCAGCCAGCTTGCTGACGACAGCCGTCACGAGGGGCAATCGCTGCGTTTTCTCTACGCAAAATCGCTCAACGGCTTCGGGACAAACTTCCAGCTGCTGGGCTATCGCTACTCCACGAAAGGGTTTTACACCCTGGACGACGTGGCCTGGCGCTCCATGGAAGGCTACCAGTATGGCGACAGCAAGGACGATGACGGCGTGCCGGACGTCCAGAGCTATCACAACCTCACGTGGAATAAAAAAGGGCGTTTCCAGCTCAATATCTCCCAGTCGCTGGGGGATTACGGCTCGGTCTACGTGTCGGGCAGCCAGCAAAGCTACTGGGGCACCAGCGAGTCGAACGTCTGGTATCAGCTGGGCTACGCGGGCGGCGTGCAGGGGATCAGCTATTCCCTTTCCTGGTCGTGGAACAAATCTGTCGGCATCGACGGAACGGACAGGATCGCGTCGGTTAACGTCTCCGTGCCGTTCAGCCTCTTTACCCGCCACGGCTACCGCCGGGACAGCGCGATTGATCGGGCCTACGCCACGGCATCCGCCAGCCGCAACAGCGACGGGGATACCAGCTGGCAAACCGGCGTCAGCGGCACCCTGCTGCAGGACCGCAACCTGAGCTACAGCGTGACGCAGGGGCATACCAGCAACAACGGGGCAAGCGGCAGCGCCAGCGCCAACTGGCAGGCCACCTACGGCACGCTGGGGGTCGGCTACAACTACGCGCGCGACCAGCACGATCTCAACTGGCAGCTTTCTGGCGGCGTGGTGGGACATTCCGACGGCGTGACCTTCAGCCAGCCGCTGGGAGATACCAACGTATTGATTAAGGCACCGGGAGCATCGGGCGTGAGCGTCGAAAACCAGACCGGGGTGAAAACCGACTGGCGGGGCTACGCGGTGATGCCGTATGCCACGGTGTACCGCTACAACCGCGTGGCGCTGGATACCAACACCATGAGCAACAACACCGATATTGAGAACAACGTCAGCAGCGTGGTGCCAACGAAAGGGGCGCTGGTCCGCGCCAGCTTCGATACCCGCATTGGCGTGCGCGCGCTGCTGACGGTGAAGCGCGATAGCCAGCCCGTGCCGTTTGGCGCGGTGGTGCGCGAAACCCAGAGCGGCGTTACCAGCATGGTGGGGGATGACGGGCAAATCTACCTCAGCGGGCTACCGCTGAAAGGCGAGCTGTTTATTCAGTGGGGCAATGACGCAGGCAAGCAGTGCCGGGCGTCCTACAGCCTGCCGGAAGAGAGCCTGCAACAGGCAATTACGCAACAGGAGATCGCTTGTGATTGATAACCGACTCATCCGCCGGCGTTTAGCGGTGCTGGTGCTGGCGAGCATGCCGGCCGGCCATGCGCTGGCGTCCGTGTGCGTCAATGAAAACGGGGTCGCGACCGATATTTTCTACGATCTCACCGATACCTTTAACAGCTCGAATAACCAGGTCGGGCAAATCGTCACGCTGAGCCAGAAATCGCAGTGGGTTGGGGTTAATGCGGTGTGTCCGAAAGGGACGTCCGGCACCACCACCAAACGTAGCTACGTGACCGATTTCCCCATCACCAGCACGATCGATAACTATAAGTACCTCAAACTGAATGACTATCTTGACGGCGCAATGAAGATAACCGACAGCGCCGCGGGTGTGTTTTATCCCCCGCAAAGCTATATCCAGATGGGGAGCCACCCAAACGTGGCGAAAAATCAGCCCTTCCCGGTGAAGGACTCCAACCTGGTATTTCGTCTGAAGGTTACGCGCCGCTTTATCAATATGGTCGAAATCCCGCGTGAAACCATGTTCCGCGTGTATGTCACCACCACAAACTCCGACCCGCTCTCCACCCCGGTCTACACCATCAGCTACAGCGGCACGATTCAGGTGCCGCAAAGCTGCGCAATCAACGCGGGGAACATCGTTGAGTTTGATTTTGGCGATATTGGGGCCTCGATGTTCAGCAAGGCCGGGGCGGGCAACAAGCCGGAGGGCGTCTCTGCGCAAAGCAAAACTATCGCCATAAAATGCACTAACGTGGAGGCGAACGCCTACCTGACGATGCGCGTCGAAGCGGAGAAAGTCTCAGGCAGCGCGCTGGTGTCAGATAACCCGGACGTGGGTTTTGTCATTGCCAACGAAAGCGGGGCGCCTCTCACCCCCAACAGCCTGACCAGCAAGATCCCGTTCCGCCTTGACGACAGCGCGCAGGCGCAGGTTGGGATCCGCGCGTGGCCCGTTAGCGTAACGGGTAACAAACCTGCAGAAGGGCGTTTCACGTCCCGCGGCTATTTACGCGTGGATTACGATTAAGGAGGAGAGATGCATAACGGGATCCGGCTTATGGCCGCGGCGCTCTTCGCGCTTCATTTTCCGGCACAGGCCACTACCGCATTAGGGGAAATCAACATTCAGCTTTACGGCAATATTGTCGATTTTACCTGTGTGGCGGAGGGCAGCGACAGCGACAAAACCGTTCCGCTGGGCACCTGGCCGACAAAACAGCTTCGCACGGCGGGCAGCCGCACTCAGGCTATGCCCTTTTCGCTCAAGCTTACCGGCTGCCCGCCGGGGTCAGCCTCCATCACATTTTCGGGAAAAGCGGACGGGAGCGACAGCAGCCTGCTGGCGCTGAATGACGCCAGCGCCGCCAGCAACGTGGCCGTGGAGATCCTGGACAGGGATAAAACGCGCCTGGCGCTGCAGCAGGCCAGTCAGGACGTGGCGGTTGATGCTGAGGGAAAAGCAGAACTGTCATTTTATGCTAATTATATTGCTACCGCAGATAACCCGCAGCCAGGCAAGGCCGATGCCGACGCCACTTTTATGATTAATTATAATTAGAACTGACCGCACTCCCTGCAACTCATATAAGTTGCAGGGAGTGATTTCAGGTTATAGCAACTCGTGTGCCTTCGCGTAATCAATTAATTCAACAATACTCTGCACGCCCAGCTTGGAATAGATATTGGATTTGTGTGCGCTGATTGTTTTGTTGCTTAATAATAACTGATCGGCAATCTCCTTGTTTGATAGTCCGTTCGCCAGATAGCGCAGAACCGTGACCTCGCGATTTGATAACGGCATATCCACCTCAGCCCCCGTTCGTGAGCCCAGATGATTTATAAAGCTCAGCGTTTCTGAAGGGAAGAACGAATAACCGGTGAGTATCATCTCAACCGCATTGTAGATCTCGCCCAAATCTTTTCGCTTGCTGACAAAGCCATTGGCGCCTGCACGAATGGCGCGCCCGGCATAGAAAGACTCTGATTTTGACGACAAGAAAAGAACTTTGATCTCTTTATTTAAGTTCCTGATTCTCTTAAGCAATGAGAACCCGTCAGTGCCTGTCATTTCGATATCGAGGATCACCAGGTCGATCGTATGGTTACGTATGCAATCAAGCACTTCGTGACTATCACCAGACTTGAGTTTGACGATGATGTTTTTATTTTTCTGTAGCAGGACTTCTATCGACATTCTGACGATAGGATGTTCGTCCATAATGATAACGGATGCCGGTTTCATTTTTTATGCCTCAGATTGTTAAAAGCGTTATGCTGAGTTTTGTTAAAACTCTCGAAAAGCCGGAAGGATAATTATGCAGATCCTTATACGGTGGTATTTCCCTGGAAAGAGCGAAAGCATCCTTGTTAACGTAGTGATGAAATCTATGCCGCAGCGTGGATAACTCATTGAGCTGATAATGGCAAAAAAGGTTTTTCTTATTCAACTTTGCAACGCGTCTTATTATACCGCGTAAGCATTCTCCGAAAAGCCTGTAAATTAATCTTAGAGGGTGGTTGATTATTATCTACTGGATAGTAATGATGATTATTTTAAATTTAGCTGAAATGTCCTGTTATTTGTTTTTATGCAATCTTTCATCTTTATGTAATAACAAAAAATAAACGATATCACTATATGTTGATCAGTTGTTAAAAAAAGCGGTGCCGTAAATCCAGTCCCCTACAGGCAGCGGTAGCGTAAATCTTCGCCAATACTGCGCGTTACCTTCATCTGAAAGCCTCTCGACTTCTGAGAAAAATCTTAACTACGGGCAGCAGGATATGCTGGATGGCCTGCAACGGCTTTCCTGGCAATACAGGAATAATGCCTGCTAATACATCGTTATCATTTTATTAACGCATCAACCAGGCGCGTAACGCACGGTGTAAAGTACTGGTATTAAGGCTTTTCTTAGCATTTAGCGTGGTTTAAGTTCCTGAATTAGGAATAGTTATAAAATGAGTGAAGTTGTTAAAATTAAACATAAAATTAACATTGGTGGTAAGTAATTTCTTAAAGGTGTTTAGGAATTAAGGAGTTAGTGGGGCGCTACCGAGCGAAGTCTGAAAGGTTATTGAGAAGATGCAACAGCTCCTGCCGATGGCTTAGCCCAAGCTTTGCCAGAATGCAGCTGAGTCGATAAATGATGCGGTTGTAGGGGCGATTATGGCGAAGGGCGATCTGCTTCAGCGATTGCCCCCGCGAGAGATCCTGCAAAACAGGCCACTCGCTGCGGGAGAACCACTCTTTGTCTGAACCCGGTGGGTGGGTAGGATCCAGAAGACTTTGCTGCAGTGCCGGGGCGGTGAGCTGTCGCTCCAGCACGTTGAAAGGGCCGGAGGCGCGACAAAAAAGGCGGGTGTCGTAATCATCGGCTCGGACGAGCAGATACGGTTTCAGGTAGGGCGGATAAAGACTCTGCCTTCTCAGCTGGTCCAGCATGTCGATAAGCCTTGACGCCCGGCAATCGATGTCCACCACCAGCCGGGCTAAGGGCCAGTGATTCAGGGCATTGAGCGCGCTTTTCAGGGTGCTGTAGTCACTGCAATTGCTCAGTGGCGATTGCCCGTTCAGGAGGCCCGAACGCAGGAAGTTATCCTCAGTAACCAAAATGATAAAAGGCGCATCGGTTTTGCGAGTCTGGTTGATAGACTGGCTCAAAAATTCGAGGCGATCGAAAAAAGGCGGAGCAAATGGCGAGTGCGTAAATCCCAGTGAATCACTTCCTGTACGACGCCGCCTGTAACGGCGCACTGTCATTCGCATAGCTTCCCTCTCAGCGATGACCGCTCAGTCCTCCGGCCATGTCCAGGAGGGCCAGTAATATCCCTGACCGAACCCCGCGCCTGCCTGCAGAGCACATGCATGATCCTTGTCTGTTTCAATCCCTTCGATTAGCACGTTCGCGGCGAGCTCTGAGCAGAGCGAGACCAGATGCGCGAGGGCTGGCGTGGCGCGTAAACGCCAGAATGCGAATTTATCGATCTTTACCCCGCTTAACGGCAGGTGACAGGATAAAAACGATGACACTAACGCTTCATCAACGTCATCCAGCCAGATACGGTGGCCCTCTGCGCTTAGCTGCTGCATATGCCGGATGACGCGTGCGCGCAGCGCCGCAGACAGCGATAAAAATGATGCTGGCTCGACAATCTCAATGTTGAGCGGCCGGCAGGCCACCTGAAGCAGCCGCCGGAATATTTCCGGCACTGTTAATACGGTTATCGGCAGATTGATAAAAAGATTGTCACCGGTGCGTGCCTTTTTTAACGTGGCGAGTTGCGCGTCAAGTAGCATAAGTGACTGAACAGCCGATTGATCGTGAAAATAGCACTCACTTTGCAGATGCGGCGATAAAACGCTGAGCACTTCAACGCCGACGGTGCGGGATGAGGCGAGGGCGACGATAGGTTCAAGCTTGATACCGGTAATGCCTGGCAAGGTGTACTGCGCGCGGGAGGGGGAACGCATCAGGTTTTGTGCTGTCACTCCGTTGTCCTGTCATTGACCAGCCTCCGGGCGGCCGGGATACCGCACACGAGTGTGACGGGGAGCGGAACAGGAAAACAGCAGGCGTTACTTAAATGCAGCTAAGCCTTTTCGCACTGACGTATTCTGCTCGGGAAACAGGCGCTAACGGAGAAAAAACAGCCGTATTTACAACCGACTAGTCGTTATCGACCGAGAAGGCGGAAAAGGCATTGACTCACCGGTCATTGACCGTATAATTCCTCGCGTTTCACCACCGCGAAGTTTGCGCGTCTCCGTGCGCCCTTAGCTCAGTTGGATAGAGCAACGGCCTTCTAAGCCGTAGGTCGTAGGTTCGAATCCTACAGGGCGTACCATTATCACTTCGACTAACGTCTCTCAAAGTCTACTCATTCTAGTAATACCAAGCCATTCAGCTAAATCTCGCTCTCCCTACGTCTACTAAATTGTATTGAAATCCACACCAAAGTGGGGGTACATTCGGGGGTATATGCAGGTTCAATGGCAAGAGATACCCCCAATGAAGTTAACGGCACGCCAGATAAGCACAGCTAAGCCTCAGGACAAGCCCTACAAACTGGCGGATGGCGGTGGCCTGTACCTGCTAGTTAACCCAAATGGGTCCAGATACTGGCGACTGAAGTACCGCCTCGCTGGAAAGGAAAAGCTCCTGTCTATTGGTGTTTTCCCTGATGTAACCCTCGCTGAGGCAAGAGATAAGCGAAATGAAGCCAAGCGATTACTCGCTAATGGTGAAGATCCGTCTGAGGTTAAGCAGGCGGAGAAACAAGCCAGAATACTCGCTGTGAATAACAGTTTTGAGTCTCTTGCACTTGAATGGCATGAGCATAAGAAACCGAATTGGTCTTCCGGTTATGCTGATGACATCCTCGAATATCTGCGAAAAGATATTTTCCCTTATATCGGTAGAAAAGCTATTACCGATATCAAACCCATGGACATGCTTTCTGTTCTGAAGAAGATGGAGGAACGCGGTGTCCTGGATAAGCTCAAGAAAACGAGACAGGCTTGCCGCCAGATATTCACTTATGCTGTCATTACCGGCAGGGCCGAGTACAATCCAGTCACTGATTTGGCAGGTGCTCTGAAATCCCCCAAACAGCAACATTTCCCTCATCTCTCACCAGCTCAACTTGGTCCGTTCAGACAAGCTGTCGATACTTATAGCGGTAGTAAAATTACCCGTATAGCGACATTACTTCTCATGTACCTCAGTGTCCGAACCATCGAACTTCGTGCTGCTGAGTGGCATGAATTTGATCTGAGCAAAGATCTCTGGCTTATTCCAAAAGAGCGCATGAAGATGCGTCGGCCACACCTCGTTCCTATTCCCAAACAAGCTAAGGATCTGCTTCTCGAATTAAAAGAGATTACAGGCAGAGGAAAGTATGTTTTCCCTGGGCGTAATGACGCAGGGAAGCCGATGAGCGAAGCCAGCATTAACCAGGTGATTAAACGTATTGGCTATGCCGGTCAAGCCACTGGCCATGGATTCAGACATACCATGAGTACTGTGTTGCATGAACAGGGATTCAATTCTGCCTGGATAGAGGCTCAGCTGGCACATTCTGACAGAAACACGATACGCGGCACTTACAATCATGCTCAGTACATTGATGGGCGGCGTGAGATGCTCCAGTGGTATGCAGACTACTTGGATAAGTTGGCGTATAAGGAAACGAGTAGGTAGACACGCATAATCAAGGAAAGTAGTTGGGCCGGTTGTTCCAAATATATACATTTCAAATTTAATGTATTGTTTTTTATGTGTATTTATATATTCATATCGGAACCGACTAGGAACAACTGCAGATGACTATTTTATGTCATAGTTTTAAGGATGCTGGTTATGCATACAGTATGACTAGACATGTATACTTTGGTAGACGATAATCCCCTTAAAGAAGATCGCTATGCCTGAGCTGTTCTCCGAAAGCCAATACATATATACGGACTGACAGAGACGCTAAAAATTAAGGGGAGATAAAGTGTGAAAAGAGCTACATACAAAGATATTTCCAGTTGGTTTTCACTGGATACATACGATTATTTACTAGACCTAAGCGTTAGACATGTAATAGCAGAAGTCTTCATGATGGGGCATAACGTGGCGTCTCTTTCATATCGCAAAGTAGAACAGTTTAAAACTATACCGTTCCCTATGGTTGGAGATATAACATTATTTGAGGAAGAGTTGAGGGATAATCAATTATCTGGAGATGATCGAGGCATTCTTTTACAGAATTTTGCAATATTATGTGCGTTTGTTAACTCATGTTTGGCTGATGGACGTATCGGAATTTCTCCGACAGGATTGCTAGAGCCAAGAGAAGATATAGCGCATCATGATATATATAATCAACCTATGTTGTATGAGGCTGGTGATCCGAAATCTGAAGGTTATACAGGGTTGTTTGTAGATGTATCACTTGATTTGATGAGTGATGAGGAAATGCTTGCTAGCTTCAAAATACTCCTAAAAAAATGGCGTAAGCAGACTGGTATAAAGGAGCCTTCAAGCGAAGATCGCAGACGTTTTGGAACTTCTACAATAGCAAAGATATATCAATATAAAATTATCCCTTATCTTGATATTACGAGGTGGGCTAAGATCAATGATTTGACAGTCTCCAATGAAGTTTTCGCAAGATTGCTCTTTCCAGAACCTTTACCTAGCGGGGAAATAAAAGGAGGGAGCCATATAAGAGATTCAGTAAAACCTTTTGCTGAATCAGCAAGGGAGCTATTGAATAGTGCAGCCTTGAAAAAATACTACGCAAATAATCCGCATATTGAAAACATGAGGTTTTCGGAGTTTTTGAAACTCTCCGAGTTTCAGTAATTCATTTTTCACAGGATTATAAATCTCTGATTCACGTAACATCAGAATCTGAATTTTACTTACAATGACCCCATTGTCTATCTACATCTATCAATGACGCTCATAATGAGCAGGGGTCTACTATGTCAAAAACACTTATAAGAATGTCTGAAACTATGCGTCGTACTGGGTATGGTAAGGCATGGTTGTACAAACTTATCTCACAGGATCGTTTCCCTAAGCCAATCAAAATTGGAGCGCGTTCCATTGCGTTCGTCGAAAGTGAAGTTGATGACTGGATTAATCTGCGCATCGAAGAATCGCGCAAGGAGGTCGCCTGAATAAGAACCCCCTATGTGTATTTGTTGCGTGTCGTTGCATTAGCATCTGGTTAAGATCTGATTGTCACGACAGCTTTCAGCTAATTTAAGACAGGTAAATCATCATGACTAAATTTTATGCCCCTATTGGGGAGGACCTCTCTCAACCTAAAATCGGCCTGCAAGGCATTTCTACGCCAACCATGAGTAGTCTGGAAATGGTCGATTACATTAATGCCGAACGTCAGTTGAAAGCAGAAGAGGAGGGGATGTCATTCCCATGCAAGAAATATCGCAAGCTTCGGCACGACAGTTTTATGGCGAAAGTGCCAAAAGTCTTGGGTGAAACTCAATCTCCAAAATTTTTTGGAGATTACATTGATGGCAAAGGGCGAGCTCAGTCTTGCTACAACTTCCCCAAACGTGAGGCCTGCCTGATGGCTATGAGTTATAGCTACGAGCTGCAGGCCAAGGTTTACGACTACATGGAAGAGTTAGATCGCCAGGCTCATGGCTACCTCAACTACTCAGTGCAAGAACTGCAGGCGATTGTGGCTGGCGCTCGTAAGGTATCAGATGAAGACTCAAGTGATGCTGGCCGTCGTTTACGTAAACGCCAGGACGATCTGGTACTGCTCGAGAAAGCGGAATCGCTGGTTGAATGCCTCAGTCAGTTGAAGCTCGATTTTATCGGTAGCGAACGTGATAGGGAGATTCATTAATGTGTGATGAGCAAAAACTTAATCCTGTTAATGAGCTTGAGAGAATCAGGGCGCTTGCAGTTGCTGCCGGCTATTTATCCACTACCGGGAAAGAAGCAACGCTGTTGTATGAACTTGTAGATTTAGTGGGGGAAATCGCCCGCAAGACACTTGAGCATGAAGGCGTATTATAGTCTCATTATTATGGGTGGCTTACGCCACCCCATATTTTTATTCGTTCGCCTTCCTGTAAGCCAATGTTTCAACATTATCCCATCCACCACAGGCGTTAACCATTTCTCCCAGCCTTGAGAAACAGGCATTCATCCAGCGCAGCCCGCGAGTTGTTAGTGATGGCACCGTTCCCCAGTCAATGAAATCCGAGTTTTTTCGGTCCATATAGCTGATAAGATCGAGCATGTTGATGTAATGTGCACGTCGACGATCCAAATCCCAGCCCTTGTCTTCCAGATACGAGTCTATAAAGCCCTTAAGCGCCGGCTGGTCTAGCGAAATATTGCCGTACTGATGACGATAAATAGGGCGACGGTGTAAGCTGACAAGATGGAACAGATAGGCATCAGACAGCCATGTAAGAGCTTGCTGGTGGGCCAGCTGAATTGAGCTGACAGGATCACAGAGATCGCTTTTCATCTCACATACCCTCGGGTGTATAAATCGCTTTATCGTGACTGTATTCGCCGTTCCATGTCTTTTTCATCGGCAGTTCACCTTTCATATACAGCTGGTATAGGCGATGACAGCCTTTCTCCAGAAGCACAGGTGTAAACTTTGTGAAAGCATCCTTGCCGTGCGGGGTTATCTGCGTCTGGTCTTCTGTGAGATATTTGTCGCGGGCATATGAGGCGACACGCCAGCGAGGATCTTTCTCAGGATCACGTTGCTCGTTGAACACCCAGTCACGCTCGAATACCCACCACATCATTTTGTTAATATTGACGCCATTAAGAGCCTTACAGAATGCCGGGATCGTCATGCCTTTAGTGAAGTGCTTCTCAAGACTTTGAACGGTGGCGCTAAGCGTTTTATTTTCGAGCGCTGCGGCTTCTGCGCGTTCTTCAGCCTCAATCACCATCATCGCCAGTTCTTTGCGGGAGATGTTCGTTGGTGCTGGAAGGGCAGCAACCTCACGGTAAGTGAAATAGAATTCGGTCAGGTCATTGAAGTAATCCCAGGACTGATCCGTTTCCAGCATTTTCGCGTGGTGGGCTGCGCCGCGTTCTGTCCACAGCGTGAGTGAAGTAGTATGTTTATTAACCGCGTCGCTAAAAGACACGCGGAAGGCAGAAAGCTCACCTCCTGTAATCTGGAAGTAATGCTTTCCCTCTACGAAGCGGGATTTGTTGCGATTAAAGTTTTGACGGATACGGTCAACAGTTGTGCCATACCCTGCCGCCATTTGCTCGGAGGTCACCACCCGCTGACTGCGATACTCGATGATCTGTAGGTCACGAGCTGCTACTGGTGCTAGTTCAGTTTTCATTGCCATTTTCGTTTCTCCTTAATGCAAAATTGGTTTTACTGGAGGCTTTCTACCTGCACGCAACCGGCTCGCGACATCTAAAAAAATCCCATCCAGGAATTCGTTAAACCACGACGCTTCACCTGCTTGAACGCGCTGGTCATTTGCCCAGTAGAACTGGAACACGGCCATATAGCGCTCCGTTGGCTTGTGCAGGAGAAGGTCTTCTTCCACGTACTTGATCAAAACGTTCTCAATCAGCACCCTTGTAAGACCTAAAACTTCCTCTTCACTTTTGAACACATATTCACCTTCACGAAGCCCCCAGCGTTTTTCGCATTCAATCAGGTAGAGGAGAGCGACAGTTCCGCGCATGGACTCACAAATGATTTCAGCCCACTCGTGCTGTTCGTCAGCAGTTAACTCATGGTCTCCACTGCGATTTTCATCCATCATCCATGCAGGGAAATTCATACCTGTCCTTTCGTGGATATCTTTCAGCCTGGCGACAATCTGCTTGATGTTTTCGTTATTTACTGCCATCAATTAATTCCTCCACTTGCGTATTTCTTTTTCACGTAATCAACAACCTCGTTCAGAAGTTCGTCGATAATTAATTTTCCTGAATCAGTCAGGTATTCGGTGTGTTTATTAATCCCTATAGCATTTTGATATGCGGTCTTGATGGTTGTATCACCCTCATATCTGCTAAGCCCGGCGCGAGTTAACCCCTCAAACCGTAATAACAACTGAAGCATGAAGTTCTCACTTACTTCTACGGTTTCAATTCTTCTATCTGGCATTTTTATAATCAGAAGATTTCCACTCGTATTACGCTGGTGTCGGGCTAATGCCGCGTTAGCAATTCGGCGTCGATAGGTATCGATAATATTCATAGTTAGTACCCATAAGCTTTCTTAAGATAAAGAAGAGCGATTACCTCGTAACCGCAGGCCGCATAGAGGCATGCAGATCTGTATGCCGTTTTATCCTTGATGAAAGTCATACGAAGCGCCTCACCGCTAAAGATGCGACCACTCGACCGTGAATTTTTATATCTTTCAGTTCATCGGGATTGAGAGTAAATGTTTCGTAATGCTGGTTGTCCGAAATAATTTTCAATGAACCATAGATTAATGGCTCTACTCTTTTAATAAAAAGGCACGGACGACCGAAAACATCCATCGTATAAACATAAATGCCAGGGGTAAGCGCACGGCCACCGCAATCAACGAAAGCCACTACCTCACAGGGTTCGATGGTTGGTTGCATTGAGTCACCTTCCATCCTGCAGCTCTGAACGCGGTTACCAAAGTCATTAATATTGTCTGAACCTAACAGCATTTGAGGTTTTTTAATTGGCTGATTAATTGCGATAGCGTTTTGCATTTTCATTTCCTCAGGGTGAGTTTTCCCCCACCCAAAAAGGTGTTATTTATGATTAAATGTGTTAATTATTTAGTTAAATAGCAGAGAACATTTTCTTAATGTCAGGATGGTCATCAATGATTTTTTTAGCATCATCACATGCTTCATCGTATGACTTAAAAAAATCAACCAAGACGAAATAGTTATCGATGCGTTCGTAAACTGCGAACTCCATCTCACCAACAAATGTCGTATTAAATTGGTAATTAAATCCTTTCTCGCAAGGCAGCACCGCATAACAATAAGACCAGTGTGACTTTGCTGCTTTAAGCTTGGCGTGAATATTAAATTCTTGGCTGACTGGGTTTGGTTGGAAGTTTGTGTTCATCTCATTGGCTCCGTTGTTTGCCGATGAATGAATACTACAAAATGTACATCATGCTGTCTATACGAATCGTACATTGCTTTTTGTGTTTTATACAAAGTGTATGAATGGTAAAGAGAAATAAATTACATGATGTAATGTCTGGTGGGGGAGGGGAAACAAAAAAGACCGCAATTAAAGCGGCCTTCAAGGATAAGTAGAATTAGTTAAAAGTATCTTCAGGCCACTGGGCTTGTATAACCCTTCCGATGATTCTGCACTCCTCGTTACAAGGTATACTTTGATAGCGAGGGTTTGGATTGAGAGGTTCCAGCCATGGCTGGCCATCTTCACGGACAAATCGCTTGAATGTAACCTCAGAATCGTTGTGAATGCCTGCAACGCAGAAATCACCATGATCTACGTTCTTGGAAGGATCAACTAAAATTAGCATTCCTTCCGGAAAACTGGGCCTTGTTCCTGGCGGGGCTGTCATTGAATGTCCGCTAACTTCAAGCCAAAACGAAGTTGGACCCGCTTTCTTGGTTGTGGGGACCCATTGCAGAGCATCACGCTCATTAAACACTTCAACATCAGCAAACTGACCAGCCTGCAATATTGTGAAAAGAGGATACTCATATTGTTGCTTAACTGGAGGATGAGTTAGATCTTCTGCGACTGTAAATGTTCCGTCAGGATTTAAAGATGCTCCAGAAATCCCCAGTATTTGGAATATCGCACCTACCTCTGCTAACGAAGGACTCCTCCTCCCATTAAGCCAATGTCCCATTGCGCCCTGAGTTACACCCATCTTCTCAGAGAGTTCTGCTTGGGTCATACCAAGCGCACTTAGTCTGGTTTTAGCCAGTTCGTTCCAGTGTTTTTTCATGACCTAAATAATACACCTTGTGTAGTTTACCTCAATGCACAATATGTACAATTTGTTTGATTGTGTAAACTACATAATGTACATTTGATTCTCCTAAGAGGAGGAACCATGAACAACCTTAGAAAATTAAGGCAATCGCTTCATCTTACTCAGCGTGGCTTGGCTGATGAAATTGGTCAAACGGTTAGTTCTATTGGCCATTACGAATCTGGTAGGCGAACTCCAGATATTAAAACATGCCATCAGTTGGTAGAGGCTTTAAGCAGGAGTGGGAAGAAATTTTCTATTGAAGATATTTTCCCCCCAACGTCAGGAGGGTGACATGGCGGACGCAATCACTACCGAAGACCGATTTAAGCCGTTGGATATTGATTATCGCGATCCTCTCGGTGTGATTGTGCATATCACCGACTGGAATCGCGGTAAGCAGCAGGTTTTTTCGCTATGCCGGGCTATCAGCATGTGTGTGCAGCCGGTCTGGAAGTTTCAACAGTATTTCAGGAGGGTTGAGGAGTGAGCAATTTCTTAAAACTCGTTGATCGCCCAATAGCCTTTCAGCGGTCGTTCGTTCGTCTTGGCGTTGGTATCACTGGTGCTTTGCTGTTGTCTCAGCTCGTTTACTGGCAAAACCGTATGGAAGGGCAATGGTTTTATAAAACTCAGGCTGATCTCGAGGAAGAGACAGGGCTTACCCGTTACGAGCAGGAAGGCGCTCGTAAAAAACTGGTTTCTTGTGGCGTTCTGGAAGAAGCGAAGCGCGGCATCCCTGCGAAATTATATTTCAGAGTAAATCAGGAGCGTTTGGAAGAGCTTCTCGTCGGTGAAAACCAGCATGCAGGTGTGGGGAAAAATAAGAACCAAGGATGCGGAAATTCCGCAAGCAGTGATGTGGAAAACCAGCAGGCAGGTGTGTGGAAAAACAACGAGCAGTTACGTGGAAATTCCGCATCCATTCATACAGTAGATTACCAAGAGACTACACAGAAGATTAATACAGAGAATAAACCTCTTGGTGCATCGGCTGAAGCCGACACACCGAAAATGAAATCTTCAACTGACTATTCTCCTGCATTCGAAGAAGCTTGGCAGGCATACCCAAAACGTAGCGGTGGAAATAACAAGCTAAGCGCATTCAAAGCTTGGAACGCACGTATTAAGCAGGGCGTTCAACCAGAGACGATGTTGGCTGGTGTCAAACGCTATGCATCCTTCATGGCTTCTGAAGGAAAGATCGGTACCTCATTCGTTAAGCAGGCTGCGACGTTCTTCGGACCGGACAGGCATTTCGATGAAGCATGGTTGGTAGAGACTCCAGCTGTCAAAGCCCCTACTCGACAAGAGCAGTCTCGTTACGAGTGGTACGCAAAGTCTGATGACGGCTCCGCTGAGGTGTTTATCAATCAGTCAGCGATCGATCGCATGAACCGTGGCGGGTACCGCCCATGAAGTTACTCCTCAAGCGTGTGCTGGTGGCCGGATATAACCACGGCGTTCTGCGAGAGGGATTCGTTACGTGGTGCTTTATCAAATTTGATTTACGGAGTGTCTGATGACCCCTGCTGAACTTTCAGAAAAACTATGGGATAACGCCGAGCGCGTCGCTAAATTTCTCCTTCCGAAAGGACATCTGGAGGGGAAAGAGTGGTGTGCCGGCAATACTAACGGTGACTCAGGTAAAAGCCTCAAGGTTAATATCGGTGGTAAAAAGTCATGGGCTGATTTCGCCAGCGGAGACAGTGGTGACCTGCTGGATCTTTGGGTGCTGGTGCGTAATTGCCAACTGCACGATGCAATGCGGGAGGCGAAAGAGTTTCTTGGCCTGAAAGATGACGATCACCACTTCAAATCGAAGAAAAAAACGTTCTCGCGTCCGACGAGGAAGGGCGTTAAATCGGCCAGTAAATGCTACGACTATCTTGCTTCACGTGGCATTACCCGTGAAACGGCCGATCGTTTTAAAGTGACAGATGCGGTGGTCTGGTACCACGACGAAAACCGAGAGGTGCCTGCCGTGGCATTTCCGTACATCCGGAACGGCGAACTGCTTCAGGTAAAACGTATCGGTACCGAGCGGCCAAACGGCAAAAAGCTGATTATGGCTGAAGCTGATTGTGAACCATGTCTGTTTGGCTGGCAGGCACTGGATAAAAACACCCGCCTGGTAGTGCTGTGCGAGGGTGAGATTGACTGCATGACCTTCACTCAGCTTGGCTATGATGCCCTGTCTGTTCCATTTGGCGGTGGGAAGGGGGCCAAGCAGCAGTGGATTGAATATGAATACCACAACCTCGATCGCTTCCAGGAAATCTGGCTGTGCCTGGACAACGACGATGTGGGCCGTGAAGCTGCAAAAGAAATCGCCAGACGTCTTGGTGAACATCGTTGCCGCATGGTTGAACTTCCGCACAAAGATATCAACGATTGCCTGATGAACGGTATGGACAGCGATTCCATTCTGGAATATATGGAGCGCGCTAAATTCTTCGATCCCGATGAGCTTTGCTCAGCAGGGGATTTGCTTCAGGAAACAATCGAGGCATTCGAACATCGAAATACCGGCCTGTTTACAAGCCCATGGGCCTCGCTGAACAACAACTTTAAGTTTCGTGCCGGTGAGCTGACCCTCGTCAATGGAGTGAATGGGCATGGCAAAACAGAGCTCGTTGGACATATTGCGATTGATGCGATGAGTCAGGGCATCAGGACCTGTATTGCTTCTCTGGAGCTTAAACCAGGCAAAATGCTTGCCCGACTTACGCGGCAAACCATCTGCACTTCCTCACCGAAGCGTGAAGAAATCATTATGACCAACGAATGGTTTTCTGACCGCCTTTGGGTATTCAAGCTCACTGGAACGGCCAAAGCAGACCGGCTTCTTGAGATTTTTGCCTATGCCCGGCGTCGTTATGGCATTGAGTTATTCGTCATAGATAACCTCGCGAAATGCGGGCTGGACGAAGAGGACTACACAGGGCAGAAGGACTTCATCGATACGCTGTGCGACTTCAAGAACGAGCATAACTGTCACGTCCTGCTGGTTACCCACGCCAGAAAAACAAACGACTCCGCTCCAACAGGAAAGATGGACGTAAAAGGCACCGGTGCTTTAACGGATATGCCCGACAACGTGATGGCCGTCTGGCGCAACATTCCCCGCGAGCTGGCGCAGAGAAAAGCCGAACGTATGGGTTATGAGAGCCTCGACAAAGACGAACAGGCCGCAATCAATCTTCCCTCCTCAATGATTCGTTTGTTGAAGCAACGAGAAGGGGAAGGGTGGATCGGTGACATCGGAGCTAATTTCGACTCTCGCTCTCACCAGTTCCTGGAAGGCGAGAAAAAACCATTTAACTACCTGGTCGGTAAGCCGCAAAGCGAGCTTGATCTCGAGTGGGAAGCCAGCAACGTGACGAGGGTTTGATATATGGAACTCGAAGCATCATTAGAACATTTTAGCCCTCAGGGAGTGCAAATCAGCGACGGGGTAAATAAGACAGGAGCACAGAACAATGCGTGACATTCAGATGGTTTTAGAGCGCTGGGGCGGCTGGGCAGCAAGTGATAGCTCTGGTGTGGATTACTCTTCAATCGCTGCTGGCTTCAAGGGGCTTCTTCCTCAAACAAGTAAAACTCGTCTTTCATGCACTGATGATGATGCCTTGATTATCGAGGGATGTTTAGCTCGGCTGCAAAAGCGTAAGCCTTACGAGCATTCACTCCTAGTTGCACATTATCTTTATGGCATTTCAAAGCGGAAAATTGCGAAAGCACGAAAAAAGGATGAAAAGCTAATACGCATTGAGATTCAGATGGCAGAGGGATTTATCGATGGTTGTCTGAGCATGTTGGATGTGAGACTTGATATGGATGCATAGAAAACGCCCCTATATGGGGCGCTTCTTTATTTTATGAAGGACATCTCTTGTATGAAATCATTAACTCTGCTTTTAACTGTAGAGTTCAGAAAATGGGAGTCGTCGAATCTTTGATAAAGATCTTCAAATTGTTTGAATTCATTTTCGTTTTTAGGTGCGAATCGGGTATTGACATATAGACTGTCTTTTATTAGTCCATAAAACATTATTGTTATTCTTGATACATCAGATGTTCTTTCAAATGAATATGGAATGGATTCCACCTTCAAAAGGCCTGCTAATTTGTCAATTGATTCTGAAGTTAATTCGTTTTTAAGTATGTTTTTATCTCCAAAGCAATGGATATAAACTGCTGTAATGAAAATTAGTCTGTAAATATAATAGGTATTTTCAGTGAATCTGTTCTCTTCAAGAGTTTGGAATATATTCAAGTTTCTTGCGTATGTGTGAGTTTCTCTCAGTGAAAGATTCGTTTGGCTAATTAATTGTCGTACTCCTTCGCCGATATGTTTTTCAATTAACGATAAGGATGGACTTTCTTTAGCTAGTTGTAACCAGTAAGTGACGGAAGTCTTACAATTTTCAGAACGTCCATTCTTATATGTATCGGGTAGTGAAATTGTGTACTTTATGAACTTATCAAGATATTTTTGAGAGTCAAGGCTGTAACCATAGATATGATTGATAGATGCCCTGAGTTGTTTTGTGTTGGTAACCAAGATGAAGTAAACGTTTTGTGTGTCGAAAATATGTTTTATTACTTCAAGTATTGATGTTGAAAAGTTTGGCTTACATCTGTCTAGTTCATCAATGATAATTACGGTTTTATGTTTTGATGAAATATCTTCGATACAAGCCTTAAGTGAATTTATGTTTTTCTCTGCTTCAATGTGGTCTTCTAAAATGTTTTCAACAGTTCCGTCAATTGCTGCGTTGCTAGCTTTTTTTATCGCGTCTTGGAATTCATCTGCCATATTGTCAGTTTCTTGACGCAAGACCCAACCAGCCCCAGCTTTTAAGGCTGTTTTCATACCAAATCTAATAGCAGGAAGTGCTTTCTTTATGAATGTTTGCTTTTCCCTCTCTGGCAAAGTACGGGCAATTGCGGATGTTATTAAAAGTAAAGGTGATTCTGCATGATCTCCTTTAAAAGCGTCAATGTAGATAACCTTCGATTCAGGCTCTTGCTCAAGGATAAGATTTTTTAGCTTGATACTGAATTCAGTCTTGCCTGTTCCCCAGTCACCATCTATCACAAGTGGTGAAATATCGGTTTCCGGTTTGAGTAGTTTTACAATATTTTCAGCAATAGATTTTCTTTGAAACTCATCGCGATCTGAAAATGATAGTGTTTCTTGCATTAAATTATTCCCTTAACGCTAGCTTGGAAGAGTACTACGATACTTTATTAAACATGAAAAAACATTAACGCGGTCCGCAAAAATCGTTGTAATCTGTTAAGAGTGGTCACTTAGACACACAGCTTATGATGTTCCGCATCATTGTGATTTTCTCTTCTCAGTAACGGTCCAGCAGCTGCTAATATTTCGCTCCAGGCAGAAATTTGCGATCTCGATTCCAAATGCTTTCTGCGTTTTTTCGAGGTTAGCCCCAGTAACATGACTGCTGTCACCGTTGTTTCGCCAATGGCTGAAGAAGATTTTATCTCCATCATCGTTAAGATTTGCTTGAGTGTTTAGTGGCGTCTTCGGTTCTTTGGTTGTTGTTATTGTATGTGGAACTGCTTCTGCAAAGTGTCGAAAGAATTTTGCAGTGCTGAAAGGATTTTTAGGGTCGTACTCGATACCTAAAACACGACATAAGTCGTTATATGCCGATTTAGGCTGTAAGAAGGGATCTATTGAATAGCCCGGTTTGACGTTTACCACGAAACAACACTTTTCGCCTATAGCGCCGAAAAGTAGTTTGTATGGGGAGCCATCTGTGAAAAACAGCACATCGAAGGCTACCTGATTATGCCGGTACTGAAACTGAGTCCGAGTAACGCCATTTCGTCTCATGTCTTTGTGTAGTTCTTTCAATCCTGAAAGCTGCATAGATGTCTCCCATTTCTAATTCATTGTTTAATATGACTTATAGCGCGTACGTATTATGTGATCCGAATCATTTTCAATGAGTTCATATGTGGGGGAAATTTCTGATTTTTACCATTGAGTTTGCGTGGTTAATTTGGCCTGTGTATTATCTCGCTCCCGGCCCTTTAGCTCAGTTGGTTAGAGTGTGCGACTCATAATCGCCCGGTCGCTGGTTCAAGTCCAGCAAGGGCCACCAGACCGCCACTAGCTCATCGGGAAGAGCGACAACCTTGGTGTTGTAGTACGGGGTTCGAGGCTCCGGTGGCGGACCACTGCCGACTTAGCTCAGTAGGTAGAGCAACTGACTTGTAATCAGTAGGTCACCAGTTCGATTCCGGTAGTCGGCACCATTTTTAGCTCTTTGATGTCAGGGTAACCAGACTTTGAAATTTAAACCTGTGCTGGTTGCTCTGGTTGGCGTCATTTGTATCCTGATTTCGCTATCTGGAATTGCTTTTCTTGTCCGGAGTGTGGTTTTCAGTTCGTTTTGAATGGGCGCTGCTTTTTGCAAAATTGCTGTGTGAAAATACTGACCTTTGGGTTCAGCGCTCATCCAAAAGCATCTCGTCAAAATCCAATTAACCTCGGTGGTTTGTTGGATGAGATGCCTCAAATTCAAATAGCCTCGCTTCGGCGAGGTTTTTCTTTTCTAAGGCTGCCATTTGGTGGCCTTTTTTATTTCAGGCTCCGGGAACCATCATCGACACGCCTACTTGTTAAATCGTCCCGAGAGCCTGACCTCTTACACACAGCTCCCGCAATTACGCGAGGAGATAGAGATGATCCGATATATGCCTGACAAAATTGCATCCGCAGTCTCGTATTGCGTGTCCGGCAGTCTTATTTGTGGAGGCGGCATTTTGCAATGGTTGCACGACCTCGACTGGAACAAGGTTGCAGTGGTAGGCGGTTTTCTTATCGGTATAGCCACATACCTGACCAACCTTTACTTCAAAAGACGCCAGACCAAGGCATACGAGAAGGCCCTGAAGAAGGGCTACATCACCGCACCACCACAGGATAATTAACATGGCATCGACAAGAGCCAAACTCAGCACAGTCATGCTATCCCTGATCGCCGCTGGCGCTTCTGCTCCTGTGCTGTTTGACCAGTTCATCAGTGAGAAAGAAGGCAATGCGCTCGTTGCTGTGATGGATCCCGGTGGTGTCTGGTCACTATGCCATGGCGTAACAGTTATTAATGGCAAGCGTGTCGTAAAAGGCATGACTGCTACCGAGGTGCAATGTAAGAAAGTTAACGCCATTGAGCGAGACAAAGCACTTGCTTGGGTCGACAAGAACATCAAGTTCCCGCTGACAGCTCCTCAAAAGGTGGGCATAGCCTCCTTCTGTCCGTACAACATTGGGCCCGGTAAATGCTATCCATCGACGTTCTACAAGCGTATCAATGCTGGTGACCGGAAAGGGGCCTGTGAAGCTATCCGCTGGTGGATTAAAGATGGTGGCCGGGATTGCCGCCTGACTAAAGGACAGAAGAACGGCTGTTATGGTCAGGTTGAACGCCGCGACCAGGAAAGCGCGCTTACGTGCTGGGGGATAGACTAGTGAGTCGATTAACAGTAATCATCTGCGCTGTCGTTATCTGCCTGCTGGTTTCGATGACCTTGGCGGTTAATCACTACCGCGGCAACGCCATCACCTATAAAGACCAGCGCGATAAAGCGACGGTTAGGGCAAACACTTCAGAGGCGATCACCAACAATGTGATCACCGCTATGAACCTCATCCGCGATATCTCACAGGCTACCCAGAATGCTAAGAATGAACTGGCCCAGAAAGGCGAAACGCGCATTGTCTACATCAGGCAGGTGCTTGACGGCAATCCGTGTGCTAACCAGCTTGTTCCTTCTGCCGCTGCTGACAGCCTGCGGGAATACGAAATCAGTTTACGTTCCGGCTCCAGTGGTGCCGATAAGCACTGACCTGACCGCAGACACGCAGATCCCCGGAATGACGGTTCCTTTCACATGGCAGGCAAGTCTGGAGCTAAATGCTCAGCTCTACACCGCGCTTGGGCAGTGTAATCTGGATAAGGCTGCAATCAGAAAAATAGAAACTTCAAGAGGGAAAAACGCCGCCACACTAAATTCAGCACCCTAATGATATACTTCGATGGCCATAAGGCACATTACTTTGGGGTGTTTATGAAAGACGGAATTTATAAGCTCATTTTCAATACCAATGTGAACCGTAACGGTATGTTAAACGGCATCCTGACCGTAAGGGATGGTCGTATCAATGGTGGCGATTATGTCTGCTACTACAAGGGATCTGTAAACGGCAATACGGCGTCAGTTAAATCAGTCCCTCACAATACGCACGATACCAATGCCTTCAATAGCCACTCATCAGTAGATCTTGAATTGCGTATCGAAGAGCACGGCGCAGTGTACTTGTTTAAAGGTAATGCTGTAGGTGATAGCTCCAATACAATTCATGGGGAGCTACACTTCCTGTCGAACCTTGCATGACTTTATAAATAATGCCGCCTTCGTGAAGTGAACCCCGAAAGTTGGACATCCAACGATTAGGGGGCACTTCATTCGGGCGGTTTTTTATTGTCATAAATTTGCCCATCAGAGGATAAATATGCAGGTCACTATTGATGGTGTCCCGTATGCACCCGCCTGCGCTTCAGCGTCACGGATTGGCATTGCGATTACCACCCACAATCGGGCAGACGTTTTAAAGCGTGCTATTGAGCAGCACCAGAAGCATCTGCCAGCCGGTGCGCTGGTGGTGGTTGTCGATGATGGTTCGAAACCTGCCGCAGTAGTGCCTGACGGCGTGCAGCTGCTTCGCAATGAAACATCACTCGGCATCGTTGCTTCGAAGAACGCCAGCCTGTCAGCTCTGATGGATGCCGGGTGCGAGCATATTTTCCTGTGGGACGATGACGCCTGGCCGATTGCTGATAACTGGCACCTGCTTTACATCGAATCACCAGAGCCGCACCTGGCTTACCAGTTTCTCGATCTGGCTGGCCGCAATAAGTTGAATGACCTTTCGGTCCTTTACCGGGACGATAAGCACATTGCATACACCGGTCAGCGCGGTGTGATGCTTTACTACCACCGCAGCGCCATCGATAAGGTTGGCGGATTCGATCCGATATACGGTCGCGGCATGTACGAACATCCTGACCTGGCACTTCGAATTCACAATGCTGGATTAACGTCCTGGGCGTTCGCTGATGTGGTTGGCTCTGAAAAACTTATTCACTCAATGGACGAGTACGAAGAAGGCGCTCGCAGTATACCGAGGCCTGAACGTGAGGCGCTCGATAAGAAAAACGCTGTGATTTACGGGCAGCGCCGGGATTCAGGATATACAGGCTATGCAGAGTATCGATCTCAGCGCGACGTGGTAATTACAACGCTGCTCACCAGCCAGCCTGACCCTCAGCGCGGTACGAAAATTACTGCCTCGCATGACATGCTTACCAGGTGGGCGGCCTCGCTTCGACAGTGTGGCCGTATTGCGCTGGTGGATGAACTGCAGACAGCCCCTGCAGACGTTGAACTGTACCGCGTCCCTGACGTGCAGATGAATGTCTATTTCCGGCGCTGGCTGCATATCTGGCAGCACCTGCGCGATCACCCTGAATACCGGTTCGTCTGGTGTACCGATGGAACCGATGTCGAAATGCTTCGCGCACCGTGGGAAGAAATGCAGCCCGGTAATGTTTATGTCGGTTCAGAACCGAAGACATACGCTGACACCTGGGCAAAGCAGAATCATCCAGAGCGTATCTATCAGGAATTCATTGAAGCGCACCGCAACGATGTGATGTTTAATGCTGGTCTGCTGGGTGGCACTCGCGCTGATGTAATGGCGTTCGCTCACGACATCATCCGTCTTTACTACCGGATCGAGAGTTATCGTTTCTGGAAGAAAGAACAGGCTGGCGCCGCGGTGGGTGACATGCTGGCATTCGGTATCGTTGCGCAGTCATTCGCTGACAGGCTGGTCACCGGCCCTCTGGTGCATACTGTTTTCAAAACTGATGGCATCGGCACAGAGTGCGCCTGGTGGAAACATAAATGAGGAATTATCATGAAAAAAAATTACAGATCATCCAAATCAACACTGAAATTCATGAAGAAAAAAAGCGACCATATACAGGTCGCTTCAGTAAGGAACATTTATAGACTGAAGCTAGGCGTTAAGAAATATCAACCTTCTTCAAATTCGCAAGCCACTGTTGCATTCCCTTTGACTTGACGGGACTTAGTTCTTCAAATAATTGCTTTCTTTCTTCCTCTTCAAGCTTAAAAGCAATACTGAGAAGAATGAGTTTAATATCGTTTAATTCAGTTGCAATTTCCTTTGGGGTATTTGCGAGTGAATCAAACTCGACAGTCATCTCTTTTTGTTCCATGTATGACATTGTGTTTCCTCAAAGAAGGTTATCAGCCATTTCCCCCTTTAATGTTGCGACAGTGTCCCACCACTGACGGGCTGAGTATCCACTTTACCCAGGGTTAAAGCGAAGCAACACCCTGATATCCACACAGTAGCCGCCATCGTGCGGCTTATTTATTGGAGATTCGCTGGTGGCTGAAGAGATCAAATTTGTGGTGGTCGGCCATCACTCACGCTTGAGACATGCACAACGTCTTGCGGCGCTACTGGATGCTCATCTGCTGATTGATGACGGTAACCACGGTGCGAACTGGAATCATCGCCGCGCGCTTGAATGGGCAGCAGAACAAACCTGCCGGGTAGTGGTGCTGGAAGACGACGCACTGCCAGTACATGGATTCGCCGATAAGGTGACCGACTGGCTGAACCGTTTTCCCGACGACATGCTGAGCTTTTATCTCGGTACCGGCCGCCCGCCTCAGTATCAGATGCAGATAGCCGAACGGCTGATTGTTGCTGATAAGACTCAGGCTGACTACATCACGCTGCCGAGACTGATACACGCCGTCTGCTACAGCGTCCCACAGCATCACATTGAACGTGTTCTGGACCGGTTGGACAATAGCAAACCAGCTGATTATGCCATTGGTGATGCCTATGGCGGCACTGTAGTTTATCCGTGTTACTCGCTGGTGGACCATGCAGACGGCGAACCAGTTGAGCGTCACCATGACTCAGCGCCACGCACAGAACGGCGACGAGCGTGGAGAATCGCCTGAAAAACCGGCCAATTGGCCGGTTTAATTAGGTTTATCTTTTGCTGTCTGGAGTCCGTTTTACTGGTTCCCATGTTGCACCAGGTTTTGAAGTTGGTGGTGCCCTATGGTTATCAGGAATGGTTGTGTAATTATCGGTTTGGCCGCCACGCGGACCGCGTTCACGATATACACCGCCATCACGTCCACTAGACTGGCCAGGTTTCAAACCCATAAATACCTCCACGAAATTAACCACAAAAGTGTGGCAAATACACTTTGCAGTAAGAGTTTACGTTTTCAACGTGGCGATGACTCAATTTTTTAGGAGTGTTAATGCCATCACAAATACCGCGAGCATGCCGCAAGCGTGGCTGCTCTGGCACAACAACAGACCGATCAGGCTATTGCACTAAGCATCTTAATGAAGGCTGGCAGCAGCATCAGCGAGGACGGAGCAGACACCAGCGCGGTTATGGTAGCAAATGGGACAGGCTGCGCCCAATCGTTCTCGACAGAGATAAACACCTCTGTCAGGAATGCCTGCGAAATAGAAGATATACACCTGCTGAGACGGTGGACCACATCACCGCCAAAGCAAATGGGGGGACCGATGACCTTTCCAACCTCGAAAGCCTCTGCAAGCCCTGCCACAGGGCGAAAACAGCGGTCGAAAGACTCAAATGATATCAATTCTCATTTGAGTCGACCGAGGGGGAGGGCGGGTTGAAAGTTCAGGAACGACGCGCCAAAGGACCGCCGCCTAACCTCTTTTCACATCGCCGCAGGTTAGAAAACTTTTTTATGGGGTCCCCCATTCGATGATTAATAGGAGTTTTCGATTATGTCTGGACCACCGAAAACCCCGACCCATCTACGTTTGGTGAGGGGTAACCCATCAAAACGCCCGATCAACGAAAACGAACCAAAGCCCGCTGGTGGGGTACCCCCAACGCCGAAGCATTTCGACAAGCAGGGTAAATACTGGTTCAGGCGAATGGCTGAAGAGCTCGATGCGCTTGGCGTCATGTCGCAGCTTGACGCGAGAGCGCTTGAGCTTCTGGTTGAGGTTTACACCGAGTACCGGCATCACTGCGATACTCTGGAGAGAGAAGGCTACACCTACGCCGTTTATAGCGACGAAGAGCCAGACGAAGGCAAAGAGCGAGAGATTCGCATGATCAAGGCTCACCCGGCCGCCATCATGAAAGCTGATGCCTGGAAACGTCTGCGCGCCATGCTCGGTGAGTTCGGCATGACGCCAGCCAGCCGCTCTAAAGTGAATGCAAAAGGTCCTGATGCGGTTGACCCGCTGGCCGAGTTTATGAAAGCGAGGGATTAATGGCTAAGGTTGCAGAAGGCATCCGCTACGCCGAGAGGGTGGTGGCGGGGGAAATTATTGCCTGTGAGTATGTGCGCCTTGCCTGTCAGCGTTTTCTTGACGATCTGGCCCACGGCGAAGAGCGCGGTATTTTCTTCAGTGAGCCGCGCGCGCAGCACATTCTGAATTTCTATAATTTTGTCCCTCACGTCAAAGGCGCGCTGGCAGGCCAGCCTATTGAGCTGATGGACTGGCATGTTTTCATCCTGATTAATATCTTTGGTTTTGTAATTCCGCTGGTTAACGAAGAGACGGGGGAAACCGTCCTGCGTAACGACGGCAGCGGTCGGCCGGTGATGGTTCGGCGTTTCCGTACAGCAGATGTTGAGGTGGCCCGTAAAAATGCCAAATCAACACTTTGCTCCGGCGTGGGTCTCTATATGGCTGGCGCAGACGGCGAGGGCGGGGCGGAGGTTTATTCCGCTGCAACCACCCGTGACCAGGCGCGCATTGTTTTTGAAGACGCGAAAAATATGGTCAAGAAGGCGAAAGCCACTCTTGGGCGGATCTTCGAATTCAACAAGCTCGCTATCTACCAGGAGCAGACGGCCTCCAAATTCGAGCCATTATCATCAGATGCGAATAACCTCGACGGCCTGAACATCCATTGCGCCATTGTCGACGAGCTGCATGCACATAAAACCCGTGATGTATGGGACGTTCTGGAGACGGCAACCGGCGCGCGCCTGCAGTCTTTGCTTTTCGGCATTACCACAGCGGGATTTAACAAAGAGGGTATCTGCTACGAACTGCGTGATTACGCCATCAAGGTGCTGCGTGGTCTGGTAAAAGACGATACTTTTTTTGCCATCATCTACACCTTAGATGAAGGTGACGATCCCTTTGATGAAAAAGTCTGGCAGAAGGCCAATCCGGGGCTGGGTATCTGTAAGCGCTGGGATGATCTTCGCCGCCTGGCAAAAAAAGCGAAAGAGCAGGTTTCGGCCAGGATTAACTTTTTCACCAAGCACATGAATATCTGGGTTACGGCAGAGTCTGCCTGGATGGACATGATGAAATGGGAGAAATGCGAGTTTATCGCCCCGCAGCACGAACTTAAAACCTATCCCTCCTGGGTTGGCGTTGACCTTTCAAACAAAATTGATATCTGTGCGGCCGCTAAAGTCTGGCGCGCGCCAGGTGGCCACGTTCACGCGGATTTTAAATTCTGGCTTCCGGAAGGACGCCTTGAGAAATGTTCACGCCAGATGGCAGAGCTCTATCGTAAGTGGGCTGAGCTGGACAAGCTGATCCTTACCGACGGGGATGTAATCGACCATGCTCAGATTAAGGAAGAGCTGCAACAGTGGGTTGCTGGTGAAAGCCTGAAAGAAATTGGCTTCGATCCGTGGAGTGCCACGCAGTTCAGCCTCGCTCTGGCAGAAGAAGGGCTGCCGCTGGTGGAAGTTCCGCAGACGGTTCGCAATTTCTCTGAGGCGATGAAAGAGGTCGAAGCACTGGTGTACGGTGGCCGCTTCCATCACAGCGATCACCCGGTAATGAACTGGATGATGTCCAACGTAACCGTCAAACCTGACCGGAACGAGAACATTTTCCCGAACAAGTCCACACCAGAGGCCAAGATTGATGGCCCGGCGGCATTGTTCACAGCAATGAGCCGCGTTCTGGTTAACGGTGGCAACGACCAGCAGGATCTCTCCGGATTCTTCAATAATCCCATCATGGTAGGTTTCTGATGAAAAAAAACAAACAGCCAGGAAGAGTTAAAAGCGCTCTGCTTAACTGGCTCGGTGTGCCTATCAGCCTGACTACCGGCACGTTCTGGGAGGAATGGTTTGGCACCAGCAGCAGCGGGAAGGTGGTAACAGCCGATAAAGCCATCCAGCTATCGGCTGTGTGGGCATGCGTAAGATTGTTGAGCGAGTCTATTTCAACCCTTCCGCTGAAAATATACGTTCGACAGCCTGACGGTTCGCGTAAAGCGGCAACAGACCATCCGGCCTATTCGATATTGTGCCGCCGACCCAATTCAGAAATGACACCATCACGCTTTATGCTGATGGTGGTCGCCAGTATCTGCCTGCGCGGGAATGCCTTCATTGAGAAGAAATTCATCGCGAATCGCCTGGTTTCCCTGGTGCCTTTGCTACCGCAAAACATGGTGGTTAAACGTCTCACTACCGGGGCGCTGGAATACAAATACACTGATAACGGAAACGAGCGCGTCATTCCGGTCAAAAATATCATGCACATTCGCGGGTTCGGTCTGGACGGTGTTTGCGGCATGATGCCGATGAAGACAGGCCGGGATGTGATCGGTTCAGCAATGGCTGTTGAAGAGTCCGCGGCGAAGATATTCGAGCAGGGTCTGCAGAGCTCAGGTTTTCTCTCCGCTGATAATGCACTGACTGACGATCAACGTGAAAGACTTCGTGGTTATATGGCATCTTTCACCGGCTCCAAAAACGCCGGAAAAATTATGGTTCTTGAAGGTGGCCTGAAATATCAGGGCGTGACCATGAACCCGGAAGATGCTCAGATGCTCGAAAGCCGCGCATTCAGCATTGAGGAGATCTGCCGCTGGTTTCGCGTTCCTCCTTTTATGGTCGGTCATACCACGAAACAAAGCAGCTGGGCATCCAGTCTTGAGGGGATGAATCTGCAGTTCCTGACGCATACCCTTCGACCGCTGCTGGTGAATATTGAGCAGGAAATTGGCCGGTGTTTACTTGATAGCGATGATGAGGTGTTTGCGGAATTCTCCGTTGAAGGATTGCTGCGCGCCGACAGCGCGGGCCGTGCCGCTTACTATACGAGCGCGCTTCAAAATGGCTGGATGTCCCGCAATGACGTTCGCCGTCTTGAAAACATGCCGCCTATTGAAGGTGGCGACATTTACACCGTCCAGCTCAACCTGACGCAACTGAAGAATCTCGAAAGCAGTAACCCTGCTGTTCAGGCTCTGGCCCTGCGAGAGCTACACAACCACGTATTCCCCGATATTTCCTTTGAACAATCTCCGCTGAAACAGGCCGCTTAGGAGCACTTTCCTGATGAGCAAAAAACAACTTCCGGTAGCACCGGCGGGTCGCCCCTGCGCGCGCGTTACCTGTGAAACATTACCGTCCGCACTGGACCGCTGGGACGGCGGGATCAAAGCGGCGGCCACCGACGATAACAGCATTTCTGTTTTTGATGTTATCGGGCAGGACTACTGGGGCGAAGGGGTAACAGCTAAACGTATTGCCGGGGCGCTTCGGGCGATGAACGGCGCCGACGTCACGGTTAATATCAACTCACCGGGCGGCGACATGTTCGAAGGTCTGGCTATTTATAACCTTCTCCGCGAATACGAAGGCCGTGTAACGGTGAAGGTGCTGGGCATTGCCGCCAGCGCCGCCTCGATAATTGCGATGGCCGGGGATGATATTCAGATTGGCCGTGGTGCCTTCCTGATGATCCACAACTGCTGGGTATACGCGATGGGAAACCGCCATGATTTTGCAGAACTGGCACAGTCACTGGAACCCTTCGATACCGCTATGGCTGACATCTACGCGGCGCGCTCCGGCCTTGATATGGCAGCCGTGCAGAAGCTGATGGACGCGGAAAGCTATATCGGTGGCAGTGATGCTGTGGCGAAGGGACTGGCAGACAGCTTGCTTTCTGCTGATGCGGTCAGCGACGGCGACGAATCGCCTGCAGCCGCGCTTCGCAAACTTGATGCATTGCTGGCCAAGACCAACACCCCGCGCTCTGAGCGCAGAAAACTCATTAAAGCCTTATCCGGTGGCATGCCTGGCGCTGTCACCACCAACGACGGTACGCCGGGCGCTGCCGAAGACATCAAACCTGAAACCATCAATTCACTTGAAAGCGCCCTGGCGGCGTTAGTCAAATAAGGACCCTTTATGTCTGAAGTAAACGATATTCTGAAAAAAGTCACGGCCAGCATCGAAGAGGCAACCGGCAAGTTCAATGCGAAAGCAGAAGACGCACTCAAAGAGGCGCAGAAATCCGGCAAACTGTCAGAAGAAACAAAGGCAGCCGTTGATAAAATGGCTTCTGAGTTCAACGCCCTGCGCGAAGCAGAAAAAACGCTGAAGGCTGCGATGGGGGAGCTGGAGCAACATGTTGCTCAGATGCCGCTGGCTAACGCGAAGCATGTTGTGGAATCAATCGGCCAGCAGGTGATCTCTGCTGAAGCGCTGAAAACCTTTGCTGCAGGTGTTGAAGGTGGCAAACGTATCAGCATCCCTGTGAAGGCCGCCCTGACTTCGGTGGATGTCCCTGATGGTGTTGTGGAGCCACAACGCCTGCCGGGTATTGATACGGCACCGAAACAGCGCCTGTTCATCCGCGATCTGATTGCTCCAGGTCGTACTTCCTCCTCTGCTATCTTCTGGGTGCAGCAGACAGGCTTTACCAATAACGCGAAAGTGGTTCCTGAAAACACGCAGAAACCATACAGCGAAATTGAGTTTACGCCGAAAATCACTGGCGTCAGCACCATCGCCCACCTGTTCAAAGCCTCTAAGCAGATCCTGGATGACTTCGCACAGCTGCAGTCCACCGTTGATGCCGAAATGCGCTACGGGCTGAAGTACGCAGAAGAGCAGGAAATTCTCTTCGGTGATGGTACTGGCGTGCATCTGCATGGCATCGTTCCTCAGGCGTCAGCGTTTGATCCAGCGTTCACTGTTGAACAGCAGAGCGGTATTGACGATCTGCGTCTGGCAATGCTGCAGGTGCAGCTGGCGCGCTTCCCGGCCTCCGGTCATGTCCTTCATTTCATTGACTGGGCGCGGATCGAGCTGACAAAAGACAGCCTGGGCCGCTACATCCTGGCTAACCCTGCGGCGCTGACTGGACCAACTCTGTGGGGCCTGCCGGTTGTTGCCACCGAAGCAGCAGCATTCCAAGGGAAATTCCTGACCGGTGCTTTCAACGCAGGCGCGCAAATCTTCGACCGCGAAGATGCGAACGTGGTGATCTCCACAGAGAACGCCGACGACTTCGAGAAAAACATGCTCACCATCCGCTGCGAGGAACGTCTGGCGCTGGCCGTCAAACGCCCTGAGGCATTTGTATACGGTGCATTCCGCACTGGCGCTGGTAGCTGATGAAATAGCGGCCTTCGGGCCGCTTTTACAGGTGGGAATATGAAACTGATTGCACTTAAACCGATTTATTTCGGCGGTACCGTCGTTACTGAGGGGCTTCCGCTGGAAACTCTGGAACAGCACGGTCGCGAGCTCATCAAAAAAGGCTATGCGATGCTCGATGAATCAGAAAATCCTGCAGAGCAGGAACAGCAGCAGGAACAGCCGGAAGTAAAAGCGGACAAGAAGGCGAAAAAATAATGGTCGACCTTGATGTGGTGAAACAGCACTGCCGCATTGATACCGATTTTTCCGGAGACGATGCCCTGCTGACTTTATACACCGGTGCGGCGGCGCGTTACGTCCAGACATGGACAAGGCGAACGCTCTATGAAAACCAAAGTTCCCCTGGCTACGCAGACGACACGGACCCGATTTTACTGAATGATGATGTTAAAGCGGCCATGTTATTGCTGATAGGTCACTGGTATGCCAACAGAGAATCAGTTTCCGTCGGTCAGACCGTTGCAGAGGTCCCGTTTGCAGTTGAAGCCTTGCTGCAGCCATACCGAATTTACGGGGTATAGGAGGACTTTATGCAGGCCGGAAGACTGAGAGACAGGGTTGTGGTTCAAAACATCACAACATCCAGAGATCCTTCTGGCCAGCCTGTTGAAACATGGCATGACGGCGCAGAAACCTGGGCAGAAGTAAAGGGCATTAGTGGGCGCGAGCTGGTAGCCGCTGGTGCTGAAACCGCAGTCGCCACTATCAGGGTATGGACACGATTTCGTAGCGATATAACTGCTGCGTCCAGACTCAGGGTTATGACTGGCGCGTTCAAGGGTGCCATTTTGAATATCATTGGTCCGCCAATCCCTGACTCTCGCGGTGTTCAGCTCGAAATTCTTTGCAAACACGGTACCGAAAAATGATTGAGACGAGCCTCGATTTTTCCGGGCTGAATGACATCGCAAAGGATCTGGAGGCGCTTAGCCGCGCTGAAAACAATAAGGTTCTGCGTGATGCCACGCGCGCCGGCGCCGAAGTGCTTAAGGAAGAAGTGATCGCCCGCGCGCCGGAGCGCACCGGGAAACTGAAAAAAAACGTGGTGGTGGTGACCCAAAAAAGCCGCCGCCGCGGGGAAATTTCTTCCGGCGTCCATATTCGTGGTGTTAACCCGCGCACCGGGAACAGCGATAACACGATGAAGGCGAGTAACCCGAGAAACGCCTTTTACTGGCGATTCGTTGAAATGGGAACCGTTAACATGCCACCGCACCCTTTCATTCGTCCCGCGTTCGATGTTCGCCAGGAGCAGGCGACGGAGGTCGCGATCAGGCGCATGAACCAGGCCATTGACGAGGCATTAAGCAAATGACGGAAGACGATCTCTATCCTCTGCTGAAGTCGCTGGCCGGAGGACAGGTTTATCCCTACGTTGCGCCGCTCGGCAGTGACGGAAAGCCTTCAGTCTCTCCGCCCTGGGTAATTTTCTCGATTATTACCGACGTGGCCGCAGACGTTCTTTGCGGTCAGGCTGAATCTGCCGTTTCGGTGCAGGTTGATGTCTATTCCAGCACCATCGCTGAAGCGCGCACGATCAGGAATATGGCGCTTGATGCACTGCAGGTGCTGAAGCCGGAAAGCATTGTGAAAACGCCGGGCTATGAGCCTGATCTGCGCTATCACCGGGCAACGCTCGAATTTCAGGTAACCGTTTAACTTTACCCACCATAACAGACCGCTCCGGCGGTCTTTTTTTTAACTGGAGAAACCATGACCAGTAAGTATGAAGTCACAAAGGGGATGACCTTTGCCGTCTCCGACGCACCCGTAACCGCCGAGGATTTTAACGCCTCAGGTTTCCTGGGGGCTGGTGTTACCTGGCTGGAAGCAGCCTGTGCAACAAAGGAGATCACCTTCACCGGCGGGCAGAAAGGGGATATCGACGTAACCACGCTGTGCTCAACTGAACAGGAGCAAACCAACGGCCTCGCCGCGCCTGCTGAAATGAGCATTACCCGTAACTGGGTTGGCGATGAAGCAGCACAGGAGGCACTGCAGACCGCTTACGAAAATGACGAACTGCGCGCGCTGCGCGTGGTATTCCCGTCTGGCAACGGTTTCTACGTGCTGGTGGAGGTACGCCAGAGCTCATGGTCTGCTGCAACCTCTTCCGTTGTTGGCGCTACCTATTCTCTGCGTGTACGCGGCAAACCTAAACGCATCTACGCGTCTGGTTCCTGAGCGGCTTCGGCCGCTTTTTTTATCCCTCCGATCATGTAACAAGAGAAAAATGAAATGCCGCAAAAAACATCACAGAATTCATTACGCAACGTGGCGCTTACAGCATCGAAAGCCTACCGCACCAAAGAAGGTATCACGGTCCCTGAATGGGATGGCGCAAAGGTAACGCTGCGTGAACCCTCTGGCGATGCCTGGGTGAAATTCAGGGAGATCGTTAATCCCCAGCTCGCCGAGGGCGAAGAGGCACCGACGCTGACGGAGGCGGAAAAGTTTCTGCGTAACAAAGAGGCTGATGTGGTTCTGTTTATTGACGTTCTACTGGATGAAAACGGCGAGCGAGTATTCAGCGATGAGGATCAGGAGCAGGTATCTAAAATTTATGGTCCTGTGCATTCCCGCCTGCTGGCTCAGGCCCTCAACCTCGGAATGAGCCAGGAAGAAGCGGGAAAGCCGTAAAGCAGCCGCTGACCTTCTTCCTGATGTCGCTGGCGCTCCGGTTGGGGCGTACTCTCCACGAACTGCGCCAGACCATGACCGCCAGCGAGCTCAAAATGTGGATCGAGTTCGACCGCATCAGTCCGATTGGTGACTGGCGCGCCGATGCTCAGGCGGCGCAGATCTCCGTTGCAATGCTGAACTCTCAGGGCGGGAAATTCACCATTCCTGACGTGATGCTGAAATGGGGCGAGCAGGAAGAAGGCGCTGAAGTCTCTGAACTTGAAGAATGGATGTCCAGTCTTTGATGCCCGCGGCTGCGGGCTTTTTTATGGGTGAAATATGGCAACGCTGCGCGAGCTAATCATCAAAATTTCGGCGAACTCATCTTCTTTCCAGTCAGAGATCGCCAGAGCGTCCCGCATGGGAACGGATTACTACCGCACTATGGAACAGGGCGGGAAAAAAGCTGCAGCGGCCACGCGTGAAACTCAGCGGTCTTTGGCTGACCTGAACTCTCAGCTAGCAACAGTACGATCCTCTGCTGCCGGGCTTGCCGGTGCGTGGGCTGGTGCATTTGCCACGCATCAGCTGATTCAGTTTGCCGACACGTGGAACCAGTTGAATGGGCGTCTTCGCCTTGCGTCCTCTTCCAGTGAGGATTACGTACAATCCCAGCGTGTGCTGATGGAGATTAGCCAGCGCACCGGAACCTCCCTCGAGGCAAACAGCAACCTGTACAGCAGAATTGCGCAGTCCCTGCGTGATGCCGGTTACGCTTCTGCTGACGTCGCAAAAGTTACGGAAACCGTAGCAACCTCACTGAAGCTGTCTGGCGCCAGTACCGAAGAGGCGAGTTCTGTTATCACCCAGCTTAGCCAGGCACTTGGCTCAGGCGTTTTGCGAGGCGAAGAATTTAACTCCATCATGGAGAACGGCGGCCGCCTGGCGAAACTGCTGGCTGATGGGCTGGGTACCACTGTTGGTGGCCTGCGAAATATGGCCAACAACGGCGAGCTGACGACCAACAAGATCGTCCCGCTGCTGACCAACGTTGAGATCCTCCGTAAAGAATTCGACACCCTTCCTGCATCCATCAGCGGATCAGCACAGAAAGTGCAAAACGCCTTCCTTGCATGGGTTGGCGGGGCGAACGATGCGGTCGGCGCATCATCAACGCTTTCCGGCGTGCTGGATGGTCTGGCGAATAACATCGATGGTGTGGCAAACACCGCAGGTATTCTGGTTGGTGTAGGCCTGGCACGTTATTTCGGCAATATGGTTGGCAGCGTCGCTCAGTCAACCCGGGCAGTGCTCGCTAATACGGCCGCCGAGGTCGCGCTGGCGGAGGCTCAGGTTCGCGGCGCTCAAGTTAGCGTTGCTGCTGGCCGCCAGGCTGTTTACCGCGCTCAACAGGCGCGCGCAGCGGCGACGAGTATTGAGGCTCAGATTGTCGCTGAGCGTAATCTTGCTGCAGCTCAGGCATCACTGAATACCGCGCTTGCAGGCAGGTCCTCTGCAGTTAACAACCTCACCAATACAGCCTCGGTAATGTCCCGGCTGGGTAGTGGGGTGCTGGGTATTCTCGGTGGATGGCCGGGAGTGATTATCGGCGCTGGCGCTGCGATGTATGGCCTTTATCAGCATACCCAGCAGGTGCACCGTGAGGCGGTAGGTTTTGCCAACAACCTTGACGAGATCAACACCAAGCTCCAGCAGATGTCGGTGCTTGGCCTGCGTTCGACCGCAGCCGACGCCCGCACATCTTTACAGGCGCAAAAACAGGACCTGGCTGACCTTGATTCTCAGATCGCGAAGGTGAAAGACAGCCTCAAGGCGGTTGACCAAATCCAGCAGGACTACAACCGCCATCCGACGCTGACCCTGATTAACACTTTCATGGACCAGGCTGACATCACGGCCAAAAACATTGAGCTGACCGATAAGCTGAACCAGCTGGAGTACCAGCGCGAGCAGGCAGCCTCAAAAGTCGAGCAAACGCAGAGGCTGGTAAACAATGCCAGTGACCTGGCTACGCAAAAGGCTATCGAGCAGGCTGGTGCCGTCTCAATCCTGAAAGGTGCGTATGACCTGCTTAACCGCTCAATGTCAGCGACCGCTGGCGCTAAGCCTCCGCAGTATGCCGGGCCCGTCGTTTCACTGGCGAACGCAACGCCTCAACAGCAAACCGCACTGGAGCGCTCACGCCGCGATAATGAACTGGCCAGCCTGAGCGGTTTAGAGAAACTCCATCAGCAGCACGTGTATGAAGCAGAAGACCTGAAGCTGACGGGGGCGCTTTATACCCAGTACATCTACAACAAGGATCAGGCCGCCAAAAAGGATGCGGCAGCAGCTGAGGCCAAAAAGACCTCCACGGCTGCTTCAAAAGCGCAGAGTAAAGCCGAGCGCGAGGCGGCCAGTACCGCCGAACAGTATTCCCGGAAAATGGCCGATCTGAGCGTGGCTATCGACGTGCAGCGCGTCAGGGCTACGGAAGGCGAAAAAGCCTCTGAGCTTTATGCTGCGTCACATCAGGCAGGTACTAAATGGACCGACGAGCAACGCAGGGCAATTCAGGCATCATCAGCAGAGCTGGCGAAATGGACGCAAAAGGCCGATGAAAACGTGCGTAAGCAGCGCGAACAGGCTGATGCCCTGAAGGACTTAACTGAAGCGGCCAGAAAGTTCAGGGATGAGGCGACGCTGACAACCGAAACCGCAGGCATGAGTGATCGCCAGCGCGGACGGTTCGACGAGACTCAACAGATCGACCGTGTTTTTGCTAAAACGGACGGTGGCACCAAGGCCATCGCACAGCGCGCAGCTGCCCTCGATGCTCTGGACAAAAAATATAAAGCAATCGCTGCTTCTGAAGCTGACTGGACTGCTGGCGCTGAGAAAGGATTTAAAAACTGGTTTGACACCGCTTCAGATTATTCCTCGCAGACAGCAGACCTTGTGAACAATTCAATGACAGGTCTTATCGGTAATATTTCCGATGCTTTATCGGGAAATAAAGTTGACTGGGAGGATTGGTCGAAATCGGTACTGGCTTCTATGCAAAAAATAATCCTTAACGCAATGTTGGTCAATTCGTTGAAGTCTGCAGGGGGCAGTGGCCTGTTTGGTTCTCTTGGTAGTCTTTTGGGGGGGGGGGATGCAACCTCTGCCGGAAGCACACCATCAGGCGCATATTCTGGCGCGGCAAGCGGACTGAAATTTGCCAAAGGTGGCGTCTTTAATTCCCCAAATCTTAGCCATTTCAGCAATTCGATCATTTCCAGCCCGACGATGTTCAAATTTGCCAAAGGCGATGGATTGATGGGTGAAGCTGGCCCCGAGGCTGTGATGCCACTAACCAGGACACCAAATGGCACCCTTGGCGTCAGGATGGTCGGCACTACAGCTGCTGGTAGTGGAGGTAGTGAAATCCATATCACCCAGCATATCAATGTTTCTGGTAACGGTGACGCCGCGCTTAATCGTGCCATGCAGGAGGCCGCGCGTCAGGGAGCTGCTGATGGTGCTAAAAAAGCGCGTCAGGACATGCTGAGTGATTTTCAGACCAACGGTCAGGCCAGGAGGATGCTTGGCGTTTAACTAAGGAGTGACTATGGCTGTGCTTGAATGGCCTGCAGATGTATGTCCGGCGTCGCTGACGTGGCGGCCGGAAAGTAATACCAAAACCTTTCGCTCCCCGTTTAATGGTGCATCACAGACAGTTCGTTTCCCCGGCACCCGCTGGATCTGCTCCCTGACATTTAGCAACCTTACAGACGATAAATCCCGACGCATTGATGCGCTGGTGGCCTCGCTCGATGGTGAGTATGGCAGGGTAAAAATCCGTGACTGGGGCCGTGATGGCAGAACGCCTGCCGGGAATCCGGTGATTCAGGACGCAAACCAGACGGGAACGCAGCTCAGCAGTAAAGGCTGGACGCCAGGCAAGCTCGTGCTGCGCACCGGGGATTACCTTACAGTGAACGACGAGCTGAAGATGGTAATTGCTGACGTGACCAGTACATCAACCGGTACTGCAATCATCCCTATTGCGCCAATGCTACGTATCTCGCCGCCTGTTAACGGCAAAATTGAGGTGGCGAACCCCTACGGCATTTTTAAGTTGAAGGATAACCAGCAGGGGGCGGGTAACCGCGTCCCGGGTATCTTTACCAGCTACACACTGGAGTTTGAGGAGGCTTTTTAATGCTGTATTCACCCTTTTCAGATTCTATGATCACCTGGCTTTCCCGCGACAGGGTTACTGCGGTGCTGGCGGCAAATGTCCAGTTTGAGTCCGGGACCGCTTACGTCCATTCCGGCACCGGCACGCTGGTGCTCGGTGGATATGTCTATTACGGCATGGGGACGCTGGGGGCCATCGATGACGTGAGTGAAACTAACACGACCAGCCCGACACAGCTCAGGATGACGCTTTCTGGTCTGGATATGTCCCTGTTCGCTAAAACGCTCAACGAACGATGTGTGGGCAAACCTGCAGAGCTCTATCTGGTGGCGATGGATGATAACGGGATTGTGCAGGTTGCCGACCTGATTTTTAAGGGGCGGATTTCCGGTACCGGGGCGACATCGGGCGAAACCAACGCCCTGCAGTACACCGTCAGTAATATTTTTGAAGACTGGCAGCGACCGTTCCCGGACCGCTATACCGACGAATCCCACCAGGCATCCCAGCCGGGTGACCGTATATTTCGCTACGTCGCTCAAATGGCAGAGCGTTCAATTTACTGGGGCAGCAAAAAAGATGCGCCAGGGTTTACCTATTCGTGAGGAAGCATGAAGCATCCAGACTGGCATAACAGATTAATCGCCGTAATAAGGGCCGCTGAAAAGCGGCCTTTTTTATGGGGCGAGCATGACTGCTGCCTGTTTGCAGCTGACTGTGCCGAAGCGATGACCGGCGAAAATTTTGCCAACGGCTGGCGCGGTACGTATGACAGCGAAACAGGCGCGAAAAAGGCGCTGCTGCGTGGCGGTGGCTCTCTTGAGAACGTGCTGGCGAAGTACCTTGACGAGGTGTCTGTAAAGATGACCCAGCGCGGCGATATCGCGGTTGTAGAAAATGCCGGAACCCGATGCGCCGGTGTGATTTATGGCGGCGCTGTATGGGTGCCGGGTGAAACAGGTCTGGTTTGCCTGCGCGTCAAACCGTTGAGTACATGGAGGGTTCGCTGATGCCTGCAGCTATTCCTATCATTGCGACTGTTGCCGCTGGCGCAGCTGCAGCTAATGGTGCTTATGCCATTGCAATGGCAATCACCATAGCTGCGCAGGTTGCAACACAAATGCTGACGAAAAAGCCTTCACTCGGTGCCTATCGTGATACATCAGAGAGGAAGCAGGTTCTGCGCGCCGCTGCCAGCCCCAAAACGGTGATTTACGGAAGAACGGTATCAGCCGGTACGCTGTTTTTTTCGGAAGAACAGCCAGGTAACCAGACCGATGGGGAATGGCTTCACCTTGCCATCACTCTGGCTGGACATCCGCTTTCCGGCGTAGGGACCATTTATCTCGGTGATGATGATATTGGCTCATACCCTGATAACGCGACCTGGGAAGTGCATAACGACCGTCAGACCGCCGATCCCTTTATGCTGAAAAACTGCCCGTCATGGAAAACTGACATGATTGGCAAGGGAATTTCGTGGCTTCGTGTGTCCCTGAAGTTTAACGCTGAGAAATTTCCTTCCGGCATCCCAAACATCAAAGTGGAGAAAACGGGGCGCAAAGTCTATGACCCGCGCACCGGCCGCACGGAATACAGCAATAACCTCGCGCTTTGCGTGCTGGATTACTACCGCAATTATTTGAAAGTTCCTGACGTTGATTTGAACTGGGATCAGTTTCAGGAAGCCGCCAACATTTGTGACGAGACGGTAACGAATGGCGACGGTACCACGGAAAAACGTTACACCCTCAACGGTGAATTCGATCTCAGTGAAAACAAGGCCAGCATTCTTGAAGCGATGCTGGCGGCGGGTGCAGCTGAGCCAACATACATCGCCGGTAAACACGGAATTCTGGTTGGCGCGTATTACGGCCCGGCGACGGAAGTGATCACTGAAAGCCAGCTGGCTGGTGACATCGAAATCATGCCGGAAGTGTCCCAGTCTGAGCGCGTTAACACCATTAACGGAACGTTTATCGACCCGAAACAGACCTACGCTGAGGCTGACTTTCCTGCGGTGTCTGTCAGTGAATGGGTTGCTGAAGATGGCGTTGAGATTTCACAGGACCTGAAGCTTCGCTTTGTGACCAGTGAGTTTCAGGCACAGCGACTGGCAGACATCAAGCTGAAGCGCACCCGAATTTCCCGCACGATGAATCTCACGCTGAACCTGAGTGGCTACCGCTACCGTCCAGGTATGTACGTGAAGGTAAACTTTCCGTCGCTCGGTATCATTAATGTCGAAATGCGCGTTACTGACTGGAGATTCGGTGTACAGAACGGCGTTCAGATCACTCTGAAGCAGGAGACTGCTGACGTCTGGGGGGATGCGATTGGAAAACCGATTGAGCGCCCACCGTTTACGCAGCTGCCCCCGGGAGGCGTGGCGCAGCCGCAGAACCTGAAATATACCGTCGAGGAAATTGGGCAGGTGGTTCAGGGCGTGCTGTCCTGGCAGAACATTGGTCAGTTTGTTTATAACAAGGTGGTGATCCGCAAGGCTGGCCAGATGGTGTTATCTGCTCAGGTACCGGGTTCATTCACCCGACTGACAGGACTTGTTCAGGCTACCTACACGGCTCATGTCACCGCGGTAAATCAGATGGGCGCGGAGTCGCCGGAGGCATATCTTGAATTCAGCATTCAGGCACCGCCTCCGCCGTCCAGAGTTGATATTGAACAGAGCTATTTTGCCATTACGCTTTACCCGCGCCTCGCAGCAGTGACGAACGTATCAACCCAGTTTGACTTCTGGACGTCAGGAGAGAACAGGCTGCCGAATACCAGTACGCCAACGGTTGAAGGTGGGGCCACGCGCGCCGGTGTCGGTACCACCTGGAGCAGCCACGGTCTGAAGAACGGTCACACCTATTACTGGTATGTTCGCACAATAAACGCCTTCGGTACGTCTGCGTTTGTCGAAGTGTCCGCGCTATGCCAGACAGATACATCGGATCTGATAGATGTCATTGACGAAGCTGTCAGAAATTCCGATGCCATGAAAAACGTCGAGAAGGGCGTTGATACCAACCTTGAAGGAATTCTGCAGAACGCGCTGGCAAACAAAGGCACTGTGGATCGCCAGTTCCAGCAACTGGGTGAAGTTAACGCTGAAATCCTGACTGTCAGAACAACAATCGCCACAGTAGACCAGGCGCTTGCGCAGCTGACGACCAGTGTTAAGTCTCAGTTTGAGGGCGTTAATTCACAAATACTTCAGCAGCAGACGGCCATCAGCAATAACACGCAGGCAATCGCATCTCTTGATACGTATGTGCAGTCTCAGGTTGGAGATCTGACAGCAGCGGTAAATCAGAAGATGAACGCGGAGGTGACAAGCAACGGTTCTGCGAAGGCGTCCTATACGCTGAATCTGGGCATTATCCGTAATGGTGTTAAGTACAACACCGGTCTCGGGATGTCCATTGAGCCATCCGGCAGCAGCTATAAATCCACAATGGTCGTGGCCGCCGATCAGTTTGGCATCTACTCTGGAAGCGATCCGGGAAATTATCAGGCTGCGTTCTTCGTCTATAACGGGCAGGTATTTATCCGTGACGCGATGATACAGGATGGGAGTATCACGAACGCTAAGATCGGCAGTTACATCCGCTCAACAAACTTTGCCGCCGGTGTGCGTGGCTGGAACATCGACAAAAACGGCGATTGTGAATTCCACGGAAAGCTGTATGCAGAAAGCGGTAACTTTGCCTTCAACGGGACCAATAACACGGTTGTGATTAATGACAACGGTATTACCGTCAATATTCCAGGCGGTGGCCGCATCGTCCTTGGTTCATGGTGATTTATGCCTTCAGGACTTTTAATCGATCTCAATGATGGCGGTAAGCCGATGGAAATCACCGCCGGATTACGCTGCCCCACTTATGGCGGGGCGATTTCCGGCGGTATCGGGAAAGTTAATACCGCGACGGTCGAGGGCTACGTTTCGGGTTCGAATGTTATTTTCATTCCCACCCAGACGGTAATCAGCGACGAGGGGATATTCAAACTGGACAGCGTCAGTATTTCCGGCGCGAACGTCACGCAAAACTGGAGCGGAAATTCAAACCCCGGATTACCCAATCCACAGCGCGTGGCGTTCTCCGGCACGCTGTGGCAGATACTGCCGGTGAGCCAGAACTCTAATGTTGGCCTTCTGGTTCAGAACAGCACCGACTTTACGGCGATCACTACGGCGTCAAGAGTAGGGTACTGCATTTATAAGGCGAGGGTCACTGTCGGCACCTCGGGCTGGGTGACTCCCACTATAGCCGGGTTTGATCGCAGCAAATACCTGGTCTGCTGTAAGTGGAACAGTCCCTACACTCTGGACTATGACGGAAACCGGCTTCTGTTTCTTAACGACGGGTCAAACACGGAAGATCAGCCCATGAGTGGCACTGTTGATGTGGTCATATTCGCAGGTGGCGTTTCGCCGGTGGCCGCGAATCCCGGATTCAATATCTATAACGCGGCAGGCCAGTGCACGTTCTCAACGGCGAGAAGGCCATTTGTTTATCTTGGCGTAAATTTTGTGCCATCCACAACAGCGCAGACCGTCCCCGGTGGCGGATATGTTCCGGTTGGCCGCTTTGGTCTGCGCGTTCCCAGCTTCGGCGGTGGTCGCATTTACCACTATCACTATGGCCTGGTTATGCAGAACGGCACACTGAGGGCAGGGAGAGGGCTGTATGTCGGCTGGGCTGACAGGCAGCTCGCGAACGCCGGGGTTACGCCGATCTCGTTACCCGTTATCCCCGATATGTACGTCTGAATTTCACTCTTAACACCAACCTCGCTCCGGCGGGGTTTTTTATTGCCTCAAAGGAGCATCTATGTCCGCAGGAACACTGACACTGACCAATAACTCAGCAGCAGTCACCGGCAGTGGCACAGCCTTTACCACCGAACTGGCCGCCGGAGATTTTATTGTTGTGACCGTCGGCGGCATTCCCTACACACTGGCGATCAAAACAGTGAACAGTAATACCTCACTGACGCTGGTCAGCAGCTATACCGGACCCACTCAGGCAGGGGCGGCATGGTATGCCGTACCGCGAGTGGCAATGAACCTGGTCACTGCGGCGCTGGTGGCCCAAAGCGCAGAAGCCCTGCGTGGGCTCAATTATGACAAACAAAACTGGCAGAGCATTTTCAGCGGTGCAGGAAACGTTACGGTGACCCTGCCAGACGGCAGCAGCTTTACCGGACCTGCCTGGAGTGGGATAACCAATTCGCTCGCCGGAAAGCTGGATAAATCACAGAATCTGAATGATGTTGCAGACAAAGCAACCGCCAGAACAAACCTCAGTTTGGGAAGTGCTGCGACGGCAACGGTTCAGACATCTGTAACAGATGCTACTTCAGGGCGTTTGATGTCTGTCGGTGCATTTGGATGGGGATTAGGGAATACCTCTGGTGGCTCCCCGATTTCTGGTGGCATAAACTATTTTTCAGAACCTACCGGATTTTATCAAACAACCGCCGATACTACAGGGGATTTTCCGGTCGATACTTCTAAGTACGGCCAGTTTATTAGGTTTCGTGGAAGCAATAACTCTGTCACGCAAATATACGCTACTGGATTGGGCGTGGCTAAAGGCGGGCGTATCTGGTACCGAACTCAGGCAGAAAATGTGGCCACGCCGGGTTGGCAGGAATTTTACACCACGTATAACACCACAAAGTCCAGTGATGGCACGCTTAAGGCGGCCTCGCCAGTAGCCCGTATTGTCAAAAGCAGGGAAGAAACTGAACGTACTGATGTGGCAGAGGATGGCTTCACATGGTGCGGCTGCGGCACCGCGAACGCTGAGGCTGAAGGAATAAAAATTTCCCGTCTCGATATTGGTGTTTATGTACTTACTGGTTCTGATGGGCTGGCATCGGAAGGCTGGCAAATGCTTCCACCAATGGACCCGGGTGGAATGGGTGAGCTTGGATTAGTGGAAGCTGAGCAAACCGAAAGCGGCGGGCTGACTATCCGCCTGTACAAACGCAAATATATGCTTAGCGATGACGGAGAAATCGTTAAAACAAAAGGGGAACCAATCGACGTACCAGTTAATAGTTGGATCGATGTTCGTCTGGATATGCCAGAGAACAGCATCTGGAATAAGAGCCAGAAAGAAGCAAGTGAGGAGGCTTTACAGGAACCTGCTTCGTAAAGAAAACCGCCACCCATCGTATGCAAGAATGGGCGGCGGCTGGTTGCTTAGCGTTCATGTCCAAGCTTCCGTGCAATAGTCTACGTGAACTGCTGGCTGGTGTCTCTTTTGTCAATGTGCTTGGCTTTCCATTCAGAATAATCTCTAGGTAACCATCTCGAACTACTGCCGAGCTTCATCGGGGCAAAGAATTCCCCGCTCTTTATGAGCTTGTAGAAGTAGCGGGATGAAAATCCTGAGTCGTTTGTCATGTATAGCATGTCGATGAATGAATCATCGTTCAGCCCTGTGCGTCCTTTTTGAGGCATTTCTATTCTCCAGTCTTACGGTCATTATTACTTAGCTTCCTGCTTCTTTGATTTTGTCTGCTATCCACCTTTCCACATCACAGGAAGGCCATCGGGCACTTCTTCCTATCTTTATCGGTCTCGGAAACGTTCCTTTCCGCATCCATTCGTAAATTGTTGTTTTTTTGAAGCCCGTGGCAAAACAAACCTGTTCAATTCTCATTAAAGTGGTGTTCAATTGGTAATCTCCTTTCTCAGTGTTGTGTGTGAAGATGGAAAATCAGGAAATTAAAGTCGTTCCCAATAAATGGGTTACTGAGTCGTTATTGATAATCGTTACCGGCCTACGTTCAGGAACGATTGAGCGAGCAAGAAAACAGTCATGGTTGGTCGGAAGAGAATATCTTCATATCGCCCCTGACGGCATACCAAAGGAGAATAGCGAGTGTATGTACAATCTTGAAGCCATTAACCGATGGATAGAAGGGCAAGCTAAACGACAACCGAAATAGGTCGAAGGAGTGAGTCAAAAGAAAACCCGACTCGGTGGTCGGGTTTGTGTTAGTCAAGCCTGATACGCCATCTTGTACGCTTCAAAAGCATCTTTGTGGCGAACGGTTCCTGCTTGGCTCTCTGGTAGGTTGGCAAGAATGGAATCGTCGTTACACATTGGAATACCCTTGGCCTTGAGTTCCATTGCTCGTTATGCGTGTTTTGGTTTGCGAGGTGCAATGCCATGAACTATGCCATCGTATAAAATTTTGTTAGCGTAAGGTTGTAATTGAGTACGGATTACCGTGATGATTCTTGGCGCAGTTTCCATGCAAACGAATGAGGGGGTGCTTTAGGGGGTATGTATGATTATTGAATCTGGTAATTTCATTAATTATCAATAAATTGCTTTTTAATATTCAATCCTACAGGGCGTACCATTCACACCCCCGTTCGTCATCATCCCGTTGTCTTCGTCTCGCCTTATTCATCCTTATTTCCCCTGTTGCCCAATGTCATCACCGCCTAATTAATAGGTTGCTAATAAAATGTATTATTTCCGGCCTTAAGGTTTTCTTAATCTTTAATTAATCTTCGTTTTTAAACTGGATATTTATCATCTTAAATTACGCGAAACAGATATTTTACACTTTTACGCTTAAACTTGATTGATAGTAATTATCATTAGCATTTTTGTATGCTTTAATCCGTACCCGCAACGCCATACGCTATTAATGACTTTGATCTATTAAGGATATCTGTATGAATTCTCGCGTTTTGTCATGCTTCTCGCTTGCTCTATTGTCTTCATCAATTTTCCTTTCAACACAGACGCTTGCTGCTGAGAGTAACGACGGTATCGTGGTGTATAACGCCCAGCATGAAAATCTGGTGAAGTCGTGGGTTGAGGGTTTTACAAAAGAAACCGGGATTAAAGTCACCTTGCGAAATGGCGACGACAGCGAGCTGGGTAATCAGCTGGTTCAGGAAGGAAGCGCATCCCCCGCGGATGTATTTCTGACGGAAAACTCTCCGTCTATGGTACTGGTTGATAATGCAAAACTCTTTGCGCCGTTAGATGCCGCGACATTAAATCAGGTCCCTGCGCAGTTTCGCCCGGCGCATGGCCGCTGGACAGGCATTGCCGCGCGCAGCACGGTATTTGTGTATAACCCCTCCAGGCTGAGCGAGCAGCAGCTGCCGACATCACTGATGGATCTGGCGAAACCGGAATGGAAAGGTCGCTGGGCGGCTTCCCCGTCGGGTGCGGATTTCCAGGCGATTGTCAGTGCGATGCTGGCGCTGAAGGGTGAGCAGGCGACGCTTGAGTGGCTCAAAGCCATGAAGACCAACTTTGTCGCCTATAAAGGCAACAGCACGGTGATGAAAGCCGTCAATGCGGGCCAAATCGATGGCGGGGTGATTTATCACTACTACCGCTTTGTTGACCAGTCTAAAACCGGCGAGAACAGCAAAAACACCCAGCTCCACTACTTTAAGCATCAGGATCCTGGCGCATTCGTCAGCATCTCCGGCGGCGGCGTGCTGGCCTCCAGCAAGCATAAAGAGCAGGCTCAGGCGTTCATTAAGTGGATCACCGGTAAAGAGGGGCAGGAGCTACTGCGGACCAACAACGCGTTTGAATATGCGGTGGGCGTGAATGCCGCCTCTAACCCGAAGCTGGTTCCGCTGAAAGAGCTTGATGCGCCAAAGGTTGAACCCTCAACGCTCAACGGTAAAAAAGTCATCGATCTGATGACGCAAGCTGGTCTGCTGTGAGTAAAGAATAAAGTGAACACCTTATGTCTGGCCTGAGTCTCGACCTTGGTAAAAATACGCACCGACAGCCTGCCCGCAGGCGTCCTGCGCTGCCGATGGTAGCGTTAGCGGTTCTGTTCTCACTGCTGGCGCTACTGCCTTTGGGCTTTATCGTTGCCATTGGCATCGAAACGGGCTGGGAAACCATTCGGGTGCTGGTGTTTCGCCCGCGCGTTGCTGAGCTGCTCAGCAACACGCTGTGGCTGACGGCACTCTCGGTCCCTCTGTGCATTATGGTGGGGGTGGCGATGGCCTGGCTGACAGAGCGTACGTCGCTGGCGGGCCGGGGCATATGGTCTGCGCTGGCGGTCGCACCGCTGGCCATTCCCGCCTTTGTGCAGAGCTACGCCTGGATTAGCGTAGTACCGTCGATGCACGGTCTTTCCGCTGGCGTGTTTCTCTCGGTTTTAGCCTATTACCCGTTTATCTACATGCCCGTTGCGGCCGTTTTACGCCGTCTCGACCCTACGCTTGAAGATGTGGCCGCCTCGCTCGGCACGCCGCCGTGGCAGGTCTTTTTCCGCGTGGTGCTGCCGCAGCTCAAGCTGGCTATTTGCGGTGGCGCGCTGCTGGTGGCGCTGCACCTGCTGGCGGAGTATGGCCTGTACGTCATGATCCGCTTTGATACGTTCACCACCGCAATTTACGATCAGTTCCAGTCAACCTTCAGCGGCCCGGCGGCCAACATGCTGGCCGGCGTGCTGGCGCTGTGCTGTCTGGTAGTTTTGGTGCTTGAAGGGGCGACCCGTGGCAAGGCGCGGTATGCACGCATTGGCTCCGGGGCCGCGCGTGAACAAAAGCGCTGGCCGCTCAGGCCTGCTGCGGCCGCGCTGGGGCAGCTGCTGTTTGTCACGCTGGTTGTCCTGGCGCTGGGTGTACCGCTGACAGTGCTATGCCGGTGGATATGGCTCGGCGGCGTGCAAAACTGGCTGAGCCCCGAGCTCTGGCAGGCATTTCGTCAGACGCTGATGCTCGGCGCGGGCGGCGCGCTCCTGACAACCCTGTGCGTCATTCCCATCGCCTGGCTTGGTATACGCTATCCCCATCGCATTTTCCGGCTGCTGGAAGGGTGCATTTACATTACCAGCTCTCTGCCGGGTATCGTGACGGCGCTTGCGCTGGTGACGGTAACCATTCACTACGCTCGCCCGATCTATCAAACCGAAGTGACGCTGTTCCTCGCCTACCTGCTGATGTTTATGCCCCGCGCGCTGATCAACCTGCGCGCGGGTATGGCGCAGGCGCCGGTGGAGCTGGAAAACGTGGCGCGCAGCCTCGGCAGTTCGCCTGCACAAGCGCTGTGGCGCGTAACGATGCGTCTGGCGGCACCCGGTGCGGCGGCCGGTGCCGCCCTGGTATTTCTGGGCGTCAGCAATGAGCTGACCGCCACGCTGCTGCTCTCGCCGCTCGGCACGCGCACGCTCTCAACCGGTTTCTGGGCGCTCACCAGCGAGATCGATTACGTCGCCGCTGCTCCTTACGCCATGCTGATGATCATTATCTCGCTGCCGCTCACCGGTATTCTCTATGTGCAGTCTAAAAAAATTGCAGGGCTCTGACATGCTTGAATTAACGTCTATCTCTAAATCCTTTGCCGACGCGCGGGTGCTCGACAGCATTAACCTGAGCGTTGCGCCGGGCAGCCGAACGGCCATTGTCGGGCCGTCAGGATCGGGAAAAACGACGCTGTTGCGTATTCTTGCGGGTTTCGAAACGCCGGACGCCGGGCGGATCCTGATGCAGGGCCGAACGCTGTTTGATGAAGCCCACTTCATTCCTGCCCATCAGCGCGGCATCGGCTTCGTCCCGCAGGAGGGGGCGCTGTTTCCGCATCTCAACGTGGCAGATAACATTGCCTGGGGGCTGGACGGCACCCGCCAGGAGAAGCGCCGCCGCGTTGAGGCGCTTATGGAGATGGTCGCGCTGGACAGGCAGCTGGCAACCCACTGGCCGCATGAAATTTCCGGCGGGCAGCAGCAGCGCGTGGCGCTTGCCCGCGCGCTGGCGCAGCGTCCTTCCCTGATGCTGCTGGATGAGCCCTTCTCAGCGCTGGACACCGGGCTTCGCGCCATGACGCGCCGGGCGACGGCCGATCTACTTGCCGAAGCAGGCGTGGCCTCTATCCTGGTGACCCACGATCAGCATGAAGCACTCTCCTTTGCCACCCAGGTTGCGGTGATGCGCGGGGGCCGTTTTACCCAGGTAGGAACGCCTTTTGAGGTGTATACCCGTCCCGTGGACGAAGAGACCGCGCTGTTTCTAGGCGATGCGCTGGTTCTCCCCGCAGAGCTGAACGCCGGGCGCGCGGTCTGCGCGTTGGGTGATATCGAAACGGACAATCAGCACGCGACGGGGGCCGGGCGGATGATGCTGCGACCCGAGCAGCTTCACGTTACCGCGTGCGCGCCGCACGAGAGCGAGATAGCGATTCTCGATGTCGATTTCACCGGACACCTGTCGACGCTGACCCTCGCCTTGGGTAATGAACCCGAGCCGCTGGTTCTGAAAACGGTCAGCCAGCCAGGGTGGCGCCCCGGTGCGTCAGTGCGTATTAATATCGTCGGGACCGCCCGTGTTTTCTAAGGGATAAAGGGGCGGAGCAGATTATTAATGCTCGTTAGTTTTTTCCGACAACAGTTTGTTATAAAAGAATTTTCCTGAGCATGTGGAATTTCCGCTATTTCTCTACCATGCTGATTAAACCTTACGCTTTATGCTGAGGTTTTGGTGTGGTTGCTCATTAATCTCAAGGAAAAAAGTGATGAAAAAAACGACTGCTATTTTGTTGGGAACCGCGTTTTTGTTTACGACCAATGCATTTGCAGCAGAACTTCTGACCAAGAATGATTTCGAGAAAGTTGAATCTCAGTATGAAAAGATCGGTACCGTTAACACCTCCGGTGAAGTGTCGGTTGACGATGCGAAGAAAGAGCTGATCGAGAAAGCGGATAAAGAGGGCGCCGACGTGCTGGTGCTGACGTCCGGAAATACGAACAACAAGATCCACGGTACTGCCGATATCTACAAGAAAAAATAATGTTCCTGCTGCCACCCCGTTTACCGGGGTGGTTGTCCCTTCGTCTTAGTTCACTGCGCTTTTTTTGCTGAGCGCCATTCTGACGAGTTCGTTAATTTGTACGGGCCGACAGAGATAGTAACCCTGCAAAAAATCGCTGTTTTTGCCGCGTAAATAGTCTGCCTGTACCGCCGTTTCAACACCTTCCGCAATAATCCTCAGATCCATCGTTTTCGCAAGCTCGATAAGCGCGTCCACGAGACGGGTATCGCCATTTTCACCAATCTGGCTGACGAACAGTTTGTCTATCTTGATGAATTCCGGATCCAGCGCGTGGATATAAGCCAGGTTCGAATACCCGGTGCCGAAGTCATCCAGCGCAACGGAAATACGGGACTTTCGCAATGCAGCAAACCACTCGCTTAGCTGAGGGGTGACGTGCAGCGGGTGCCTTTCCGTAATTTCGACGACCACCTGAACGTGATGTGAAGCGAACGTTTGCAACAGTTCGAGCGTATCCGATTCAAAGCGGGGATCGAGACAGTTGTAAGGGCTCAGATTAAGGCTGATGTACAGCCCGTCGGGGAAGAGGTGGATCCGATGCTGCAGATCGGCGATGACCTGTTGGATCAGCCGATGGGTCAGCGGGGCAATAAGATTGTGCCTCTCGGCCAGCGGGATAAACATGTCCGGAGCGACGCTGCCGTAAAGCGGATGTGTCCATCTCGAGAGCACTTCAACGCCCGCCATTGCGCCCGTCTGGCTGTCGAAAAAGGGTTGATAAACCGGCACGATCTGGCGCTGAGCAATGGCTTCGCGCAACGTTCTTTCTGGGGCGTGGGTAAAAAAGCGGGCCAGCAGCGCGCCGACGCCGGAGAGCAGTCCGGGGTTATGTGTCATTGAGGTCATCATTGTGCGTCTCTGGCGAGCGGTCGTCCATCAGGACAACCGCCCGGTATCATCAGAATTTAATCCAGTCGGCCTGGTCGCTGGTGGAGGGGCGTGGAAGCGGGGTCACGCTGGTGGCAATCCCGCCGTTTCCCCGGCGCTGTTCCGCACGTGCGGTTTGCTCTCTGGAGACGCGGAAGATCGACACTACTTTCTCAAGCTGCACGGCCTGATCCTCCAGCGAGCTTGCCGCAGCAGAAGACTCTTCCACCAGCGCGGCGTTTTGCTGAGTGGTGGTATCCATCTCCGCCATGGCCTGTGCAATCTGTGAAATTCCGCGGCTCTGCTCGTCGGTGGCGGCGGCAATTTCATTCATGATGTCGCGAACCTGCGCAACGGACGTTTCGATTTTGGTCATGGCATCGCCAGCGCTTTCCACCAGGCTGAAGCCGGTGTCCACATGCACGACAGACTCGTTGATCAGGTTTTCAATCTCTTTTGCGGATTGGGCGCTGCGCTGGGCCAGCGTCCGCACCTCGGCGGCAACCACGGCGAACCCTTTACCCTGATCGCCCGCGCGGGCGGCTTCAACGGCGGCATTGAGCGCGAGAATGTTGGTCTGGAAAGCGATGCTGTTAATCACGGTGGTGATCTCAGAAATACGGTGCGAACTGCTGCGCACATTTTTCATGGTATCAATCACCTTGAGTGAAATCTGGCTCCCTTCGGTGGCGTTATGCGAGGCTTCATCAGCCAACAGACGGGCATGGTTGGCATTTTCCGCATTCAGCGCAACGGTAGACGTCAGCTCTTCCATACTGGCCGCGGTTTCGACTACCGCAGCAGACTGCTGCTCTGTTCTCGACGACAGGTCCATATTTCCGGCCGCAATTTCCGACGACGAGCGCGCAACGCTGTCAACACCGTCACGCACGTCGTTGATGATGTTCTTCAGGTTGGCGTTCATGGTGGCTACGGCCTGCATTAACAGACCCGGTTCATCGCGACGGGTGCTGGTCAGGGTGCTGGTGAGATCGCCTTTAGCGATCTGCTCCGCTACGCGCAGCGTTGCATTCAGCGGACGGGTAATGGAAAGCGTGATACCCATCGCCAGAAGGATGCCGAGCGCAATCCCGATGGCGGCAACGACGCCCATCTGTACCTGAACGCTATCAACGGTATCGCCGACTTTTTTCTGCTGCAGGCTGAACAGCGTCTGGATCGCCTGCGTCAGCGCAAGGGCTTTTCCGGTTAAGGTTTCAGAGAGGGCGGCCTGTTGTGTCCAGACATTCTTGTAATTCGCCAGCTCCCCGGCCACGCTGCTCATGTTGTCGAGGCCTGCCTGTAACCAGGCTTTTTGCCGGTCAGTCGCGACGGTGAGAAGCTGTGCGGTGTCTGCTTTAGCCGTCTCCAGGCGGGTAAGGATCCCCTGGATTAACGCATCCGTTGGGTGCTGTTTGTAGATCGTCACCTGCGAGTCGATATCGCTCATGATAAAGGCGATGTGTGCCGCAATCAGCGCGTGCTGTGGGTCAAGTGACCCGTCCCGACTCAGCTGCGAGGCCAGCTCTGAGTTATCGCACAGCCCCTGCGTGTTGAGCTTTAGTTCGCTCACTTTTTTCTCTGACAGCGCCTTCGTAAAAGGAGTCAGGGTAGCGATGTAGCTATTGACGGCATTCGCCGTATTCTCCAGCGCCGTTTTACCTTCAGCAGACCAGGCGTAATCCTCCATGCTGGAAATGACCTCCTGCATGCGCCGGGTGGCCGCATTCGTCTGATCGAGATACTTTTGGTCCAGCGTGTACTGGAAGTTCGTCCGGCCTAAGCGTACCTGCGACAGCGCGTTAAACAGATCGGTGGTGTGACCATTTTTTTCGACTTTATCCTGAATACTGGCCAGGCCAACCAAACCCGAAACCAGAATGACGACGGTCACGAGCAGGACGGTAGAAAAGCCAAAGAATAATTTCTTACTGACTTTTAAATTAGCAAAGCGATTGATTATGCTCATATATATAATTCCAGTGTCGGTACAGACCGAACAACAGTGCTAAACATCATTAACGGGAAATTGATTGCAGAAATGGAAGATAAAAAAAAGCCCCTCACATGCGAATGTTCAGGGCAAACACCTGAGTTGACATCACTCACTCAGGCTATCTGTCTTCTCCTCTTTTTTAACAGAATGCGACGGGAGTTCGCTCATCCTGTAATAAACGGGGATCACATCCGGGTAATTAATGATGTAACCACGCCCTTTAATATTGCGAATAAAATCTTCGGGTAAGCCTAACACATTAAGTTTATTATTAAGATTGTGCAGGACCTGCCATAATCGTTGTGTTGAGGGGCTGAGGTTATGTGCCTCCCAGATCTCTTCAAATAACACCTCTTTTGGGACTGGCTGAGTTCTGCCATTCATCAACAAATAAAGAAAAAGCCTGAGCATCGTTTCATTAAAATAAATAGAGGCGAATGCAATGCTTTTATCGGTATGACTCCCCGTGAGTCGGTACAACCTGCGATTAGCAATATCGAAATGAATGTCATCACCGATCATAAATCCATATAGACGATAACCCATATCTAATACCTGTATTAAATCAAGACGAACATGCATCACTACCGATAAGTACTGAGATAATCCACACCGTTTATGTGGTGGATTATATGGCTGCTATGAATGCTTTCCAATACACACTCCTGTGCGCTATGAGAAACCGGTTGTATATCGCTCGTGCATGGAGTTTTTGTCGATATAAGCGATATTTTTAGCGTAAAAAACCACAATCTTACTGTCAGTGTGATCTTTGCTCTGAATTTCGATACGCATTCGATAGCTCAATATTTACGAGCGTATTTCTTACAAAACTTAGCATCTTTCTCTGTGTAACCCGTGGGGTAAAGAGACTCTCCCGGTAAATGCGTTTTCATGTCACTCAGGTTAGGGTGTATCAGTAACAAAGAGGAGTGAAGTTAAATGATTTATACTGAATAAGTGGCGATGCAGGGCGGCAGTACGAAGGGGGGCTGGACGCTTTTTTGATTTTTAGCTGATTGATAGTAAAGCATAAAATTCTGAATCAGAAATGGTATACGGACGCGAAAACATAACAATGATGAATGCCTTAAAACCCTGTACGTTATCGGCAGGCTTACCATGAAGCCGGTGTTTCTGATCAATGGTGCCGTGCTGTTTGAGCCAGACAAGCGTCGGCTCTGCCCGCTTGCGGGTTATCCTGACCGCGCGGTGATCCTCCATGGACCGGTAAGTGAGTGCCTGCTTCAGCTGCTTGAACACAACGGCGAAGTCCTCACGCAGCGGTATCTGTTTGCAGCGGTCTGGGAAAAGCAGGGGGCGATTGTGACCACTAATGCCCTGTACCAGACCATCGCCTCCATGCGCAAAGCGCTGAAGACGGCGGGCCTGGCAGAAAATATTGTGCAGACGGTGCCAAAGGAGGGTTTTAAGTCGGTCGCGAACATCGAGGTAGGAGAGCCTGAAGCGTTTATTGCGCTGGCGGCTTCCGCGCCTGCCGTCACGCCCACTCAGCACCATAATACGCCCTGGGCAAAAATCGCTTATGGCGTTGCCGGTCTGTTATTTATTGCCTCTTGCTCGGTGCTCTATTTTCAGCTAAACGATCGGCATGTCGGATTTGAAGATTACCAGCCCATTGGCAACATAGAAGGGTGTGAGGTCTACTCTTCCTGGCACGATAAAACAAAAAGCCAGCGTATCTTTACTGCGCTGATAAAACGTTACCCTGTGCAATGCCGTTCGGGTGGCGCGGTATATATGACGCTCAACCGCTTTCAGATTGGCTCCTCGGTATTAGTTTGCGATAAACAGCCAACTATTAATGATGCGCAATGTGATTCTATTCTGTACAGGGAGCACTATCATGAGAATGATTAATCCGGTTGCTCGCTGGGCGTTAATTCTGTTGGCGATTATTGCCCCCTTACTGTATGCCTGGTACGTCCATTATCAGCGCAATAATTTCACCTGCGAAAGCCACTTAACGATTGTGGATGATGATTCGGTGGTGGACTCTATTATGACCTTCACCTTTCACAACGGTTCTGGCACCTATGATTCTACCGGTGAATATAGCCAGAGCGGGCATTCACCGTTGCCCATCAGCAATAAAATTGCGTTTAAATACTGGCGTGAAGAGGGCAGCGTCATTATGGTTTCCAGTGACACCAATGAACTGCCGAAAAAAGATGAACCCTTCCGCCAGTTTATTCCCGACTTTTTCCATCAACGCGATAACGGTATCCGCGTCGAGATCGTTCCGGTGAATGCCGCAAGCTACCTCTTTAGCTTTGGAAATTCTCCGGCGTTTTATTGCAGCAAAAGCTGAGGGCATATCCCTCAGCACATTCGCTGTCAATGTAAGGCGTTACGCATATTTACACTTGATCATATAAAGATAATGAGTATAGTTCTCATTCTCTTTAGTGTTTGCGGGCGCTGACGGACATTTCCCGCATCAACAGTGAGCAGATCTCACACGGAACACTGAGTACAACGGTGGATCCTGCTCTGGCCTTACAGCCTCCCAACGACATCATAATCGCAGCCGCATGCGACGCAGATCCCCGCCTGATTATCTTTGCACGGTAAAGGATGTTCCTGATGACCAAAAAACTGTCCGCGCTGGCGCTGCTTGTCGCTGCCTCTCTGTCAGGCTGTGCTGCTCAGCACGCGGTAACACCGGCGGCCGACGCGCCGAAAACCGTAGAGGCTCCGGCCGAGACGGGCGTGATCGCGCGCGAGCTGGCCGATGGCCTGTACGAAATGGTGCTTAACCAGAAAGGTGACGCGCTGTTCGTTGCCAGCTCTGAGGGCTTCAAGGATGTGCAGGGTGGGGTGATCTATAAGCTCGATCCCGCCACGCTTAAAACCATTGGCCGTAGCCATACCGATCTCAAAAACTTTGCCATGACAATCTCCCCGGACGGGCAGACGATCTATGTCACGAACTCGCTGGACGGCGGCATTAGCGCCATCAGCACCGCGGACGGCAAAATTAAAAAACGCCTGATGTTTACCGAACGCAACAAGGAAGGCTTCCCGTTCGGCGCGCGTGAAATTCTGCTGCACGACGGCTCGCTGTACGTTGGCGGGGTAGGCGATCCGGGCGTGATTTGGGTGGTCGATGCAGAGACGCTGAAGCTGAAAAAAACCATCAAGAATGCCGGCCAGTGGGTTACCGGGCTGCTGTGGTCAGAACAAACCGATCGGATTTATGCCGCCAACGGCGGCGGTGAGATCCTGGCGATCAACCCGCACAGCAATAAAATCGAAAAACGCTGGAAACCGCTGGGCGACAAGCCTGCGCTGCTGCTTAACCTGGCAGAAGACAAGGCGACAGGGCGTCTGTTCGTCACCGATAACTCCAAAGCCAAAACGACCCTGGTGCTGAATATTCACACCGGTGAGGTGCTCAAACAGCTCGATGTCGGTGATTCGCTGGCGGTGAAATTCAACGCCAAACGCAACGAGCTCTACATCACCCAGCGCGAAAGCGGAAAACTGCTGCGCCTGGACGCCTCGACCTATGCCGTGAAGCAATCCTGGGATCTGCCGCCGAATCCAAACAGCCTGCTGCTGTCGGCGGATGGCCAAACGCTCTACGTCACCGTTAAACAGGCTTTCAATAAAGACCACTCCACTAACGGGCCGGACAGCGTTGTCCGCATTGCACTTAACTAAATTATAAGGCCCGGCGACGGGCCATTTTTGCGCGCACTTTAAAGAGTTACTTATGAACAACACCACAATGCATAAAACGCTGCTGGCGCTCGCCGTTGGCGCGGTTACACACTCCGCCTGTGCGGCGGCCCCTCAAAAAGAGGACACCCTTGTTGTCCAGTCAACGCCCGCCAGCGATTTCAAACCCGGCGGTGACCAGCTCGTTCCGGCCTTCCTCGACGGGCAGGTGGCAAACGGCGGACGCATGGGGATGCTCGGCCAGCAGAACGCGATGGACGTACCGTTCAATATCATCAGCTACACCTCGAAGCTGGTGGAAGATCAGCAGGCGAAAACCATTGCCGACGTTGTCGCTAACGACGCGGGCGTGCAGTACGTTCAGGGTTACGGCAACAGCGCGGAAAGTTTCCGCATCCGTGGCCTGAAGTTTGACGGCGACGACATGACCTTTGGCGGCCTGTCCGGCGTGCTGCCGCGCCAGGTGGTGGACGCGCAGATGGTTGACCGCATTGAGATCTTCAAAGGGGCAAACGCGCTGATGAACGGCGCGGCAAGCTCCGGCGTGGGCGGGATGATCAACCTTGAGCCAAAGCATGCGGGTGAAACGCCGCAGGCGAAAGTGGGGGTGGATTACACCTCCGATTCTCAGATTGGCACCACGCTGGATGCGGGCCGCCGCTTTGGCGACAGCGACCAGTTTGGCGCGCGCGTAAACCTGGTTCACCGTGAAGGGGAAACGGCCATCGCCAACGATCGCCGTCGCACCACGCTGCTCTCTACCGGCCTGGATTACAAAGGCGACAACTTCCGTACCTCGCTCGACGTGGGCTACCAGAAGAAAACCTTCCACGGCAGCGAAACCGGGGTCAATATCTCCGCCGTCGATTTCATCCCGACGCCGCCAAAAAACGATCGCAACTATTCTCAGAAGTGGGCGTACAGCAATATCGAAAATGAATTCGGCATGTGGCGCAGCGAATACGACATTACCGACAGCTGGACGGCCTACACCGGCCTCGGCGCTCAGCACGCCCATGAAGAAGGGTTATACAGCGGCGCCAAGCTGTGGAATAAAGACGGCACGGCGACGGCGACGCGCCTGGACACCAACCGCATCAGCGACTCCGTCAGCGGAATGGCGGGTATTCGCGGCAGCTTTGATACCGGCTTTGTGTCCCACAAGGTGAACGTCGGCTACTCGGCGATGACCAAAAACGAAAAAATAGCGTGGAAAATGTCGGCGGCGGCAGATAACCCGTATACCAACATCTATCACAACACCGGCGTCAACGCGCCGGACAGCACCAACTTCAACGGCTCCGGCGGGAATTACAGCGACCCGCTGACCAGCGGACGCACCCGTACGCAGGGCTGGCTGCTGAGTGACACCCTGGGCGTGCTGGACGACACGCTGCTGTTCACCGCCGGCGCGCGTCATCAGAAAGTGGTGATCCGCGGCTACAACAAAATCACCGGTGCGGAAAATGAGGCCGATAGCTTCGACGGCAGCCGCTGGATGCCAACCTACGGCGTGGTTTACAAAGTGCGGGATGAAGTTTCACTCTACGCCAACCACACCGAAGCGCTGCAGCCGGGTCAAACCGCACCGAATACCGCCACCAACTACGGTCAGAGTACCGGTATCGTTCACTCTAAACAGAACGAAGTGGGGGTGAAGGTGGACGCTGGCCGCGTGGGCGGCTCGCTGGCGCTGTTCGAAATCAAAATGCCGTCGGCTATTCTCGACAGCGTGACCAAACACTATGGCCTGGATGCCGAGCAGCGTAACCGCGGCGTGGAGCTGAACGTCTTCGGCGAGCCGATGCTGGGCATGCGTCTGAACGCCAGCGCCACCTGGCTGCAGGCGGAGATGACCAAAACCAACAACGGCCTGAACCAGGGTAACGATGCGATCGGTATCCCGAACTTTTACGCCGTGCTGGGCGCAGAGTATGACATCAAGCCGATTGATGGCCTGACGGCCACCGCCCGCGTGAACCACTCCGGCACCCAGTATGCTGACCTCGCGAACACCAAAAAGCTGGACAGCTACACCACGCTGGATCTGGGGATGCGTTATCGCTTCGCGGTGAATCACAATGAAAACCAGATGACCGTTCGCGCGGGCATCGACAACGTAACGAATGAAAACTACTGGGCCAGCGTAGACGACTCCGGCACCTACCTGTCTCAGGGCGAACCGCGCACCTTTAAGGTTTCGGTTGGCTACGAGTTCTAAGCGTTCCACCCTCGTTATCCGGGGCAGGGATGCCCCAATCCCTTGCTACCACCAGCATGAAGTGTTAAAACGTGCCCCTTCTAAAAAAGAGACAGGGGTAGGACGTGAAAGACGCGTCATCCGCTTCAGCCAACGGTAGCGCTGAAGCCTCGTCGGATCAGAATCCGACGCTGCAACGTGGTTTGCAAAATCGACATATTCAGCTTATTGCCCTTGGCGGCGCAATTGGTACCGGGCTGTTCCTCGGCATCGGCCCCGCCATTCAGATGGCTGGCCCGGCGGTACTGCTGGGTTACGGCATCGCCGGGGTTATTGCCTTCCTGATCATGCGCCAGCTCGGCGAGATGGTCGTTGAAGAGCCGGTTTCAGGCTCCTTCGCGCACTTTGCCTATAAGTACTGGGGCCCGTTTGCCGGCTTCCTCTCCGGCTGGAACTACTGGGTGATGTTCGTGCTGGTGGGGATGGCGGAGCTGACTGCCGCAGGCATCTACATGCAGTACTGGCTGCCGGACGTCCCGACGTGGATCTGGGCGGCGGCCTTCTTCATCATTATCAACGCCGTTAACCTCGTCAACGTGCGCCTGTATGGCGAAACCGAGTTCTGGTTTGCGCTGATCAAGGTGCTGGCGATTATCGGCATGATCGGCTTTGGCCTGTGGCTGCTGTTCTCCGGCCACGGCGGCGAACGCGCGACAATCGACAACCTGTGGAAGCACGGTGGTTTTCTGGCGACCGGCTGGAAGGGGCTCATTCTTTCGCTGGCGGTGATTATGTTCTCCTTCGGCGGGCTGGAGCTGATCGGGATTACCGCCGCGGAAGCGCGCGATCCGCACAAGAGCATCCCGAAAGCGGTCAACCAGGTGGTGTACCGTATTCTGCTGTTCTACATCGGTTCGCTGGTGGTGCTGCTCGCGCTCTATCCCTGGGTGGAAGTGAAGTCCGACAGCAGCCCGTTCGTGATGATTTTCCACGACATGAACAGCAACCTGGTGGCATCGGCGCTGAACTTCGTCATCCTCGTGGCGTCTCTGTCCGTCTATAACAGCGGCGTTTATTCAAACAGCCGCATGCTGTTTGGCCTCTCCGTGCAGGGCAACGCGCCGAAGTTCCTGACCCGCGTCAGCCGTCGCGGCGTGCCGGTCAATTCGCTGCTGCTTTCCGGTGGGATCACGTCGCTGGTGGTGCTGATTAACTACCTGCTGCCCAAAGAGGCCTTTGGCCTGCTGATGGCACTGGTGGTCGCCACGCTGCTGCTGAACTGGATCATGATCTGCCTGGCGCACCTGCGCTTTCGCGCTGCGATGCGCCGCAAGGGACGCGAGACGCAGTTTAAAGCGCTGCTTTATCCGGTGGGGAACTACATCTGCATCGCGTTCCTGGGGCTGATTCTGGTGCTGATGTGCACCATGGATGAGATGCGCCTGTCAGCGATGCTGCTGCCGGTGTGGGTGGTGTTCCTGTTTATTGCTTTTAAGCTCTCGCGCAAAAAGTAGCACGGTTTTCTCCCTCTCCCTGTGGGAGAGGGCCGGGGTGAGGGCACCAGACCGCACCAAACCAGACCGCACCCGTCTTCACGCCCGGTGGCGCTGCGCTTACCGGGCCTACAAAACCCATGTAGATCGGGTCAGGTGAAACAGCCACCTGTAGTATCAAATCTGAAACGCTATTCGTTTTCCATTCGGTAGCGTCACATCAATGCTCAGTTCTCCACCAAGCGCACTGACGTAGCGTTTGAGTGTTGAAAGACGGGGATCGTTACCCGGCTGTTCGATTTTGGCCACAGTGGGTTGTTTTACCCCCATTGCAGCCGCCAGTTCTGTCTGTGACATATTGAGCTCTTCTCGCAGCTGGTTGAGCGCAACGATTCGGCGCATCACTTCAACCTTAGCCGCAATACGCTCCTGACTTTCCGCACTTTGTTGTGCCATAAGTTCTTTTAGCGTTGCCATATGGCCCCCATGTTTGCCAGATGTTTGCTGAACTCAACGTCAGCCAGCGTAATCATCTCGTTATAAAATCGTTTTTGATTGCATCCTGTTTTGTCCCCGGCACAGAGCACAATTGCTTTACGGTCAGGATCAAAAGCAAAGAAGGCCCTGATGGGATTTCCCGCATGCTGAATTCGTAGCTCTTTCATATTGGCATAGGCTGAAGCCTTGACGGTATCAACGTATGGCCGCCCAAGCGTTGGGCCAAATTCGGCAAGAATATGCATCGCTGCCAGCATATCTTCTTTCACCGCTATTGTTTGCTCAAAGAACCATTCATCAAATCTGTCCGTTGTTTCGACGTTCCACATCATTTCTCCCGTAGCTTCCTCGCTTATTATTTTATAGCCTATTGGCTATAATGCCAGCAAAAACGCCACCGATTGTCAGACAGTCACCTTTATCGTGACCTCCCTCCCAATTCCGTTTTGATCCCCAGGATCTTTATTTTGTAATCGATTACTTTTCATTTGAAGCGTTTTGTAATCGATTACTTTTTCTGGGTGAGGCTCATCATGGTGTCAACAACTGAAAGTAGTGGAAAGGCGATAGCACAGCACCGGATGCTGGTTCCGCGTCTGTCGCTAATGATGTTTCTGCAGTTTTTTATCTGGGGTAGCTGGTCGGTCACGCTCGGCCTGGTGATGACCCAGCACAACATGTCTCTGCTGATTGGCGACGCGTTTTCCGCCGGGCCAATCGCCTCTATTCTCTCACCGTTCGTGCTCGGGATGCTGGTGGACCGCTTCTTCGCCTCGCAGAAGGTGATGGCGGTAATGCACCTCGCGGGCGCGGCGATCCTGTGGTTTGTGCCGGGGGCGCTCGTTGCTGAAAACGGCGCATTGCTGATCGGCCTGCTGTTTGGCTACACGCTCTGCTACATGCCGACGCTGGCGCTGACCAACAACATCGCGTTTCACAGCCTGGCGAACGTGGATAAAACGTTCCCGGTGGTGCGCGTGTTCGGCACCATCGGCTGGATCGTCGCGGGCATTTTCATCGGCGTCACCGGCGTGGCGTCCAGCGTGACCATCTTCCAGGTGGCGGTGGCCAGCTCCGTGCTGCTGGCGCTCTACAGCCTGACGCTGCCGCACACGCCAGCTCCGGCGAAAGGCCTGCCGGTTAAGGTGCGCGATCTCTTCTGCGCGGATGCCTTCGCGCTGCTCAAAACCCGCCACTTCTTCGTCTTTTCCGTCTGCGCGATGCTGATCTCCGTTCCGCTCGGCACCTATTACGCCTACACCGCCTCGTATCTGGCGGATGCCGGCATTGCCGACGTCAGCACCGCCATGTCCTTCGGGCAGATGTCCGAGATCTTCTTCATGCTGGTCATTCCGCTGCTGTTCCGCCGCCTGGGCGTGAAATACATGCTGCTGATCGGCATGCTGGCGTGGTTTGTGCGTTACGCCATGTTCGCGCTGGGCGTGAGCGAGGAGGGGCGCTTCCTGCTCTATATCGGCATCCTGCTGCACGGCGTGTGCTATGACTTCTTCTTTGTGGTGGGCTTTATCTATACCGACCGCGTGGCGGGCGAAAAGGTGAAGGGCCAGGCGCAGAGCATGATCGTGATGTTCACCTACGGCATCGGCATGCTGCTCGGCTCGCAGATTTCCGGCGCGCTCTACAACCGCCTGGTGGCAGGGCAGGCCGTGCCGCAGGCGTGGGTAACATTCTGGTGGATCCCGGCGGTGGCTGCCGCGGCGATCGCGCTGATTTTCCTTCTCACGTTTAAGTATGACGATGACAAGGCGTAACGTTCAGGAGGTGGTATGAGGACGATGAAAGGACCCGGTATTTTTCTGTCGCAGTTTATCGGCGCGAAAGCGCCGTTCAACACCCTCGACGGGCTTGCTGGATGGGCGGCATCGAAGGGGTATAAAGCGGTGCAGATCCCGTGCAATCACCCGCACATTTTTGACGTCGAAAAAGCGGCAGAGAGCCAGAGTTATTGTGATGAAATCACCGGCAAGCTGGCCGCGCGCGGGCTGGTCATCAGCGAGCTGTCGACCCATCTGGAAGGGCAGCTTATCGCCGTGAATGAGGTTTACAGCGAGGCGTTTGACCACTTTGCGCCCGCCGCCGTGCGCGGCAACGATGCGGCGCGCCGGGCATGGGCGACGGACAAGCTGAAGCAGGCGGCGGTTGCCTCGGCCAGGTTAGGCCTGAAAGCGCACGCCACCTTCTCAGGCTCGCTGGCGTGGCCGTTCTTCTACCCATGGCCGCCGCACAACGAGCAGCGTTTTCAGGAAGCATTTCAGGCACTGGCAAACCGCTGGCGGCCGATTCTGGATGCGTTCGACGAGCAGGGCGTGGACGTCTGTTTTGAGCTGCATCCCGGGGAAGATCTGCACGACGGCGTGACCTTCGAGCGGTTTCTGGCGCTGGTGGATAATCACCCGCGCTGCAATATTCTCTACGATCCGAGCCATATGCTGCTCCAGCAGATGGACTACCTGACCTTTATCGATATCTACCACGCGCGCATCAAGGCGTTCCACGTGAAGGATGCCGAGTTTCGCCCCAGCGGGCGCAGCGGCGCGTACGGCGGCTACCAGCCGTGGATCAACCGCGCCGGGCGCTTCCGATCGCTCGGCGACGGGCAGATCGACTTTAAGGGCATTTTCAGCAGGCTGACCCAGTACGACTACGACGGCTGGGCGGTGCTGGAGTGGGAGTGCTGCCTGAAGGACGGCGAAGCCGGCGCCAGTGAGGGCAGCGAGTTTATCCGCCGCCACATTATCCCGGTCTCCGGGCGCGCGTTTGACGACTTCGCGGCAGGGGGCAGCCATGATTAACGTCGGCATTATCGGCAGCGGCTTTATCGGCCCGGCGCATATCGAGGCGCTTAGGCGCCTTGGGTTTGTGCAGGTGGTTGCCCTGTGCGACGGAACGCTTGCTCAGGCGCAGGAAAAGGCGCGGGCCTTGAATGTGCCGCATGCCTACGGCAGCGTGGAGGAACTGCTCGCGCACCCCGATCTGCAGGTGGTGCACAACTGCACGCCGAACCACCTGCACGCGGAAATTAACCGTCGGATCCTGCGGGCGGGCAAACACGTGTTTTCCGAAAAGCCGCTGTGCATGACCCCGGACGAGGCGCGCGAGCTGGTGGCGCTGGCGGAGCAGGCGGGCGTGGTGCACGGCGTGAGCTTTGTCTATCGCCAGTTTGCGATGGTGCGCCAGGCGGCGAGCATGATGCGCGCGGGCAGCGTCGGGCGGCTGTTCGCCGCGCACGGCAGCTACCTGCAGGACTGGATGCTGCTGGAAACCGACTACAACTGGCGGGTAGACGCCGCCCTCGGCGGCGCATCGCGCGCGGTGGCGGACATCGGCTCCCACTGGTGCGACACGGTGCAGTTCGTCACCGGGCGACGCATCACCGAGGTGATGGCCGATCTCGCCATCGTCTGGCCGACGCGCAAAGCCAGTACGGCGGGCAATCAGACCTTCACCCACGATGCGCACGCGCAGTATGAAGACAGGCCGGTCACCACCGAAGACTTCGGCTCGGTGCTGTTCCGCTTCGACGACGGCAGCAGGGGCAGCTTTAGCGTCTCGCAGGTGAGCGCGGGGCGTAAAAACCGCCTGACGTTTGAGATTAACGGCAGCGAGCGGTCCGTGGCGTGGGATCAGGAGAACCCGCAGCGACTGTGGGTCGGGCATCGCGCGCAGGCCAACCAGACGCTCACCGACGATCCTGGCCTGATGAACCCTGACGTGGCCGACAGCGCCCACTTCCCCGGCGGGCATATCGAAGGCTGGCCGGACGCCTTCAAAAATATGATGGCGCAGTTTTACCGCGCCGTGCAGGCGGGCGCGATGCCGGAAAACCCGCCGTTTGCTACCTTCCACGACGGCGCGAACGTGATGTATATCATTGATGCGATAGTGAAAAGCCATCAGCAGCAGCGCTGGGTGCGCGTGGCGTATTGACGGCATGCCCGGTTCGCCGGGCAACCGTTTTATGGTAGCCTGCACAAAACGCTAACCGCAGGATGTATCGTCGCTATGTCTATTCAGAAAATCGCTCAGCTCGCCGGAGTCTCCGTGGCGACGGTCTCCCGCGTGCTCAACAACAGCGACACCGTGAAGGCGAAAAACCGCGAGCGCGTCCTGCAGGCGATCCAGGAGAGCAACTACCAGCCAAACCTGCTGGCGCGCCAGCTGCGCACCGCCCGCAGCTACATGATCCTGGTGATGGTGTCGAACATCGCCAACCCGTTCTGCGCCGAGGTGGTGAAGGGCATTGAAGAAGAGGCCGAGAAAAACGGCTACCGCATCCTGCTGTGCAACTCCGGCTCGGACATCGAGCGCTCCCGCTCGGGCTTAAGCCTGCTGTCGGGAAAAATCGTCGACGGCATTATCACCATGGACGCCTTCTCGAAGCTGCCGGAACTGGCCGCGCTGATCGGCAGCGCGCCGTGGGTGCAGTGCGCCGAATACGCCGACGCGGGCGCGGTCTCCTGCGTGGGGATTAACGACGTCGACGCCTCCCAGCACGCCGTCAGTCAGCTCGCCGACGGCGGGCGCACGCGTATCGCGATGATTAACCATGACCTCAGCTATAAATATGCCCGCCTGCGCGAGCGCGGCTACAAGAGCGTGATCCACCTGAAGGATCTGGACTATCAGGCGGTGGAATACGCGAGCGATCTCAGCTCCCGCGCCGGGATGGCGGCGATGGAAAATCTGCTGAAAGAGAACCCGCCGGATGCGGTCTTTGCGGTGTCCGATACCCTGGCCGCAGGCGCGCTGCGCGCCATTCAGCAGGCGGGGCTGCGGGTGCCGGAGGATATCGCGGTCGTGGGGTTTGACGGCACCGAGCTGGCGGACATGATTTCGCTCACCACCATTGAACAGCCGTCGCGGGATATCGGGCGCAAGGCGGTCGATTTGTTAATGAATAAAATCGACAACCCGGATGCGCCCACGGAAAGGGTGATGATGGACTGGCGCTATATTTCCCGCGCCAGCGCCTGATTATTTAACGAGTGCGCCCGCCAGGGAGCGAATATCGTTCCCGGTCGGCGACTGGTGAATGCGCAGACCAAATTCGTCCACCACCGCATAAATATGGTCAAAAATATCCGCCTGAATCTCTTCATATTCCGCCCAGACCACCGTGTTGGTGAAGGCGTATATTTCAATCGGCAGGCCGTTGGCATCCGGCGCGAGCTGGCGCACCATCAGCGTCATATCCTTGCGAATGCGCGGATGGTTGCGCAGATATTCATTCAGGTAGGCGCGGAAGGTGCCGATATTGGTCATCTTGCGCAGGTTTAATACCGATTCCCCCTCTCCGTTCTGCTGGTTCCAGAGGTTAATTTCCTCGTGGCGCGCGGCCAGATAAGGCTTCAGCAGCTTCGCCTGAATCAGCTTCTGCTGTTCCTGCTCGTCGAGAAAATGAATGCTGGTGGTATCGATAT
>Ga0268255_10000104_pt1 | contig 70991 bp, 67 predicted proteins | sample AgamicOrMarz_FD_200256 | JGI IMG/M metagenome (GOLD analysis project Ga0268255, IMG submission 200256) | Agave microbial communities from Guanajuato, Mexico - Or.Ma.rz (v2) (version 3) | ecosystem: Host-associated > Plants > Phyllosphere > Phylloplane/Leaf | place: Guanajuato, Mexico...
AATTTTCTTAGTCATAAAATATCAACCAGCATTTTATTTAATTTTTATACTAAAGCAATTTTCAGGTTTTCTTTATAATATAAACCCCAAACAAAATATGATTTTATTCTAATAGATTTTTATAATTTATTTTAACAAATAGAAATAATATTAAGCCACTAAAATAGCAGCTTAATATCTAAAACTATAATTTACTGTTTAGCAACATTCCCTATTCGCCATTGATAAGGTGGTAATGTGCCGTTTACACTAAAATCCCCGACAATTCGATTTTTAAATACTCTCGGGTTGTGTGAAGATAAAGTTCGTACATTACGCCAGTATCGATCTAGACCTAAATCTTTATCTGTTGCAGAAGCACCTAAAGCATCAAATAAAATCGTAGAAGCATTTAAAATTAGATCGGTAATGACTGTTTGAGACTGTGCACTTTCAAGCTCGGCAATCGCATTTTGCTCTTCTTCAAGCTGCTCATTATTTTGAAATGCGGCTAAGTAAGTACGCTGTAAACTCTGTGCAACTTTTTCAACAATCGCCCCTGCACAGTAAGCCGCACTACGAATTTGGCCTACTACTTGTAATATTTGCGGATCCTGTTTTACAAATTGGGCATTTGCATGCGTGTAGTTTCGGGTACGTTTAGCAACAGCTTGAGAAACATCATAGGTTGCAGCACGTCCTAGACCTGTAATAATTGCCAGTTGTACCAGTTGATAGTAAGCCGCTGAATATTTAAAACGATCATCATCAGGTAAGATTTCAATTTCATCAACCAATACGTCATGGAAATATGCCGTACCACTTGCGGTAAGTTGCTGACCAAAGCCATTCCAGTCATCAACAATTTCAACACCCTTATCTTCGCGGCGAACAACCACCGAGCCAGACTCACCCTTTAAGTCAGTTACACCAATTTCAACCCAGTCTGCATATAAACTTCCTGTTGTGTAGTACTTTTGACCTTTAACACGAATTTTTTCGTCACTGTCTCGATACAAATGAGTTTCAAACTGATCAATTGACTCTTTCCCACCTTCAGACCACGCACTACCAACTGTTTCCCCATTGGCAATTCGGTTAAGCCAACGCTGTTGGAAAGCTTTATCTTTACTCACCAACACATCTTCAGTGAAACCAAAATGCACACGCAAAGCTTGCGGTAAGTTTGAATCGGCTTCTGCAAGTTCAATGAGCAATGCAAATAATTCAGGAATAGTGGCATCAAAGCCCCCATGAGCTTTGGGAAGTCTTAACCGTGTAAAACCAACATCTTTGAGCCACTGAAGTTGTTCATAGGGCAAAATATGTTGTTGCTCACGAATTAAAGCTCCTTCTTTAATACGGGCAAAAGTCGGTCTGAAATATTGTGCCAACTCATCATAACGTGATGACGGCCCTTCACCCCACACCCGAGAAATAATTGTGGCCTGACTAAGTACTGCATGCGTTAGTGAACCGAGATGATGATCAAAATTTAAATTTGTCATGTAAGTAAAACCAATATTGCTTTGCTTTTACCATAAAATATTTATTTCACATGAAAACGATTATTTTTTTATAACAGTATTCAAACTTTATATAACGCACAACAAAAGCCTGCTAACGCTAAGCGATCTCTTTCTTGTTAAGACTATGCTGACTTTGCAATAAGGTTTGCATATATTCTGAATAAACAGATAGTTTTTCGAAAATATGCTCTGAATAAAACATATCATCAATTAAATGAGTCATTTGATGCGTCGTGAAGGTGTCACACAGTCCTACCAGCTCTGCATTCATTTGAGCAAACTTCGCGCATAATTTGACATAAGTTTCATCTTTATTTTTGAATAATAATTTCCGCATTTCTAAGCTATTAAAGTTTTTTAAGTCATCATCTTTTGTCGTTTTAATCCAATAAATTTTGACCTTTAGAAATTGCTCAAGAGCTTCTAAATGCTCGACATCTATGTCTAAACTTGTAATTAAAAAAACTGTAGAAAGGTCACTTCGACACAGTGCTTTGATTAAGCTTAAATAAATAAACTCAACTTCATTAAGCTCTGCAAGTTCCAAATCTATATAAATTTTTAGACTTTCTAAAACTTCATCTACCTTAAATAGTACCTTTTTATCTGCTTGATAATATTTATTGAGAATAGAAAGTACAGGCACAGTCGCAGGTGTCGTATAAATGGCAGGCTTGTTTAAGTTTGCAAAAATAAAAGGTGAAAATAGGTAGGCCACGCTACTTTGCTGTGGCTCAATATGAGATTGGATTAAATATACAGTTTCAGCTTTGGAAAAGTCTCTGAGTACTTTCGCTCTTAATAAAGTAGCTTCAAAATTAACGTAGGTTTGCTCTAACTGAGCCAATATAGATGCAGGAATAGGCTGATTTTTAATAATTTTATGTAGAACATTTAGTTGAGAAGTAATAAACATTTTTTAACATCCAAGCTATTTTAGAAGAGCTACACTTAAATCAGGTCTTTAATAACCTACGTAACAACCAGACCTCACGCAAAACAACAAAGGAATAAAAGAGAAGAAACTATTCTGCGCCTATTACCCAAAGTCGCATTCACTTTGTTTTGGAAAGTGATTTTGGCCATTCGTAAATCTTGTTCATTTATTTTGGACTTTTGAAGAATGGATACATAGCTACAGATAATTGAAAAAAAACTATAGCACACCTCATGACAGCTCCAGACTGTTATAGTTTTATAAAAAATTTCTGTATCTACATATACAAAGATAGTAAGTGCATGATTAAGGAAACTTCTTAAGGTAGGTAGTTTTCATGAGACGATCTATTGCATATCGCCAGATATTTCATCAATGTTTCAATGCAACATGCTTTTTTACAAATGCAACATCAAGCATAAACTTTGTTAACAGATTGAGAACAATCAATCAGTCTATTCTCTTGAAATATCAAGCAATTATATTGCTTTACCCTGTTGGCATTTTACTTGCTAAGAACATTTATCACAGATGCAAGTTTAATCGTCAAAATACTTTGTTGCCTGAAAATAAGTATTTAACTCATTCAACCATCATCAGCTAGTTCACAGGGGGAAAGTTTATGAGCCTCGGTCTAACCGCTTTAGAATTAGCACGAATACAATTTGCTTTTACAGTATCGTTCCATATTATTTTTCCGGCCACTTCTATCGGTCTTGCCTGCTTTTTAGCAGTATTAGAGTGGAAGTGGTTAAGAACCCAGAACCCGATTTATAAAGATCTATTTAAATACTGGATTAAGATCTTTGCCGTTGCCTTTGGTATGGGTGTGGTCTCGGGCGTGGTCATGAGTTACCAGTTCGGTACTAACTGGAGTGAATTTTCACGCGTCGCCGGAAGTATTACTGGTCCTTTACTTACCTATGAAGTCTTGAGTGCCTTCTTCTTAGAAGCAGGTTTCTTAGGCATTATGTTATTTGGTTGGGGACGTGTTGGTCCTCGAGCCCATTTCTTTGCAACACTTATGGTTGCCATCGGAACATGTATTTCCATGTTCTGGATTTTATCTTCTAATAGCTGGATGCAGACCCCTCAAGGCTTTGCCATCGAAAATGGCATTATTGTGCCAAAAGACTGGTTTGCAATTGTCTTTAACCCGTCCTTCCCTTACCGCTTTGCACACATGGGTGCTGCCGCTTTCTTGGTTTCATCTTTATTGGTGGTCGGAACATCTGCATGGCATTTAGTAAAAGGCCGTCGTGATGAATTGGTGAAAAAATCATTCTCGATGGGTCTTTGGATGGTACTTGTGACTTCATGTTTACAAGTGGTGATTGGCGATAACCACGGTTTAAATACTCGTGAACATCAACCTGCCAAACTTGCTGCAATGGAAGGTCACTGGGAAACCAATCACAATGAGCCGATGCCATTATTGTTATTTGCCATTCCGGATATGAAAGAAGAGCGTAACCACTTTGAAGTGGGCGTTCCATATTTGGGTAGTTTAATTTTAACGCACAGTTTAGATGGTCAAGTGACTGGTTTAAAAGAGTTTGCACCTGAAGATCGTCCAAACTCAACCATTATTTTCTGGAGCTTCCGTGTGATGGTGGGTCTTGGTGTACTCATGGTCACCCTGTCACTTATTGCGCTTTGGTTACGTAAGCGTGGAAAACTCTATGAAACTTCATGGTTCCATAAATTCGCTTTGTTAATGGGGCCTGCGGGCTATGTGGCAATGCTTGCAGGTTGGATTACCACTGAGGTTGGTCGTCAACCGTGGGTTGTATACGGGATTATGCGAACCAAAGATGGGCTTTCACATACAGTTTCTGCCGATCAGGTGGGTCTAAGTCTCTTTATTTTTGTGGTGGTATACACCATCGTTTTTGGTAGCGGTATTTACTACACCTTAAAACTCATTAATAAAGGCCCTGTATTTATCGATACACCAACTATTGAATCTGGTGGCGTTGGACACTTTAAAACACCAATGCGTCCACTCAGTGCTGTCGATGAAAACATTGACGATAATCAAAAATCTGGGGAGAAACATCATGATTGATCTTTCTTTAATATGGGTCGGTATTATTGGTTTAGGTGTTTTGATTTACGTGGTCATGGATGGTTTTGACTTAGGAATCGGGATTATGTTCCCTTTCATTAAGAATAGCCAAGAACGTGACGTGATGATGAATACCGTCGCCCCTGTCTGGGATGGTAACGAAACGTGGATGGTACTCGGTGGTGCTGGGCTATATGCTGCCTTCCCACTGGTCTATTCAACAGTTTTATCAGCGCTATATTTACCGATCATTTTCATGGTGATTGCCCTGATTTTCCGCGGCGTTGCTTTTGAATTCCGTTTTAAAGCTCACCGTACCAAGCATCTGTGGGACTTAGCCTTTATATGGGGTTCAGTTTTAACCAGCTTCCTACAAGGGATTATTTTGGGTGCCTATATCCAAGGGATTAAAACCGAAAATGGTATTTATGCTGGTGGTCCATTTGATTGGTTATCTCCGTTTACGGTCTTCACAGGTATTGGCGTAGTTGCGATGTATGCAACTTTGGGTTGTGGCTGGCTTATCTTAAAAACTGAAAAAGGCTTACAGCAACGTATGTATGAGCTTATGCCAAAACTGATTATTGCACTGCTGATCATTTTTGGTGGCGTAAGTTTATATACGCCGTTGACTCATCCTGAAATTGCAGATCGCTGGTTCTCTTTACCAAATCTGTTCTATTTTAGCCCTGTACCTATTTTAGTCTTATTATTTGTTGGCCTGATTTTATCAGCATGTAAAAAGCAGGATCATGACCTTAAACCATTTGCATATACATTGGCGCTTGTTTTCCTTGCATTTACTGGTTTTGTGATTAGTTTATGGCCCTATATTATTCCGCCATCAGTCACCATTTGGCAGGCAGCAGCGCCTCATTCAAGCCAGATGTTTGCTTTGGTCGGTGCGTTAATTCTGATTCCAATTATTATTGCTTACACCATTGTGTCTTACTGGGTATTTAGAGACAAAGTACGTGTAGGTGACGAAGGTTATCATTAAGTATGGAGGGTTTTATGAAAAAGTCATCCGTTAAACTCAATCAAACCCAATGGTTTATTCTGTTATGGTTGGGCGGTTTTTTAGCCTTAGCAGTGATTGCTGGTTTGTTTAAAGTTATATTGATTTATGCTTCCCCTTACTTAAAGTAAATCTATCGTTCTAAACAAATGCCGTTTGTAGATTCTGCAAACGGCATTTATTATTGTTTAAGTGCATCTTTCATTTTGTTATTTCGTGCAGCTCATACATGTATAAATCAGAACAACTCGCTCATAGCATTCGCCAACTCATTGAGAGCGGCACTTTAAATGCACATGAAAAATTACCTTCATTGAGAGATCAGGTACAACGCTCTGGCTTTAGTTTAATGACCGTAATGAATGCTTATCAGGAGCTTGAATCACAAGGTCTGATCTATTCAAAAGAAAAATCTGGATACTTTGTTGCTGAGCAAATTGCACTTAAACATTTAGAGCAATATTCAGTTGTTTCACTGAATTCTAAAATTGAAATTAACTCCTTAGTTTTTAAATATCTTAAATCGATTCAACATGAGTCTGTCGTACCTTTTGGCTCAGCTTTTCCTGATAGTCAACTTCTAACAGCCCCCAAACTTATTCAAATTATGGGACAGCTTGCGCGCCAAAGACAAAGTTATAACCAGACCACCAGTTTGCCTCCCGGTAATTTAACTTTAAGAAAGCTGATTGCCCAGCGCTATTGTATGCAAGGCATACAGACCGATCCAGATGACATTGTCATTACATCTGGAGGCTTAGACGCGCTTAATCTTTCTCTACAAGCCGTAGCTCAACCCGGCGATTATATTTTATTACAGCAAAACGTGTTTTATGGAGCTTGGCAAGCCGCAGAGCGTTTAGGACTTAAAGTGATTACCATTCCTGAACATCCTCAACATGGTTTTGACCTAGAGGCTTTTGAACAGGTTATTCAAACCTATCCAATCAAGGTGTGTTGGCTCATGCTGAATGCCCATAATCCGATTGGTTTTACAGTTAGTGATGACATTAAATATAAAATTGCCAAGTTGCTTCATGAACACCAAATTTATTTGATTGAAGATGATGTCTATGAAGAGCTTTTTTATGGCGGCCAAAAACCACTTTCAATGAAGTATTTTGACCAACAAAATCTGGTGCTTCACTGCTCTTCTTTTTCTAAAACATTAGGGGCTGGTTTTCGGGTTGGTTGGGTCTATGCGGGTAAATTTTCAGACCATATTCAACACTTGCAGCTTATGAGTACCATTTCAGTCAATGCACTCATTCAAAATGCATTGGTTGAGTTCTTATCTCATCATCATTATGAAAAGCACTTGCGTACACTTAGGCTTTCACTTGAGCGTTATAAAAAGCAGTTTTATCATTATTTGAAACAACATTTACCTAGCTCTTGCGAAGTGTATTACTACCCAAGTGGCTATTTTCTATGGGTCAAACTTCCTATTACGCTAGACAGTATGCAAGTTTATGAAGCGTTGATTCAGCAAGACATTGGCGTTGCACCAAGTCCTCTTTTTAGTGTTTTACCCGCACAACAGCATTATTTGAGAATCAATTGCTCTTTTGAATGGAACACTAAAATTCAAAGTGCATTAGATCAAGTGATTAAAACCATTCAACAAAAGGTCGAAGCAAATCCTTAAAAGAAATGCTTCGACCTAAGCACAATTTTATAGTCTTTATTTTGTGGTAACTTTATAACTCAAATCTATAGTTTTTAGGGAAACAGGTTCAAAGGCTTAATATGGAAATTGATGAAGAACTCACCCTGAAAAAAATACAGATTTTTTTGGCTTTCATGCGCTGTGGAAATTTGTCTAAAACCGCCACAGAAATGCAGCTGAGTAATGTCAGTGTTCATAAAGCCTTACATTCTTTAGAAAGTGCTTTACGTTGCCCTCTTTTTAAAAATGAAGGCCGTAACCTCATTCCTTTAAAAAGTGCTTATGTATTTGAAGAACGCGCACAAAGAATCGTCCAAGACATCTTTATCACCGTAAATAAAACCAGAGAAGCCGCTGGTTTTGCAGCCAAAGTTTTACATTTAGGTTCTCTTTATTCTTTGACGGTAAATACAATTCCAAATGTGATTAGCGGACTTAAACTCAGACGCAGTGAGCTTGATATTCAACTATTACTCAGTTCAAATCAGGATTTGGTGAAAAAGCTTAAAGCGACAGAGCTGGATGCGATTATCGTGGCTTTAAATGAAACCACCCAAGATGATGACTTTGAAATTTTGCCAATGTTTTCAGACGACATTTTTTTGGCAGTCAATAAAGATTCTAAATATGCCGATTTTAACGATATTGATTTAAGCCTTTTAAAAGAAGAAACTTTTTTAACTTTAACTAAGGGTTTTGCTACTCATAACGACAGCGACATCATTTTTAAAAAAGCTGGTTTTTCACCTAAAGTTGCTTTACAGGTCAATGATATTTTTACCCTCATTAGTATGGTCAGCTCAGGTGTCGGTTTTGCTCTACTACCTGGTCGTATTTCTGCTGTTTATGAAAGTTCGGTCAAACTTATTCCCTTAAAACAGCAATATCATATGCAACAAGAAATTGGTCTGGTCTTTTTAAAAAGTAAGGAACGAGACCCAAACTTACTTGCCCTGATTGCTGAATGTCGAATGTTTGCCTCTAATTTCAAAAATAAAAAAGACCGTTGTTAATAGCAACGGCCTTTTTTGACTGAGTATTAAATACTGATTAACCCACCAAAGCTTTAACAGCAAAGAACAAAACAGTCGGTCCCATTAAACAGCCAAGGCCTGTATGGAACGTTGCAGTAAGTGCACCATAAGGCACTAAACGGCGATCTGTCGCTGCTAAACCAGCAGAAACACCACTTACTGTTCCAGCTAAGCCACCAAAAATCATGGCAGAGCGTGGATTGTCTAATCCCATAAATTTTGCGGTAAGCGGCGTTGACACCATTACACAAATTGCTTTCACCAGCCCCGTTGCAATTGATAAGGCCATAACTTCAGAACTCGCGCCAATTGCAGCCCCCGTCACTGGCCCCACAATGTAAGTCACTGCACCTGCGCCAATTGTGGTAATACTTACCGCATCACGATAGCCGAAAATCCACGCAAACATACAACCAACAATAAACGGCAAAATGGTCCCGAGAAATAAAGAGAAGGCGCCAATAAATCCTGCTTTTTTCGCCTCAGTCGCTTGTACTTCAAAGGCTGTTGCTACAATGGTAAAGTCACGAAGCATTGCACCGCCCATAAGTCCTACACCCGTAAAGAGCGCAAGGTCAGTCAAGCCTTTTTCACCACCTGTCATTTTTCCGCCAAACCATGCCAAAATCAAACCAATCACAATCGCAATTGCTGAAGCATGCACACGTCCGTTGGTTAAATATTTAGAGAGCTTGGTCGACAGCCACATAATTAAGGCAATTAAGGCAAAAGCTGTAATTAAACCTAAATGGGTTAAGTCTTTTAATAATAATTCAACCATGAACTTTACCTCCAATGCGGTTTAATGCGGTGTCCTCTTCTTTAGGTAAAGGGCTTGCTTTGTTGTAACGACTTAAACCGGCAATAGTGAGTGTACAAACTGCAACTGAAACTACAGCAGCAAATAGTGCCATATGACCACTAGATAAAGCGGCAACTACATTTTGTTGCGCTGCCATGGCAACAACAACAGGAATATACATAGTGCCCCAGAATGAAACGCCTTTTTCAGTTTCAACTGTCATAACACCGCGTTTTTCCATCCATAACCGTATGCAAATGAGTAAAATCATGGCGATACCCACGCCACCAACGTTGGACTTTACTCCCAATAAAACGCCCAACAGATCGCCGACAATAACACCCACCAAGGTGCAAAGTGCGAGTAAACCAACTCCATATATAATCATGACAATCCCTCATATCCTTGGATCATTTATGCTTTTGTAAATCAGAATCAAAAAGATCAATAATTCTGCTGTTCTTTTTGCATCGCAATCTGAATGCTATCTATACGTGTCCCTTGAAATGACAACACGGTTCCTTCTTTAAACGTTCGACGTGCAAGTGTAGTAAGTACCGTTCCCGGTAAAGCTTCAATCTGCAACCTTACACCTCGCTCCCATGCAGCTTGGATGGTACTTTCCCAATCTACAGTTCGACTCATATTAAAAGCCAAGTCATCACCAATCTGTTCTGGTCTGCTCAGCGTACGAGCCGTTGTACCACTTAAATAACGTATTTTAGGCTGCTTTAAAGTGACTCCCTCCATAGACGCTGCAAGTTGCTTTGCTTGCTGACTTAATAATTCACAGTGCGATGGCACCGATACATCTAATTTTTTTGCTACCACGCCTTGTTGCTTTGCCAAAACTGCAACTTGGTTCATGGCTTCAAAGCTTCCTGAAATAACGATCTGGTTATATGCATTAATATTTGCGACAAAAACCTCTGGCGTTATTTCATAAATTTGTTTGACCCATGCTTCGACAGCTGAACGATCTGTACCAATTAGTGCCGTCATGCCATATCCAGTTGGATATGCCGTTTGCATGAGTTCACCTCGATAGGCAACTAAACGGACTGCATCGTCATAGTTTAGAACTCCTGCTACAACCGCAGCCGACCATGCGCCAATTGATAGACCTGCTACATAATCAGGTGTTAAGTTTTCCGCTGTTAATAAAGCTGAACTCACCACACCTGAAATCAGTAAACAAAGCTGTACTGCACGTGTCGATTGCAATGCAACCGGACTATCTAACATCAAGACATCTTCTTTGAGTGCATCCGATGCACGCTCAAGGTATTCTTTAACCAGTGCGATTTGAGGTAAGTCGTGCAACATATTGCTTCGTTGCACACCTTGTCCCGGATATACCCAAATTGAAGCCATGATATCTATTTCCCTAATTCCATGGGTTTTCTACTAAAACAGCACCGTCAGGACGTTTCAATAGAACTTTTCCACTGTTCCCAGCCCATTCTTTTAACGCCAAACCACCTTGTGGAAGTTGAAGCTGTATATCCACATTGAGCCCTGCTTGCTGAAAATTTTCGAGTAGCTCAATCGCCTGCTTTTTGGTAAAAGGCTGTTCAGCTCGAATCAACAAATCTATGTCACTTTGCTGAGTAACTGTTTTAATGCCCGTTGCCAGTTCAAACCCGAAACTTCCTGTATATCCCCAACATCCTGAAAAGTTTTTCATAATGCTGGAAATGCTCTGTAAACGTTCTGCCAAGTGTGCAAACTGCTGCATATCTACATAAGTCAGTGCTTCGGGTTTAAGCTGTCTGTTAATAGCATTTCTTGGCATTTGAGCTGCATATCGTTGATAGCGAAATTGCCCCCTTACACCTACCGCCACCTGATCTTCAGGAGTAATTGCCCGTCGAACCACAACAGGATCGCCTCGTAGTAATACCTCTTTCACCCAATGCGGAGCATCATCGGCTAAGCAGTCGACCGTCATGCCCCACAGTAAATCATGGGCTTCGAGCTTAAGTTTCATGACCATTGCTCACGCAATAATTCACGGACCCTTTTAGACATTTGACGGTTTTGGCCGTGAAGTCTTTGTTCGAGTCCTCTCGATTGATCAGCATTAATTTCTTTAAACGCTTGTGCAATTGCCTGCTTCGCTAACGAAAGATCATCGTTTGTCGGTTGTTCAGGGTTTTCAACAGATAACAGTTCAGATAACAAACCAAGCGTTGCATAACTTTCAATGTCATAGGCCATTGGAGGAATGCTTGAGGCCAATTGCTCTAACTCATCAACCGAGCGTTGGGTTACACGTGCAGCAGATTCCTTACCCATTGCATGCACCATAACACCTGAATCTTTTAAGGCAATAATACGATTGGCTTGGTATCCATGCGCCAAGAAAGCCCCCGACATTGACTTACCAACCAATAAACTCACAATAGGATGGCCTGCCAATCTGGCTCTGGCATAACTATCTACTGCACCCGCTAAAGCTTGATGAATACCTAATAATTCTTCGCGGCGCCCATAGGCCTGACTTGGCACATCAACCAAACATAAAATAGCGCGTTTAGTTTCAGTCTGTGCATCGGCTTGAATCACTTCATCAACCGCTTTTGCCAAACTCCAGCCTTCTAATAATCCAACTTCTCCTTGTTTTGCCCGTGGGAACAGATTATTGGTATCTTGCACAACTGCAATCACGCGCACCGCTTGCTGGTCAATCTGACCATCAGCTACCCAAACCGAAGCTGGAAAACCTTCAACTGCCCTAAAGCCTTGCGTGAGCGCTTTAAACCAATGTGCACCCCGAGTAGATGCTTTTAATGTATCAACGGCGATATTCATGCTTGCTCTCCTTGATACAAAGCTTGAACTTGTGCTGGGGTAATCTGCTCAGCCGTATCAACTTGTTGTAGCTTTTCTAAATAGAATAAGTAATTTGAACTACGATGCTGATGAGGCACGCCTTGAGTTAAATAATCGATGACTTGCTGCCGAATTTTCTGGCGATCATCGTCAACATAAGCATCTGCCAAACCACTAGCGAAACGCTGATTACCCCCCGTAATACTCCATATAAATGGACGATCTTTGGCGTTATATTCTTGTACACCAGCTTCTTGTTCTATCACCTGTGGGCCATTTAGACCTAAACGTCCTTCTTGTGTCATTACAATATAGCTACACAGTCCAGCCGCAATTGACATTCCACCGAAGCATCCTACACTGCCTGCAACCACGGCAATCACGGGTTGATACTGACGTAAGTTCACTATTGCAGCCTGAATTTCAGCAATAGCTGCCAAGCCCAGATTTGCTTCTTGTAAGCGAACGCCGCCCGTTTCTAGTAGTAAAATTGCTGCTGTCGGAATACCTTTTAGATTATCTTCAACCGCAAGTTCTAAGGCACTCGCAATTTTGGCACCGCCCACCTCGCCTAAACTGCCACCTTGAAATAAGCCTTCAATTGAAATTAAAACTACTGGCTGTTCTTGAATCGTTCCCTTTGCAATCACGACACCATCATCGGCTTGCGGCACAATATTCTGTTTAACGAGCCAAGGTGACATAACACGTGCAAATGGGTCGAGTAACTCTCGAAACGTCCCTTCATCTAATAATGCTTTGGCACGTTCTCTTGCACTCAGCTCAATAAAATCTTGTTTATTTAACAAGCTCTCGATATCAGTCATGAGCAATCTCCTCTAAAGCTTGTTCCAGACGTAAGCGAACAACACCGGGGGTTGCACCAAAATCATGAATATCAATATTGACGGCAGGTGGTATTTGCGCAGTAAAAATTCGTTCAAAAAGATTGTGCCAACGTGCTGCACTGCCATCTACAGAGGTCACGACATGAATAGAGGCTTTTCCCTTTTCACCAGGTTCCATCAAAATTTCTAAATCGCCCGAGCCAACACATCCTACCAATGCTTTTTTTACAGGTGACTCTGTCGCCACAAATTCAAAATGAAGTGTTTCCATCATCAAAATCCCTCTTTATTTTTTAAAGATGACTGCTGAGCACGATCTATAAACAATGTTGCTGCCAACAAATCTGCGGCACCACCAGCGGAGGCTTTCATCCGAAGTAGATCAATCTCTAAAAGATGCAAAGCGCGACGACCTTCCAAGCTTGAGCTGCCGCCCAAATCGAGTACCTGTTGAGCACCTTGTTGCACACGCTTTAAACCCGATGTTCCCGAGCGATAAAGCACACAGGTATCGGTCAAATCAGTCATCATCGCAAGTAAGGCATCTAAACGAGCGAACTCTTCTTTCATGGGTTTACTACGGCTTTGATGAAGTTGCTTTAAGCCAAAATTCACAACGGTTGGAAAGCCTTGCTGAGCTTGTTCTTTTGCACCTAAGATGCCCAACCTTTTCTGTACCTGCTGACCATGACTTAAAGCCTGCTTAGGAATAAAACGATCTTCAAACTGAGCAATCTGGCCTGCTAACTGGCATAGCTCAACAGCCGATAAGTACTGTTGATTGGTGCGCGCCAATGCTGCTGCCGTCACCATTAAACCCAAGGCCCAAATTGCACCGCGGTGTGTGTTGACGCCATCTGTCGCCAACATCATGACTTTTTCACCTTGGCGACCAATTTCACCAATGTCTTCACGCAGGGCTAAACAAACTTCACCATGGTGCATGGCTGCTTGAGCCATTTCCTCAAACATGGGCCCTAAAATTTTTGCAGAGCGCTCCATTAATTCCAAAGTCAGGTCATCGTGTGCACCACTACCACGGCGATCAACCAAGGCTGGTTTAGGAGTCAGATTCACTTCATCAATTAAAGCCTCGACCGCTAAACTTGCCAAAAGCTGACTACTACTAAGAGTTTGATATTGAACTTGTGCCATCATTACCAACTCCTAAATTTTGCAGGGGGTTGATATAAGCCATCTGACCATGTCACCAAGTCGGCAATATTTTTTGCAGCTAAAAGCTCACGTGTTGCGTCTGTACGGCGAATGCCTAAATCTTCAGGGAATACCACCAGGCCTTCACTTCTTAAACGTGCTGTTGTTTTCGGGTCTTGAGTTAAACCAATACTAGTCACACCTGCCACCGCAGCAATCATGGCTTGGCGCTCTTCTTGGCTGCTTGCTTTATATAGATAAGCAATGCCTTCTTCGGTCAGTAAATGGGTGACATCATCGCCATAAATCATGATCGGCGCTAAAGGTAAACCAGCCGTTTTAGCAACATCAATTGCATCGAGACGCTCTACAAAAGTCGGCTTACCACCCTCTTGGAAGGTTTCCACCATTTGTACAACGAGTTTTTTTCCACGTGCCAAATAGGTTTCAGTTTCATTGGCACCTTGCAAACGCATATCAAGCCATGCAGGTGTATCGTGACGGCGGCCACGCGGATCATGTCCCATGTTTGGTGCACCACCAAAACCAGCTAAACGACCTTTGGTCACAGTCGAAGAATGCCCCATGCCATCAACCTGCAACGTTGCACCGATAAATAAATCAACCGCGTATTGACCTGCGAGCTGGCACATCATACGGTTGGAACGTAATGCGCCATCACGACCTGTAAAGAACACATCGGGACGAGCTGCAACATATTTTTCCATACCGAGTTCAGTACCAAAACAATGCACGCTTTCAACCCATCCTGTTTCAATCGCTGGAATTAAGGTTGGATGCGGATTTAGTGTCCAGTTTCGGCAAATTTTTCCTTTTAACCCTAAAGACTCACCATAGGTCGGTAAAATCAGTTCAATTGCTGCCGTGTTAAAACCAATGCCATGATTTAACGATTGCACATTATGCTTTTCATAAATTCCACGAATTGCCATCATCGCCATGAGCACATGCACTGGCTTGATGTGTTTTGGGTCACGAGTAAATAATGGTTCGATATAAAAAGGCTGGTCTGCCACAACTACATAATCCACCCAAGAAGCAGGAATATCGACACGTGGCAACTCTGAGACATCATCGACCAGTTCATTCACCTGAACAATCACAATACCGTCGCTAAAAGCAGCAGGTTCAATAAGTGCTGGAGAATCTTCGGTACTTGGGCCTGTATAGATATTGCCTTGGCGGTCTGCCATAAAGCCCGCCGACAGCACCACATTTGGAATAAGGTCAACCACCAAACGTGAATACAACTCAATATAGGTATGAATCGCACCAATCTCTAGCAGCCCATCTTCAATTAACTGGCTAATACGTAAACTCTGTGGGCCAGCAAAAGAAAAATCGAGTTTACGTGCAATACCTTTTTCAAACAGATCGAGATGTTCCGAACGCCCAACGCTCGGCATGATCATATGCAAATCATGCAAAATATCTGGATTGGTTTGCGCCAAAGAGCGCGATAAAAAATCTGCCTGCTTTTGGTTATTCCCTTCGAGTACAACTCGGTCACCCGGTGTAATCAGGGTTTCTAAAACTTTAATAATGTCTTGAGTTGGAATCACCACACCATCGGTATATTGGTTTGCCATCTCTAGTTTTAGTTGTTTGGCATGACGCCGCTTTGTCCATAACCGTTCTTTATTCTGAACTGAGCCTTCCATGTGTTTACCTATAGATCGCAGTTTTGTTCTGAATCTATAAAAACGCTTTATGGACTTTCGATCAATCAACCTAGATGAGCCGTTATTAACCTCAGGTTAACGATTAATTTTATATTCGATGAATTTCTTCAAAAAACCAATCTAGACAGATTTTGACTTTAGGCAAATTTGCGTATTCCGGTCGGTACACCAAATAATAAGAAAAGGGCGATGAGAAGTGAATTTGAGGAAATAATCGTACCAAACGCCCGGTTTGTATATCGTTTTGCACCATAACACTACGTGCTAATGCAACACCATGTCCTTCCATTGCAGCCTGTAAAACTGCAGATGAACTGTTGATTTGCATACCACGACTGATATTGATGTCATTCAAACCTACACTTTTTAGCCAAGATTGCCACCCCGGAAATTGTTGATGTTTTTCCATAGAAAGATCATGAATTAAAGTGATATTTCTCAGATCATTTGGGGTTAAGAGCGATGAATGTTCATTTAAAAATGCAGGTGAACATACGGGATAAACCTCTTCATCCATAAGTTTCACTGCTTCTAGACCTTGCCATTGGCCTTGACCATATCTCACCCCTACATCAACTTTTTGTTCTAAAAAATCTACGGTTTTCAAGTTAATGTCTAAACGAATATCAATATCTGGATATTGTTTTTGAAAATGATCAATTCTTGGTAATAGCCATTTTTCAGCAAATGCTGGACTTACCGCAATATTAAGCACACCTGATAGAGAATCTTGCTTTAATTTTTCCAAAGCCAAAGTCAGCTTATCAAAACCCGCCCGAATATCCGGTAAAACCGATTCAGCCAGTTCAGTAGCGACCAGCCGATTTTTACCGTTAGTTTGCCGATGAAACAATGGAAAGCCTAGCCAATCTTCGAGTGTACGTACCAATTGCCCCACCGCAGCCGGAGTAACATTTAACTCTTTTGCCGCCGCAGAAAAACTTTTGTGGCGTGCGCTCGCTTCAAAAGCACGGAGCGCATTCAAATAAACTGGTGAATTCATAGCACTAAAGATTTTCTTTACTGTAGAAATAGATTATCTCATTTGTACTTATAAATCTTTATTTCTAAAATGTTCTGTAATCTATTCATAATGATTAAATTTTTACATCTTAAACGGGCTTGCTCATTCATTTTATTTATTTTGTTATTGAATAAAGAGAATTTAATTTACGAGGAGAGTATTCATGTTGATCCATGCCGATTTTTCACAGGCTGTGATTGTCAAACCTGAAGACTATCATTGGGTGAAAGCTCCCCGTGGGGAAGTTGATCGTGTCATGCTTGATCGTGTTGGCGATGAAATAGCTCGTGCGACCAGTTTGGTGAAATATGCGCCCCACACTATCTTTCCTGAACATCGACATCACCATGGTGAAGAAATCCTCGTACTTTCAGGCGTATTTACTGAAAATCAAAATCAGCACTACCCCGCTGGATGGTATTTACGGAGTCCCCATCAGTCGGTACATCAACCGTCGAGCGAAGAAGGTGCATTGATTTTTGTCAAACTTATGCAAATTCCTACGTCAGAAACGCAAACCTTACGGATCAATACCAACGACCCAACACAATGGCAAGAAATAGGTTCGCGTTTAATTTGCACATTGGTGGATGCAAGTTATGAGCACACCTATTTAGAAAAACTCAAGCCGCAGCAACTTTTTATGGAAGATGCTGAGGGTGGAATCGAAATTTTGATTACCCAAGGTCAGTTGGCCGATAAAGACATGGTTTATGACGCTGGAACATGGATACGCCTACCTCCGAAAACACATGCCCATTTTCAATCGGGTTTGTCTGGCGCTTCTATTTATGTAAAAACCGGACACCTAGCTTCAGCCATTGCTGAATATAATTAAAGGCTCGTTATGCTTCAAAATACCATGCACCGCCAAGTATTAATTCTGGCGAGTTCCCAATCACTTTTCCAAACCGTTTCCGTCATGGTCATGACCATTGGTGGTCTGGCTGGCGCTAATATTGCAAACACGCCAACACTTGCAACGCTACCCATCGCATCTATGTTTTTGGGTACGGCTTTAATGATGTTCCCTGCATCAATGTTCATGGCACGTGTAGGACGACGTAATGGTTTTCTATTCGGCGCTTTCTTAGGTGTACTCGGCGGCATTATTGCATCAATCGGTATTTTTTATAGTTCACTCATGCTTCTGGCTTTGGGTACGCTATGTGTCGGCGCCTATCAATCCTTTGCTCAGTTTTATCGTTTTGCTGCCAGTGAAGTGGCAACTGACGCGTTTCGCTCACGTGCTATTTCTTGGGTGATGGCAGGTGGAATTGTTGCAGCACTGATTGGTCCGACTTTAGCGCGTTTTGGTGGACCCTTATTCCAGCATTTAGAATATATCGGTTCATTTTTAATTATTAGTATTATCTCATTTGTGGCAATGGGAATTTTATCTAGCCTACATATTGCCGATACAGTTGAGCAAAAGTCTGACTTTAGTGCTGGTCGCCCATGGCAACAGATTGTCTTTCAATCGACCTATTTGGTTGCGTTATTTGGCGCAGTAACAGGCTACGGCATCATGATTTTAGGTATGACCGCAACCCCCATTGCTATGCGACATTCACACCATGAACTTGGATCAATTACCACCGTCATTCAGCTACATGTGCTTGGTATGTTCCTACCTTCATTCTTTACTGGAAATTTAATTGCACGTTTTGGGGTAATTAAAATCATGTTTGCAGGTCTTTTATTGTTTGCTTGCTACATTGGATTTGCTCTCTCAGGTATTCAGTTCGCATCTTTTGCTATTTCTTTAATTCTATTAGGCGTGGGTTGGAACTTTTTATTTATTGGCAGTACTTCTTTACTCACAGGAACCTATTCCGTAGCTGAAAAAGCCAAAGCCCAGGCGATTAATGATATGACGGTTTTTGTTGTGGGACTGATTTGTTCGTTTAGTGCAGGTGCTTTACTGGATTTATTTGGCTGGAAAGCAATGAATATGGCGTTAATACCATGGTTAGTGATTGCCGCAGCTTCTCTCTTTTGGCTAAGCCAAAAAAGAGAAAAGCAGTTTGTTTAAATTCTTTTTAACGCGGTTTGCTCAATAGCCATTCGAGATTTTGACGGACCGCAGGCCACTCATGTTTCAAAATGCTATAAACATGAGTGTCCCGCAAAATATCATCTTTCACAATTTGATGGCTTCTTAGCACACCATCGAGTTTTGCACCTAAGCGTACAATCGCGGCTTGACTTTGAACATTTAAAGAAGATGTGCGTAACTCAACCGCAATACAGTTTAAAGTCTCAAATGCATGAGCCAACAGTAGTTTTTTACATTCAGTATTTACAGGCGTACGCTGTGCAGATTTGCGGTACCACGTCGAACCAATTTCTACACGGCGATGTGCTTCTTCAATATGCATGAGAGTTGTCATGCCCAGCGCTCGCCCCGTTTTTCGATCTTCAATATAAAATGGCAGCATAGAACCAGATTTTTGCAAATCAAGACGTCTTTCAATTTCAGCAGTCATCTGTTCAGGTCTTGGCACACGGGTATACCAAAGATTATAGAGTTCCCCATCGCAAACGGCCTCTTTGAGCGCTTCAGCTTGAGTTACATCGAGCGGCTTTAAAATAACGTGTTCACCCACTAACTCAACAGGTGTAGTCAAAGACATCTTTATCTCCTCAATTGATATTAAAATTTTATATTTTCAAAATTATTTATTTAACTCAGCCACACTGTACATGGCATTCGCTATAGTTTGATGACCAGATTTCGATAGGCCATCTGCCGCGCCCAAAATGTCTCGACGTTCTTTGTTTTGCCCAAGTTTTGATTTTCCTTGCAGCTTAGTAATTTCAATTTCTATTCCCACAATCGCCTTTAACATTGGTTCAAGATAGTCCTTTGGTGCATCTGACATTTTCCATGGTGCAGGTTGAGATGCTTCATGAGTACGGGTTAAACGAGCCACTACACCACGAACATAGCGTTCATCATCTCGAATCGTCACTTTGCCATAAGCATGCACAACCCTATAGTTCCATGTGGGCACTTGTCTGTGCTGTTCATGTTTAGATGAATACCAGTTTGGTGAAATATAAGCATCTCCTGCCTGAAACACGACGAGTACCTCATCTCCATTTTTAATATCCTGCCAAATAGAATTATTTCGAGACACATGCGCATGTAGCATGCCAAATTCCCCATCATTTGCTTGCAACTCGAATGGAAGATGATTTGCATCTAAGCCATTACTTCCATGTGTGAAAAGCACCCCAAATGGATATTCTGTAATAAGAGAATGCAACACATCCAAGCGGTTTTCTGCAAAATCATCAGGGATATACATGACTCAAAACCTCACTGTAAATATCAGGGTTATTTATATTTTGTGTTGTAAATTTTCTGGTTTCTGTGGTTTATTAAAAAGAACCACTTTGTATTTTTTTAAGTAGACCAGAATTATGGCAAGAATGGCAAAAGTTGTTGAACTTCCGTCTATTGCAAAAATTGATAAAAGCCAAGGAAAGATTAGTGCTCAACTGACTCAAGCTTTACGTGAAGCAGTACAAAGTGGTGATTTACAGCCTGGCGATCCGTTGCCTTCTTCCCGTGAACTGGCTTTAACCTTAGGTGTCGCTCGCGGAACCATTATTGAAGCTTATGATCAGCTTTTAGCTGAAGGTGTGTTTGACTCTCAACCACGAACTGGCACCTATGTGTCTCATGCTTTAGTTAAAAAAACTACACCGCAACATTCTCAAAAAGAAAATAAACCTAACTCGATATCTTTGACCAAATCGGCACGTTCTTATGCCGAGGTACTCAAAGAATTTAAGCCACTTCCTCATGTTCCTTTTGCGGTATCTGTCCCCGTCGGTCGTACTCAACCAAGTGATATCTGGCGTAAGTTTGGCAATAAATTTAGATCACGAGGTGCAGGAATTCCTTCAGGATATGGCGAGCCGCAAGGTGTGTTATCACTTAGAGTTGCTATAGCAGACTATGTACGCCGATCACGCTCTGTACACTGCGAACCTGACCAAATTGTGATTACTCCTGGCATTCAACAGTCACTTTATATTTGCAGCCAGATTTTATTTGAAGCAAAAGATGAAGTTTGGGTTGAAGATCCAGCTTATCGGGGGACCACAGCCATTTTTGAGCATGCCGTACAAAACATTCGTATGGTGCGTGTTCCTGTCGATGAAGAAGGCATTCAAGTTGAAACTGGCATTAAGCTTGCAAAACATGCACGTGCTGCTTTTGTGACGCCATCTCATCAATACCCACTTGGTATGCCAATGAGTCTAGCAAGACGTACTGCTTTATTGGCGTGGGCAAAACAGCAAAATGCATGGATCATTGAAGATGACTACGACAGCGAACTTCGTTATAACGGCCAGCCCTTCCCATCTTTACAAGGCATGGCGCCCGACCAAGTCATTTATCTTGGGACTTTCAGTAAAGTCTTATTTCCATCCCTTAGACTTGGCTATGCAGTATTGCCTAAAGAACTGGTAGCTCCTTTTTGTGGGCTTAGAGTATTAATCGATCGTCATCCGCCTGCAGCGGACCAACACGTTTTAGCTGCTTTTATTCAAGAAGGTTATTTAGAGCGGCATATCCGACGTACTCGAAATGTTTACGCAGAAGTCCGAGAATATATTATTGGTTTGATTGAACAATACATCCCTCAAGAACTGGCTTGGTTACAGCCGGGCGATCAAGGCATGCATATGGTGTTATGGCTTGCTCAGCATATTAATGATATTGACGTTGCAAGCTCAGCAGTCGATGCAGGCATTGCCATTAAAGCAATTTCACCGACATTTTCAAAAGAACAACAACGTCCGGGGTTAATTGTTGGCTTAGGCGATTTTGAACCCGAACTGATGAGACAAGCCATCAAAAAACTATCAAAGATTATTCAACAACATGACAAGCCCTCATCGGAAAACCTACAGCACCAACCATAGATGAATCGCAAATGGCCCAATGAGTACCATTAAAATACCGGCAATAACCATAGTCAAACTAGCAATTACACCTTCTTCACTATTGCGCTGCTGTGCTCTAACTGTACCAAAACCATGGGCTGCATTACCGAAGGCTGCCCCATTGGCTACATTAGAACGGATTTTAGTAATTGCTAAAATCGCATCACCACAAATCATACCGACCAAACCCGTAATGACCGTAAATAGAGAAACCAATGCTGCCGAACCGTGAATATCTTCCGCTAAAATCATGGCAAATGGCGTGGAAATAGAACGAGCCATTAAACTGTTGGTCACTTCAGGGCTAAAATGGAACCACTGTGCCATTTCATAGGCAGACATTACACCTACACTCATACCTACAATAATCGCAATCGAGAGAACCCCGAGGTTTTTACGAATCGTTTCCCGATAGCGATAAATCGGTACAGCAAAAGCAACTGTTGCAGGCCCTAATAAATTCACAATCCACTGCGTATCTTCTGCATAAGTTTGATATGAAATTCCAAAAATCGTCATCAAAATAATGGTGAGTACAGGCACACTAATCGCAGGCGACAACCAAAGTTTTGGATTTTTCTGATAGATTCGCTTTGCCACAACATAGGCGACCAAAGTCCAGATCAGACAAAGAATTGACCAAATATTCATGTCGTTTGCTCTTTAGATATGCTTATGTTGAAGACATTTTCGAGCCTGTAAATAAGCTTTCAAACGATTGTAATAATGAATGGTCAGACACGTACTGAGCATGACCGAAATGGTCCCAACTGCAATGCTCAAGACAATTTGCCACCCTTCGGTCATAAACAAGGTTTTATACTGAACTACAGCAACCACCACTGGCACGAAAAACAGCAACAGCTCACCTAAAACTACAGTTGCTCCCATTGCCACCTGATCCATTTTGATAATTTTAAAGAACAGGCATAAAAGCAATAAAAACATCCCTAAAATGCCTGCCGACACAGGTATGCCAAGTTTTTGATGTAAGAGATATCCTACCCACCAAAATCCCGCCAAAATCAAAATTTGTTTAACTAAAATTAAAAATGAAGGTTGTGTGGGTGTTCCCGAAGCAGATTCAGTACTCATTTTGCGAAATTAAATGGCTAACTACACCATTATGCTATCTCGGTTAAACCTGCTAAATATGAATTATTCATGTTAATATTATTCTAAAATGGAATAATCTATTCTTTATTATGCTTTCTCTAAAATCATTACAGTGCTTCGTTACACTGGTAAAAACTAAAAGTTTTACCCGTACTGCTGAAGAGTTGTATCTCACTCAGCCCACCATTAGTAAAATAATACAACAGCTTGAAGAACAGCTTCAGGTCCAGCTTTTGGTTAAGCCAGATCACGGACGGAAAAGGCAAATCGAGTTAACTGAAATTGGAGAGCGCATTTATCAACATGCCGTCGAGCTTCTTCAAGCAGAACAGAACATCTTTCTTGAGATAGAAAATTATCAACAATTAAAAACAGGGACTTTAAAACTTGGCGTTCCACCTTTAGGTTCGCAACTTCTAACAACTGCCTTGTTTGATTATCACCAACAGTGGCCTGATATTGAATTGGCTTTTATGGAAGTGGGTTCACGCGGTATTGAACAAGCTTTACTTAATAACGAGTTAGATGTTGGCGTATTATTGCAGCCTTTTGATACGCAAATTTTCAATAGCATTGAGCTATGTAACTACCCTTTAATGGTCCTTTTACGTCGTGATGCCACTTGGGCAACCCGTAAAAAAATAAATCTAGAAGAGCTACAACACCAATCATTTTTGATGTTTCCAGAGAATTTTTCGTTAAACAGTATTATTCTCGATGCATGTAAGCAGCATGGTTTCTATCCGACCATTGCGTGTCGTACTAGCCAATGGCACCTTTTGGCAGACATGGTGTTACAACGTATGGGAATCGCGCTTCTTCCTCAATATTATACCGATATGCTTGACCCTAATTTATTTGCAGCAGTACCACTCGAAAAACCAAATATTCAATGGCACTTAGTCATGGCTTGGAAAAAGAATCTTCCTGCCTCACCAGCAGTTCAAGCTTGGCTGAGCATTGTTCGCCAACATTTTCAGCACATTAAAGCTTAATTTAAAAACCGATAAAGCTTTTCCACAAAAAAGCTACCCAATCTTGGCTTAGCTCACTTAGACTAGATCGCATCTGTTTTATGACATGGATAATAACAATGAATAATGAACATTTTAAGCTCTACACAGATTCACAATTTCTAAGTCCCTATGCTTTTACAGTTTTTGTAGGGCTACATGAAAAACAAATTCCATTTGAAATAGCAACCATCAACTTAGGTCAGCAAGGCCAGTTTGAAAAATCTTATGTCGAAAAGTCATTAACAGCCAAAGTGCCTGTACTTGAGCATAACGATTTTGCTTTATCAGAATCATCTGCCATTTTAGAATATCTTGAAGAACTTTATCCAGATACATCTATTTATCCAAAAGATATTCAAGCGCGCGCAAGAGCACGACAAATTCAAGCATGGCTCCGATCGGATTTGGTGGCTCTAAGAACTGAACGACCAACCGATGTTATTTTTATTCAGCCCACATCTACACCACTGTCTGAACAAGGTTTAAAAGCAGCCGAGAAACTGTTCTTCGTTGTAGAAAAACTTCTTGCCCCGAACGCCAAATTTCTTTTTGGTTCATGGAGCATTGTGGATGCTGAACTTGCTCTGATGTTGCAACGTCTTATTCAAAATGGTGATGCTGTACCAGAACGTTTAAAAAACTATGCATTACAGCAATGGCAACGGCCGAGCGTACAAAAATGGCTTGCATTGCGACATAACTAATCCCTTATATTTACACCAAACATGAGATAAAAAAATGAGTGATTCAAACTATATTCCTCCACAAGTTTGGCAATGGACTGGAGAAAAAACCGATTTAAACCAACCGACTTCAGGTGCCCGTTACGAACATACACTTCCGGTAGGGAAACATCCGCTCCAGCTCTACTCTTTAGCCACACCTAATGGGCAAAAAGTCACTATTTTGCTAGAAGAGCTTTTAGCATTAGGTCATCAAGATGCTGAATATGATGCTTGGCTCATCAAAATTGGGGAAGGACAGCAATTTGGCAGCGGTTTTGTAGAAATTAATCCAAACTCTAAAATTCCAGCATTGGTTGACCATAGCCAAAATCCACCATTAAGAGTGTTTGAGTCTGGTTCAATTTTGCTTTATTTGGCTGAAAAGTTTAAAGCTTTCATTCCAACTGATATTGCTGCACGTACCGAATGTCTCAATTGGCTATTTTGGCAAATGGGTAGCGCACCATATTTAGGCGGTGGTTTTGGGCATTTTTATGCTTATGCACCCATTAAAATTGAATATGCAGTTAACCGCTTCGCCATGGAGACAAAACGCTTACTTGATGTGTTAGATCAACATCTAGCAAAGCATGAATATTTAGCAGGCTCTGAATACACTATCGCAGATATTGCGGCGTTCCCTTGGTATGGTGGTCTTGTTAAAAACTGGGTCTATAACGGCGCAGAGTTTTTAGGTGTCGATCAATATAAAAATGTTCAGCGCTGGGCAGATGCGATTTTAGCGCGCCCTGCAGTTCAACGTGGTCGTATGGTCAACCGTACTTTTGGCGATTTAGCTACACAGTTACATGAACGCCATGATGCCAGCGATTTTGATACTAAAACCCAAGATAAAATTTAATCATCATTTTTTAAAGAAAACCCACTTTTGCTCAAAAAGTGGGTTTTATCCTTCTTCCAATAAAAATCTTATTGATGCAAAGAAAGACCCTTTATTGCTTTATCAACTGCTTTTTTAGGTCCTCTTAACGCCACCCCGACCAAATTTAATTGATTCGCATCTTCGGCCAAAAAGACCACTCGATTGTCCTCATCATTGCCTGTAGAAAACATGGCGTGTACATAGGGAATTATCGTTAAATCTTGCTCAATTGCCTTACGATGCGCTTTTTGCAGACCAGTTAAATCACCTTCAAATACCAACATCGGCTGCCCTAACATATTGCCATATTCATACCCATTGGCATCGATATAAGGTTTACCCAACATTTCTGGAACAGCCGAGAATCCCCGTTGCCAAAAAAGCGACTACATTTAGCCTTTGCCATGTCGCTAGATCATTACGGACAATCAACGCAATTTTGGTGTCAAACATAAACCCCTATCCTGAGTCATAACTTTAGGTCGCTCATCATGACTCTTCAGATTTTTCTCGTCTTGTACGTTTGTGCAGGAGCCATCACAAACGTACAAGACCGTAAATTTGCGAGTCACTATGCTGGGTTGTTTTGTTTTAGTAGATGCGTTTATGGAAATCTTTTTTTATACCTTGAGTGTGATGTATAGCCCCGGTCCAGTAATTTTATGGGTCTAAATGCTGGGCTAACAGGACAATTCAAAAAAACGATTTATTTTTTTATAGGTGTTGGTTGTGCAATGCTGATGTTATTCATGATCTTTGGATATATCGGCGCCGCGATCATTCCACAAAATGCCCTGCACTATATTGCTTTGTTCGGGGCACTTTATACGTTTTATCTTGCATATCAAATGTTAAAGACAGATATCGATATGAGTGATGAAACCACTGAAGTTCAGACTTTGTCTTTCTGGAATGGCTTTTGGATACAAGCTTTAAACCCAAAAGGGATATTAGTGATTTTGCCTGTTACAACAATTATGTACCCAACAGCACATATTACTGGCATTCAAATCTTTTTAGTGTCATTGCTCATTTCACTGGGTGCAGCTGGTGCGCCCTGCCTTTACTCTTGGGCAGGTACACTGTTAGGTAAAAAATTAAAAATAGAATCTGGTTTAATCGTATAAACCAAGCCATGGGATTGATGCTAATCATTTCCGGCATATTTATGCTTTATGATTTTTTAAAAGGCATACATCTAATTTAAAACAAAGTTGAGGTCAGTCTATACACAGGCTGGCTTTTAAATAACTTGTTTAAGAAGAGAGCTTATTGATCATCCGCCATATGGCTGGAGTCAAACTAAACGCTTTTAGAAAATAATGAGTCATGTGGCTTTGGTCAAAAAACTCTGCAATTCGCTCCAGATTATTAGAGTCGCTATCGTTATTTTGAGAAATAGCCTGTATATAGCTCATTCAACCAAGCCACAAAAGCTCGCACGCGTGGTGATAGCTGCCGATGTTGCGGGTACAATGCAGAAACCGACATAGTGGGACTTTTCCACTCAGACAAAACCTCGACCAATTGCCCATCTTTTAAATATTCGGCCACATGGTAACGCGGTACCTGAATTAAACCTGCCCCACGTAAACCACATAATACATAGTTTTCGGCATCATTTACCGCTATCCAACTTTTCAAAGAATAATCTTGTTTTTTACCATTCACCATCAGTTCAAATGGATAATTTCGTCCACCTGATGTCGAGAAGAAATTAACACAATAATGTAATAACAATTCTTCTGGCTGCAAAGGTGTTCCATACTTATTTAAATAGTCAGGACTCGCACAAATGACTTGCGGCATATCGACCAAATGCCGAGCAATTAAAGATGAATCATCCAGACGTCCTGCTCTTACAACGCAATCTATCCCCTCTCTAATAAGATCAACCAAACGGTCTCCTGTACTAATTACGAGTTCAATGTCGGGATATAACTCGTGAAATTGATCAATGCTGGGTAAAACAATTTTAGTCGCATGTGCACCAGATAAATCAATACGTAATAAGCCGCGTGGCTGTGCCACGACATTGCGCAAAGACGATTCGGCATCATCGAGTTCCGATAATATTTGTGTGCAGCGCTCATAAAATGCCTGCCCATCGAGTGAGGGCCTGACATGCCGTGTAGTTCGCTCAAGTAAACGGCACTGTAAATTATTTTCTAATTCTTTAATGGCATTACTTGCTGTAGCGCGTGGGATATTCAATTGGTCGGCTGCCTGACTAAAGCTACCCAACTCTACGATGCGGGTAAAAAGCTGTAAGGTATCGAATTTATCCATAATACTCTCTTTTTAGCCAACCATATTATTAATGTATATGGAATTATCTTATCCAATTATGAGACTTTATCCCATATTTCTACATTATTAAAATAAGATATACTTACTCGAACAGGCTAGTTAATCAATGAATATTTCGAAAAAAACAGCTCTTGTCACTGGTGCATCTCGTGGTATTGGTCGTGCTATTGCCGAACGTCTAGCTCAAGATGGTTTTTATGTTGTGATTAATTATGCTGGCAATGCAAATCATGCCCAAGCAGCTGTAGATCACATTATTGAGCAAGGTGGTCAAGCCTCTGCCATTCAAGCCGATGTTGCAAATGAACATGATGTCAGCCGTTTATTTCAGCAGGCAAAAGCCATTAATAGTCAATTAGATGTCGTGGTTCATAGCGCAGGCATTATGCCTATGGCAAAAATTACACCTGAAGCTCTGTCTGATTTCGATAAAGTAATTCATACCAATTTACGGGGAGCATTTTTAATATTGGCTCATGCGGCCGAAACAGTACCAGATGGTGGCCGAATTATTACGCTTTCAACCAGTGTAATTGCTAAATCTTTTCCGGCATATGGTCCCTATATTGCATCCAAAGCAGGTGTAGAAGGCTTGGTACATGTGTTAGCAAATGAGTTACGCGGCCGAAATATTACTGTAAATGCAGTTGCGCCCGGCCCGACAGGTACTGACCTTTTTTACAATGGTAAAACTGATGAGCAGGTTTCGGCTATTGCAAAACTTGCCCCATTGGAAAGAATTGGAACACCTGAAGAAATTGCCAGTGTAGTTGCCATGCTAGCTGGCCCAGATGGGCGTTGGGTAAATTCACAAGTCATTCGAGTAAATGGTGGATTCGCTTAATTTTTAAATTATATTTAATCTAAGTTTGGAATATGTAAAGTATATTCCAAACTTATAAATGGCTATGCTGTGAAACGTAACAAGTCTAAATTAAAGAAATAATTCCCAAATCAATCTCAATGCAATCCCAATTAATAAAACTCCCATCACCCGCTCAAAATAAACCCCAAATTCTAAAAACCGTTTACGGACAATAGGCTGTGCAAACAGCACACTCACCACCATAAACCAAATAGCATTAACCATACACATCCACACTCCATAAAAAACCTGAACTTTCATCGGTGTGGTGGTACTTACAATCGTCGTAAAAATTGCCAGAAAAAAGATGGTGGCTTTCGGGTTTAATGCATTGGTAAGAAAACCCATCGTAAAAGCTTTAAATAAACTTGGCGTGTCACTGTCTGTTTGACTATTAATCTCAAGATTTGTATTCGGCTGGCTACGTAAACACTGCCATCCTAAATAAATCAAATAAGCTGCCCCCGCTGTTCTGATCAGTGACATGAGCCATTCGCTTTGTTGAATCAAAAAACCAATACCAACAAGTGTATAAAACACATGCACTGAAATTCCTACACCAATACCAATTGCGGTTAGACATCCAATTAAGTAGCCATAACGCACACTTTGTCTTACGGTAATCACAAAATCTGGTCCTGGTAAAATCACCGCCAGAAAGTGAATGAGCGCTAGCGTTAAAAACTCATGTCCATACAACTGCCACATAACAATTTAATTTCCTGAAAATCACCTAAAAGATTGTATTGCGATTTTTTAGACGCGATAATCCAATCAAAACCCAAATAACTTTTGCCTCATGAGCACAAATCAAAGTCTGGTTCTTTTAAATGAAATGGCGACTTTCGTTAAGGTTGTCGAGTCGGAAAGTTTTTCTGAAACTGCAAGGCAACTTGGTACAACACCTTCTGCTGTTAGTCGTGCGATTGCCCGTTTAGAACGCGCTTTAGGCACCCGCTTACTCTATCGGACCACCCGGAAACTTCGTTTAAGTGAAAGTGGACAGCAGGTTTATCAACGTTGTCTAGATATGGTGAATGCGGCACAAGCAGTGATGGAAAGTTCAGGCCAATTTCATGTCGAACCAGAAGGTATTATTCGCATGAGTGTTCCGAAAGCTGTGGGACATTTTATGATTCATCCGCATTTACCCGAATTTTTAGAACGCTACCCGAAAATTGATATTCAAATGCTTTTAGAAGATCGCTATGTAGACTTGATAGATGATGGCGTCGATTTAGCACTTCGAATTACAGAGCAACCACCGGGTGGACTGATGGGGCGAAAACTTATTGATATTGACCATTTAGTTTGTGCCACACCTGAGTATTTGGCAAAGCATGGTACACCGAACCACCCTCATGATTTAAAGCAACATGAATGTATTTACTTGGGCGAACAAGCGAGTGACTCAAAATGGAAATTTCAACAAGGAAATAAATCGATCAGTGTTGCTGTGCGTGGGCGTTATGCTGCAAACCATACGGGTGTGCGTTTGAGTGCCGCATTACAGCACTTAGGTATTGCAAGCTTGCCCTACTTCGTTGCGCGCCATGCTCTACAGCAAAGTACCTTAGTTCAGGTTTTACCAGATTGGTATTTTAAGACTTATTATAGCGGTGGGCTGTGGTTACTCTACCCACCGACAAGGCATGTCCCGCCTAAATTGAGTGTATTGATTCAATATTTGGCTGATAAATTAGCAGCAGAGCCGACTTTATTTAAGTTAAAGTAATATAAAGTCAAGGTGTTAGCACAATAGAATCCTACCTTTTAACCTCTAAAGCACTCAGCTAATTCTGTTACTTTTTTTGAAAAAAGTAACCAAAAAACTTTCTCATCTACAGAACCTGACCACTGTTTACATCTATAAAAAATATTGCCAAAACATTATCTTTATAAATTATGGGCAGGCTGTAGATGAATCCTAGCTCGAGCAAATACTATTTAGAAGGCTCTTAATCTTTAGAAATTATGAGTATGATTACTCAACTAATAGATCTTTTGGATTAATCGTATCGCCATAGACTGGTTTTAAAGTCTTTTCATAAGCTTGATGAATCACACCTTCTTTTGCCAATTTTTCTAAATCTTGGTTCAACCAGTCCAATAACTCTTTATCGCCTTTTTTCACTGCTGGTGCAATTAAATCCTGCTCACCTAAATTGGTAATGCCAACAGTGTAATTTGGATTTTCTTTAGCCCAAGCTAAAACCAGCAAGTTATCATGTGCAAGCGCAGCGCCACGACCATCTTTTAAAGCATCAAAAGTTTCAGTGTTTTGCTCATATTTTTGTAGCTTAATTTCTGGATGAGTCTTGGTGAAGAATGAATCAGCCGTTGTACCTTTGTTTACCAACAAAGTTTTATCTTTCAGTTGAGCAACATCAGTAATTGGATGGCTTTTAGGAGAAACCACGCCTAGTGCCACTTTTAGGTAAGGCTTAGCAAAATCGACCACTTCTTTGCGTTCTGGCGTAACGGTAAAGTTTGCAAAAATAATATCCACTTTATTGGCTTTTAAATATTCGACACGGTTAGCCGCTTCAGTTAAAACAAACTCAACTTTGTTTTCATCACCGAGCAGATCTTTAGCAACATGCTTGGCAATCTCTACATCAAAGCCCTGATTTTTCCCTTGGGCATCTAAATATCCAAACGGCGGTTTATCGCTAAATACACCAATTCGTACTACGCCATTCTTTTTGATCTGTTCAATACTCGACACAGTTTGTGTGGTATCTGCCGTTTTTTCAGTAGACTGAGTTCCTTTGTCACATGCAACTAAACCTAAACTCAGTAAAGACGCAGCCAAAATATGCTTCACGTTTTGAAATGTTAATGTTGTCATTATTTCACCCTATCGTTCTTGTAAAAGTCTTATTTAAAAATAGCAGCGCCTACTTTTAGACACTGCTCTAGTAATATCGAAAATTATTGGCCTACATCTAAAAACACATTCGGATTGACCGAGTCACCGTAAATTGGTTTCAAGGTTTCATCATAAATTTTCTTAATTTCACCACTTGTTCTGAGCTGCGTGATTTCAGTATTGAGCCAATTTAATAACTGGGTATTGCCCTTTTTAACTGCTGGTGCAATAAACTCTTGATCACCAATAGACTGAATACCTGCCACATAACTTGGGTTCTTTGCGGCCCACGCTAAAGCATAGGTACTATCTTGTGAAATCGCGTCACCACGACCGTCGGTTAAAGCTTTGAAAGCATCCGAGTTTCTTTCAAACTTGAGTAAATTCACTTTTGGATAATGCTTGGTAAAGTAGGTATCTGAACTTGTGCCTTTATTTACAATTAAGGTCTTACCTTCTAATTGGGCAATATCTGTAATCGGCTTGGCTTTAGGAGAGACTATGCCGAAAGCACCTTTTAAATAAGGCTCGGCAAAATCTACAACTTCCTTACGTTCAGGCGTTACTGTAAATGTCGCGAACACCACATCGGCACGATTTGATTTTAAAAACTCCACCCGATTTGAAGCTTCAGTCACAGTAAACTCAACTTTCTTTTCATCACCGAGCAAATCTTTAGTCACCCGTTTTGCTAAAGCCACATCAAAGCCCTGATTATTACCCGCACTATCTACATAACCAAACGGCGGATCATCGGCAAAAACAGCAACTCGTAGCACCCCATTTTTTTTGACTTGTTCTAAAGAATGGTCTGCTTGAGCATTATTTGCCTGTTCAGTTGATGGCGTTTTACTACATGCAGTTAACAACACTCCAGCAACGGCAAGACTGCTTAATATTTTTATTGAATTACGTTTAAACATTCACTTCCTCATGATTCAAATAATAAAAATTTAGTACGACAAAATATTTAAGAAGGCTTTCGCTCGTTCTGTTTTTGGCTGTTCAAAAAATTCTTCTGGTGAAGCCTGTTCAATAATCTTGCCCTTATCCATAAAAATAATGCGGTCGGCAACCTTACGTGCAAAGGACATCTCATGTGTCACAATCAACATGGTCATTCCTTCATTCGCCAATTTAAGGACTACATCAAGCACTTCTCTGACCATTTCTGGGTCAAGCGCAGCGGTAATTTCATCAAGTAAAATGACTTTAGGTTGCATGACCAGTGAACGCACAATAGCGATACGTTGTTTTTGTCCGCCAGACAGTTGTCGTGGATAATCAAGTTTTCGCTCAAATAGTCCAACTCGCTTTAACAATTCATCTGCTACTTGTTCTGCTTCATCGCGGTGGCGTTTTTGTACTTTGAGTGGTCCGAGCAAAATGTTGTCAATAACGTTCATATGCCCAAATAGCTCATAGTTTTGAAAAACCATGCCAATTTTTTGACGAGCATTAGTCCAGTCCACATCTTTACCGAGTACACCTGAGCCAGTTAAACGAATCTCGCCACCTTGAATCGGTTCTAAGCCATTAATACAGCGCAATAAGGTACTTTTACCGCAGCCCGATGGCCCTAAAATAACAACCACCTCTCCTTGTTCTACATCCAGATCAATGCCCTGTAAAATATGACTTTGTGCAAATGATTTCTGTAATTGTTGTATCGATAACAAAGGCATAATTACTCCCAGACCTTTTCTAAATGTGCCGCCAAACGAGATAAGGGATAGCAAATCAGAAAATACAAAATAAAAATAAAGCCATAAATCCAAAGAGAAGCGCTCGGCACAGTCAACAGCGAATTTTCAATAATTTGCTGACCCACTTTAATGACCTCAACCACACCAATCAGGACAGCCAAGGAGCTAGTTTTCACCATTCGGGTAAATAAATTAATCGCGCCTGGTGTTACTCGTTTTAGACTTTGCGGAAAAATGACGTAGACTAAGGCTTGAACATGAGTTAGTCCGAGCGCATAAGCTGAATCTCGTTGATGTTGATCAATTGAAGTAATGGCTGCACGCACCAAATCGCCCATTTCAGCAGTACCCCACAAAACAAATACAACAACGCACACCCACATTGCAGAAAACTGCCAGTTAAACCATGTCGCAAAGCCGAAATAAAACACAAACAGCAAAACTAAAATTGGAATGATTCGAATGGCTTCTAAGTACAGGCGGCACAGCGCTTTAACGGCTATATTTTTAGAGGTCATAATGACGCCAAAAACTGTGCCGAAAATTGCAGAGAAAAACACCGAAATAAATGCAATTTTTGCAGTTGCCCAAAGTCCCCACATTAAACGTTCGAGGTGACTCGCTTGAAATAGATAATCAAGTTCCATGGCTCACCTTCCGACTTCTGTGCTCCAGATAACTGGTTAAAATAGACACGGGCAATAAAATAATGAGATAAGCCATAATGAGTAAGAACAAAGCTTCTGTGGTTTTATAGTCCATGCCAATTAAGTCTTTGGTGACAAAAAGCAGCTCAACCACAGCAATGGCACTAACCACGGAACTTTCTTTAATTAGAAATAGACAATTTGCCCCGATTGCCGGGATTGAAATAGCCAGTGCTTGAGGAAAAATGACATATCTAAAAATTTGAATCGGTTGTAGACCAATACTTTTTGCAGAATCAATCTGCCCTTTTGCCACCGATTGCAAACCTGCTCGGAAGGCTTCTGCCATATAGCTTCCGCCTAAAAAGGTCAGTCCGATCACACCACAAGCGAAACCATCGATTTTGATACCGAGTTTTGGCAAACCGTAATACAAAAAGAACAGTTGAATTAATAAAGGGGTATTTCGAGATAACTCAATATAGAACTGGGCAATTCTATTTAGCACCCGCACGCGATATGTGATTAAAATGCTGCAAATCAGCCCTACAATAATCGCCAGAATAATGCTGATAATTGAGATTTTCAGCGTGGTCAAAGTTGCAGAGAAAAATTGCGGCAACACACTATGGATATACTGCCAGTTCAAGGAAAATTCCAAAAAATAATATTAAAACGTTATAAATATTTAGCTTGATTCAGCCATTAAATATTTGTGCAACGAGTTTATTTTTTTCCCAATTGGTCTAAAACTATTTTTATTAGATAAGCTTTTCTATAAGTTTGATAAATTCGATCTGGCAATCGAAAACCTTTAAAGCAGTTGAATACAACTGTTTAAAACATATTCACTAAAACAAAGATAAATAATAAAACCAATAAAAAAATCGGACACTAAGGCCCGATTTTTATTTAATGATTTTTAATCTATTGCTTACTTTCTAAGAACATCACCAATGCTTGGATCTTTATCAAAAACCGATTTAGCATATGGGCAAAGCGGAATTACTTTTACTTCTTTTTCACGGACGAAGGCAACTAACGCATCAAGTAATTGGCGACCTACACCTTGTCCGCGATAATTTTCATTTACATCTGTGGCATCAATAATCAGCATGCCATCGCCTGCCCATGTATAAGTCATTTCACCAGCAACGGTTTCACCATCAAGTAAGCTAAAGCTGCCGTGTTTTGTATCATCTTTTTGTTGAATATTCACAATGAATTCCTCGTATTACGACTCATATTTATTTAGAAATGACTTTGTATAATCTTTATCTATAAGAACAAATTTATGTGTAAAAAAATAGCCTGTTTTTAGCAGCGGGTCTGTATGCTTTTTAAATACAATCTTTAATTAACTTAATGAAATTCTTGCACCAAACTATTAATGTGCGCCACGGCAGCAGTTCGATTTTCAACACAGAGTTTTTCAAAAACATGCTCTAAATGTTTGTTCACAGTTCTTGGGCTCAGCTCCAAAATTTCTGCAATATCTTTATTGGTTTTCCCTAACAACAACCAATGCATGACTTCTGCCTCACGTTGAGTCAACTGCGGACAATATTTCAAAATATCAACCATTTCCAACGCAGGTGTAGAAGTCTTGATCTGGATTAGATAATTTTTTGCTATGCTCGTTTCAGATTGCCACGGCGTAAGCAATAAAAGCTGTAATTGCTGAGATGGTGTCGAATAAGAACAGCTTGTTAATTTTTTGGGGTCTTTTTCATGTTGCAAGTCTGCAAACCAAGCTTTTAAGCCTGCCTCAAAACCCTCTAATTCAGGTAAATATTGATTTAGTAGATCACTAGCTTTTTGGGTTTCCCACACAATTTTACCGTGAACATCTAGCGCGAGAATAGCTGTTTCCGTTGCATCAATGACCTGTTTTTGTTGTTGCAATAGTTTGGCATGTGCCAAATGTGTTTTTACCCTCGCTAATACTTCTTCAATATTCAAAGGTTTGGTTACATAGTCCACCCCACCGACCTGAAAACCACGCACAATATGCTCTGTCTCAGACAAACCTGTCATAAAAATAACGGGAATAAACTGCGTAATTGGGCTCGCTTTAAGCTGTATACAACTTTCAAAACCGTCCATATGTGGCATATTGCCGTCGAGTAAAATCATATCCGGTAAGCATCGGTGGGCTATTTCAATAGCACTTAACCCATCGGTTGTGACAAGCACGCGATAACCAGCTTGATCCAGACTTTCATGTAACAAGCCCAGATTTTCTGGCACATCATCCACAATCAGAATAACAGCCTGTTCATTTGGCGAAGCTTGCTGAAAAGAAACATGTTGCGTACTCATTGCTTATCCTGAATTAATCGTTGCGCGTGTTTTAAATCAAATTTTTGAATAGCCTGTTCAAGCTGTTCCCATAATTCGTTATGCTCCGGAAAATTTTGACGGCATTGCGTTAAAGCCTGTTGAATTCCACGAATGTAACCCTGTCCAATCAAATCATTTAATTGCTGCAAGCTTTGCGGTAAATCAAGCAGATCATTATTTTCTGGCTGTTCAATTGGTGCATGAACAGCGCTTTGCTCTTGCTTAAACACGTTTATATCAAGTGCTTGAACTTCATTATTTTCAAGGAGTGTTTCTGTCTTGGAATCAATCCATATCAAACCTAACTTGTCTCCAATTTTACTGAGCAACAAATTCAGATCGATTGGTTTCAGCATAAAGTCCTCACTTAAGACGGCATCTTGTGGATTGACTTCACGCTCACCTGCATTGGCTGAAATAATTAAGATCGGCACATTGGTAATATTATTCTGACGTAATAATCGTGCTGTTTCCCACCCGCCCATCAAAGGCATATTCAAATCCATCAAAATCAGATTAGGCTGGAAAATAGGTACACGTCTTAAACAGTCAATGCCCGACTCGGCTTCTTCAATCATAAATCCTAAAGGTTTTAGAAAATTAGCGACTAAACCTCGGTCCACCGCTTCATTATCGACAACCAAAATTCGTTTTCGCTCGCCTTGATAACCCGTAATTTGGTTGGAGTAAACATTAGAAATTGGATGAACTACTTCTTTTGAAGGTAAATAAAACTTAATCTTAAATTGTGAACCCTGATTGAGTTGACTAGTCACAGATAGCTGTCCGCCGAGTAAATCGACTAATAATTTTACAATGGGTAGTCCGAGTCCTGTACCGGTAAACCCGCCTTGCACTACATTGCTGCCCCGTTCAAACGGATTAAAGATTCGCTCTAAATCTGCCTCGGCGATACCACAGCCCGTATCTCTAATTTCAAAGTAAGCCGTTTGAAAACGGTACTCGACTTTCAAAGTAATTGTGCCGCTCGTCGTAAACTTTAAAGCATTGCCTAGTAAATTGATGAGTACTTGTTCTAAGCGTTTTTTATCTGTACGAACATAGTGCGGCAGGTTCTCTCCAATTTCATAAACAAACTGTAAATTCTTCTGTTCAAACTGAGGCTGAAACATTTGAATAATTTGTTCTATAAAATTTGGGAAATGAACATCCACTACATTTAAAGAAATCTTGCCCGTTTCAATTCGGGCTAAATCTAGTAAACCATCAATGAGTGAAGTCAAATGCTGCCCACTACGGCTAATCACCCAGAGCGCCATTTTGCCTTGTTCTGAAAGCTGCTCTTGTTTTTGAAGTAATTGGCTATAGCCTAAAATACTATTTAGAGGCGTTCGTAATTCGTGGCTAATACCAATGACATAACGGCTTTTTGCATCATTTGCTCGCTCTGCTGAAATTCTAGCATCTTGCAGGTCTTTTGAAGTGACTTCATGGGCAGCAATTTCATCAAACAATAATGCCGTTTGCTGATGTGTTTCGATTTCGGCATTTCGACGGCTTTCATCGTTTAGCACTAACCACCACGCAGCAACGCTCATTAATAAAAATAAAATGGTGTAAATTTTGACAAACAGTGTAAAGAGCTGTGGAACCGCTGCCGCATTAATCGTTTCTAAATAGGTTTTTTCTTGGATATAAACCAGACTTAAACTCACTGCTAAAACGATCGATAGCCCTAGAGTCAGTAATAAATATAAACTGACCCTGCTATTTAAACGGCTGGCCCAACGTTCGGGTAAATAGTGCCAGATGGCTTTTTTGAGCTGTACTGACCAACGCGCGTCAGGTTTGCATAAGTCGTGGCAGCGTGCTTCAAGTGAACAGCATAATGAGCAAATCGTACCATTATAGGCTGGACAGCCCGCCATATCAGCGAGTTCATAGTCCCGTTCACACACGACACAGTTAGCAACCGAAGTTGCCTGAATTTTTTCAGGTTGGCGTGCAATGTAATATTTGCCTTTGGTTAAGTAAGCAATGATAGGAACACATAACACCGCACTCCCTAAAGCAATAAAACTCGCCAAACCTTTCGCCATGAGTCCGAAAAAGCCCAAATAACTCAGCATTGATAACACTGAAGCGATAAGTAAGGCGCCCACACCTACGGGGTTAATGTCATATAAATAAGCACGGCGAAATTCAATTCCCTTTGGGCTTAAACCTAAAGGCTTACAGATAATTAAATCGGCAACCACAGCGCCAATCCATGCCAAAGCGATATTGCTATATAGTCCCAAAATGCGTTCAACTGCATGGCTAATGCCCATTTCCATCAAAACAATGGCAATAAACACGTTAAAAAGAAGCCAGACAATTCGCCCCGGATGGCTATGCGTCAGACGAGCAAAAAAGTTTGACCATGCCAATGAGCCAGCGTAGGCATTAGTCATATTAATTTTAATTTGCGCCAAGCAAACCAGTGCTAGAGTCAAGATTAAAGCAAGCTGAGGATTTGGAATAAATTGTTGATAGGCAACCCAATACAAATAAGTCGGATTGTCTAATTCAGAGACAGGAATAAACAGCTGAAAAGCCAACACCATCAGCAGCATGCCCATCAAAACTTTTAGAAATCCGAAAATAATCCAAGATGGGCCACCTAAAAAAACGGCAAAACGCCATGCAGTTCTATTCTTTTCTTTTTGCGGTAAAAAACGTAAATAGTCAGCCTGCTCACCAATTTGGATCACAAATGAAAAAATAAGAGTGCACGCCGCACCAAAGTAATACAGATTAAAATCGGTTGAGTTGGAAACTGCCCCAACAAAATGCAAGCTACTACTTAAAATTTGTGGTTGTTTCCAAAGTACAAAAAACCACGGTAATAACAGCAATAAGAGCCAGATTGGCTGAGTGATTGCCTGAACTTTATTAATAAAACCAATGCCTTTGACCACCAAAGGCAAAATCACTAAGGCAGAAATTAAGTACCCGATAACTTGCGGGATACCTAAAGCAAGCTCAAGTGCCATCGCCATAATGGCAGCTTCAAACGCAAGCAGAATAAAGGTAAAGCTGGCATAAATTAGAGATGTAATGGTCGAGCCAATGTAGCCAAAACCTGCACCACGAGTAAGCAAATCGACGTCTACATTATATTTTGCAGCGTAGTAACTAATCGGCCAACTGGTCAAAAATATGATGGTACAGACGACAATGGCTGCCCAAACTGCATTACTAAAGCCATACTGCCACAGCATGGTCGCCCCAATGGCTTCCATCGCCAGAAAGCTAACTGTCGAGATTGCGGTATTAGTCACCGTCCAAGGTGACCATTTACGTACCGAGGTAGGGGCATAGCGGAGCGCATAATCTTCGATACTTTCATCTGCCACCCAAATATTATATTCACGACGTGTTTTGATCACACGTTGTGGCGCTTGTTGGGGGCGTGAAGAATCTGGCATAACACTCATGTTTGGCATGTGGCTGTATTAAACTCAGCAATCCTTATGCCAAAAGTCATTTATCATGGCGATTTTTTCAAATACGCACATATACGCAAAATAACGTATTTTCAATTTTTCCCAAAAATCACACACTCAAAACCATCGAAAAACAATGATCAATATTTGTGTTGATTGACCGAAAATGATTGGGAGATTGATGTTATGAGTGTATCTGAACATCCAAATCTGGACACTGTGCAAGGTACAGATTCACAAAAAGCAGTGAATGAAACCTTAGAAGATTATACTTTACGTTATGCTCCACACAGCTTTCGGCGCTGGAGTCCCAAAGTTGTCGCTATTACTGCACTTGGTGGTATTGCCTATCTTGCTGACTTTTCTATTGGTGCCAGTATTGGTATGTCTTACGGAACAACCAATGCTGTTTTCTCCATTTTATTTGCAGCGATTATTATCTTCTTAACCGGCATTCCTTTAGCTTATTACGCAGCGCGCTATAACATCGACCTTGATTTGATTACCCGCGGTGCAGGTTTTGGTTATATCGGATCAGTTCTTACTAGTATCATTTTCGCCAGTTTCACATTTATTTTCTTTGCCCTTGAAGGTTCAATCATGGCGCAAGGGTTATTGCTCGGTTTAGGCATTCCTCTTTGGGCGGGTTACCTCATCTCAACCGTTATGGTCATTCCACTCGTCATTTACGGCATGAAAGCCTTGAGTAAATTACAAGTTTGGACTACCCCACTTTGGTTAGTTTTGATGATTGGTCCTGTGGCCTATCTGATTTATCAAGAACCTACCTTAGTCAGCCAATTTGCTAGTTTTACTGGTCATGAAGGTTTTGCAACTGTAGACATGGCGGCCATCATGTTAGGTGCTGGTATCTGTTTATCTTTAATCATGCAAATCGGTGAGCAAATTGACTACTTACGCTTCATGCCTGCGAAAACAAAAGAAAATAGCAAAGCATGGTGGGCAGCCGTTATTTCAGCAGGTCCGGGCTGGGTGATTTTAGGGGCAATCAAACAAATTATTGGGGCATTTTTAGGGTTCTATTTACTTACTAAAATACCGGGAGTAAACAGTACAGAACCTGTTCAACAGTTTAATGCAGCGTTTCATGACATGCTTCCGGGCTGGGCTGCTTTAACACTGGCAGTGATTTTGGTGGTTATTTCTCAAATTAAAATTAATGTGACCAATGCCTACTCGGGTTCTCTTGCTTGGACAAGTGCCTACACTCGTATTAGCAAACATTATCCGGGTCGTATTGTGTTTGTGATGGTGAACTTGGCAATTGCACTTGCTTTAATGGAAGGCAACATGTTTGCGGTATTGGGTAAAATCTTAGGGTTCTATTCAAACTTTGCGATTGCTTGGGTTGTGGTTGTTGCAACAGATATTTCAATCAACAAATATGTTTTAAAACTTTCACCGAAAGAGCCAGAATACCGCCGTGATATGCTCTACAACGTAAATCCTGTCGGTATGGTGGCGTTCCTTGTATCAGCAGGCTTATCGATTGCAGCATTCTTCGGGCTACTAGGCAGCTTCCTGGCGCCTTACTCACCGCTTATCGCACTTGTACTTGCTTTTGTATTAACGCCAATCATGGGTTTATTAACCAAAGGAAAATACTACATCAAGTCACATGATGACGGCATTAAAGAACCACGTTACGATGCTGAAGGTACACCGGTAGCTACCGTTTATCACTGCCGCGTATGTGAGCAGGGTTATGAGCGCCCCGATATTATGTTCTCTCACAAACATAACGGTACGATCTGTTCTTTGTGTAAAACACTCGATGCTTAAATACTTTCAAAACTAAAAAAGAAGCTTTTAAGCTTCTTTTTCATATCTGATGATTCTTAGCCAATCGGAAATAAACGTTCAGGCACTACATCTTTCATCACAATGGTTGAGATGAGTCGTTGTACACTTGGAATAGCAGATAGCTTTTCATCATATAGCCGTTGAAAAGCAGGTAAATCCTTAGCGACCACATGTAGCAAATAATCTGGCTCACCAAACAAACGCTGTGCCTGAATAATTTGCGGAATCTCAATCACGGCATTTTCAAATTTCTCAACTGCCTGCTTATCACCTTCTTTAAGCGTAATAAAAACAATCGCTGAAAATTCAAATCCAACTAAGTTTGGGTCGAGCTCTGCCCGATAGCCTTTTATGGCTCCCGACTCCTCTAAAGCCTTCACCCGTCTGTGACAAGGTGAAATGCTCAAACCGACTTTTTCTGCCAACTCAGTAATAGATAATCGGCCATTTAATTGCAATTCAGCAAGAATCTTTTTATCTGTGCGATCCATTTAGAAAAATTTACCCCAAATGCGTGTGATATGAGCAAACATTTAAAAGCACATTCTAAATACATGAGCATATTATTTTCAACAAGTTCGAATGAATAGGAATTTTTTCTAAACCGCGAGCGAAACCTTTGGAAAAATAATTTGCCGAGATAAGCATATGGCTTTTAATATTTTTATTGCATTTTGGAGCGTCTCTATTCTTTTTATTATTACGCCAGGGGCAGACTGGGCCTATGCTATTTCGGCAGGAATTAAAGGCAAAGTCGTCGTACCCGCCGTTGCAGGTATGCTATTTGGGCACTTTATTACAATTTTATTGGTAGCGGCTGGTGTTGGCTTGCTTATAGCAAATCATCCAACTGCCCTCATGATTCTGACGGTGGCGGGTTCTGCTTATTTATTATGGATGGGAATAAATTTACTCATTACCCCTCCTACCCCGAATCAGTCCGATTCTGAAAAAGCGCAGTCATGGTTAAGTTGGGCAACTAAAGGCGTTTATGTGAGTGGCTTAAACCCGAAAGTTTTTTTGCTCTTTTTAGCCCTGCTTCCTCAATTTATTGACACCACTGCTTCATGGTCAGTGACGACCCAAATTCTTGCCTTTGGTGTTGTACACATGATTAGCTGCGCGATTATTTACTTAATGGTGGGTTATGGTTCAGAGGCCATTTTAAAAACCAGGCCGCAGGCAGCACAGTTAGTGGGCCGTTTTTCGGGCGGTTTGATGGTTGCTATCGCTACATGTTTATTGATTGGGCAAATTTAAAATTTACTTAGGCAAAAGTTACTGATCACCTTTTTAGGTCAGTAACTTAAGTAAAAAATACAAGAAAAATTTATCTCATTCGTTTAAGGTTATACGTCACGACTCCCCAAATCACCAGTTCTTGCCCCTCTTCAATATAAATATTTTGATAATCAGGATTTTCTGCTTTTAGCCAGACTTTAGGTGGCTGAAATTGTGTATCAATCATTAAGCGCTTAACGGTGAAATCATTGTCGATGAGTGCAATGACAATATCACCCGATTTAGCGGGAATACTACGATCCACAATAAGCGGATCATTAATATCAATTCCAGCATGTAACATTGATAAAGAATTAGCTTTGACAATAAACGTGGCATTTTCATTTCTAATTAAATATTCATTTAAATCGAGTGCTTGCTCAATATCATCTTGTGCAGGTGAAGGAAAACCTGCTGCAACACGTTCTGTTGCCAAAGGAATGTGATAAATTTTATCGTTATTCGGATGCACTGGTTGAACGTTAAGTTTTGAGTTAAAGTCGGTCAAGTTATTGGTTTTGACATTATTCAGTAACCAATTTTTGATAAAGTTAACTTGGGACTCGGGAACACGAATAACTTTGGTGGGTTCATTGAACTGTGCTTTACGTCCGGCATTTTCTCGTGCACCACCATGCTCGAACTCTTTTTTCTTGGGCATATCGCCTCCCTTATCACCGTTCAAATCCTACACAAATAATGTAACTTGAAAAAGTTACATTTTCAAGTTGACGAAATATTTTTTTTGCATAACAATAAATCTCATGATCAGATTTTAATCCATTTTGTTTTTAACAGGGATGTTTTGAGCGAAATGGCAATTTGAAGAAAATCAAAACCTATTTTGAAATAGTCTTTATCGCTGACTGTTTTTGATTTTTATCAAATGAGATTCTGAACACTTAACATTCTGGTTAAATTCAGTTTTTGGTATGGAGACATGCGAAATGAAAAATCAACGTGATGCGGTTTTAGGTTATGCAAATGAGCAACATGCTTATTATATCCGCCTCATTGAAAATGATGCGGTTTTAGGTGAAAGCTATGGATTATTCTGTGAAAATCCAGATAGTGAAGCAGCCGAAAGTATTATGACGACACTATTCTTAAAAAAATCTTTTTGGTTAAACGGGTCTGAATATCTTGATATTGTAAAAGGCCTACAACCTCTCCCTCAGTAAATACAGTAAGTAAGCTAAAAACAAAGGAGGCAAAAGCCTCCTTTGTTGTTAAAACCTTTTGCTTAAGACGTAAAACGTCCGTAGGCATCACGTTTTTGATTACGAGAGTTTTGACCACGGCCATCATAATCATCGTCGTCATCACGGCTGCGACCACGACCTCGTCCGCCTGAACGGCCACCGCGATCGTCATCATCGTCGTCATCACGGCTGCGACCTCGGCCTCGTCCGCCTGAACGGCCACCGCGATCGTCATCATCGTCGTCATCACGGCTGCGGCCACGACCTCGTCCACCTGAGCGACCACCGCGATCATCATCATCGTCATCATCACGGCTGCGACCTCGGCCTCGACCACCTGAACGGCCACCGCGATCATCGTCGTCGTCATCATCACGGCTGCGACCTCGGCCTCGTCCGCCTGAACGGCCACCGCGATCGTCATCATCGTCGTCATCACGGCTGCGGCCACGACCTCGTCCGCCTGAACGGCCACCGCGATCGTCATCATCGTCGTCATCACGGCTGCGACCTCGGCCTCGGCCACCGCGATCGTCATCATCGTCGTCATCATCACGGCTGCGGCCACGACCTCGTCCGCCTGAACGGCCACCGCGATCGTCATCATCATCGTCATCACGGCTGCGACCTCGGCCTCGACCACCTGAACGACCACCGCGATCATCGTCGTCGTCATCATCACGGCTGCGACCACGACCTCGTCCGCCTGAGCGGCCACCGCGATCGTCATCATCATCGTCATCACGGCTGCGGCCACGACCTCGTCCGCCTGAACGGCCACCGCGATCATCATCATCGTCGTCATCACGGCTGCGGCCACGACCTCGACCACCTGAACGGCCACCGCGATCGTCATCATCATCGTCATCACGGCTGCGACCACGACCTCGACCACCTGAACGGCCACCGCGATCGTCATCATCATCGTCATCACGGCTGCGGCCACGACCTCGACCACCTGAACGGCCACCGCGATCGTCATCATCATCATCGTCATCACGGCTGCGACCACGACCTCGTCCGCCTGAACGGCCACCGCGATCGTCATCATCATCATCATCATAACGGCTGCGACCACGGCCACTTGAGCGGCTACCGCGATCGTCATCATCATCGTCATCACGACTGCGGCCACGACCATTACGGTCATTTTTATGACTTAAAGCACCCGCTTCACGTGCTTCTTCAGACGTAAATTCATGAGCGTTACCACTTGCATGGGCTGCTCGACCAGCTTCACGAGCTTCTTCAGAAGTAAACTCATGTGCATTACCACTCGCGTGAGCTGCTCGCCCACCTTTGCTGGCTATTTCTCGTACTCTTTCAGGATCCATACTTGCAAATCCACGATTTGAAGTACCTGTTCTATTGTTATCATCATCTTCATATCTAGTATTAGCCATAGTTATATCTTCCTATATTTAATTATAGTCACTACCGCTTTTGGTTAACGGATTTAATTAAGATAGAAGATCTGTAATATTTTCCCACCTAGGCTCTGTATCAATCGATTTAAATGTATATAAAATTAAAATTTTAATTTTTTATAACTATATTATTTAAATAAGAATTTATATATTCCAACTTTTATTCAACTTTACCTTTTATATAATTATTCACTCATTATTACTCAAGCGTACATTAAAATATATTCTTACAATCGGTTTTAAAACTATCATGTAAATAACAAAACAGTTTAAATAAAAACAAAAAGTAAAGCTATGAAACATCCCCACCTAAAAAAACACAAATGAAAAACAAATAATTTTATTAAAAAACAGAAACATATATCATTACATTTCTTTAAAATCTTTACTTGAGTAATAAAAAATACTATTTAAAAATTAATTTAAGATATTTTGAGTGAGTTAGCCATGAAAGTAGATCAACAATCATCACTTCCACAATATATTCATATTTCTATTCCAGAAATTCTATTAGGTCATATTAACTCTAAGAATTCATGGCAAAATTATGATCAAGAATGGAGTTATAGATTAGATCCCCCACATGCAAGCCACCCCTTCCAAAGAGACTTATACATTATTAAATCAAAAGATATGAAACAAGAAGATATAAAATTATTGCTCGATAATATAGTGCATCAAGATAATAAAGCTCCACAGAATATAGAGGGAGCAAAAAAAGTTATTCAGGAAATATTAGACTTATCTAACAATATACCGATAGAAAATTGGTTAGAAGATACAGGAAACCACTCTATTATTGAGAGCATGATTGATAAAAATAAAATTAAATTAATGGATATTATGTAATTCTCAAATCTAAAATATTTTTTTACATCCTTATATATAAAATAACAAAGACAACTTATTAAAAAATTCATTTTACTTATATTTACGCAACAACAGTTCACCCTATGAAAATTAGATATTCATACAGAGGTATTTAAAACATGGAAAACTCAACAAATCAGTATCCGACGTCTGCTCCAGCACAAGTTCAATCTCATCAACCAGGCGACCAGGAAAAAATGCATCCTGAACCAGAGATTATAAAAAGCTCCCATAAAGGTAGCGAGAAGTTAAAAGGTAAAGTTGCCGTTATTAGTGGTGGTGATAGTGGTATAGGCCGTTCTGTCGCTGTATTGTTTGCCCGTGAAGGAGCCGATATTGCCATCCTTTATCTTGAAGAAGATCAAGATGCCGAAATTACTAAACAGCTCGTGGAAAGAGAAGGACAACATTGCCTTTTATTAAAAGGTGATATTTCTGATCCAGATGTTGCAAAACTAGATATTGATAAAGTTCTACAACAGTACGGCAAAATTAATATTTTAGTGAATAATGCTGGTGTGCAATATCAACAAAAGGAAATTGAGAGCATTAGTAATGAGCAGTTAGAAAAGACATTTAAAACTAATATTTTTCCAATGTTTTATCTTACTAAAGAAGCCATTCCTTATATGGAAGAAGGCGACAGTATTATTAATACGACCAGTATTACCAGCTATCAAGGTCATGATGAGCTAATCGATTACGCAAGTACTAAAGGTGCGATTACTACTTTTACGCGCAGCTTATCGAACAATTTAATGAAACAGAAAAAAGGTATACGAGTGAATGGTGTGGCACCTGGCCCTATCTGGACTCCCCTCATTCCAAGTAGTTTCGATGCAGAAACCGTTGCAGAATTTGGTAAAGATACGCCAATGGGAAGAATGGGACAACCAAGTGAAGTTGCTCCTGCTTATCTTTTCCTTGCCTCAGATGATGCAAGTTATATTACAGGTCAGGTTATTCATGTAAACGGTGGTCAAATCGTTAATGGCTAATCATTAAGATATAAAAAAGCCCTGAAAGTTAAAGCTTTCAGGGCTTTTTTTATTTGTTAAGCTGGTACGTGAGCAGCTATTTGTTCTCGTGACCAAACACGATGAGCCATAATCAAGTTTTTGAATTTTTCAGCAATTTGCTGGAATTCATCTTCAACTAGCGTACCTTCATCGGCAACTAAACCTAGCGGTTCAAGTAAATCAGATTTATTTCCTAAAAATGCAATTGGTTTTAAATGTTTATAAGCTTCGAGTACATAGTGGCGCGCTACGCCATCTTGCATAACAGTATTTAAATTATCGCCATCAGGAATAATCACCGCATCATAAGCGATTGAAGGTTCAGCCATTTGCATGCCATCAGCCACAATAATGTTGTCTTTATGGTCTTTTACTGGAGCCAAGCTCGGCGCTAGTAAATGAACAACCGCACCTTCTTTAATCGCCCAATTTTTAATAGCTTCAAGTGTATCTGACTTCACAAGGTTATGAATAAGCACAGCAACTTTTCGGCCTTGAATATCTTCTGGAGGGAAAGCCAAGAAAGATAATTTAGCCGACTTTTCAACTGCGGTTTTCTTATAATCTAGCGTTAAATCAGGAACTTCAATTCCTAAATTAGCACCTACTTGTCGAGCTAAGTCGAGATCAATATTTGCCAAAATTTGTTGAACTTGGCGCTCACGGATGTGTTTTCTTTGCACTTTACTTAATTCAAAAGTATAGGCATCGACCACATGCTTTTGCTCATGAGGCGCAAGGCTCTTGTAGTAAAGGCGCGGTTGTGAAAAATGATCGGAAAAGGTTTCACTTCTTTGACGAAGTTTATGTCCACTAATATTTTCAGGATAGCTTTCAAAGCCACCATTTGAAGCCGCAGGTGGTGTTTCTGCTGGCCAATCATTATCAATTGAGTTTGGTTGGTATGCAGCCTGCCCTTTGGGAATGGTATGTTGGTGAAGACCATCACGTTGATTATTATGGAATGGACATACAGGTTTATTGATCGGAATTTGATGGAAGTTTGGTCCGCCTAAACGGCTTAACTGCGTATCGGTGTAAGAGAATAGACGTGCTTGTAAAAGTGGGTCATTTGTAAAATCAATTCCTGGCACGATATGGCCTGGACAGAAAGCCACCTGCTCTGTTTCTGCAAAGAAATTATCTACATTGCGGTTCAAAACAAATCGGCCAATTGGTGTTACTGGTACCAACTCTTCAGGAATAATTTTTGTTGGATCTAATAAATCGAAGTCAAAGTTCATTTCATCATCTTCTTCGACAATTTGTACACCCAATTCCCATTCTGGATAAACACCATTCTCAATCGCTTCATAGAGATCTCGACGGTGGAAATCCGGATCTTTACCTGCAAGTTTTTGAGCTTCATCCCAAACTAAAGCACTTAAACCTTGTTTAGGCGTCCAGTGGAATTTCACGAAATGAGATTTGCCTTGAGCATTAATAAGACGGAATGTATGCACACCAAAGCCCTGTATTGAGCGTAGGTTACGTGGAATAGCACGGTCCGACATCGCCCAAATGACTGCATGTGCTGACTCAGGTACTAAAGATACAAAATCCCAGAAAGTATCGTGAGCAGTTGCGCCTGTTGGCATTTCTGTATCTGGTTCAGGTTTTACGGCATGCACGAAGTCTGGAAATTTAATACCATCTTGTACAAAAAATACGGGTGCATTGTTACCCACTAAATCGAAATTACCTTCTTGGGTATAAAACTTAATTGCGAAGCCGCGAATATCACGCACAGTATCGGCAGAACCACGTGGTCCTTGCACAGTTGAGAAGCGTACAAAAATTGGCGTTTGAATACTTGGATCGGTTAAAAATCCCGCCTTTGTAAAACGTTCATTTCCTTCATAGGCCTGAAAGTAACCATGTGCACCTACGCCACGTGCATGCACAATACGTTCAGGAATACGTTCATGGTCAAAATGAGTGATCTTCTCTCTTAAAATAAAATCTTCTAGTAGTGTCGAACCACGGATGCCCGCTCTTAAACTATTTTGGTTATCCGCTATTTTAACCCCTTGGTTTGTGGTTAATGCCTCATTGGTTGCATCATCTCTGACTGAGTCTAATTGTTCAGTTTTTTGGGTAGTATTGGCTTTATTTGCAGCGTCCGCACCAGCCATTTCACTTGTTTTATTTGTTGATTTAACATTATCAGTCATGTTCATTACCTATGTTTTAAAGTTAAACGTGGGGTGAATTAAAAAACTCCAAGAGTTAGTTTTTGTTAAAGGAACTTAAATATGGAAAAAGGAGCTCAACATATTTACGTGTGCTCCATAGACCAATGCTTTTATGATGTGAATCTGGGGCCAAAAACGGGATAAGCTTACATATCTTTATTGCAAGATCAGGTGTTTGACGTATACGTTCCTGAAGTGCGTCGAGTTCGCCATCAGAAATATAGCTAAAGAGATAATCTTGAATACGCTGACTATTTTTTAGTTCTCTGCTGTAAGCCAAAAAGTTAGAAGAATGGTCATTACCAGCAATCCAGTCATGAATAATTTGTCGTTCTACAGGGTTAAATACCCCAAACATTTTTCCATTTTCTTCATTAATCATTCGCCAGAACACGCTCTGTTCGGGGTCAGTATTAAATTTAATCCATTTATGATCAATAAGATGTGTAACCAGGCCTTTAACGTCTTCTGGTTTTGATAACCATTGGTTAATGGTTTTACATCCAAACTGTCTTTTTTCGTTATGAATGAGCTGACCCACAAGCGCTTTTCTTTTTAAAATTTTAAGAACTAAATCTTCAAGATTTAAATTTTTAATAATTTTAGAAGATGATACGCCATGGCTATTAAGAGCAAAACCGCGCTTCAATTTATTAAAGAAGTGTTCTTTGTCTCTATATTTATCGTAAATATTTTCTATAACTTTAATTGCTTTATCTGCATGGCCGTTATCAATGTTATCGATAGTGATATGCAAATTAAAATATTTAGAATCAATACCCAGTTCCGCAAGCTCATAATTACTGATGAGCAGATGAAGTGGCAGTTGCTCATAGCCTAAATTAAAGCCAACAATTTCAGGAATAAACTCAGATGGAGCATAACCAAGCGCCAGCTGAATCACAGCATTATGATAATATTCATCTTCTAAGAGTAGATCAAAACTATCGAGCCCAAGACTACGTAATAAGTCATCATAGATACACACATGATTTGCTTTCGGCTCACCTAGCCCCAGCTCTTCCAAATAGGTAATAATAAGGTCATGAAAAACCGGATCATTCCAGTAATGAACTGAACTATATAGCCATGCACCGTCTACTTTTTTAGTGGGTGAAACTTTAATTAAAAACTCAAATGCCTGACCGACATTTTTAAAGTACTCTCTCTCACCTCCACTTTGTCTACGATTCAAATAGGTCTGAAATAGCTCACAATTTTCTTTATTGTCTTTTTCACACCATTCTTTAACCATATTTATAGAAGAAGGAAAATCAATTTCATTTTGATCTATTTTATCTATTTCCTTAATAAGAAATTCTCTTGCTGTCTTTTCTTTTTCAAAACTAGAAATATCAGGATCAAGGAAAAAAACAAATAATTCGTAATAGTTCTGTTGATTATCTTGTAATAAGTCTAATAATCTTTTTTTCACTACAACAGGCATTTCTATTCTCCTTTAGTGAGATATAAATTACCATACTTCAGCTAAACCATAATCCCAGCGTAACTTTGTTAGGTTACGTTATCAAGAAACAACTTATAAATTTAAAAATATTAAAATTCAATAAGATAAAAAATAACACAAACTTACATTCTCACTTTTAGAATAATTTAACTGTTTGTTTTTATAAAAAATAAATAAATTATAAATTTTATTTACATTTAACCTACCTTTAAAATTATAAAGAGCTAAAAATTAACAAAAAGAAATTAAAAATAATCTTATAACTAAATTAAAAACAGTTGTAAGGAGAAAATAAATGTTTAACTCATGTTGCAAATTACTTGCACAAGAAAAAATTAAAATCGCATTTTTTGAAAGTGCTTCGGCTGGTTATCTGGCTTACCGCTTCTCTTTAAGCCCTTATTCAGGTGACATTCTTATTGGGAGTTTAGTCAGCTATGACTTACGTGTTAAAGAAAATACTCTTCATATTTCACCTGAACTTATTGAAAAATATACGCCTGAGTCTATGCAAGTCACTGTAGAGATGATCAAAAAAGGCAAAGAACTCTTGCGTGCCGACCTGTATGTTGCCTGTACCGGATTGCTAAAAAAGGGGGGCTCAGAAACTGCTGAAAAACCTGTAGGCACTTTCTTTTATTCTATTTATTATCAGAATAATTTTTATAACTTTAGAAGAGTATTTAAAGGTTTACCGTGCCTTAAACTTAGACAACTTCTTTATTACATTACCCAAGATATTGAATATATAATATTAGATAATAAAAAATAGCTTTTCTTTATAAAAGATAACAAATACATATTTGGAAATGATCATAGTGTTTGCTTAATTCCAATGTACCTAAATGTAATTTTATCCATCTTCATATTAATTATGTTTATTGATTAAAATTACATTTTATAGAAATCAAGGTTTTATTTAATAATCATAGTTACAGTTAAATATAGGGTAACACCCCAAGGCTACACAATAAAAATTTTCATGTTTTAATGAACCTATCTGAAGCTCTCAGATAAAACACACATCATAAATGATATGAGGTAATTAAAGATGAGCACTACTAATAATCAAAGCAATCAACGCGATAATCAACAGCAACAACAACAGCAAAATGACAACCGTAACAACCAGCAGCAACAAGGCAACCAACAGCAAAACGATCAACAGCAACAAAACAACCAGCAACAACAGCAAAATGACAACCGCCGCCAACAACAAGGCTCTAATCAAAAAGATTCAGGCCAACAAAACTCAAATAACAATAATCAGCAACGTTAATTCGTTGCTGACTTAAATGTCATTTGATGCGGTCATTCATTTTATTTAGGAAGGTGCCCTCACCTTCCTAAATTTACCATAAGCATAAAATTAAATAATAGATGAGGAAAAAACTGATGACAGATCAAAATAGCGATCACGCACGACTGCCAGCTGGCGACCATAATTATTGGCGCGAAAGTTACGTTACTCGTCCTTATTATCAAGAAGCTCAGCTCACTACCCCAGATCTCGATTATGACCGAGACTTTTCGACAGCCTATGAATTAGGTCATCGTGCACGTGCTGAATCGGAACAAGGCACTCAGTTTGAAGATGTCGAAGGCGGTTTAGAACAAAAATGGGAAGAATTAAAAGCTGAATCTCGTTTAAAATGGGAACATGCTAAACAAGCCATTAAAGATGCATGGAATGGAAGATAATTTCTTCTAATCACATTCTCTATTGGTCCAAAGCCCTGAGCTTATTTCCTATTGGCCCTCGGAAATAAGCTCTTTTTATTGCTAAAATTTCTTAAAACTTCAGTTTAGAACCATTCTTTAGAAGAAAGGTGGCATATTAAAATTATTATTTAAATATTGATTGGCTAATTGAGCATTATCAAAAACTTCTTTCTTAAACTGTACACTCGATGCTGATAATATATGAGTCGGTTTAATGGTTACTTCAACTACATACTTATTTTGCTCATATTTGGCTTTTACCCCATAGATTTCAGACTCATTAATACACGTCCCATCCGTAAAGTATACAAACATGCTTAACCACCTTAAGTATTCATTTGAGCGTCATCGTAATAAAGTTCTAATATTATTTAAGCCTGATCTAGTGTTCACATCAGGCTTGTCTGAAAATTGATTTAATTTTCTTTTTTCTTAAAGTATTCAATAATTTCTTCCCCGTTATTTACGGGGCTTCCCGTAGACGGATATGTTTCTTCATATGCATAAGCAGGTAAAGCAACTTTTGCGCGGATGGGAGGTAATTTTTCTTGACCGCCCGTCGTAATTCGTTCGATAAAACCTGCAAGCCACAGCACAAATTCCTGTGTATTCTTACTTTTAGGAATAATACTTAAATCTAATTTAATTTTAGATTCCTGAAGGGGTTTAATCAGTAATTCAGCGAAATCAATATAATTGTATAAAAGTTTAAGCTTTGTCCCCTTAATCTCGTGTCTGAGCTCAATCATCAAATTGTTAAGGTCTTCCATAGGATCATCTGTAAATCCTTTTTTTTCTTTAACATTTTGATAGATTTTCTCAGCTATCCTTAAGTACTGGGGCATATCCTTACCTTTAAAAAATTGTTTTCACTAAAATGAATTTTGGATGAATATAAGTAATTTATTGTGTTTATTTTATTAATTTTTTGAAACTATAATTTATGTTAGACACAATTCAATAACAACAAATTTATATAAACATAATAACCCACTAATTTATTGATTAATTTTATATTTTCATATAATTGCTTTTTTTATTATGTTACATATTTTATAGAAATAAACGATAAGAAAACCCACATAACAGTGAGTTTTCTTAAGCAAAATCATTATGAGTTTTTATCCATTTGTTGAGGAGTAGTTGGGTCATTAGCGCCATGGGTCCCATTATCTCGCGGATCCCGATCTTGACACGCACTCATACCAACTGCAATTGTCACTACCATACTCACTGCACAAAATATTCTTAACATTGAGGTCACCCATTTAAATCTTAAGATGTAGGTTTATGAATAACATTTTCTTATGTTTACCTACCGCTATCGTTCTCTTAAGTTTTGTAGGTTATGCAAGCTTTTGTAAAAAGCTAAATAAAATAAATCTAAAAAAATTTACTATTCTTGCAATTGATATTTTGATTATTTTTTGGCAACAGCTAATTATTTAATTACATCATATTTATAAAATTAAAAATTCTTACCCTTTTTAAACTTATGCCTTATTAAGTTAATAGCCCTATACACTATACAAATACACAATTAATAAATATTTGATATATAAACATTAAAACTCATTTCTTAAATTTGATTGGATGTTTATTCAATACTTCAAATTCTAAATAACTCCTTATTTTATTAATAAAAATTTAAAAATATTAATATTTGTTTATATAAACCAATCTTTTATTTTTGCAATTGACCCGCTTTAAGGCTCAGCTTATGATGCTCCCGCTGACCTATTTTGTCAGTCGGTTTTAGCAGATCGTCTACCTAAGTGCACTAAAAACAAGTTTTTTGGTGTGGAGCCCCTCGTGCCTTTGACGGAGGAACGGGAGTGGGACACCTTCGGGTGTGCTGGTTTCTTAGGTATCAGTCTGCTAACCCTCTTTCGTTTCACCACCATAATTAATAGCAGTGATTGGGCGCAACTTCTTTTATCAAGGAGTCTCTAATGACTATTATTTTATATTATTTTATTTTTCTTACTCTTCACTACCCTTTTATTTGGCTTAAAACAGTTTTAAAAAACTTTTTGTATTTCTTCGCCCATCCAAACACTCTTCTCTCTCGACAAAAGATCTCCATATTTAACGCATGTTAAAGATTAAGACATCTTCAAACCCAACTGAACGATAACAACAACCAACAAAGAGCAATAATGATGTTTTTTTTATATCGTATTGTTTTAACGTGCATCCTATTAATAAGTTCTATAAGTTTAATAGGTTGCAGATCTATTAGTAAAAATGAATTTAATACACATTGTGTTTGGGCAGGTCGTGCACTTTCACAATGCAACTGTATTTATAACTCTTTAGAAAAACATTATTCGCCACAGTTTGTAGAAAACTTACCAAAAGTAAGCTTACAAAATATTGATGCGGATATGCACTTTGTGGAAACAATGAATGAAACCATGGATCAATGTCAGTTAAGTGCCAGAAAAAAACCAATTAACTAATTTTTGCATGCCCGACCAAGAAATCTAAAAAAGCCCTGACACGTTTAGGAACATATTTGTCATGTCCAATCCAGACGGCATGAAATTCTTCAGAAGCATTGGTATTCCAGTCTTCAAGAATTTTGACCAATAGTTTTTGCTCTACAGCTTTTTGGATTTGGAATTCATTAAGCTGTGCAACGCCCACACCTTTAAGTGCTAACTGTAAGATCGCTTCTCCATGATTTACTCTTAACACTTTAGTCGGGGCAAGCGTGATTTCTTGATCGTCTTTTTTAAAGAACCATGTTTTATTCTGGCGCTGATAACTTACATCTAAAAGCTGATGTTCATATAAGTCTTCGGGGTGCCGCGGACAGCCATACTTTTCAATATAGGCTGGTGAACATACATAATGTTTCTGCGTGCTCCCGAGTGTACGAGCAATCAAGTTTGAGCTTTTTAAAGGCCCTGTACGAATTGCAACATCTATTCTTTGCTCAACCAAATTAATCACTTCATCGCTTAAATGAGCTTCTAATTCTATTTGTGGGTAGCGTTGATTAAATAGAGAAATACAAGGCAATAAAAAATGCGTCCAATATGAAAGACTGGTATGAATTCTAATTCGCCCTTGCGGCATATGGTTTGCAGTAACAGATTGTTCAAGTTCGTCTAGATCGTTCAGGATTTGAATACCTTGCTCATAAAACTGGCATCCTTCACTGGTGAGTTGGAATTGACGTGTTGAACGGTTCAGTAGTCTGACGCCAAGTCTTTTTTCCAACCGAGAAATTAACTTACTAACCGCAGATGGCGTCATGTCGCAAGCTCTTGCGGCTGCCGAAAAGCTTCCTAATTCAACTACACGAATAAAAATTGCCAACTCGCCAGACCGATTAATATCAAAATAGGACATAACAAAAGCTATTTATGAATTTCATTCACAAATCTTATTCCGCTTATGTCGCTATAACAAGCCAGCAATTTGTTTCAAGATAACTTTAATTTATTTTAAAGAGTTCACGAGATGAAACTTTATCAATCTGCCCTATTTTCTCTTGTTTTATCATCTACTGTAGCGCAAGCAGAAGTACAAAATAGCCAATGGATTACCACTTGGGCAGCTAGTCCACAAAAAGTTTGGAATAAAGATTTCGTTTTTCCGACTCTAATTCCAGATCAAATATCTAATCAGACCATCAAACAAATTAGTCAAATTAGTTTAGGTGGTGAAGCTGTTAGGCTTATTTTTACCAATCAATATGGGGATCAACCGATCTATATTGATAAAACTACCGTGGGACTAATCAAAGGACAAAGCCTTAATTCAAAGAGTGCTTATCCAGTTTATTTTTCTGGAAAGCTTAAAGCACAAATTTTACCTGGCAAACAGCTGATAAGTGATCCAATCCAGCTACCTGTTCCCGATCATGGGCAGTTAATGGTTAATACCTTTATTCAAAAGCCAACTACATTTAAAACTTTTCATTGGGATGCCAAACAAACCAGTTGGCTAATTACTGGGAACCAGACCGCGAACTTAAATACGCCTAGCAGTGCCAAAACCACCACTGCGCGATTATTATTGTCGGCTGTGGAAGTAAAACCAAAGCGTAAAGCACATGTTGTTGCAGTCATTGGAGATTCAATTACCGATGGTGCAACTGCAACTTTAGATGCAAATACCAGATGGACCGACTTTTTAGCTAAGCGCTTATCACCACATCAAGTAGCGGTCATTAATAGTGGAATTTCAGGGAATCGGTTACTTAACGACGGTATGGGTGACAGTGCTTTAAAACGTTTAAACAGTGAAGTGTTTCAATATTCTGGAGTGAAAACATTAATCGTTCTGGTGGGTATTAATGATATTTCATGGCCGGGTACTGCATTTGCACCTAAACAACCAATACCGACTTTTGAAGCATTAACCCAAGGCTATAAACGTGTGGTAGATGAAGCACATCGCCAAGGTATTCAAGTGATTGGGGCAACGTTACTTCCATTTTCAGGTGCCTTACCCAACACTCCTTTAGATAATTACTATCAACCGAATAAAGATGAATTACGTCAGCGCATTAATCACTGGATGAGAACCAGCCATACATTTGACGACGTACTTGATCTTGATCAAGGCTTAAAAGATCCTAAACATCCTGATCGATTAAATCCAATTTATGATTCGGGAGATCATTTACATCCTAATGACCGTGGTAATCAACAAATGGCAAATCTGGTCGATGTAAACCAGTTACTTCATAAATAAAACGTCAGATACAGGTAGGAATTTGCTCCCTACCTGTATCAATATTGATTAATTACCTTCTAACTCGGCGGTAAGTTTCGGCGTAATAGGCGTTTTTTCAACAGTATGTCGTCGAAGCACCATAACGGCGAAAAGCGCCAAAACTGCAGGGATTGCGATCATCACGAAATTCATCTTATGTGGCAATTCTAATACGAGTAACATGCCCGTTAAGATTGGACCAACAATTGCCCCAATACGACCAACACCTGAAGCACAGCCAATTCCAGTAGAACGCACACTCAATGGATAATATTGTGCAACGTAACTATAAAGAAGAATTGAAGTCCCAATCGTTGCCGCTCCTGCCACAGTCACCAAACCATATAAAACATAAGCTGGTGAGTTAAAACCTAAGCCAACCAGTGCCAGAACACCCGCTAGCAGCATTCCCATAATTACAGGTTTTAAGTGGAATTTATCAGACAAAATCCCACCACCGATTGAACCGATCATTGCACCAACATTTAAGGCAAGCAAGAATAAAATACTCTTTCCGAGCGAGTACCCTGCTGCCAGCATGAGTTTTGGTAACCAGCTACTTAAGGCATATACCATGAGTAAGCACATAAAGAATACGAGCCAGAACATGAGTGTATTAAATGCACGGCCTTGTTGAAATAATCCCTTTACAGAGCTACCTGTTGGCACATTATCTTCATTAAGCACTAAGTGTGTGTTGATGGTTAAGGTTTGTTCAGGTGAAATTTTTTGAATAATTTTATGTGCCTGTTCAGTTTTACCTGTTTTAACTAAAAAGGTTAAAGACTCAGGTAAAAACTTCCAAATGACAGGTAATAAAAGTAATGGAATACCAGCAATTAAAAACATAATTTGCCACCCCTGACTTTCAACCAAATAACTACCAATTAAGGCTGAAAGAATTCCCCCAATCGCATAACCACTAAACATGGTCCCCACCAGCGTACTGCGTATACGTTTAGGTGCATATTCCGAGGTAAGTGCCACTAAATTTGGCATGACCCCACCAATGCCTAGTCCCGCCAAGAACCGAAGTACCCCAAACTCAAGTGGGCTTGATGCAAAAGCACCTAAGAAGGTAAAACCACTAAAAAGAGTGACACAAATTAAAATTACATTTTTACGGCCTATTTTGTCTGCCAAAGTTCCAAAGAACATTGCTCCAAACATCATTCCGCACAGTGCTGTACTTGCTAACATCCCCGCTTGTACTGCTGTTAACGACCACTCTTGCATCAGCAAAGGCAGTACAACGCCATAAATCACCAGATCATAACCGTCAAAAATAATAATTAATAAACACCAAAGCAAAATACTCCAGTGAAAAGGGGTAAATTTAGCCTGATCAATGACTTCATTTACATTTAATTTAGATGTTGTCATTTACTCACCTCCTCTGTGAGATAAATTCATATTCAATTTTTTAAAACGACATATTGCACCCTAAAGAAAAAACAGATTATTCAAGGTCTTGCTGAATAAATTAAAAGTCATAACTTGCCATCATATTGAATCGGCTATCAATCCCGTTACGACCATCAAAAGTTTCTCGTTCGCCATAAACATATTCGACGCCTAAGGTAATTGGTTTGTAAGGGTTATAAAGTGTATTCACCCAGCCCTGCCAAAGCTCTTTATTTTGAGTGGTGCTATTATTTTGTAATTCAGCAAAACGGTTATCATCTTTGGCTTTCATATAGCCATAACCCAAGGTTGAACGAATTTGTGGCGTAAATTGATGAGTGATACCCAAAGAAACGGTATCAAATTCATTACTGTGTATATTGTTTTGATCATCTATTGCATAGCCGCTATTACTCCATAGTAGGAAACGCCCATCTCCTTTGACATGGTAATAATCGGCTTTAAGTAATGTATCGGGCGTAATCTGATATTTACCGCCGAAGCCAACACCCCAAGACATTTCCTCATCATTATTGGTTCTCTTTTCGGCAACAAAGCTACGCCCCGATAGCATCGAACCATTGGCAAATTTATGATTTAAACGCCCTACCAAAGCTGGTAAACGCATTTTGTTATCGGGGTCTGATGCAGCAGTATATTTCGGGTCTTCAACCGATACAGCAAAACTTGTATTGGTAGTTAAGTTATCGCTATAACGAACCAGTGGCGATCTTAATAATGCACTTCCTACAAATGTGCCTGCATCGATCGTTTCCGGATAATATTCGGGAGCAATAAAGGTTGACCATGTTTGACCGACGAGCCATTTGTTAAAGGTTAAATAAGCATGGCGTATCCGAAACTGATCACGAGTGGCTGCCCCAAAGAAGTCCATTTCCAGTTTCCCGCCTACCTCACCCGCAGCAGTTGGGGTTTTAAAATTCAGCCCAAACCGTGTCACATTAACGGTGCTGTGCAACTGGTCTTTTTGTGCAGACTCTTCTGGCGTGTTCTCAAGTGGAACACCGCTAATATTGTTATACATCGTAGATGCCCCCTTCATTTGATAAGAAGCATCTGCTCGTATATAACCGTATAAGTTAAATTCTGCACCAGACTTGGTTAAACCTTGCTGTATTGGCGATACGGTTTGAGGAGTTACTGAATTTGCTAGTTCCACTCGTCCTTGCGATAAAGATTTTTGCGCCTCCATGTTAGCTTGTAACATAGCCCGTAACTCTTTCACTTCTTGGCGAAGTTGTGCTATTTCAGGATCTGTTTGGCCTGCAAAAGCAGAAGACACACATAGAGTGATCGAAACAGCCAACAGGCTTTTTTGAACCGTTGTATTTAAAACTTTCATCATGAAATTTTCCTTTTGATCTTTAATTAGGCTTAAAGATCTCGACATCCCTTTTGTTAGGTACCTATCTAAAATAGGTGTTTAAAATTTTGTATTTCTTTTACAAGAAAGAACTTCGATCATATTTTTTAGACAAAACCTCCCTAAAGCGGCCTAAAAACCACTTTTTAATTTGTTTTAAGTAAAGCTAAATCTTTTAATTTTTTTCAGTTTTTATATTCTCTTCCTCATTGAGAATATGTAGGTTTTACATCCGTATTAACGCTTTCCCAAACCGATCATTTTTTTGCAATAAATCCCTGATACGTCAAAATTTGCGTATAAGATTGCACACTTTCAAAACCAGCTTTTTCTAAAAGTTTTATATATCCTTCAGTAGTTAGGCTAAAAAAGTCTTGGTCCATACGCTCTAACATTTTTTGACATTGCTCTTCCGTTAAACCTTGAGCCAAGCATAAATAACGTAGTGCTTGAAGCTGCTGTGGATTTACACAAGTCATTAAATCGTAGGTCAGCAAAACTGCTTTTTCTTTTAAACGATCATAAATATCCTTAAAAAAAACAGGTTTTATCTCATCTGCAATAAAATGAGCCACCAGTATAGAAAGTGCAGCATCAAAGTAACTCTCAAGAGGTAAAGCTGACGTTTCACCGTGAATAAAGGTGACTTGGGAAGACTTACCTAAAAGTTCAACCTGTTCCTGAGCTTTTTGCAGCATAGTCAAAGATGGATCAACTGCTGTAAATTTCCAGTCGGGATGTCGTTTAAGTAAATATTCGAGTTCATAACCCGTCCCACAGCCCACAATTAAGATATGAGCATTTGGTGGCAACACCGACTGCAAAATGGCATCCACCTGTAGATGGATCACTTCATAGCCCGGAATCAATTTACGAATATGTTGGTCATACCCGTCGACTACCTTTGGGCTATTAAAGTCTTTTGCCATTTTGTTTCCCTCTATTTAAACTGCCTTTACATTTATAGTTCGCTGCACTTTGATTGGACTCTTGACTTCTTTAGTCAAAGACATTGCCTGTTAAATTAAGTTCAGCTCGCATAATTTCCTGCAATTTAAACTTTTGCGCTTTGCCTGAAGCAGTCATTGGAAACTCATTAAAGAATCGGACATAGCGCGGCACTTTATTATGAGAGATATGCTCTTTACAGAATTGGCGAATACTATCTTCATCAATTTGATGATGTTCATGCAAAATAATACAAGCACAGAGTTCTTCACCATATCTCGCATCTGGCAGCCCAATGACTTGTACGTCACTCACATCTGGATGAGTATATAAAAAGTCTTCAATTTCTTTTGGAAAGAGATTTTCCCCGCCACGAATCACCACATCTTTAATACGGCCTTTGATTTTAATAAAACCGTCTTGGTCCATTTCGGCAATATCACCGGTATGCATCCAACCGGCTGAATCAATCACTTCTCGAGTCTTTTCTTCTTCGCCCCAATAACCCGCCATCACTGAATAACCACGAACACATAGCTCACCTGAAGTACCTTGCGGAACAATTTGCCCTTCTAAATCGACAATTTTAATTTCAACATGCGGATGAACATGTCCAACTGTGCTTACTCGTTTATCAATCGAATCATTTACCGAGCTTTGTACACTTACTGGCGAGGTTTCAGTCATACCGTAACAAATCGTGATTTCAGACATATGCATACGATCTATAACTCGCTGCATAATTTCACGTGGGCAAGGACTACCTGCCATAATGCCCGTTCTTAAACTCGACAGGTCAAACTCATTAAACTGTTCATGCTCTAAGGTGGCAATAAACATGGTTGGCACGCCATAAGCTGCCGTACAACGTTCTTGATGAATCGCTTTTAAAGTTTCTAAAGGATTAAACACTGCCGATGGATAGACCATGGTTGACCCATGCGTTACACATGCCAGATTCCCCATAACCATACCAAAACAATGAAACAACGGCACAGATATACACACTTTATCTTGAGGAGTTAAGCGGATGCCTTCACCGACAAAATAACCATTATTTAAAATATTATGATGGGTCAACATGGTTCCTTTTGGATTACCTGTTGTACCTGAAGTAAATTGAATATTAATGGTTTCATCAAACTGGAGCTGTTTGGTTAACTGCTTTAACTCTTCTAGCTGTTTTGATGTGGGTGTAGTGACTAAATCACTAAAGCGATGGATACCCGTATGTTGCTGATCATCAATTTTAATGACAAATTTTAAATGTGGCAGTCGCGCTGAACTGAGCACTTTATCTGGACTGTTGGTTAACTCAGGGGCAATTTTTGTAAGTAATTCTTGGTAATCAGTGGTTTTGAATTGAGAAGCAATAATCAATCCTTTGCATGAGACTTTATTCAACACATATTCAAGTTCATGGCTTTTATAAGCTGTATTCAGATTAACTAAAATAATCCCTGCTTTAAAAGCTGCAAATTGGGTAACTGTCCATTCCACACAGTTTGGCGACCAGATGGCTAACCGATCTCCTTTTTTTAATCCCAATTTTAAAAGGCTACAAGCAAAGGCATTTACTTCATCCTGCAAAGCTTTATAGGTTAATCGTCTGTTTTGATGAAAACTAACGATTGCTTCCTTTTCAGCATATTGCTGACAGGCCTGATCAAATTGTTCACCAATGGTCATACCCAATAAGGGCTGCGTGCTTGGTCCCGAGGCGTAGCTTAACCGTTCTTGTTGCATTGAATCATTCTCCTTGATTCTTTTATTCTCTTCTTACCTGATCTAATTTTTGTTACTGCAACTACTTTTCCAAACTACTTATTTTGTGTTGTTTTACCCTTTATCTGCCCTATTTCCTCTGCACAGCATCTACACAAAAGTCAGCAATCTGTTTTGAAAAATAGTCTTTGTGTGCATGATCAAACTTTGTATTTTGAGCTGGATCTAGGGGTTCAACCACCACATAGGTCATGGCACCGACAACACAAAGTGCTGCTGTGTTTAAATCATCCAAGACAAACTCACCACTTGCATTTCCATCTGCCAGTATTTTTTTGATACTTTGTTTAATCAATTGCTTCACACGAAAACGCTCATGTTCAACCGTTGAATCGACGGGTTCAAACATGAGTGAATATGCAAGCTGAGGACTATTCAGTGCCCGTTTTACAAAGGTCGCCACCGCCTTATGTAATTTCTGTTTTGCCGATAACTCACTTTCGGTAATCGAATCGATGACCAATAACTCTGTATTAATAGCCTCAGACAAAACTTCAATCAGCACTTGGCTTTTATTATCAAAGTAGCGATAAACCAGTCCACTTGATACACCCGCTTGCTCTGCAATTGTTTGTATTTGCGCGTCTTTAAACCCTCCCTCTGAAATTAATTTTCTGGCTGAACTCAAAATCGACTTACGATTTTGCTCCATCCGCTCCTGCATTAAAGATGATCGTTTATAGCTCATAATTTATTCTCTAACAAATAAAATGAATTGTAAATCATTTTATGAATCTGTATTCACTTTTTTGAAAAATCATTGTATGGTACATATCAGATATCCACAAAATATTTTATGGACAACAAATATAACCAATAGGATGAAAATATCATGAACCTACGCAGCTTGAATTTCGGTCTAGATGAAACTTTAATTGCACTTCAAGATTCAGTAGCCGCATTTTGTGCAAAGGAAATTGCACCGATTGCCCAACAAGTTGATCAAGACAACAAATTCCCTGCACATCTCTGGAAGAAATTCGGAGATATGGGCCTTTTAGGTATGACAGTTTCTGAAGAATACGGCGGTGCCAATATGGGTTATTTAGCTCATATTATTGCCTTACAAGAAATTTCTCGTGCTTCGGCAGCTATTGGTTTGTCTTACGGTGCTCATTCTAATTTATGTGTAAACCAAATTAACCGTAACGGTAACGAACAGCAAAAACAGAAGTATTTACCAAAATTGATTTCCGGTGAATATGTAGGTGCCCTTGCGATGTCTGAGCCAAATGCAGGTTCTGATGTGGTCAGCATGAAATTACGTGCTGAGCAAAAAGGAGATCACTTCGTTTTAAATGGTTCAAAAATGTGGATCACCAACGGTGGTGATGCAGACGTATTAGTGGTATATGCCAAAACTGATCCGCAAGCTGGAGCGAAAGGTATGACTGCTTTTTTAGTTGAAAAAGGCATGAAAGGCTTTAGCCATGGTAATCATTTAGACAAACTCGGTATGCGTGGCTCTAACACTTACCCGCTGTTTTTTGACAATGTAGAAGTACCTGCTGAAAACGTACTCGGTGGTGTTGGTAATGGTACAAAAGTACTGATGAGCGGTTTGGACTATGAACGAGCAGTTTTAAGTGCCGGGCCTTTAGGTATTATGGATGCCTGTTTAGATGTGGTAATTCCATATTTACATCAACGCGAACAGTTTGGCCAAGCTTTAGGTGAATTCCAGCTTATGCAAGGTAAACTTGCCGATATGTATTCAACTTGGTTGGCATGTAAAGCCCTCGTCTATGCCGTTGGTGCTGCATGTGATAAAGCTGACCATGACCGCAGTCTACGTAAAGATGCTGCAAGCGCCATTTTATATGCTGCTGAAAAAGCAACATGGATGGCCGGTGAGGCAATTCAAACTTTAGGCGGCAACGGTTATATCAATGAATTCCCTGCTGGCCGTTTATGGCGTGATGCAAAACTTTATGAAATTGGTGCCGGAACTTCTGAAATTCGCCGTATGCTGATTGGCCGCGAACTCTTCAATGAAACCAAATAATAATTATAAATAAGGACGCATCTTATGAACCAATTACAAAGCAAGATTAATGTTCGAAGTGAAGACTTCAAAACAAACCAGCAAGCCATGCAAACATTGGTCACAGATCTAAAACAAGTTGCCCAGCGTATTGCGTTAGGCGGCGGTGAAAATGCCCGTCAAAAACATTTGGCTCGAGGTAAACTTTTACCCCGTGAACGTATTGATCAATTGATTGATGTCGGCACGGCATTTTTAGAAATTGGACAGTTGGCAGCGTATAACGTTTATGAAGATGATGTTCCTGCCGCAGGTGTGATTGCGGGTATTGGTCAAGTCAACGGTGTAACTTGCATGATCGTTGCCAACGATGCAACGGTTAAAGGCGGAACATATTACCCACTTACGGTTAAAAAGCATTTACGCGCACAAGAAATTGCCGAACAAAATCACTTGCCTTGTATTTATTTGGTGGATTCAGGTGGTGCTTATTTGCCAATGCAAGATGAGGTTTTCCCAGACCGCGATCATTTCGGGCGTATTTTCTATAACCAAGCACGCATGTCGAGCCTAGGTATTGCTCAAATTGCTGTCGTGATGGGTAGCTGTACCGCTGGCGGTGCGTATGTTCCTGCCATGTCTGATGAAACCATTATTGTCCGTAACCAAGGTACGATTTTCTTAGGCGGCCCTCCTCTAGTAAAAGCTGCAACTGGCGAAGTGGTGAGCAGTGAAGACTTAGGCGGTGGCGATGTACACACACGTCTTTCGGGTGTAGCTGACCATTTAGCTGAAAATGATGAACATGCAATTGCGATTGCACGGAACATTGTTGCTAACTTAAATAAAAAGCCAAACGACTTAAATAAACAAGTTGATGAACCATTGTTTGATGCTTCAGAACTTTATGGTGTGGTGCCAAGCGATGCGCGTAAACCTTTTGATGTTCGAGAAGTGATTGCACGTATTGTAGACGGCTCTCGTTTTGATGAGTTCAAAGCACGTTTTGGTTCAACACTGATTACGGGTTTCGCTTCACTTTACGGTATGCCAGTCGGAATTATTGCTAATAACGGAATTTTATTTTCTGAGTCTGCACAAAAAGGTGCGCACTTTATTGAGCTATGCACGCAGCGCAATATTCCATTGTTATTCCTACAAAACATTACGGGGTTTATGGTTGGTCGCCAGTATGAAAATGAAGGGATCGCAAAAAATGGTGCCAAATTGGTGATGGCAGTTGCTACCGCAAATGTACCAAAACTCACCCTGATTATTGGTGGTTCATTTGGTGCGGGTAACTACGGTATGTGCGGACGTGCTTATTCACCACGCTTTTTATGGACTTGGCCGAACTCTCGTATTTCAGTGATGGGCGGCGAACAAGCAGCTAGCGTACTTTCAACTTTAAAACGTGACCAGATTGAGCAAAAAGGTGCCGAGTGGTCAGCTCAACAAGAAGACGAGTTTAAACAACCAATTCGTGAACAATACGAGCGTCAGGGCCATCCATACTATGCTTCTGCTCGTCTTTGGGATGACGGTGTCATTGACCCAGCTCAAACTCGCCAAGTACTTGGTTTAAGTCTTGCTGCTGCTATGAATGCCCCAATCCAGCCAACCAAATTTGGCGTGTTCCGCATGTAAGAGGTGTATATGAGCTATCAATTTTTACAACTCGAACAACAAGGTCAGGTTGCCTATGTTTGGCTGAACCGCCCTGAATTGCACAATGCTTTTAATACGACAGTCATTGAAGAGCTACATGCCTGCTTTAAGCAAATCAATACACGTGATGACATTCGTGTTGTAGTTTTAGCAGGTCGCGGTAAAAGCTTTTCGGCAGGTGCCGACCTCAACTGGATGAAACAGGCAGGTCAGGCATCTTCAGCAGAAAATGAAGCAGATGCATTAAAACTTGCACAAATGTTAGATGCACTTGCAACCCTTAAACAACCGACTATTGCCCGTGTACATGGCATTGCCTTTGGTGGCGGCATGGGTTTAGCGTCAGCATGTGATATTTGCATTGCCAGCACTGATGCCAAGTTTGCAACCTCTGAAGTTCGTTTAGGCCTTGCTCCTTCAACCATTAGTCCCTATGTAATTCGTGCAATTGGTGCAAGGCAAGCTTCACGTTACTTCTTAACTGCCGAACGAATTTCAGCACGTGATGCTAAACAAATTGGCTTGGCACATGAAGTTGCAGATGCCGAAGACTTAGACAGAAAAGTTCAAGAAATTATTGATGCTCTATTACTTGGTGGCCCGCATGCTCAAGCGGCATCAAAACAACTTATTCAAATGGTGAGCAACCAGACTATGAGCAATGACTTGCTGCAACAGACAGCACACCATATTGCTCAAGTTCGTCAAGGTAGCGAGGCAAAAGAAGGTCTGAATGCCTTTTTAAATAAGCAACAGCCTGCTTGGATTTCTAACTCGAATAACAACAATTAAGGACGATCATCATGTTTGAAAAGATTTTAATTGCGAACCGTGGCGAAATTGCCTGCCGCGTAATTCGTACAGCTAAAAAATTAGGTATTGCAACAGTTGCCGTTTACTCAGATGCAGATGCAAATGCACAACACGTCAAACTTGCAGATGAAGCGGTTTATATTGGTCAGTCCCCTGCAACTCAGAGTTATTTACAGGTTGACCGTATTATTCAAGCAGCAATTGATACAGGCAGCCAAGCGGTACATCCAGGCTACGGCTTCCTTTCAGAAAATGACCAGTTCGCACTCGCTTGCCAACAGCACAATATTTGCTTTATTGGGCCGCCAGTAGATGCCATTTTGGCAATGGGCTTAAAAGCGACCTCGAAAGCTTTAATGGAAAAAGCAGGTGTTCCTTTAACACCGGGTTATCACGGAACCAACCAAGATGCTGACTTTTTAAAGCAACAGGCAGACCGAATTGGCTATCCTGTTTTAATTAAAGCCAGTGCTGGCGGTGGTGGTAAAGGCATGAGTCTGGTTGAACGCAGTGAAGACTTTCTGCATGCCTTAGCTTCTTGTAAGCGTGAAGCCAAATCGAGCTTTGGTAATGATGATGTCTTGATTGAGCGTTATGTGATTCAACCGCGCCATATTGAAGTTCAAGTATTTGGCGACACACATGGCAATTATGTTCATTTGTTTGAACGCGACTGCTCTGTACAACGTCGTCACCAAAAAGTGCTAGAAGAAGCCCCTGCTCCACAAATGCCAAGCGAGAAGCTCGATGCAATGCGCCAAGCTGCAATTGATGCGGCACGTGCGGTAAATTATGTCGGTGCTGGTACGGTTGAGTTTATTGTGGAACAAGACGGTACGGCGTATTTCATGGAAATGAATACCCGTCTACAAGTCGAACATCCTGTCACTGAAATGATTACAGGTGAAGACTTGGTTGAATGGCAACTTCGTGTGGCTTATGGCGAACCTTTGCCTAAACTACAAAACGAATTAAAAATTCACGGACATGCGCTCGAAGCACGTATTTACGCTGAAGAACCTGAAAAAGGCTTTTTACCTGCAATTGGTAAAATTGACTATCTGCATTACCCAACTCAAAACCAATATGTGCGTGTAGACAGCGGTATTGTTGAAGGCGATGAAATCACGACCTATTACGACCCAATGATTGCCAAACTGATCGTATGGGGTAAAAACCGTGAAGCTGCGCTCATTCAAATGCAACATGCCCTAAGCCAATTCCATGTCGATGGTTTAGGCAACAATATTGCTTTCCTTGAAAAAATCGTTCGTAGCGAATCGTTTAAACAAGCCAAGCTTGATACCAATCTGATTCAGCGTGAACAAAACTTCTTGTTTAGTCCTGAAGAAATCAAACCAGAACTTGTAGTAGCAGCGGCATTTATTGAGTTTTTAAGCAAACTTAATAACAACAGTTCAAGCCAAAAACAGCTTTGGCAGGCTCAACCACTTTGGCGTTTAAATATTGCTTATCAGCACAGTATCAAACTGAACTATTTAAACCAAAATATTCAAATTAAATTTGCTTCAAATGACGATGGCTTCACCGCAGAATATAACGGACAAAGCTACCCTATTTCTGGGCAATTACTTGATGCACATACTGCTTCTGTTCAAATTAATGGAACTCAGCAAAAGCTATCTTTTAACCAAAGTCAGCAAGGCATCACCTTGTTCCAAAATGGGCAAAGCTATAAGTTTGCTTATATCCGTCAAGATTATAATCAAGCAGATAGCCAAGTCGATGAAGGCCATTTAAAAGCACCAATGCCGGGTGTAGTCACCCAAGTGCTAGTAAGCGCAAATCATAGCGTGAAGAAAGACGATATTTTAATGACGCTTGAAGCCATGAAAATGGAATATACCATCCGTGCTCCTAAAGACGGCGTGATTGTAGACTCCTACTTTCAAGTCGGCGATCAGGTCAAAGCTGGCGATGAGCTTGTGGAATTTCAGCCTGCTCAGGAGGAAGTTGCATGAGTGAGTTTGTCAAAATCGTAGAGGTTGGTCCCAGAGACGGCCTTCAAAACGAAAAGCAGGCTTTAACCGTCGAGCAACGTTTAAACTTCATTAATGACCTGATTAATGCAGGTCTGAAATCGATTGAAGTGGGTTCATGCGTCTCGGCAAAATGGGTACCACAAATGGCTCAAAGTGATGAGCTATTTAAACTATTACCCCAAACAACCGACGTACAATTTAGCTTGCTTACCCCAAACATTAAAGGTTTTGAAACTGCTCAAGCGGTAGGATGCAAAGAAGTTGCGGTGTTTACCGCAGCTTCTGAAAGCTTTACACGTAAAAATATTAACTGCTCTATTGACGAGAGCTTTGAAAAGTTTAGCGATGTCATGGCCGCAGCCAAAGCACATAACATCCGTGTACGCGGTTATGTCTCTTGTATTGTCGATTGTCCTTATGAAGGCGCAATTGCCCCTGAGCAAGTGGTGAAAGTTGTTAAACGACTCTATGACATGGGCTGCTATGAAGTGTCTTTAGGTGAAACCATTGGCACGGCAACGCCAGATCGAGTTCAAAAGGTTTGGCAAGCATGCCTCACCGAACTCGACAGTAAAGTTTTAGCGGGACATTTTCACAATACCTACGGCATGGCAATTGCCAATATTTATCAGTCATTACAGCAAGGCATTCGTGTTTTTGATTCGTCGCTTGCAGGACTGGGCGGCTGCCCTTATGCCAAAGGTGCTTCGGGCAATGTATCGACTGAAGATCTGTTCTATTTGCTGTCACACATGGGTTTTGAAACCGGCATTGACTTAGAAAAACTGATGCAAGCCAGCCAAAATATTAGCAATGTGTTAAACCGAAAAAGCTTGTCGAACTATGCAAATGCTTATTGGCAAACCAAGTGTGCTTAGCAATAAATTAAAATAACTAAACTTCTGGTATAAGGCTTAATCTATTAGGCTAAGTACCAGATCATCACGTCTAGTCTTTATCTCATTCTGATCAGGAATTGGGACTAAATCCCTCACGCAATTTATTTAAAATATCTTATTCATCGCTGTATTAAATGCCTCTCTCAACAGAAGCATTCTCTACCCTATTTTTATTCTAATCCGTCTTATTCTTCATCCTTTTTATATCTTAGTCCTTAAGAATTTATCTCATTATTTATAAAAATAAGAAGCATCCATTTCAATTCTTGGGGAAATATATTCTTCCACCCAGTCTAACCATGCGCGTGTTTTTGCATCAATAAAATGGCGTGAAGGCAATAAGGTATAAACCCCTATATCGGGCGAACGCCACTCAGGCAAGATATGACATAATCTTCCATTTTGAACCGCATCTAAAGCCGAAAACATCGGCAATAACGCGACTCCCATATCCTGTTGCACCACATCTAATAACAACTCTGGATTATCTGCAATGAGTTGCCCGCCAATGTCGATTTGGTAAGACTCACCCTTTGCATTTAACAAGTGCCAATCTGGCGTAATAGACGGGTTTACTAAGCGTAAACAGGCATGATTTTTTAAGTCTTCTGGAGAATTCGGTACACCATGTTTCTCGAGATACGCAGGTGAAGCACATAAAACAGAAAAGATAGTGCCAATTCTACGTGCAACAAAACGAGAGTCTGTTAATGATTCAGTGAGATAAAGACTGACATCCACCCCTTTTGCCAACAGGTCTGGGACGTATTGTGAAGTCGTATATTCCACCGTTAATTCGGGGTAATGCTTACAAAACTCGGCCATCACTGGAAAAACATAATGATGCCCAAAGCTTCCCATGCTTA
>Ga0268255_10000107_pt1 | contig 69753 bp, 62 predicted proteins | sample AgamicOrMarz_FD_200256 | JGI IMG/M metagenome (GOLD analysis project Ga0268255, IMG submission 200256) | Agave microbial communities from Guanajuato, Mexico - Or.Ma.rz (v2) (version 3) | ecosystem: Host-associated > Plants > Phyllosphere > Phylloplane/Leaf | place: Guanajuato, Mexico...
GGCCGTTCTCACGAACAATATTGGTTTGCGGCGAAAAGCCGTCGCGCACGTGAGCGACTTCGCGCAGATAGGTCGTCGCGCCGTTGACCGTGCGCACCGGAATATCGTTGAGCCCTTCGAGCGTGGCCGGCGAGCCGTTCATGTTGATCGTGTATTCCTTCGGTCCGATCTTCGCCGTGCCGGTGGGCAGAATCAGGTTTTGCGCGTTGAACGCGCTGACCACGTCCAGCGGCGTCAGACCTTTGGAGAGCAACGCGCGTGTATTGAGGTCGACGGAGATCAGCCGCGATTTGCCGCCATACGGATACGGCACGGCCGCGCCGGGGATCGTCACCAGCTGCGGCCGCAGGAAGTTCAGCGCGGTATCGTTGAGCTGTTGCTCCGAGAGCTTGGTGCTCGACAGGCCCAGTTGAATCACCGGAATGCTGGAGGCCGAATAACTGATCACCAGCGGCGGCGTGGCGCCCGGCGGCATCTGCTTGAGTTGCGCCTGTTCAACGGCCACCGTCTGCGCAATCGCGGTCTGTATGTTCGCGGTCGGCTGCAGAAACACCTTCAGGATCGTGATACCCGCGAGCGATTGCGACTCGATATGCTCGATGTCGTTGACGGTGGTGGTCAAACTGCGTTCGTTAACCGAGGCGATCCGGTGGGCCATGTCCTCGGCGGACAAGCCGTTGTATGTCCAGATGATGCTGACTACCGGAATGTTGATTTCCGGGAGCACGTCGACCGGCGTGGTGAACAGCACGAAAGGCGTCGCCAGCACGATCAGAATGGCCATCACGATGAACGTGTACGGCCGCTTAAGCGCAACGTTGACAATCCACATGAAACGCGCCTGAGTAAAGTGCAGGTAACTGCCGGGAGCAGGTAAGGATGGGGAACTGGCGCTTATGCTAGATCGCTAGCACCAACACCTGCATGACGCGAAAATGGCGAGAATGTCAGGAAGCTAATCGTAAGGAAAAGCCAAGGACGGACGGCCGTCCGTTAGGGCCGGCCGCCGTCATATTTCAGTCAGCCTACGCTTTTTTTCATACCTTCACTTCGCGAACAGCGACGACATGTCGGCGAACGCCTTGAATTCGAGCGCGTTGCCCGACGGATCGAGAAAGAACATGGTCGCCTGTTCGCCGACCTCGCCCTTGAAACGCACATGCGGCTCGATGATGAAGTCGATGCCCGCTTTCTGCAGCTTGTCCGCGGCGGCCTGCCATTGCTCCATTGAAAGCACGACGCCGAAGTGGCGCACCGGCACGGCGTCGCCGTCCACCTTGCTGGTCTGGCGGTGGCCCACTTCCTCCGGCGCGAGATGCGCGACTATCTGATGTCCGTAAAAATTGAAATCGACCCATTGCTCGGAACTGCGTCCTTCGGGGCAGCCGAGCAACTCGCCATAAAACTCGCGTGCAGCGGCGAGACTATGAACAGGAAACGCCAGGTGAAACGGCGGCAAGACGGTGTCGGCAACGCTCATGATGTGAGGCTCGCTGGTTGAGTGGGTATTACGGTTGATGATTTCGACGGCAACCTGCCTGAGCAACCTGCCTGAGCAACCTGCCTGAGCAACCTGCCTGAGCAACCTGCCTGAACGAGTTGCCTGAGTCGCCATTAGCTTAACCACAATTAAAATTGGTGAAAAACGATATATATTTGATCTGACCAACACTAGAATCGATCAATCGAAGCATGCTTTCCGAACTCAGGACTTTCATTGCGGTGAGCCAGTACGGCACCTTTTCCGGCGCAGGGGCTCGCATCGGGCTCACGCAGTCGGCCGTCAGCGCGCAGATGCAGCGGCTCGAAGAAGAGCTTGGCTTTGCGCTGTTCGATCGCACGGGCCGCTCGGCCACGCTTAACGATGCGGGACGCGAAACGCTCGTGCTCGCCGAAGAAATGATGACGCTCTACGCGCGTCTGTCCGAACGGGGCGCGGTCGCAGCGGAGAGCGGCATGCTGCGGATAGGCGCCATTGCGTCGGCGCAAGTGTCATTTCTCGCGGATGCACTGTCGCACTTCAGGGTGGACCGTCCCGGCTGGCGAATTCGCGTCGTGCCCGGCGTATCGCTCAATCTGCTCGGGCAGGTGGACTCGGGCGAACTGGATCTGGCCGTCATCATCAAGCCGCCGTTTGCACTGCCCTCGGAACTGGAATGGCGCACGCTCGTCACTGAACCGTTCGTGCTGCTCGTACCGAAAGCGCTTGCGCGCGGCAAGCGATCGTGGCGCGAGTTGTTGAAAAGCGAGCCGTTTATCCGCTACGACCGCACCTCGTTCGGCGGGCGCCTGGTCGACCGCTTTCTGCGGCGCTCGCGGCTGAATGTACAAGACGTGCTGGAACTCGACGAATTGCAGGCTATCGTGCAACTGGTCGCGCGCGGCATCGGCGTCGCATTGATCCCTGACACTGCGGGCCTCGGCAAGTGGCCCGCCGGCGTGGTCGCCCTATCGCTCGAAGAATCTACGTTTCACCGCGAGATCGGCCTCGTACAGCGTCCGCGGCACAGCCGGCAGGCGGTGGCGGGTGCGCTCGCCGAGTGCATCGGCACGGCGGCGAACCAATAAAAACGCGGCGTAGATTAAGCATTGCGCACGAGTGTGCCGATCGACGCGCGTTCAACTGTACCTGTGCGCTGCATGCTTCGGCGCGCAGAATCGTCGTTCCCACTGTCCGCCCCTGAGCCGCAGCCCATGACGCCTACTGCTTTTCTCACCGCCGATGTCCTGATCGCCTATAGCGCCTACTTCGTCGGCACGGCAAGCCCCGGCCCGAGCAATCTGGCGATCATGTCTCTCGCTATGAGCGCAGGGCGCCGCTCGGCGCTCACCTTCGCGTTGGGCGTGGTGTCGGGATCGTTCTTCTGGGCGCTGCTGGCTTCGCTCGGTTTGTCGGCGGTACTTGCTACGTGCTCGGAATGCCTCGCCGCGATCAAGGTCGCCGGTGGCATTTATCTGCTGTGGTTAGGCGTTAAATCGGCGCGCTCAGCCTTCGCTCCCCGTGCAATGCCCGCGAGCGAGGCTCGCCGCAACGAGCCGCTCACGCGGCTCTATCTGCGTGGCCTGCTGCTGCATCTGACCAATCCGAAGGCCGTTCTCGTGTGGATGTCTATCGTGTCGCTTGCCATGTCGCCAGCGGGCGGTACGTCGCACATCGCGCCAATCGTGCTCGGCTGCATGTGCATTGGCGCGTCCGTGTTCAGCAGTTATGCGCTGCTGTTTTCAACGGCATCCGCGCGGCGCGTCTACGTTGCGATCCGGCGCTGGCTGGACGGCTCTCTTGCGATCATGTTCGGCATTGCGGGCCTGAAGATGCTGACGTCGAAAAGCTAACGCGTTCATTTCGCCACGGGCTGGTCCACGCCTGCCGCGCGCAGTGCTTCGTGCAACGTGCCGAAAATACAGCTTCCGTCGATGATCGGCGTGATACCGTGCCGGTCCATATCCGAGCGTAAATAAGGGTTCACACGAGCGAAAATCACGTTGATGCCGCTTCGTTTCAGCAGCGCGCATAGCTCGCCCACGGAGCGCGACGCCGAATAATCGAGGTCGGTAATCGCGCTCGCATCCACCACGAACCAGCGCACCGTGCTCGGCGCGTGGTCGATCAGGCGCCGGGCGTCGTCGACGAAAAAGTGGTCATTCGCATAGAACAGGTCGGCGCCGAAGCGATAAACGATCAAACCCGGCGCGGTCTGTGAGCCGGGAATCGCGGGCACCGGCACCCAGACGCCGTCGTCGCCGGGCGCGAGAATCATCGTATGCGGACGGTAGCTATGGCGCACATGGCGCAGTAACGACAACGCGACCGCCACCAGAATGCCGTGTTCCACGCCGATCAGTACCACGGCTGCGGCCGTGAACACCGCGAGCGCGAACTCACCCGGACTCTCGCGGCGAATCGCGAGCAAGGTCTTCAGGTCGATCAGCCCGACCGCGATCGTAAATACGATGCTTGCCAGAATGCAGCGCGGCAGATACTGCAAGAACCGGCTGAAAAACAGCAGAACGACTACTACGACCGCTGCGAATACGATTTGCGCGAACTGGCTGCGCGTGCCTGCCCGATCGGCCATTGCGGTCTGCGTCGGACTGCCGTTCACCACGAACGCTCCGGAAAACGCAGCGGCTGCGTTGGCCGCGGCGATGCCGAGCAGGTCGGCATTCGTGTCGGTCGCTTCGTGGTGACGCTCGGCGAACACGCGGCTCGCCGCGGCGCTTTGCGCGACGATCATCACGAAACACGATGCGGCGACCGGCACGAGATCGAGCATCTGCTCCCACGTCACCGACGGCATGCGCAGCGGCGGCAAGCCTCCGGCAACCGGGCCGAGCACTGCGATGCCGCGCGCGGCGAAGCCATACATATCGCTCGCGGCGATTCCCGCCACGACCGCAATCAAGGGCACCGGCAAACGCGGCCAGACACGTTTGAAGAATAGAACCGCCACGACGACCAGCACGGAAATCGCAAACGTCGGGACATCGAGTCGCGCCCAGTCACGCGCGACGAGAACAAGCTGATCCACACTGCGCGCCGCGTGTCCTGTCAGGCCGAGCATGTCGCCCAGCATCGCAATGCCCACTTGAACGCCGACTCCGGCAAGAAAGCCTACGAGCACAGTGCGCGACAGGAAGTCGGCTAGAAAGCCCAGTTTGAAGATGCGCGCGACGAACAACAAGGCAGCGGTGAGCAATGCGACCATTGCAGCGAGCGACGCGTATTCCACGCTCGAAACCGGCGCCATGGTCGACAGGCGGCTCGCAAAGATGGTGGCGGTGGCTGAATCCGCTGCGACGACGAGATGCCGCGATGCACCGAAGAAGGCAAACGCGATAAGCGGCAGAAAGACGGTGTAAAGGCCGGTAACAGCAGGCATGCCCGCAATGCGCGCGTAGCCGAGCACCTGTGGGATGTCCATCGACGCGAGTTGCACGCCCGCCAGCGCATCGCGCAACGCCGCCGCGCGGCTCAATGGAAGCACGCCCTTGAGCACGCCTGCGCGTGTCGCCAGATTCCCCAGAAAGTCTTGCATACGCGATGCCGCCCCAAACTCAGGTTATCGCGCATCGTGCCGCGATTCGGTACCTGAAGGCAAGGCCCGCAGACAGGAGCGGCCACAACTGAACGCCGGCAACGGCATTTACCTGCCGGTGTCGGCGAAAATCGCAGCGTTGAGAATCAACGTTTGAAGTGACCCGTGCGCGGATCGACATGCCGCGCGAAACCGAACAGCGCCGCAATGCAGATCGGACAGGCGATAAAGAAAACCGCCAACATCTCACACCCCGTAACCAGTTTTCGTTGCTCACGAGTCTACGCGATAAGCTCGCGGAGACAATGCGCGAAAACCGCACAGCACTGTTGCGGACTATTACACCAGTGCGAGGCCGCGGCGCGTTTTAGCCCGTGAAATAGCGGCTAAAAGTGCAAAGCGTTTCGTCGGAGCAGATGCCGGCGGTGTTAGTGGGCTCGCGCAAACGTTGTCGCGACTACCGCGTCGCAAGGAGCGCCGACATTCCTGCTCAGTGCGCGAGGAAGGTGTTTTTGACGCGGGCATCCGCGAATCGTGCTGAAACGTGTGGCAGCAGCGGCCCGGGTCAATAAAGAGCCGCGCGGGCGCAGCGTTTATAATCCGGCATGACTCGAATCCCGCACCACTTCTCCCCGCCTCCCGCCGTGCACGGCTGCCACGCTTGCCGCCACTTTCGGGCGGTCGCATGAAAACGCCGAAACGTTTGCTCCCGCTAGTCGAAGAAGGCCTGATCGACGAAGTCATATCCCAATTGATGAGCGGTAAGGAAGCCACCGTGTACGTGGTGCGCAGCGGCGACTCCACGCGCTGCGCGAAGGTCTATAAGGATGTCAAACAGCGCAGTTTTCGCCAGGCTGCCTCGTATCGCGAAGGTCGCAAGGTCAAGAACAGCCGTCAGCAACGCGCGATGGAAAAAGGCAGCCGCTACGGCCGCGAAGTGCAGGAACAGGCCTGGCAGAACGCCGAGGTCAGTGCGCTTTTCCAGTTGGCGAACGCCGGCGTGCGCGTGCCGCAACCCTTCATTTGCAGCGACGGCGTATTGCTGATGGAACTCGTGACCGACGCGGATGGCAATGTGGCGCCGCGTCTGAACGATGTCGATATGAGCGAGGCGCGCGCGCTCGAACTGCATGCGCTGCTCGTCAATCAGGTCGTGCGTATGCTGTGTGCCGGCATGATTCACGGCGATCTGTCCGAATACAACATTCTGCTTGCCGCCGACGGCCCCGTGATCATCGACCTGCCGCAGGCGGTAGACGCCGCCGGCAACCTGGAAGCGCCCGCGATGCTGGAACGCGACGTGAACAACCTCGCCACGTATTTCGGCCAGTTCGCGCCGGCGTTGCTGAAAACGAACTACGGCAAGGAAATCTGGTCGCTTTATGAAGCCGGCGCGTTGCACGTGGATGCACAGTTGACGGGTCACGTCGAAGCCGATACGACGCCGGTCGATCTGGAAGCGGTGCTGCAGGAACTCGAAGACACGCGGCTCGAAGAAGAGGCGCGCCAGCGCCATGAAGAAGCGCTGCGCAGCGGCGCCTAACGCTCAACAAGGGCTGCCGGCGGTCTCCGGGAAGAGACGATCAAGCGCCGCCGAAGCACGACGCACTAATCGAAGCGGGCTTGGCGCCCGGCGCCGGCCCCACCGACTCGCGCATTGTGACGCTCACCGGAAACTCGCGGAATATCTCCCACGTCGTTCGATAACACTGGTTGAGAAGCCAGCGCACCGCGTTTTGCGTCAGTTCGGCGGTTGGAATGTGCACCGACGTGAGGCCGGGCGCCGTATAAGCGGCGGAATAGTCGTCGTCGTAACCGATCACCGACAATTCGTCCGGCACCGAAATGCCGGCTTCGTGAAAACGCGCGAGCGCGCTGACCGCCATTGTGTCGTTCGCGCAGAATAGACCCGTGTAGCGCCGCTTCGAATCGAGCAGTTTCTGCGCGGCGGCGTAGCCGCCTTCCGGCGAGAAGTCTGATTCGATCAAGGTCACGTCGCTGCGCGAAATGCCGGCACGCTCGAGTTCCGCGAAGAAGCCTTCGAGCCGTGTCAGGTTGTCCGAAGCCGTAAAAGGCCCGGAAATCACGGCGATATCGCGGTGCCCGTGCTCAAGCAGCGTGCGCGCCGCCAGTTCCCCGCCGTACCGATGATCCGCACAAAACGACGCCTCCGGGACCTGGTCGAACGCTCGATTGAGGAACACCATTTTCGGATGCATTCGATGCAGCATGATCAGGTCTTCATCGTGCAGATCATGGCTGATCACCACAACGCCGTCGCAATCGCGGCCAATCAGAAAACGCACCGCCTCGATAGCCTGCTCGCGCGGCGACACTTCTCCGCAGCCGGTTGCGACCACCACATGCCGGCGCACGGCGCGCAACTCAGTGTCGGTCTGTTTGAGGATGGTGCCGTAATAGGAACCGAAAAACGTCGGCACGAAAATACCGATCATGCCGAGCGACTGCGTGGCCATCGCGCGGCCGATGGACGACGGGCGGAAGTTCAACTGCTCGATTGCAGCCCGCACGCGCGACGCGGCGTCGGCTGAGACCGGGCCCTTACCGGATATAACGCGGGACGCGGTCGACATGCCCACACCAGCCAGCGCCGCGACATCTTTCAGTGTTGCCACACGGTTCTCCGTCACACCTTGCCGTTTTCAACGACCCTCACACCGGCGCGCTATAACCGCGCGCCGCTCGCCGCGTCGAAGAGCGAGACATGTGTGCTGTCGAGCGAGAACGCCAGCGTATCGCCGGGCATTACCGGCGTCTTGCTTTGATCGATCGACGCGATCTGCACACCATGATAGTCGAGCCAGACGACGCGGTGGTTGCCCATCGGCTCAACGAGTGAAATTTTCGCGTGCTCCCCCGCGCCTTCGCCCTGCGTCGGACCAATGCGCACGTCTTCTGCGCGAACACCTAGCACGCATGGGCGGGGAGACGATTGCGGTTGTGATTGCGGCTGTGACTCGCCGAATCGATCGACGAACGCATAGTTCGACACGTCGAGCCGCCACTGCTCGGTGCAGAAATGCGGCGCGCCGTCGCGCTGCTCCAGCGTGCCGTTGAACAGGTTCATCGCAGGCGTGCCGAGAAACGTCGCGACAAAGAGATTGGCGGGCCGCGCATAGACCTCGGCAGGTGTGCCGAACTGCTGGATCGCGCCGCCTCGCATCACGGCCATGCGCGTGGCGAGCGTCATCGCTTCGACCTGGTCGTGCGTCACGTAGATCATCGTTGCGCCGAGACGCTGGTGCAATTGCTTCAACTCGCGGCGCAGCTCGGTCCGCAGTTTGGCGTCGAGATTCGACAGCGGCTCGTCGAATAGAAACACGTCGGCTTCGCGCACGATCGCGCGGCCGATCGCCACACGTTGCCGTTGGCCGCCCGACAGTTGCGCCGGCTTGCGTTTGAGCAGCGGGCCGAGTTGCAGCATCTCGGCGGCACGCGCCACACGCCGCGCGATTTCCGCCTTCGGCGTACCGTTGATGCGCAACGCGAACGACAGATTTCGCTCCACGCTCATCGTCGGATACAACGCGTATGACTGGAATACGAGTGCAATGCGCCGATCTTTCGGATCGGCCCACGTCATGTCTTCGCCGGCGATTTCAATGCTGCCGTCGGTCACGTCGATCAGCCCGGCAATACTGTGCAGCAACGTGGACTTGCCGCAGCCCGAGGGCCCGAGAAGCACGACGAATTCGCCGGGTTGCACGTCGAGATCGAGATTTTCGATCACCGTGTTGCCACCGAGCCGGATGGTCAGATTGCGCACCGCAACGTTCGCCGCATGCGCGGTGTCGGCGGCGTCTGCGACGCCAGGCATGTTGTCCGTTCGTGCCGTGTCCGCGGATTCTGTCATGTCAGCCGCGCCTGTCAGTGGACTTGCGAGGGTGTTCGCCTGTTTAACCACGTAGGTCATCGCTTTATCCTTTGACCGCACCGGACGCAATGCCGCGGACAAACCAGCGGCCCGAAATGAAGTACACAGCAAGCGGCACCAGCGAGGTCAGGATCGTCGCCGCCATGTTGACGTTATAAAGCCGCTCGCCGGTCGTCGTATTGATGATGTTGTTCAGTTGCACGGTCATCGGCAGATTCTTCGTGCCGGCGAACACGAGGCCGAGAATGAAATCGTTCCAGATGCCCGTCACCTGCATGATGACCGCCACAACAATGATCGGCGTCGACATAGGCAGCATCAGCTGAACAAAGATACGCCAGAAACCGCCGCCGTCGATGCGCGCCGCCTTGAAAAGTTCTTGCGGAATCGACGCGTAGTAGTTTCGGAACAGCAACGTCATCACGGGCATGCCGAAGATCGTATGAATCACGACGATACCCGGCAGCGAACTGAACAGATGCACGCTCGCGAGCACTCGCACGAGCGGATAGACCATCACTTGCACAGGGATGAATGCGCCCATCAACAACACGCCGAACAGCACGCCTGCGCCGCGCGGACGCCAGAAAGACAGCGCGTAACCGTTCACCGCGCCAATCGCAATAGAGAACACGGTGCTCGGCACGACGATACGCACGGAGTTCCAGAAGCCGACCTGAATGCCATTGCAATCGAGCCCCGTACACGCCGACTCCCACGCGGCGCTCCACGCATGTAGCGTGAAATGCGCTGGGAGAGCGAGCAGATTGCCGAGGCGGATCTCGCTCATCGGTTTGAAGGACGTGACTAGCATCACGTAGAGCGGCAGCAGAAAAAATAGTGCCGCACTGAGTAGAAACAGATAGACGCCGACGCGCGCCGGTGTGAATGCCGTACGGCGGCGCCGCTTTGACGCGCTATGCGGCGCGGCGCTTTTCAGCGGAGAACTGAGGGTGTTCATCACACTTCCTTGCGCAACGCCGCGCGGCTGCGGGCATAGAAGAACGGCGTGAGAATCGCGAGCACGGTTGCGAGCAGAACGATCGAAGCCGCCGACGCGAGGCCAATGTTCGCGCGGCCAAACAGATAGTCCATGATGAACTTCGCCGGCACCTCGCTCGCGGTGCCGGGGCCGCCTTGAGTCATCGCAACGACGGCGTCGTAGAGCTTGACGACCATCACGAAGAGCAGCACGAACGCGGTGGAGATTGACGGTCCGAGCATGGGCACGACGATGCTCGCATAGACACGCCAGCGCGGAATGCCGTCGATACGCGCGGCCTTCCACAGTTCATCGTCTATTCCGCGCAAGCCCGCCAGCAGCAACGCCATCACGAGACCCGACGCCTGCCATACGGTGGCAATGACAATCGTGTAGATCGCCCAGTCCTGATCGACGATCCAGTCGAAGCGTGCATGAACGAAACCGAGCTTGTGCAGCACTGCCTGCGCGCCGAGCTCCGGATTCAGAATCCACTGCCAGACAAGTCCTGTGGCCACGAACGACATCGCATACGGATACAGAAACACAGTGCGCAATGCACCTTCAGCGACGACACGCTGATCGATAAAGATGGCGAGCAGCAAACCGATCACCATGCACGCGACAATGAAACATGCACCGTAAATCACGATGTTTTGCAGCGACAACAACCACCGGGCGTTGTTGAAGAGCCTCACGTATTGCGTCAACCCCGCGAAGTCGCCCGAGGGAAACGTGCGCGAATTGCTAAGCGAAACACGCGCGGTCCAGACCATCGTGCCTAGATAGGCGAACACGACGGTCAGGATCATCGGCAGCAGTGCGAGCCATGCCGCAATCGAAAAACGCTTCTTTAGCGGCTGTTTCAAGGGCTTTTTCGGCGATCCGGACCCGGACCCGGACGCGGCTCCGGACCGCGACGCATGCAGCTTGAGCGCGTGCATATTGCGCCTAGCTCTTCAACGCGCCGGCAAACGCTTTCTGCGCGTCGTCGACCGACTGGTTCTTGTTCCAGAAGTTAGTGACGACGTCGATCAATGCGCCTTGCGTATCGGGTGAAAGCAGCATTTCCGGATTCGGCAGCTGACGCGACTTGTCCTTCATGATAGCAATGCCCTCCTTCGCGCAAATGTCGAGACTGCCCGCATCCACATCGGGGCGAATCGGAATTGAGCCTTTCTTCGCGCTGAATGCGACTTGCGCAGGCGGCGAGGTCATCACCGTGGCAAGAAGGTTCTGTGCTTTTACAGTGCTGGCGTTATCGCTCTTTGGAAACACGAATACGTCGCCCGCAACGAGGTATGGCGAATGCGGGCCGAAGCCTGGAAAGCAGCCAAATTCCTTGCCCGCGCTCTGCTTCGCCGCCGAGAATTCGCCCTTCGCCCAGTCGCCCATGATCTGCACACCGGCCTTGCCAGAAATGACGAGCGCGGTCGCATCGTTCCAGTTGCGGCCCGGAGAACCGGCATCGACGAAATCGTGCAAGCGCTTGAATGCAATCAACACCTTTTTGAACGCGTCGGATTTCACCGCATTCGCGTCGTGGTCGCGATACACCTTCAGATATAGATCGGGACCGCCGACGTCGGCGAGCACGGCATCGAAGGTGATTTTTTCCTGCCACGGCTGACCGCCGAATGCGAGCGGAATCACGCCTGCGGCTTTCAGCTTGCCGAGATCGGCGATGAACTCGTCGTAACTTTGCGGCTCGGCGGTAATGCCGGCTTTCTGGAACGCGGGTTTCGAGTAGAAAAACCAGGCCGGCATGTGAATGTCAACGGGCGCGGCATAGTAGTGCCCTTTCACCTTGATACTGTCGAGTATCGACTGCGGGAACACCCCGCTCCAGTTCTCTTTCGCGGCGACGTCGTCCACATTGTTGAGCAGCCCCTGATCGATCAGATCATGAAACTGTTTCGACGTATTGAACTGCGCTGCCGTGGGCGGATCGCCGCCAACGATACGGTTGATCGCGGTGGAGCGCGCCTGATCCGCGCCTGCAACTGCGTTGTCGATCCACTGACCGCCGGCCTTGTTATAGGCATCGGCGAACTGGCGGATCGCGGCGGACTCGCCGCCCGACGTCCACCAGTGAATGACGTTGGCTTTCAAAGGCTCCGCATAAGCGAGCACTCCATGCATCGCCAATGCCGCAACCATGGCTCGCAAGACCGTTTTTCTGCTGTTCATCCCGTCTCCTCCAAAGGCTCGCGCCCGTGTTTCAGGTCGACATGCAAATCAGCTTCTGTTTCTTCTTCGTTGCTCTATCGTTGCTCTTTGCTTTGCTTTTTCGTTCACTCTTACGCGCGTTGGCTTCTCTCTTTGCGCTCCTCGAGGAATTGCGACACCAGTTCGGCGCTGCGCTTAGTCGTGCGTTTTTGCGTGACGTAATCGACGTGCACGATACCGAAACGGCGCTCATAGCCGAATGCCCACTCGAAGTTGTCCATCAGCGACCACAGGAAATAGCCGCGTATATCGACGCCGGCCTTGATCGCTTCGTCCACCGCCGCGAGATGACGCTTCAGAAACGAAATGCGTTGCGTGTCGTTCACGCGTCCGTCGATCACCGTGTCGTCGGAGGCCATGCCGTTCTCGGTGATGTACACCGGTGGCAGGTTCGCATACTCGCGGTTAAAGCCGATCAGCAGGTCGCGCAAGCCGTCCGGATACACTTCCCATCCCATCTGCGTGCGCTCGACGCCTTCGAGCGGCACTTCCGTGAAGCCGTGTGCGCCGTCGCTCGCGACATTGGTGCGGAAGTAATAGTTGATGCCGAGAAAATCGAGCGGTGCGGAAATGATCTGCATGTCACCGCCGAGTATCAACGGCTCGGTGCCCGGCCACAATTCGAAAAGCGCCTCAGGATAAGCACCTTTCAGCAACGGATCGAGAATCCACGCATTGTGCTGGATCTCGAACAGTTGCGCGGCGCGCTGATCCTCGGCACTGTCGCTGTTGGGCGTGCCGCGCCCGACATTCGCGACGATGCCCTTTTGCGAAGAGGGATCGTTCTCGCGCAGCACAGGCAACGCGAGCCCATGCGCAAGCAGCAGGTGGTGCATTGCCTGCGTGGCGAAGCGTCCATTGGCGAGACCGGGCGCATGATGGCCGTTGCCATAGCCGAGATATGCGGAACACCACGGCTCGTTGAGCGTCGCCCATGCATCGACGGTGCCGGCCAGCTCGCGGCTCATCAGATCCGCGTAATCCGCGAAACGGTATGCGGTTTCGCGATTGAGCCAGCCGCCGCGATCTTCCAGATGCTGCGGCAAATCCCAGTGATAAAGCGTCACGAAGGTGGTAATGCCCTTTTCTTTCAGACGCGTCAGCAGGCGCTTGTAGAAGTCGAGTCCCTTGCGATTCGGCGCGCCGTTGGCGTCCATTACGCGTGGCCACGCAACCGACAAGCGGTAGCCTTCGAGCCCGAGGCCAACGAGCATGTCAACGTCGGATTCCCAGCGATGATAGTGATCGCATGCCACGGCGCCGCTGTCGCCGGCGAGCACTTTGCCGGGCGTCGCGCAGAAAGTGTCCCAGATGGATGGCAGGCGGCCGTCTTCGTCGACCGCGCCTTCGATCTGATACGAAGCGGTGGCTGCACCCAACAAAAAGTTCTTGCGCCACAGTGCCGAGTCGGCGGCAGGCGTGAACGGATCGGCGGACGAATGAGAGGAAAGTGCGTCGTGTGCCACGGATTCTCCATGCAAGCGAATGCTCGACTGAGTTGACTGAACCGGGTACGGCGAGATACGAGGAGCGACTGCGTTGACATCCGCGCAGGCGGAAGTGGAAGCGCTTCCACACAACGCTCGCGAACAATATCAGTGGCCTCTTTGACGCAGCAATCAGGGTTTGTCTGGAGCGGTGCTGGCATGCCGTTTCAACGCATGCCCGATGCATTGTTCAGTCGCGCGTTAGCGGAAATGCGACGCGATGGTGGAGCCTCGCAATGTGCTAATCGACTGCCAAGACCTGCCTTTCCCATTACCTTGCTTGCGAGTCAGCAGAGCACGGCTTCTGACCGTGCGAGGTCACCGCTATGTCTGGAGCAGGATTTTACGGGCCACGCCCGCTTCTAATGTGACGGCTCAATTCACCGGGCAGTAAGCGCCACCCCCGCCACCTCCGCGCGCTTCGCGACAAAATTCCAACGCAGCGCTGTGGATGTCTCCACGGGCGCCGGCAGAAGCCCCGCCCGGTAGAACGTGTCGGCGATCTTTTGCTGTTCACCGAAGTTTTGCGTTTCCACTGCGCGCACCGCGTAACTGCGGCGCGCGTTCGCGCGCTCGATCGTCGCAGCATCCAATCCCCAGATGGGCGCGAGCAGCTTTGCTGCATCGTCGGGATGGCTGCGCACCCAGGCTCCCGCCGACGACAACTGCGCGAACACGGTGCTGATCACCTCCGGGTGGGCTGCGGCAAAGCTACTCGACGCGAGGTAGTACCGCTGATACGAGGCAAGGCCGGCCCCATTGGCGAGGATGCGTACGTCCGGTGCCTGATCGACAGACGCGACATACGGATCCCAGGTGACCCACGCGTCCACGCTGCCGCGCTCGAATGCGGCACGTCCGTCGGCGGGCGTGAGATAGCTGATGCGCACGTCGGCGGGTGCGAGGCCCGCCTTGGCGAGCGCGGCGAGAAGCAGGTAATGGCTGCCGGCGGCCTTGGTCACCGCGATGCGCCGGCCTTTCAGGTCGACGAGCGTGCGCACGGGGCCGTTGCGCTTCACGATGATCGCCTGCGCGCCTGGCGACGGCGCTTCTTGTGCGACATATACGAAGCGCGCGCGAGCCGCCTGCGCGAACACCGGAACCGTGTCGGCAACGTCGGCGCTGAAGTCGACCGCGTCGGCATTGAGCGCCTCTGTCAACGGCAGGCCGCTCGCAAACTCGTTCCAGCTAATGCTCACGCCCAACGGCGCCAGTGCCTGCTCGAGCGAGCCGCGCGCTTTCAGGATGGTAATGAGCGTCGAAGACTTCTGATAGCCGATCCGCAACTTCAGCGGAGCCGGAACATTACCTGTGGTTTGCGCCTGGGCTGCGCCGACAGCGAGCAACGTGCTCAACGCCACGCGGGCGAGCAATCGAAAGATAGAAAGTGTCACGGCTCGAAATTCCGATGAGGTCGATACGATCAAACTGCGATCGTAGCAACGACGGATCGCACGGATAAGCGAGCGTTTTAACTATGCTTAGCAGGGGAACGCATAACGCCTGGTGTCGTCGCGACCTCCTGCACAGCAAGCTCTGACACGCCCGCGGTAACACCGCGCATCCAGAGCGGAGGTCTGACCGTATATCCGTCATGGGGCCGCGTTGCCGGCCGGCCCCGTCGATACAGTCTTAAAGCCGGAAGACAAGGCGTTGCTCGTCGACGCGCACCTGGTTGCACCTCGCCGCGTGGCAACCGGGCGTTTTGCAGCGGCACAAAAGGCTCAGACGCTGGCACCGCCCGCGCCGGGTTTCAATGGAGAGAAATCATGGAAAAGTTGAGGCAAAACCTGGTCTGGGCCAGCATCACTGTCGCCACGGTGTGCGCGTGCAACGGCGCTTTTGCTCAGGCAGGCGGCAATGGCAATGGCGGCAACGGCAGCGGTGGATCTCATGGAGCAGCGACTGCAGGCATGACCTACCACAGCGAGCCCGTCTCGAGTCCATGGAACCGCGTTCCCGGTGACATGACAAGTCAGCCGAAAAGGTCCGATAAGGACAAGCAGAGCATGTCGCCTGACGGCAACGAAGAGTCGGTCAAGACCGGACAGTGAGTAGGCGTGGAACGTCGTCGCTTGTCACGCATCGGCGGCCTTCCCGCTTTCTGGGAAATACAGGGCTCCTCGCACGCAAGTGTCTGGTCTTACGCATCAGAGACCGTCAGCGGGAGGGGTAAGGACGATAGTTAAACATCGTCGTGCTAACAACTCTTGCAGCAGCGACGCGGCATCCAGCAGGCTCGCGGCACCCAGGCTTATCGTCGCCTTCAACTGCCCTACTCCAGTGTTCATGGACGCGCGTTCTAGCGCCTTCCTGAGGCGCTCGGCGAGCGACGATCTGCCTCTGCCCCACACCAGAACTCTTCGATGTGCGAACCGTCGTCACGCGTCAGCGCAATGTGCTCAGGCGAGCGGTCCCACGGATGCGAGCCTATCGAAGATATCTTGACGCCTTCGTCTCTCATCAAAGGCATTAAACGCTGAGCCGCGAGCGGCGTTCGAACCACATTCCCCAACGGAATATGCCACGCGCATATGTACCGCCCCTATTTAATCCTCGTCTGATAGTCGCGGTCCGCCACTACGTCCAACATCATTGCGGCATGAGCCGACGATCGCGGCTGCGCGTGTCTTAAACGGGCTCTGTCCAGTAAGACAACCACCTCGACACGGCAGGACACGCCGCTTTCGACTGTCGGTCACTTGATAGAAACAGGAATCGCGGATGAAGGATGCAACAACCGGTAGAGAAATGGGCCGCCTTGGCGACTCGACGGACCACGGCGGCGAAGTCATCGAGGCAGCGTCAAACCTCACACATCTCGGCGTGGGCGTCGCACTGGACGGACACCTCGTGAAGTGCCCGGACTGCGGCGGCGCCTGGCCAATCATCGCTACCGGCAAAACCACGCATGCAGGTCGCCGCGTCGCGCTCATTGGCGACAGGACTGCATGCGGAGCCACACTCATCCGGGCATGACGAACTTATGATCTGGCATGTCAACACGCGAAGTATCACGTTCAGCGGACGCGCCCTTCCTGAAATAGTCGGCATTGCCAGCGCCCGCAATGAGGTGCGCGAGCCGATGCTCGCCGTGCGTAGTGTGCGCGGGCGTGAAGCGGTGGGAGAACTGTTTGAGTATGTGGTCGTCGCGGAAAGCCAAGTTGCTCTTCTGTTAAACGCCACTGATGCGACGCAGATCGATCTGACGCAGATTGTCGGCACTGACGGCACTGTTGCAATCGAAATTTCAGGCATTGGCACTTTTATAGCGGGCCAGCCGGGCGACATCGGGCGTTCGAACATCGGTGCCGATGTCCGTTACATCAACGGTGAAATCGTCTCGGCGCGCATCCAGTGCGTGGAAGATCGCGCGGCCGTCCATGAGTTCGTATTGCGCCCTTTCATATGGCGGGCTACGCAGAATTCCGACTCTCGAATTTTTAGCGGTACTGTCGTGGATATTCTGCAAAAGGTGTTCGCGCGATATCTGGGCTCGGTCGACTGGCGGATTGGCGGCCCGTGGAACGGCATGCGTCGCTACCCGATGCGCGATATGGTGCGGCAGGCGTGGGAGTCGGACTGGACTTTCGCACTCCGACTCATGGAAGAGTGGGGTCTGGTGTTCTGGTTCGAACACGCGAAGGACCGGCATACTCTCGTCGTTTCCGACACGTCAGGCGGGTTCCGCCGGCACGGCGTTGCCTATGAGGAACTGCGTTTTCACACGGGTGGCCGGATTGACGAGGAACACATCAGCAGCCTGGCCGTAACGCATACCGTGACGGCGGGGAAGGCGTGCGTCAATGACCATGACTACATGCAGCCACGTCTGCGCCGGTCCAATGCGCCGAACCGGCATACATACGGAGCGGCTGGCGGCACAGCCGACCCGAACATCGAAATTTACGCGCCGGCCGAGTTCGCGCAGCCCGATACGTTCCCATCGTCCTACCCCCACGACGCGAGGGAGGAAGGCCAGTATCTGGCGCGCGTGAAGGTGGAAGCAGCGCGCTGCAAGGGATTGCGTGCGAAGGGCACGGGTCGTCTGCGGGGGCTGCAGCCGGGTCGCACATTCAGGCTTGTCAATTATCCCCAGGACAGCGCAAACCGCGAGTATCTGGTGCTCGCCTGCGAACTGGATATAAGCGAAGTCGGCACGTCAACGAGCGCGTGGCGCACCTATGCGGTAAAGGCAGAGTTCGAACTCCATCCGGTTGGCGAGTATTACCGCCTGCCGCAACTGACGCCGAAACCGCGCGTCGAGGGTTACGAGTATGCGGTGATCGTCGCGCCCCAAGACCGGGAGATGTGGATCGACAGCCGGAACCGGCTGCTAATACAGTTTGACTGGGACCGCGAGGGCCGATTCGACGGCGCAACGTCGATCTGGGTTCGGGTCGTCACGCAATGGCAAGGGGGCGAACTCGGCGTTGTGACGCCGGGACGCGCCGGGCAGATGGTCGTGGTTTCACACGTTCACGGCGACCCGGACCGGCCCGTTGTGGCGGGCTTCGTCGCTGACCGTTTCAATACGCCACCGTGGGAACTGCCCGCGAACGCTGCCTTAAGCGGCATACGAAGCAAGAGCCTTGACCACGGCGCGCAGTCGAACCACCTGGCGCTGGACGATACAGCGGGAAAACTTCAGGCTCAACTTGCGAGCGACCACGCCAAGTCGAGTCTTAGCCTGGGGCATATCACGCGGATCGACGGTAACAAGGGACGACAGGACGCGCGCGGCGAAGGCTTCGAATTGCGTAGTGACCGCTGGGGCGTTCTGCGCGCTTCGATGGGATTGCTATTCACTTCATGGGGGCGCTCGGGGGCAGCGGGCAAGGTCAAGGACATGGACGAGACCCATGCCCGGCTGACCGAGGCGCGCAGCATCCACGAAGAACTTGCGCTGTCTGCACAGCAGCACGGCGCTCAGCAAGTCACAGGGGCGCAACGGGATGTTGCGAAGGCGCTCGGCGATGCAAACGCCGCGCTACGTGGCAGGGCGTCGGACAGTGCCCGCGACTTTCCCGAGTTCGGGCAACCTGACATTGCAGTGTCCAGCGCGGCGAATCTGCATGCGGCGGCGCAGGACAATACGCATATCGTCAGCGGGAAACATACGGCATTGACGGCGGGCGGTAACGTCGCGATTGCTGCGCTTAAATCGCTGTTTGCTTCCGTGCGCGAAGCGATTGCATTTTATGCCAGCAAGTCGATAACAATGATCGCCGCGACCGGGCGCATACACCTCGAAGCCCGTACCGATGGACTCCAGGCAATCGCGCGGGAGGACATGACGGTGACCAGCCAGAACGGATGGCTGCGGCTGGCCGCGCTGAAGGGTATTGAAATCAACGCGGGCGGAACCCTGCTGCGGTTGACGCCGCAAGGCGTCACAGTTCACACGAACGGGCATTACCTCGTTCACGCAGCGAGCCACGCGACAGACGATCCGCAGGCTGCGCCGGTCACATTGCCAGTGACGCAGGAGAACCCGGGGCGGCTGGCTGCGCATCATGTTCTGGTTGAGGACGGCGGCGGGTTCATCCTCGGTGGCCAGCCATACCGGATCACGCTGGATGACGGTCAGGTGATCGAGGGCGTGACGAACGGGCGCGGCGAGATGCAGGTGGCGACGAGCAACGCTGTCTCGTTCGGCCTTGTGGAACTCATGTCGCAAAGCGAACCGGATAAGGTCATATCGGCGAGCACGACAACTGTGTGGCGCGATGACAGTCTGCCAACACCCGAAACGGTGGAGATGCCGGAAAAGCGCACGACGAAGGTGGGCGGCAAGTCAGCCGAAACGCCGGGAGAAGGGCTGACGGGGGATGGCAAGCCGCCTGTGTTCGTTGGTTGTGATCCGATGAACTGGGGTTTGCGGACCTGTCACCTGCTCAGGAATGCGAAGGGAGCAGATACGCCGCCAGCGTTCCAGTACCGGAGTGATATCGAGTATCCAGTTGCAAAGAGCTACACGGCCGCTGTGAAGGAAAGTCTTTGCAAAATCGACTGGGCGAGTCTCGCGGGAAAGACGGATAAGGAGCTAGCGGCGGCCATCCTGCCTGCGGTCCAGCCCCAGATCTGGAAGGCACTCCAAGCGGGTCCGTTCGGCATGCCAGATGGTATTGCAACGGACGGCGGCGCCATGCCCGCTATTGTGATTGTTTCCGCCGCGAACGCGCCCGAATATCACTTCCCCCTTGCTGCGCATGGGACTTTTACAGCCAAATACTGGACGCTCTGTCTGTCGAGATGGGATATTGATGACGTTATCAGGAGCGTTACAGGCCATCCAGAAACTAACGCCCCGCTAATTGATTTCGCCGACACCATCTACCACGAAGCGCGGCACTGCCAGCAGCTCTTCTGGCAGATTTCATTGCTCAGCGCATTTCCCGACGATTACAGCGCATTCTCCGGTATGCAGAAGTGTTTCAAGCAACTCGCCGGCGACAGCATATTCGATTTGGCCTGCGCCACACCATTCCCGAATGACAGTCTCGCCCGAACCGGTATCCATGCGATGCTGATCTTCTATTACTACTGGGTGATTAGCCAGACGAAGGGAGTCGATTGCTGGAAATTCATTCAGGCCGATCTGGAAAAGGTCGAGGCCGAAGTCTGCAAGGTGAGAAACGTCACACCGGAGCAGGCCCGAACAATGGCAGTCACGTACGCGAGTTATCTACATGAACAGGATGCATTCTTGTGCGGTGAAGTGGTTCAGTATTGCTGGACTGGCCGTTCTCAGTTGCGTAACCCAGGCACATGCACAAGCGTCTACGCCCACGTTCTCCAGTCAATCGGAGCAAAGTGACATGAGTGGCAACATTACCCCGTCCCAGGAACAGGCGCTCCTGCAACTGCTCGGAAAGGTCATGGAGATCATGCGGGATGACAGGCCGTTCAGTCCGGCGGACCCCGCCTTCGGCAAACTCAAATCGTCCTATTTCATAAAACCAGGAGAAGCTGGAATACATTACTCGTTTGCGATTAGTGCTTTTCCTGATGCAAAAGTAGATTTGTCGATGTGGACCGATCCACTCGACTACTCCGACGACAGGACGCGTGTGCAAGCGGTCCCCGTCTACTTTGAGCTATGGCTCCACAACGCTCTCGCCGGAATCAGTCGCCGCGTGCTTGAACAACGCCTTGATCTTGCAAACTATTGGGCCGGCGGGGACGGGGTGAGGGAGGAAGGAAACGACTTAGGGGCCGGGCCCCCGCCCGACAACCTGCTGCACTCTTACCGCTATCGGGCGAATGCCGGTGCAAACGGACGCTTTCCCGTCAACGTCGAACTGTTTTTCCTGGACCCCAGGCCCAATGATCCCTCCGGGAAGGTGCGGCTTGATCGAATCACGATTCATCGCGTCTACCCCTATCTCACGCCCGCGATGCGCAAGAAAAAGCGTGAGGAACAGAACCAGAAAAAGCGGCAGACCTACGGCTACATGGACCTGTGCACGGGCGCGACGTGCCCGGAATCCGGCATATGGGAAGGCTGGACAAAGGACGGTCCGACCGACGTGATGAAGGTCGAGCGGGGGCAGAAGTTCGATGCTGTACGCTCCGTGTCGCTGGAACAAGGGGGCTCATGTCCGATGGTTCGCGGCCAGTGGTACTGGCTTTGCAATGTCGATGAGGAATCCGGCACCGTCTGGAAAGGCATTGCGCTGAAGGGATAAGCGAAGGCGCCAGGTCTTCCACGTATGCGAGTTATCTACATGAACAGGATGCATTCTTGTGCGGCGAAGTGGTCCAGTATTGCTGGACTGGCCGTTCTCAGTTGCGTAACCCAGGCGCATGCACACGCGTCTACGCCCGCGTCATCCAGTCAATTGGAGCGCACTGAGATGAGTGACGACATTACGCCGTCGCAGGAACGGGCGCTACTCCGACTGCTTGATAAGGTCATGGAAGTGATGCGGGATGACAGGCCATTTAATCCCGACGACCCTGCTTTCGGGACGCTCGAATCGTCCTATTTCATAAAGGCGGGAGAAGCTGGAATACATTACTCGTTTGCGAATAGTGCTTTTCCTGATGCAAAGGTGGATTTCTCGATGTGGACCGACCCGCTCGACTATTCAGACGACAGGACGCGCGTGCGGGCCGTTCCCGCAGCGTTTGAACTCTGGTTCCATAACGCGCTTGCCGGGGTCAATCGCCGCACGCTTGAACAGCGCCTCGATCTTGCAGGCTACTGGGTAGACAGCGATGGAATCAGGTACGAGAAAAACGACATGGGGCCTGGTCTGCCGCCCGCTAACCTGCTGCACTCTTACCGTTACCGGGCGAACGCCGGCGAGAACGGACGTTTTCCCGTGGACGTTGAACTATTCTTCCTTGACCCCGCGCCCAATAATCCATCCGGGAAGTTGCGCCTCGATCGAATCACAATCGATCGCGACTACCCCCATCTCACGCCCGCGATGCGCAAGAAAAAGCGCGAGGAACAAAACCACAAAAAGCGGCATACCTACGGCTACATGGACCTGTGCACGGGCGCGACGTGCCGGAATCCGGCACAGTCTGGAAAAGCATTGCGCTAAAAAGATGAAGCTCCTTCACCCCTCTTACGCAGCACATAATGCGCGACGCCCCATTCCTGTCCGTGCGCATAGCCGAACAGTTCCGCGACGGCCATATAGAACATGCGCCAGCGCTGGAACGCCAGGTGCGCATTGCCGCTTGCCGCGAGAAGCGGCAACACGCGCTCGCGCGCAGAGTCGAGAGAAGCCAGCCACTGATTGGCGGTCCGTTCGTAATGCGTGCCGTCAATCCACCACTGACGCGTCACGCAGAAATCGTCCTGAAAACGCAGCAACAGGTTTGCGGAAGGCATCGTGCCGCCGGTGAAGAAATGGCGCGACATCCAGTCACTGCCGTCGCGCACGTCGAAAGAATATGCGAGCAGCCGGTGCGCGAACATGTGAACGAAAAGCTGCCCATCGTCACGCAGCCATCGCGCGATCTTCGCGAGCAGCAAGCCATAGTGCTTCATGTGCTCGAACATCTCGACGGAAACGACGCGGTCAAAGCCCGCGTCGCCCGGTGCAAACTCGAAGGTCGTGACGTCGCCCGTCACCACGCGCAAATTGGAAAGTCCGCGCTCGGTCGCGCGGTGCTCGATAAACGCGCGCTGCCCATGCGAATTCGAAAGCCCGACGATCCGTGCACGCGGGTACCGCTGTGCGAGCCACAGCGATAACGCGCCCCATCCGCACCCGAGGTCGAGAATGGACTGCCCGTCCTCGATACCTGCGCGCTGAGCGTACAGCGCCAGCATAGAATCTTCGGCCTCGGATAGCGTTTCATCGCCCTTTGGATAATAGCCGCAGGAGTACTTGAGACGAGGGCCTAGATGCGCCTCGAAGAACTCGCCGGGGATCTCGTAGTGCTGCGCGTTGGCCGCCTGCGTTTCAATCGCGATCGGCTTTGCGCGCAGATCGTCGATGAGCAGTTCGAGTGCCTCGCCACGGCGCTCTCCGTCGTTTGCATGTTCATCGGCGAGCCGCCTCGCCATCAGCGCCCGCATGCCGGCGCGAATCGCGAGGTCCGGCAGCCAGCCGCGCTCGCACCAGCGAATCGTCCAGTTCGGGTCATAGGCGCTCGCGGCCGGTCTGCCGGATGCCGGTTCGACGCGTCGGGACGCAGGCGTGGGCGTGACGGTAAAGGTCATGATCTCAGTTCCTCTTCGAGTGTCGGTCGTCCGAATCCAGACCGGTTCCGCGTTCGCGGGCGCCCGCGCGCGGCGGCCACGGAATCAACGCGCTTGTCGTCGTCATGTATTCGCGGTAGCCGGTGCGGGTCTGGACGAGTCGCGCTTCGAGCATCGGCACACCCGATACCTTCATGAGCAGCCAGGCCATCGCGCAGGGCGGCACGAGCGTCGCCCAACCCCACGGCAGGCTGATCGACCACGCCGCATAGGCGCACCAATGCAGGCATTCGAAGAAGTAGTTCGGATGTCGCGAGTAGCGCCACCAGCCGACAGTGCAGACGCGGCCGCGATTGCCCGGATCGGCGACGAAGCGGCGAAGTTGGCGGTCGGCGGCAGCCTCGCCTGCGAGCGCCGCCAAGCCGATTACAAGTGCCGCGACGATAAACCCGAACGAGGGTATCGCCTCGCTGTACGAAGGCACCAGGAATGCAATGGACAGCACCATCGAGATCACCGCTTGCAGCAGGAAGAACGCCAGCATGTTGCGCGGGGCGGCAGCGCCCCAGCGCTCGCGTAGCGCCGCGTAACGGGCGTCTTCGGCGTGTCCGCTGTTACGGCGCCAAAGATGCACCGCGAGCCGAAGTCCCCACGCGCCTCCGCTGACTGCAACCGCGGCGCGATTCAGCGACGCGCCGGGCCCGGCCGCCGCGACAAAAACCGCGACACCGCCAAGCGTGCCTGCCCAGACTGGATCGATCATCCCCGCATTGCGCGTACGCAACTGAACGACCCAGACACCGACAAACGTTATGACGAGGCCCGCGAATGCGAGCGCAAGGGTGGCGGCAACTGGCATGCAGAATTCCGAAGCGACGAATAACGGAATCTACGGATGCCGCGGTCAAACGGATGCAACGCGCCGCTCTCTTCCTATCAGACGCCCGAGCGGACCTGACCCGTGGCAACGACCGGCCCGGTAGGCTGCCCCGTCTGCGACCCGCCCAGCGGTTCGAGCGAGACGGCCAGCACCGCGCGTGCGCTCAGTTGCGCAACGACGGCGTCGGCAAGCGTCATGCGCGCCGGTGCATCAGCCGGAAACACACCGAGCGAGATTGGTTTGTCGCCTGGCGGAATGAGCCACAGTTCGGTTGCGCGGTCCGCGGCGAACGTCGGCTTGACGGCCGGTACCACGACCATCTCGCGACGCAGCAGATCGACCGTCGCTGTCCAGTGGGCGACACCATCTGGGCGCGCGATCGTCGCGACCATATAGCCCTGCACCGGATTGACGGCGACGTTCGCGGGACGCGGCGCCTCGCGTAGCGAGACCAGGTTCACCGCGACGAGCGCGAGTGTCGCGAGGCTCGCTCCGATACCGACGAAGCGCCACAGGCCCAGGTTATTCCACCAGCCCTGCCCGCGCTCGCCGTCCGAGGCTGACGACCGCGCCGGCAAGAAGCCGAGATCGCGCTGGATGCGAGTCCACACGCGCTCCGGTACGGCCACGGGGCGCAGGTCTTCGGCAAGCGGCGCAAACCGGTTCTGCCATCGCGCAAGGGTCGACGCAAGCACGGGGTCGGTGGCCACGGCGTCTTCGAGCGCGCGGCGTTCGTCGGCGTCGAGGACGCCCAACGCATATTCTGCGCAGCGCAGTTCGGATTCGTTTTCTGCGGGCGTATTCATCGCTCGAGGCAGGTCTTGAGCTGCATCAGGCTGCGCCTGATCCAGCTTTTTAATGTGCCGAGCGGCACGCTCAGATGAGCAGCCAGCTCGCTATAAGTAATGCCGCTGAAGAACGCCTCGCGGACCGCGCCCCGCTGCTGCGGTCCAAGCTGCTCCATGCAGCGCTCGAGTCGCACGCGCTCTTCGCTCGCCTCGGCAAGCGCCACCGGCGTGAGTCCTTCGTCGACGATTTCCTCCGCGGACTCGTTATCGAGCGGTGCCTCGCGGTGCTGACGCAAGCGGTCGATCGTGCGGTTGCGCGCCAGCGTCACCAGCCACGTCATCGCGCCGCCGCGCGCGGGATCGAACACATCGGCGCGTCGCCAGGCGGCGGTGAAAACGTCCTGTAAGAGATCTTCGGCTTCGGCGCGGTCGTGTGTCATGCGCAAGATGACGGCAAACACCCGGCTCGACGCAAGACGGTACAACTCGGCGAATGCAGCTTGATTGCCCTGCGCCGTGGCCTGCAGCAATCCGTTCAGGTGCGCCCGCCGCTGCGCGTCATTGCCGCGTCCGTCCGCGTCTGCCTGCGTAGGCGAGACCGGTTCGTCGTTGTCTGCGCTATTCGACTTATCATTCATGCGCGGGTAGTGGCGTGCATCGCCCTCACGGATTAACCTCGCGCAATATAGCATCGACAGCCGCGGTCGCGGTGGACTGACGGTTGACCCGACAGTCGGCCCGACACCTGGCCTGCCAGTCAACGAAGGCCGCGTATCAAGCATGAAGGGACCTCCTGCTCTCGTGTCGTGAATCGTTATCTACGACTGAGCGGGTCGGTTGGACGCCTTGCATGACGCAAATCCCGACTCACTGCGTGCTTTCATCGAATCCGGCACACATGCTGCATCCGGTTTCGCTTGTCGTTCGTAACTCTGCCCGAGGACGCGCACTCCCCTTTAACTTCCAATAGCCACGCGCGTCCCATGATCGGGAGATGCGCACATGAGTCAGGCCAGCAGGACCGTCCCATTGACGCGAGGCTCACGCGTGGCGGTCATAGGTGCGGGTATTGCCGGCCTTGCGAGCGCCTATCTGCTCGCGCGCAACCATCGGGTGACGCTGTTCGAATCCGCAGGCTACCTTGGCGGTCACACCAATACCGTCGATGTCAGGCTCGATGGGCACAGTCATCCCGTCGATACCGGCTTTCTCGTCTTCAACGATCGCACCTATCCGAACCTGATCGCACTGTTTGCGGAACTGGGCGTGAAGTCGCATGCGAGCGATATGAGCTTTTCCGTTTCGCTCGATAAGGGCCGCCTCGAATGGGCGGGCACCAATCTGAATACGCTATTCGCTCAGCGGCGCAACATGTTCTCGCCGACCTTTATCGGCATGCTGCGCGATGTATTTCGCTTCAACGGCAGCGCGGAGCGCAACCTGGAAATCGCCACAGCAACACGCGTGTCGATGGGCGAACTGCTGACAATGGGCGGCTACGGCCATGCCTTTCAGCGTCACTATTTACTGCCGATGGCCGCGGCGATCTGGTCGAGCGCAACGGCCGACATACTCACTTTCCCCGCCAGCACGTTCCTGCGCTTCTGTCTGAACCACGCGCTGCTTCAGGTGAACCGCAGGCCGCAGTGGAAGTCGGTGATCGGTGGAGGCCGAAGTTACGTGCAGCGGATTGCCGCAACGCTTGACGACGTGCGGCTCAGAACCTCGGTGCGAGGAATCCGGCGCGGCGACCAGAGCGTCGACGTATTCACCGACGATGGCACGCAGCACTTCGACGCAGCGGTGCTTGCAACGCACGCGCCGACCACGCTGCACATGCTGGAAGACGCCGATGCCGACGAGCGACGCGTGCTCGGTGCAATCGCTTACCGGCCCAACGTGGCGGTGTTGCACACGGACACGAGTCTGCTGCCGCGGCGTCAGCGTGTCTGGTCGGCGTGGAATTACCTGGGCAGCCGCTGCCACGACGGTACGCAGCCAGTGTGTGTGAGTTACCTCGTCAACCAGCTCCAGCGCTTGCCTTTTACGACGCCGCTCATCGTGACGCTGAACCCGCTGACCGCGCCTGCGCCGGGTACTGAGTTACGGCGTTTTGTCTACGATCACCCGCTTCTCGATCTCGGCGCGATCGACGCGCAGCAACGCCTGCCGATGCTGCAGGGCAAGCGACGCACGTGGTTCGCCGGTGCATGGACCGGTTATGGATTTCACGAGGACGGTCTGAAATCCGCGCTGCGCGTGGCCGCCGATTTCGACTCGTCTCCTGCATGGGCAAAGCTGTGAAGCCCGGCACCGCCGATGGCAGCGCGAGCGCCGCCGCTATTCAGGAGCCATCCGCCTGGCTGCTCAATTGCAGGATCATGCATGAGCGTCTGCGGCCAAAGCGTCATCGCTTCGTTTATCCAGCGTTCTATGTACGCGTCGACCTCGATCGGCTCCACTCGATCGGCAATGCGTGGTTCGGTGTCGATCGTTACCGGCCGCTCAGCTTGCGCCGCCGTGACCACGGCCCATGCGACGGCAGCGATCTCGCAACATGGATGCGGGCGCAACTACGTGCCGCCGGCCTGCACGAAGCGGATGGCCGTATCTGGCTGCAAGCATTCCCGCGCGTGTTCGGCTATGCGTTCAACCCGATCGCATTCTGGTTTTGCCACGACCGCGATGGCGGCCTGCGAGCGTTGCTCGCTGAGGTGCGCAACACGTTTGGCGAGCGCCACTGTTATCTGCTGCATGCGCCTGATCGCGAGGCGATCACCCGCTCCACCGTTCTGCGCTGTAAGAAGGTGCTGCACGTGTCGCCGTTTTGCCGTGTCGAGGGCGGTTACGTGTTCCGTGTCGGCGAGACGCGAGGCAACACATCGATCGCCATCGATTACCACGACGCACAGGGACTCCTGATTCGCACGGCGCTGCATGGAGCGCTCGTTCCGCTAACAGGCACAAGCGCGCTAACCGCGCTCGCGCGTCAGCCGTTCCTGAGCCTCGGCGTGGTGTTCCGCATTCATTGGCAGGCGCTGCGTCTGGCGATGAAGAAAGTGCCGTTTCATGGCAAGCGTCCTGTGCCTGATCCCGTCGCTGACAAGTCATCGACGCAGTCGTGACTGCGAAACCGTCTTGCGCTGCACAGTCCATTTCGTCCGAATGAGGAGTTTCATTTATGGCGCTTTCGAGAACCGTTTGCGGTGACGAGGCCACGCCGCCGTCGGCGCGTCTATTCCTGTCCTTGCTCGAACGGATTCAGGCCGGACATCTGGTCGTCGTTACACCCGATGGCCAGCAGCGCACCTTCGGCGATCCCCATGGCACGCCGCGCGCCCGGCTCGAACTTCGCGATTGGCGGGCATGCGGCGCGATCCTGCGCAAAGGCGACATCGGCTTCGCGGACGCCTGGCGCGCGCTCTGGGTGGATACGCCCGACCTCGTCACGCTACTGCGAATAGCGATCCGCAATCAGAATGCTTTACAGCGCACTGTCTACGGCAACTGGCTTGCCCAACTATGGTATGGACTCAGGCATCGGCTGAGGCGCAACACCCGCGCGGGAAGCCGGCGCAATATTCACGCGCATTACGACCTCGGCAATGCGTTCTACGCGCGCTGGCTCGACCCGACCTTCACCTACTCCAGTGCTCTATTCGACGGCCATTTCGAGCGGACGCTCGAAGCGGCGCAGCAGGCCAAATATCAGCGCATCGTCGATACACTCGAATTGCGCGCCGGCATGCATGTTCTGGAAATCGGCTGCGGCTGGGGCGGTTTTGCGATGTTTGCAGCACGCCAGGGAATTCATGTTCATGGCGTGACAATCTCGTCGGCGCAATTGCAGTTCGCAAAACAGCGTGTTAGCGAGGCGGGTTTGAGCGAGCGCGTGCACCTCGAACTGCGCGACTACCGCACGCTGAGCGGCCAGTACGATGGCATTGTGTCGATCGAAATGTTCGAGGCGGTCGGCGAAAAATTCTGGCCCATGTACTTTCGCACTTTGCATGACTGTTTGCGGCCGGCGGCTCGAGCGCTGGTGCAAACCATCACGATCGGCGACGAGCACTTTGCCGCGTATCGCTCAAGCAGCGATTTCATTCGCGAGTTCGTTTTTCCGGGCGGAATGTTGCCGAGCCCGCAGCGTTTCATCGACGCGGCGCAGCGCAACCATTTCTCAGCACGCGCATCGTTGTCATTCGGTCGCGACTACGCGGAGACTTTGCGCCGCTGGCGTCTTGCGTTCGAAGCGGAGGTCGACACGATCCGCACCTTGGGCTTCGACGAAGTTTTCATGCGCACATGGCGGCTGTATCTGGCCTACTGCGAAGCGGGTTTCGACGAGGGCCGCACCGACGTCATGCAGTTCGTGCTCAGCAAGGCGGGCTGACCGGCTGTGCTGAAAATGGCATCACCGGAACAAACGGCGGGCGGCGGCAGGTGAAAACCGCGCTCCCCACGTCTAAAGTTTCACAACCACTGCGCGCAAACAAACGCGCCCGGTTTTCTTGCGAGCGCGACCGCTCACACAACCGCCCAGCGGGTATGCTTACTGCTTCCTCGCGAGCACGGACCGCAAAACGTCACGGCTTGTCGCGCGACCCAATGGAGAAAGCACATGCGCCTCGATGATGAAGTAGAAAGCCAGAACGTCGAAGACCGGCGAGGCGGAGGCATGCGGATGGGCGGCGGCATCGGCATTGGGACGATTGTGATCGCACTGGCCGCGTCGTACTTCTTCGGCATCAATCCGATGACCATAATCAACGGTGCGCAAGTACTGCAAGGCAACGCGCCGCAGCGCAGTGCGACGACGAACGCACCGCCCGCCGAAGATGCCGGCAGTCACTTCGTGCGCCGCGTGCTCGGCAACACCGAACGTACCTGGCAGCATATCTTTCGCACGCAGTTGAATCAGGACTATCCGGCGCCGAAGCTCGTGCTCTTCAGCGACGCCACGCCCACGGCATGCGGCACGGGGCAGTCGGCAATGGGGCCGTTCTACTGTCCGCCGGACCGCACCGTTTATATCGACTTGTCGTTCTACCGCGAGTTGCGCGAGCGCTTCGGCGCGGGCGGCGACTTCGCGCAGGCGTACGTCATCGCGCACGAGGTCGGGCATCACATACAGAACGTGGTGGGTATCTCGGACAAGTACGAAGCGGCGCGTGCGCGCATGTCGCCGACGCGCGCCAATGCGCTGTCCGTGCGGCTCGAATTGCAGGCAGATTGTTTTGCCGGCGTGTGGGCAGCGGTCGCGCAGCAGTTGAATGCGAAGCTGATGGAACCGGGCGACTTCGAGCAGGGGCTGACCGCAGCAGGCGCGATCGGCGACGACCGGTTGCAGCGGCAATCGCAGGGACGCGTCGTGCCCGAGGCGTTCACGCACGGCACCAGTGAGCAGCGGCAGCGGTGGCTGCGACGCGGACTCACGACGGGCGATGTCCGCCAGTGCGATACGTTCTCGGCGCAGTCGTTGTGATGTCGGGGTGGCGTCGCGTGTAGCGCGGTGAGTGGCTACATAAGCGGCTACATGAACGGCTACAGTGTCAAACCAGCAGCGCGCGCGCTTTGTCACCGCGCGGCGTCAACACAGCGAGCACTGCGGCGACAATGAACAGCGCGGGGACATCGCCCGCCAGATGGCCGAGATGGCGCGCTCCGTCCATCTCGACGCCAAAAGACTGCACGGCCATGATCGCGCCGTGCACGACGCTCGACCATACCGTGAACCAGATCAGGCTCAGATGCTTGAGCGGATCGCGCGACGCCCTCAGCAGGAACACGCCGAGCGTCGCGTAGATGCCGACCATCATCAGCGGATAGTCGGAGTGACCGCTGTGCCAAGCCCAACCGGACGGCCACAGGATCATGAGCGGCCCGAACGCGAACAGGGCGATCAGACCTACGACGATCAGGACGATACGCAAGGCGGCGAGTCGTTGAGCTTCGTTCATTGCGGGTCTGCGGAGTGCGGCGCGTGCATCGACCACGATACTCCGCGCGCGTGGTGAGCGTAGTGCCTCGCGCCTCGTACATGGACGCGTTTGCACCGAGCTTTCTACCGCGTCCATCGAGCGTCGCGCATTATCGAAATCCCTACAAACAAAAAACTAACATTACAGAAAACTTTCATCTATAAAAGCAGGAGTGCGGCGAACAGCCTTGTCTTGCCGCATGCCCTCTGCCCGCCGGCCTTGCCGGCGGGCTTTTTTTGACTCATACGCATGAGTCGCCACGACTCCTTCATTTGCCTTTCATATCAGGAAAGTCGCGTTACGAGACTAGTGTTTCTTTCGCTTGACTTACTTGATATATCACATACTGTATGGGTTCGACCAACGCTTTCACGACGTCTAAAGGTCGGTCGCGGTGCCACCTACCGCAATCAAAAGACAAGGCATGCCAAAGGAGACAGTGATGAAAACGGATCATCAGGAAGGAGCGTCGTCGTGGATAGCGTCACCGTGGGTGCAACTCGTATTCGGTGTGATCTGCATGGCAATGATTGCCAACATGCAGTACGGCTGGACCTTGTTCGTCAATCCGATCAACGAAAAATACCAATGGGGTCGCGCGGCGATTCAGGTCGCGTTCACGATCTTCGTGGTCACCGAAACGTGGCTGGTGCCCGTTGAAGGTTATCTGGTCGACAAGTACGGGCCGCGTCCGGTCGTAGTCGGGGGCGGTCTGCTATGCGGAATTGCGTGGGTGCTTAACTCGATGGCGTCGTCGCTGCCCTTGCTCTACATCGCGGCGGCGATAGGCGGCGTCGGCGCGGGCGCGGTCTACGGCACTTGCGTGGGCAATGCGCTCAAGTGGTTTCCCACTCGTCGCGGCCTTGCAGCGGGGATCACGGCAGCCGGTTTCGGTGCGGGGTCCGCGGCCACCGTCATTCCGATCTCCAACATGATCAAGAGCAGCGGGTACGAAGCGACGTTCCTGTCGTTCGGCCTCGGCCAGGGCATCATCGTCGTCCTGCTCGGGCTCGCCTTGCTCGCGCCGCCGGCCAGCCTGCTCGCCACCGCAAAAAGCACGATCAAACGCGTGGTCTACAACGCCACGCCGCGCGAAGTGGTCAGCTCGCCGGTGTTCTGGGTCATGTACCTGATGTTCGTGATGATGGCTGCGGGCGGCCTCATGGCCACCGCGCAGCTCGGACCGATCGCAAAGGATTTCGGCCTGCACGACTCTCCAGTTTCGTTGCTCGGATTGACGTTGCCGGCGCTGACGTTCGCATTGACGATCGATCGCGTGCTGAACGGTTTGACGCGGCCGTTCTTCGGCTGGATCTCGGATCGCATTGGCCGAGAAAATACGATGTTCATCGCGTTCGCGATCGAAGCGGTCGGCATTCTGGCGCTGTCGAAATACGGCCAGAGCCCGGTGGCGTTCGTCGTGCTGACCGGCATCGTGTTCTTCGCGTGGGGCGAGATCTACAGCCTGTTCCCCGCCACGTGCGGCGATACGTATGGACCAAAATTCGCGGCTACGAATGCGGGCCTGCTCTATACGGCAAAAGGCACGGCTGCGCTGCTCGTGCCGTTCACCAGCGTCATTACGGCGGCAACCGGCAGCTGGCATGCCGTCTTCATGCTGGCGTCCGGCATGGCGGCAGCCTCCGCGCTGCTCGCGCTCCTGGTGCTGAAGCCAATGCGCCGCGCGCATGCGGCTCGTCACGCGAGTCCGGCGAGCGAGAACACCTATAGCGGCGCATTGATAAGCGAATCGGCGCGCGTCTCGGCCGACGGCGGTTGATCAGCCTTAATCGAATGGCCGCATCGCCGCGTGGCGGCGACTGCGTGCCCTCGAATCCGGGAGTGCGATCTCCCAATCCGCACCACCGAATGAATGGTTGAACATGAGCGGGAATAAATGACGGGCTGCAGGTGTTCAAAGGACGAGGCGAGCTGTAGCCTGAGGTTCGACGAACAGGCGAAGCGCAACTTGTAGTCGCCTCTATCGTCATTCCACATTACCGTGAGCCACACATGAACGTATCCGAACGCCTCGCGCAGTTGGGGCTCCAGTTGCCGCCGCCGATCAACCCCCTCGGCTCCTATCGAACGGTATCCGTTTCAGGCAATCAGCTCTACGTGTCCGGTCTCGGTCCGTTCGAGGATGGCAAGCCGTTGGTCGGCATTGTCGGCGCCGACATGTCTGTCGAAAGAGCACAGCACGCGGCGCGTCTGACAATGCTGATGATCCTCGCCTGCGTCGATCAGGCGTGCGGGCTCGACAACGTAGACAGATGCAGCCGGCTGACTGTCTACGTGCGTGCTGAACAATCGTTCACGCAGCATCCCCAAGTGGCCAATGGCGCGAGCGACCTTCTGCTGACGTTGTTCGGCCAGAGCAAGCTGCCTGCGCGAAGCGCTCTTGGCGTGCACACGTTGCCAATGGGCATCCCCGTCGAGATCGACAGCATCTTCGAGTTGAAGGGCTCAACATGAGCCGGCAAGCCCAAGAAACTACTCCCCATATCCCACGCCGTTGCGGCGCCTCAACTGCACGACATCGCGAAGCGGAGGCGCCCCGAACAGCCGGCTATATTCGCGGCTGAACTGCGAAGGGCTGTCATACCCAACCCGGACAGCCACCGACCCGACATCTCCCTTCTGTCCAAGCAGCAGCTTTCGGGCTTCGTGAAGCCGCAGTTGCTTCTGATACTGCAGCGGACTCAGCGTCGTGACGTTCTTGAAGTGATGATGGAACGACGACACGCTCATGTTCACCTCTTGCGCCAGCATCTCGACCCGCAAGATCTCGGTGTAGTGATTCTGGATCCACTCGATCGCGCGCGCGATCCGGTAGGTCTGACTCCCATTCACGGCAATGTGCCTGAGCCGCTTGCCCTGCTCACTCGTCATCAACCGGTAGAGCAGTTCCTTTTCGATGAGCGGCGCGAGAACCGGAATGTCATCCGGAGTATCGAGCAATCGCACGAGCCGCAGCGCCGCGTCGAAAACCGGTGCCGACAGCGAGCCCACCGCGATGCCCTCGCCCGCCGACACGGCCCCCGGTTCCGGCAGACACAACTGCGTCGCCAGTTCCGCGATGGCCTGCGGATCGAGCGTGAGCTTCACGCATAAATAAGGCGCTTCGGACGACGCTCGCGTGACCTGCGACGTCATCGGCAGATCGACGGACGTCACGAGGCAATGCAGATGATCGTAGTCGTAAGCCTGCCCCGCGACCACGACCCGCTTGGCCCCTTGGGCCGCGAACACGAACGCGGAGTTCGTCACGCCGCAGCCGAGATCGGCGGGCGCCGAGTACCGGTAGAAAGCGAGCGAGGGAATCGCCGTCTGATGCGCGCCGTCGACTGGGGCGAACCGGCTGACGAGCGCAGCCAGTTCGCGGCGTGCCGCTTCGCGCGACACCGAGGGATCCATCCCGGAAGAAGCCAGATTCATGTGCATTGAACTCCGTTGACGGAAGCGAGCATACTCAACCGCTGCCGGACTGCCACCTCCGGCTCGTTGGATTTGCAGAATTGTTCAATATTTTTGCAGGATTGTGTAAGCAGAACGCGCAGCCGTCGTTCACACTGCCGCGTACACCCGGCGCCAAGTTCGGGCTTTCCCCACGGAGAGGTTACATGTCCACATCGTTTGTCCTGAACGGCAAGAACGTCACGCTCGACGCCGATCCCACCACGCCGCTCCTCTGGGCCATTCGCGAGAACGCCGGCCTGCACGGCACCAAGTTCGGCTGCGGCATGGCGCAATGCGGCGCCTGCACGGTTCATCTCGAAGGCGAGGCCACGCGTTCGTGCGTGCTGCCGCTCGCCGCCGTGGCGGGCAAGCGCATCACGACCATTGAAGGTATCGAAAGCCGGCCTGCGAAGGCGATCCAGGCCGCATGGGTCAAGTTGCAGGTGCCGCAGTGCGGATACTGCCAGTCCGGACAGATCATGTCGGCCACAGCCTTGCTCGAACACAATGCCACGCCCACCGACGCGGACATCGACGCTGCGATGAACGGCAATCTGTGCCGCTGCGCAACTTACTCCCGCATACGCGCGGCCATCCACGAAGCCGCCGCTACCCTGAAGGCCTGACCATGACGACCGGATCTGATCTCACCGACGCAGTGCGCCCGTCGCGCCGGACCTTCCTCAAAGCAGCAGGCGCCGTGGCTGCCGTCGGCGCGAACATCGGCCTCACTATCGGCTTCGAGTGGGCCGGCATGGGCCGCCGCGCGCTCGCGGCCACCATGCCCGACGCGACGTTTGCACCCAACGCCTTTCTGCGGGTCGCGCCGGACAACAGCGTGACCGTCATCGCGAAGCACGTCGAGATGGGCCAGGGCGCGTACACCGGTATCGCGACGATCGTCGCCGAGGAACTGGACGCGAACTGGCAGGACGTACGTGTCGAAAGCGCGCCCGCCGACGCGAAGCGCTACGCGAATCTGGCCTTCGGCACGATGCAGGGCACGGGCGGCAGCTCGGCCATGGCGAACTCGTGGATGCAACTGCGCGAAGCGGGAGCGAAAGCGCGCGCAATGCTGGTCTCGGCCGCCGCAGCGCAATGGCAGGTGCCTGCAACGGAACTCGTGACGCGCGACGGCAGCGTGCATCACGCGGCCACGAACCGCAGCGCAACCTACGGTTCGCTCGCGTCGGCGGCTGCACGGCTGCCGGTGCCGCAGAAGGTTGCGCTCAAATCGCCGAAAGATTTCCGTTTGATCGGCCATCAGTTGCCGCGCGTCGACGTGCCGCCGAAAACCGACGGCACCGCGCAGTTCACGCTCGACGTCACGTTTCCCGGCATGCTGGTCGCGCTGCTGCAGCGTCCGCCGCTCTTCGGCGCGACAGTCAAGTCGTTCGATGCGTCGGCGGCCAAGGCAGTGCCCGGCGTCGTGTCGGTCGTGCAGGTGCCGGGCGGTGTCGCGGTGGTCGCAAAGGGCTTCTGGGCGGCGAAACAGGGCCGCGATGCGCTGAAGGTCGAATGGGACGAGTCGAAAGCGGAAAAGCGCAGCTCGGACGCCATCATGGCCGAATACCGGCGGCTCGCCGAGCAGCCGGGCGCATCCGCCCGCAAGGACGGCAACGCGGAACAGGCGCTCTCGGGCGCGGCGAAGAAAATCTCCGCATCGTACTCGTTCCCGTATCTCGCTCACGCGCCGATGGAGCCGCTCGACGCCGTCGTCAAGCTCACGGCCAACAGCTGTGAGATCTGGGCCGGCGATCAGTTCCAGACCGTCGACCAGGCGAATGCCGCGCGCACGGCCGGGCTCGATCCGCAGCAGGTGAAGATTCACACGCTGTATGCGGGCGGCAGCTTCGGCCGGCGTGCGAACACGCGCTCGGACTATATCGTCGAGGCCGTGTCGATCGCTCGGGCGCTGGGCGCGAACGGCACGCCGGTCAAGCTGCAATGGACCCGCGAAGACGACATCCACGGCGGCCTGTATCGGCCCATGTATTTCCACAAGCTCGACGCAGGGCTGACAGCGGACGGCAAGCTCGTCGGCTGGCGGCACCGGATCGTCGGCCAGTCGATCCTCGGCGACACGCCGTTCGCGAGCGTCATGGTGAAAAACGGGATCGACGCGACCTCGGTCGAGGGCGCCGCCAACCTGGCCTACGCGATCCCGAACATCTCGGTCGAACTGACGACCACCCAGACCGGTGTGCCGGTGCTGTGGTGGCGCGTTGTCGGCAGCTCGCATACGGCATTTGCGGTCGAGGCATTCATCGACGAAGCCGCGCACGCCGCAGGCAAAGACCCGTTCGCTTTCCGCCGCGATCTGCTCGCGCACGAACCGCGCATGCGTGCCGTGCTCGAACTCGCCGCGCAGAAAGCCGGCTGGGACCCCGCCAAACCGTTGCCTAAGGGCCGCGGGCGCGGCATCGCCGTCGCCGAAGCGTTCAAGACGTTCGTCGCGCAAGTGGCCGAGGTTTCCGTCGATCAGGACGGCAACGTGAAAGTGGAGCGCGTTGTCTGTGCGGTGGATTGCGGCACGCCGATCAATCCGGACGTGATCGCGGCGCAGATGGAAGGCGGGATCGGTTTTGGCCTCGGCGCGGCGTTGCACAGCGCGATTACGTTGAAAGACGGCAAGGTCGAGCAGAACAATTTCGACTCTTATCAGGTGCTGCGAATCGCCGAAATGCCGAAGGTCGAGGTGCATATCGTGCAGTCGGGCGAAGCACCGACGGGCGTCGGCGAGCCCGGTGTCGCGCCCGTTGGACCGGCAGTTGCCAACGCGATTTTTGCAGCCACGGGAAAACGGCTTTACGACTTGCCGTTCCCGGCCGCTGCGGGGAAAACCGTCTGACAGGCACTCGCGAGGCGACTGGCTTTCCGGCCGGAAGCCTCGCGGCCAGAGCACGACACCGTCACTAACACATTGAAAATAATTAAATAAACGTCCCGATGTGTCGATAACAGGTTCAGCCGCTTTTCCGTTGCGGTTGGACTTTACATGCAGAGCTCATACAACCCTTGGCTAGTGGCAATGTCGTTTGTCGTGGCGACGCTCGCGTCGTACACGGCACTCGATCTCACGGGACGCATCTTCGTGCTGGCGTCGCCGCGGTTGCGGCACGTCTGGCGCATGGGCGGCGCGGCGGCGCTCGGCGTCGGCATCTGGTCGATGCACTTCGTGGCCATGCTGGCATTTTCGCTGCCCATTCCGCTCGGCTACGATTTCGCGGACACGGCCTATTCCCTCGCACTGGCTATGGGCGCGTCGTATCTCGCTCTGTGCCTCACCACTCAGGCTCGGATTACAGTCACGCGTCTGCTGGCGGGCGGCGCCTTCATGGGCGCAGGCATCGCAGGCATGCACTACAGCGGTATGGCTGCTTTGCGCATGTCGCCCGGCATCGGCTATCGGCCGGCGTGGTTCGCTGCTTCGCTCGCGATTGCCGTGGGTGCTTCAACGGCCGCGCTGTGGATGGCGCGCGCGCTCAGTAACGACGACGCACGACACGTGCTGCGCAAGCGCTTCGGCGCAGCCCTCGTAATGGGCGTCGCGATCAGCGGCATGCATTACGCCGGCATGGCCGCCGCCGAGTTCGCGCCAGACGCGATCTGCGGCGCGGCGGCCGGCGTGAATGCCGCATGGCTCGCCACTTCGGTGATCCTGTTCACGTTCGCGATACTGATCGTCACGTTGCTGCTGTCGCGTTTCGATGCGCGCACGAGCTTTCTCGTCGGCGCGGTGTCGAAACTCAACGGGCAGATTCTGCGTCTCGCCACGCTCGACACGCTGACCGGACTGCCGAACCGCGCCACGCTCACCGATCGCATCGAGCGCGCGATTCATGCGTCGCGCCGGCAACGTTCGCTCTTCGCGATCCTCTTCATGGATCTGGACGGTTTCAAGACGATCAACGACTCGCTCGGCCACTCGGCCGGCGACCAGGTACTGTCCGCGTTCGCGCAACGCCTGCTGGTTTGCGTGCGCGCCGGCGACACCGTCGCGCGCCTCGGCGGCGACGAATTCGTGGTGCTGTCGGAGAACCTGGCTTCGCGCAACGACGCGGCCGCGCTCGCCGAAGGTGTGCTCGAGCGCATGCGGCGCGATACATGGGCCGACTCGCAACCGCTTCAGGTGATGCCGAGCATCGGCATTGCGTTGTTTCCCGAGGACGGCGACACGGTCGACACGCTGCTCAAGCATGCGGACGCCGCGATGTACGAAGCGAAGCGCGCCGGCCGCAGCACCTACCGCTTCTTCGAACGCAGCATGAACGAAGCCGCGACTCGCACGCTGCAGATCCAGAACGCGTTGCGCGAGGCGTTGGCGGAGCGTCATTTCACACTGCACTTCCAGCCCAAATTCGACGGCAAGAGCGAGTCGCTTGCCGGTGCTGAAGCGCTGATCCGTTTGCACCATCCGCAACTCGGCACGCTTGCTCCGCTCGAATTCATTCCGATTGCAGAGCGCTCCGGGCAGATCGTGCAGATCGGCTATTGGGTATTGCGCGAGGCGTGCCGGCAGATTCGCCGCTGGGCCGCGCAAGGCCTGCCGCCGGTCAAGGTGGCGATCAATCTGTCACCGCGCCAGCTATTGCAGGCGGATCTCGTGCCGACCATGCTCGATATCGTGAAGGCAGAGGGCGTCAGATGCGAACAGATCATGTTCGAGATCACCGAAACGGTGGCAATGCATGACGCGCCGCGAACCATCGACATGCTTCGGGAATTCCAGGCAAGCGGCTTTGAAATCGCAATCGACGATTTCGGCACTGGCTACTCCAGCCTCGCGTATCTGCAACGGTTTCGCGTGAAGCAACTGAAGATCGACCGCTTCTTCACCAACGGTCTCGATGCGCACGGCGCCGAAGGCAGCGCGATCGTCTCGGCGATCATCGCACTCGCGCATTCGCTGGAAATGGATGTGGTGGCCGAAGGCGTCGAAACCGAGTCGCAACTGCACATGCTCAAAGCGATGCGGTGCGACGAGATGCAAGGCTTCCTGCTCGGCAAGCCGCTGACGGCGGACGACTTCGGCGAGTTCCTGCGGGGAACCGCGCTGACGGCGGAGGTGTGCTAACGGCGCAACCGGCGAACGCCTGTTGCTGCTTTGATGAGATCAGATTCAGTCGCGCGCGACGTCGGCTATCGAGGTAAGCGATGCCGGCGCGTGAGCGACGTCGTGCCGCGTGAGCTTGCCGTCCACCGTCGCGCCGCAATCCATGCGCAATTGCTGATAGTAGATGTTGCCCGTCACATGCGCATTGACCTGCAACTCGACGAAATGGTCGGCAATCACGTCGCCGACTATCTTGCCGTTGATCATCACGTCGTAGCCGTGCACATTGCCTTCAATCGATCCCCGGTCGCTCAGCACGAGCAGCGTCTGGCCGCCGGGCTCGCCGCTGACGTTGCCCTTCACGTGACCGTCGAGGCGCAGTCCGTCGGTGAATTGAAGATCGCCCGCGATGCGCACGTCGTGCGCGATCAGTGTGGCGAGCTTCGTTTGCTGGATGCCCGCGGTTTTTTTCTTGCTGAACATAAGTACTCCGGAAATGTAGAGGTGTGTCGCGTGGATCAGGGCGATGCCGCGTCGGCTTCTAGTGGCGGCTAGGGGCGCCTAGCGACGAGACGCCGCGGTCTGCCCGAGCGTCTGCGTGGGCGGCGCGCTTCTCTTCTGGCCGCGCAGGAACTGCAATTCTTCGTTGAGCCGCGCGACGTCGGCAGCGGCGTTATCGGCCGTTTTCTGTACCGCCGCGCGCGCCGCCGACTCCTGCGCTAAAGCAAGGCGCGCGCGGGCCAGCTCGATCTGCTCTGCGCGCTGATCGTCGGAAGCCGGAGGGCATTGAGTGAGCGGCCTACCGCTGCCGCGCGTCTCGCCGATGACCACGCCCGCTCCGCCAGCGAGCGCACTGAGCGTACAAACAAGCGCCCATACGGCGATGCGAAAACGCACAGAGCGCGCCGGCGCAAGCGTGTAAGCGCGACGCGTCAGAGCGTCGGCATGGCGCAAAAAAATGGGATCAGCCATGAGATGCAGGGGCGAAAAGCGCGAGGTAGGCCGCGGGATCGACGGGCGCGCCGTTGACCAGCACTTCGAAGTGCAGATGCGGACCCGTCGAGCGTCCCGTCGATCCGACGTCGGCAATATATTGGCGCGGCAGCACCAGATCGCCGACATGCACGACGATGCGCGACGCGTGGCCATAGCGCGTCATGAGTCCGTTGCCATGATCTATTTCGACCGCGTTGCCATAGCCGGACTTCTCGCCCGCGAGCACCACGCGGCCGCCTGCCGCGGCCAGTATCGGCACGCCGGTTCTGGCGACCAGGTCGAGACCCGGATGAAAACTCAGCCGATGCGTGAAGGGATCGACGCGGTTGCCGAACGGCGAACCGAAACGCGCGCCGTCGGCGGGCATGCGACCGGGAAATGCAGCATAGGCCATGGCGTGCGCGGCGGTCTGCCGTTCGAGTGCACGCAGCGTGGCGGCCATGCAATCGATCTGCTCGCCGGTGTCTTTTGCATCCGCGCGGGCACCCAGATGCCGCATGACGCTGCTACATCGACGCGGCGGCAGAGACGGACCGCCCTCGCCTTCGCTATCGGTTGCGTCGCCATCGCCGCCCGAAGCGGGCGATGCAGGAACCGGCGCTGAGCGCGGTGTATTCAGACGCGCTTCGAAGTCCCGCAACGCACCGACTTGCGCGCTGAGACGCGCAATGCGCGGCTCGATTTGCGCCATTGACGCATTGAGCTTACCGAGCTGGTCGATCGCATAATCGCGCTCGATGCGGTTTGCGGTCTGCATTCCAGACGCATCGCGCGCGGACCAGCGCACGCCGATTGCGATACCCGCAACCAGCGCAAGAACCGCGGCCGCACTGGCGGCGCCGAGCGCGCGCGTCAGCGCAAACCGGCGGGTGACGAGGCCGACGGAACCGCTAGCGAGCCGAGTGCGTGCGCGATCCACGGACGACATCAGCGCGTGCCCCGCCGCGAACCAAGCACAATGCGCGCATGGCGCAGCGCAGCGCGCGCTGGCGTCGTATGTGAAGCGGACATGAAACGGGCGAACTCAACTGACTGCATTCGGCATCGACCGGGCAGATGCCGGCGGCGGTAATCGATAGAGGGCGCCGATTATCGCCTTGCCGCCGCAAGAAGCATCTCAAATACGCGGTGCGCAGCGGCTCGCTTCGCTCAAGCCGTTTCCAATGCGGCGAGGCGCTCCACCAGTTTTTCGCTCGCGCGCTTCATCGGCAGGCGAAGTTCGTCGCGTATCAGGCCTTGCGAAGCGAGCATCGCTTTGACCGGCGCGGGATTCGGTTCCGCGAACAGCGTGTCGATCAGCGGCGCGAGCGCGTGGAAAATGTGACGCGCTTCCTCCAGCGCGCCGGCCGCGAGCGCGCGATACAGCGCGACGAACCGCTCGGGCTGCACATGCGCGGATGCGGCAATCGCTCCGCTGCCGCCAAGGCACATTGTGTTGAACATCTGCATGTCTTCGCCTGCAAGCACTTGCAAACGACCGTCGCGAATCAGCGCGAGTGTGGTGTCGAGCGAGCCCGCGCAATCTTTTACCGCCTGAATGCGCGGATGCGCGGCAAGCGTCATCAGCGTGTCCAGTTCTAGCCGCACACCGGTTCGATACGGAATGTCGTAGAGCACGACTGGCTTTTCGCTCGCATCGGCAAGCGCCGTGAAGTGGCCGACGATGCCTGCCTGCGACGGCCTGATGTAATAAGGCGCGGCCATCAGCACGCCGGCAATCGGCAGCGAATTCAACTGCGCGATGCGCTCGCGCATGCTCTGCGTGTTGTTGCCGGATACGCCGACGACCACGGGCATTGCCGGCTTGGCATCGGTGCTTGCGTCGGCACGCGCGCCGCCCGCTTGCGCCGCGTCGAGGATCGTTGCGAGCACGGCGTCCTGCTCGGCGGCGCTGAGCGCAGTCGGCTCTCCGGTCGTGCCTAACGCGACAATCCCGGCTATGCCCGCATCGGCATAGCGGCGCACGAGCGCGCGCAGCGCGGCGTGATCGACCGCGGCGTCGGCGAAAGGCGTGATGAGTGGAACCCAGATACCCGAAAAAATGGACATGTCTTTCCTCTTACGTCGATGAGCGACCGTATCGATTCCGGCAGCATGCGAAGGAGAAAGACAGGAAGGACCGCTGAAGCGCTTGATCCGCCGTTCCGTCGCATCTGACGGAACAGCGTGCTCCGGTCAGATGAGCGGCTGTTTTTTGGCTTTAACGCTGAACTCACGGCTCAACTGCTCGCCGTTCTGCGAGGCAAGGAGCGAACGGCGCGCGCGCGCATTCGCAACGCTTGCGAAAGCGGACTGGGTCGCGGTCGACGAGCAGAGTCGGAGTGTTTGGCGAAGGCGCATGAAGCGCAGTGTAACCGCGCTCACTGCGGATTGGCAAAGCGCGGCTCAAAATTGCAGGGAAACGGGACAGGTTGGGCTACGCCTTATTGCAACTTAAGGTCTTAGTAAGGAATCCGATTACGCGCCAGATGACTCAGAACCCGTAAACTGGACTCGCCGGATTTGTGATGCGAATTCATTGGATTTGCCGGAGTTTGAGAGCGCTTGGGTTGCGCCGGTTGGTGAAAGGCTGGGTGGGGCCAGTTTCTGCCGCTCGCCTGAATCATAGGGCGGCCACTCGAACGGCCGGTGCACTCCGAGCCCAGCCACTCGCCTCCCCCGAATTGATACCAACTCCAGCGGTCCCACAGCGCCCCGAACAACGGCAGTGCCAAGGTGCATGCCCGATTACCGGACATACACACATTCGCGAACGCGCCCGCTTACTACCGAAGCTCAGCGGTTTCCTGCATCGCCGACTGCATCTTCTGAACTGCGTCGAGCGTGGCTCGTTGAGCGGCCAGTCCGAAGTTGCGCTTGAATTCGCTGAACTCGGCATGGCCCGAGCCCGTAACTGCCTTCTTCGCCACGATCTTGCCGCTCGGGTCGGTCACGGTGCATTCGAGTGTCACCGTGAAGTCGGTCGGCGGCCAAGTGAGCAGGCTAGGCGAAGACGAGGTAGTCGTAATCGTCGGGCTCACGATGTAGCTCAGGTTTTTCGACCGCAAGGTCGCCGCGTCGGGCGCGGTATTCAGCTTGACGACGTCTTTGAAGATGTTGCTCAGTTCGAGATAGATCGGCAGTTCAAGATCGTGATAGGGCTTGTAGGCGACCTTGTCGCCGCCACCGCCCGGCGTGACGACTTCCTTGTTGCGCTCTTCGTCGGTGATGACGAGACCGACCGTCTTGTCGATCGGCGCAACTGTCTTCGAAAGGAGCGCGGCGTTGTCGCCCGAGATCGTGATGTCATGCGCGCAACCCGACAGAAGCGCGATCACGCCGGCCGCGCACGCCGCGCGAAATATGTTGCTGAATGCCATGAGAAAATTCCTGATTGAATTAATGGACGGATTAGCGGATGGCGCTGATGAACGCCGGATCGGAATAGAGTTCGCGGAGAAGCTTCTGCACGATCAGCGGATATTGCTGAGTAGCTCTCGGCACGGCAATTGCGCCCGCGAACGAGGAATCCCATTCGCTGCGCACGGTTTTCACCTGGTCGTAGCGCACGGCATCGTCGCGCTTGACGACGAAACGGGCCGCGATCGTCCCAGTAGCCGTGCCGATGCCAACATCGACATTGTTTTCGAGGAGTACTCCATCGAGCTCGACCAATGCCGACGGTGAAAGCGTGCCGGAGAGCGTCAACTCCTGCGTAACTGCATTCGAAAGGTACTCCGCGAACGAATTCCCGACGGGAGAGCGCATCACGTTTGCGCGCACGGCTAACGGATAGCGATTGTTACCGCCATCCAGACTGCTAAAGTCGCCGATGCGCGCGTGCACGGGCGCTGCGCTCTTGAGCGTCTGGATATTTTCGACGGAAGGCGAATAAGGCGTCGCGACGACCGAACATGCAGCAAACATGGTCAATGGCGCGAGTAAGGCAAGTATTCTCGGGTTGGTCATATTGTTCTGGTCATTGTGCTAGTGAACGTACGGAGGCCACGAATCGGTCTGCGGACCCTCTCGTTATATCGGCAGCAAGTTGGAGAATTTAAGCGTCGGACGGAGAGATCATTACGATGTCGCGTTCCGTCGCGTGTGTCAGTGCGCGAATACGTGCGTACGCTGAACCCTTACATCACGATTGCGGATGTCCCAATGCCAGTAAAGTCAGCTGAGCTGCCTCACTAACCGAGAAAGCTGAACGTTGGTTTTTGGCTGAGCACCCATCGGCCGACGCGTGCAACCGAATGGCCGTTGTAGCCAGGTAACTGCCATCAAAGTGTCGCTGGGGTCGAGTGACGCTTGTGGGTATGAACCGCCGGCCACCTACCCAACGATCAAGCCACAGCGGCTGGTGTTGCCAGCTGTCGCTGCCGATTCCAGATAGTCCGCGCAATCCCACCCCTTCCTGGCCAACAAACCGCGCGCTAGTTCAACCAATCCCGCTCACCGACAAAATGGCTTGACTTCTACAATAGGCGAACTAATATACGCACCGCGTATATCCAGCGCAGCCATTTTCCGACAGGTGCCTTCATGAGCGTCCCGCAACAAGCCTTTCTCCGCGACGCCATGCGCCGCCTGAACATGACCCGCGAGACCTTCGCGGGCCGCATCGGTGTGTCCCGCCGGGCGCTGGATACGTGGTTGTTGCCCGACGACTCCCAGGAATCGCGGGCCATGCCGGAGATCGTCGAGCGCTTCGTGTCGGAAATCGTCGTGCATGGCGAGCCGGGCGAAAGATATACGCAAAGCGTAGATTCGCAGTCGCTCGCGAGCCAGATGCTGTGGGAAGGCAAGCCACAGTTGCTGTCGGTCGACCAGTTCTCGCGCGACTCGGTGGAGGCGTTGTTTCGCGTCGCGGACATCATGCAGCCCATCGCACGGCGCCGCAAAATCTCGCGGGTGCTCGAAGGCGCGGTACTCGGCAATCTGTTCTTCGAGGCAAGTACGCGGACTCGCGTGAGTTTCGGCGCGGCATTCTGCCGGCTCGGCGGTTCGGTGTGCGACACCACCGGCTTCACGTTTTCTTCCATGGCCAAGGGCGAGTCGATCTACGACACGAGCCGCGTGATGAGCGGCTACGTCGACGCACTCGTGATCCGTCATCCCGAGCAAGGCTCGGTGGCCGAATTTGCGCGCGCGACCAATGTGCCTGTGATCAACGGCGGCGACGGCCCCGGCGAACATCCGAGCCAGGCGTTGCTCGACCTTTACACCATTCAGCGCGAGTTCTCGCGGCTCGGCAAGATCGTCGACGGGGCGCATATCGCGCTCGTCGGCGACCTCAAATACGGGCGCACCGTGCATTCGCTGGTCAAACTGCTGGCTCTATATCGCGGCATCAAGTTCACGCTGATTTCGCCGCCCATGCTGGAAATGCCGGGCTATATCATCGAGCAGATTTCGCGTAACGGGCATGTGATCGAGCAGACTCACGATTTGCCGAGCGGACTGCGCGGCGCCGACGTCGTGTACGCCACGCGCATTCAGAAAGAGCGCTTTACCGACGAATCGTTCGAAGGCTACACGCCCGACTTCCAGATCAACCAGGCCTTGGTAGACAGCGTGTGCGGCAGCGATACGCTCATCATGCACCCGCTTCCGCGCGACAGCCGGCCGGGCGCGAACGATCTGAGCGTCGATCTCAATCACGACTCGCGACTCGCCATTTTCCGGCAAACCGATAACGGCATTCCAGTGCGGATGGCGATCTTTGCGGTGCTGCTCGGCGTCGAAAAACTGGTGCAGCATTCCATGCGCGACGCTGCATGGCGTCCGCCCGCATACCTCGGCCCCGATGATGCAGTGTTTCACGGCATCGACTGACGCAACGAAAAGATTAGTTCGGTTACCGAATCAAAATCGAATTAGAGCAAACACGCGGCACGAAGCATGAGCATCAGGCTATCGCGCTACCGACGTTGCGCCTGAAGGTATTTGCAAAGAACTGCACCTGATACTGCACCGCGTTGGCCCAGTACTTCCACGTGTGGCCGCCCGGCCGCTCCGCATAATGATGCGGCACGCCCAGTTCGATGAGCCGCGCATGCAGCATCCGGTTCGACTGCACGAGTGAATCGTTCATTCCGCAGTCGATCATCAGCGCAATATGCGCGCTCGCAAAGCTGCGCGCATGCTCGACGATAGGCTCGTCGTTCCAGAAGTCCGCATGCCTCGCAGGATCGCCGAACACCTGGTCGATGCCCGGTTCATCCTCGCAACCGCGCGGATCCACCGCGCCGCTCATGCTTCCCGCCGCCCCGAACTCGTCTGGCCGATCCAGCGCAATGTGAAGCGCGCCAAACCCGCCCATGCTCAAGCCGGTGATCGCGCGCCCTTCTTTCGTTGCAATGGTGCGGAAATGCATGTCGATGTACGCCACGACCTCGGTTCCGACGTAGGTCGTGTAACGGCTGCGCGAGTCGACCGGACTGTCGATATACCAGCTTTCGCGGCCGCCATCGGGCATCACGAGTATCACGTGGTAACGGTCGGCGAGTTTGCCGATGGGCGAATTGGCGGTCCAATCGGTGTAGTCGCCGCCCGAGCCGTGCAACAGATAGACGACCGGAAAGCGGTCAGGCGCGTTGCCGCGCGCATAGCTGTCGGGCAGTACGACTGTCGCTTCCAGCGACTTGTGCATGGCCGCGCTCGGAATCGTCACGACACGGGACTGAAAGGCCCATGCCGGAGCGGCGACAAGCATCATCACGATCAGCCAGCAAAGACGCGCCTTACTCATGTTGTCGCTCTCCCTTTCTACGTGTCCGGGAACCCAGCGGGCATACCAACGACGCAAGCCATACGGGGCGGCAATATCCAGCGACGACTCTAGCAACGGCGACTTACAGCCAAATTTCAGTAAACCCTAAGATTGGTATCACGCGATGCGCAGCGCATGCTTTCGAGCATGCGTGCGCAATGCAACTATTTGACGTGGACACCGAAGCCCTCGCGACCGGGTGCAATGTCGTCCTTCAACGTAAGCTCAGGAATCCGATAATCGCCGCCGTTCTGCGCACGGAAGGGTATCGGCGCCGTGTTCCAGAGATTGTCGAGGCGCTCGCCGAGCGCGTTGCGCACTTCGGCATATTTCTGTTCGTCGATGCGGCTCGTGCGATGCACCACGAACGGCCGCAGTACATCGAAGCCGGGGTAATACAGTATGCCGTGCTGGATCGGAAACAACAGGTCGTCGATCGGACCGTTGATGCCGCGCGGACTATAGTGCGATTCCCATCCGCCCGTCGTGACTACGAGCATCGCGCGTTTCCCGGCGAAGTTTCCCTCGCCGTAGCGGTCGCCCCAGCGCGCGTCCGAGTGCTCGCCCACGCCGTATGCCAAGCCGTATGCGTAGACCCGCTCTACCCAGCCCTTCATGATCGCGGGCATTGAAAACCACCACAGCGGAAATTGCAGAATCACCGCGTCTGCCCATTTGAGCTTTGCCTGCTCCGCTGCGATGTCCGCGCTTTGCAGTCCGTTTTCGAACGCGTATTTCGACGCGCGTGAAGGATCGAAGCGATCGCCTGTTGTGTGAGCGACGCTATCGCCTGCATCCAGCGCCGCCTTCCAGTTCATCGCATACAGATCGGAAACCTGAACAGCGTGCCCCGCGTCGCGCAGGCGCTTGACGGAAAACTCCTTCAGCGATCCATTCAACGACCGTGGCTCTGGATGAGCATAAACAATGAGAACGTTCATTTGCGCTTGCCTCTTTCATGTCTGGAAGAACACACGATAGGCGTCGCCACGGTATATTAGAAATGAATTGCTAATATGACAGGTATTATCGTGAATAATCTCCGCAAGCTGGACCTGAACCTTCTCGTGACGCTCGACGTTTTGCTGGCCGAGCTGAACGTGACGCGCGCGGCTGAGCGGCTGAATTTTTCGCAACCTTCCGTGAGCGTGCATCTGGCCAAGCTTCGCGATCTGCTGGGCGATCCCCTGCTGCTGCCCGGCCCGCGCGGCATGCGTGCGACGGCCCGTGCCGAGGCGCTGCGCGAGCCGTTGCGGCAAGCGCTGGAGGCATTAGAGCAAGCCGTGGCGCCCGCGCGTCCGTTCGACCCGGCGCAGGCTGCGCACACCTGGCGCGTTGCCGCGACGGACTACGCGGAATCGACCATCGTCTTGCCGGCGTTGCCGGGCCTGCGCGCGGCGGCGCCAGGCACACGGCTCGCCATAGTGGAGGCGGCGCCGCCCCGCATCGCGAGACAGGCCGAACAGGGCGAGATCGACCTCGGCTTTCATACGAGCGAAGGAGCGCCCGCCGGTTTGCGACGAAGAGTGCTGTTCGCCGAGCGCTACGTGCTTGCCGGCCGCGCCGGTCACCCGCGCCTGAAACGGCGGCCGACACTCGCGCAATTCTCGAAGTTCGAGCACGTAATCGTGTCGCCCGACGGCGGCGGATTCGCCGGCGCGACCGACGAAGCGCTCGCCAAAGCCGGCCTCTCGCGCAGAGTCGTGCTCTCGGTGCCGCACTTTCTGTTCATGATTTCCGCGCTTGCCAACACCGACCTCGTGGCGATGGTGCCCGAGCGGCTGGTCCGCGACAACGCTGCACTATGCGTGGTCCAGCCGCCCGTCGAGGTGCCGGGCTACGAAATGGCGATGCTGTGGCACGAACGGTCGCATCGGGATCCGGCTCACCAGTGGCTGCGAGCGCATATTGCGGATTCCGTTTGAAGCAACGTGGCCTTAACACGTGGCCTTAACACGTGGCGTTAACACGTTGCGTTAAGCATTGGCGCGGCCAATGGCATCCAGTTTCGCGAGTATTTCGTCGTTCAACTCGATCTGTGCGGCGTGCAGGTTCTCGCGCAAATGCCCGACGGACGACGTGCCCGGAATCAGCAGGATATTGGGCGCGCGCTGCAGCAGCCATGCGAGCGCCACTTGCATTGGCGTCGCGCCAATCGTTGCCGCGATATCGGTCAGCGCAGACGACTGGATCGGCGTAAAGCCGCCCAAAGGAAAGAACGGTACATAAGCAACGCCCTTGGCCGCCAGTTCGTCGATCAGCGCGTCGTCGGCGCGGTGCACCAGGTTGTAGTGGTTCTGCACGCAGACGATGTTAACGATGCGCTGTGCTTCGGCAATCTGCGCCGGCGTAGCGTTGCTCAGGCCGATATGCCGGATCAGGCCGCGCTGTTGAAGTTCGGCGAGCGCGGTGATCAGCTTTTCGACCGATCCTTCGCTCGGCGCGTGTACGTCGCCCATCATCCGCATATTCACCACTTCGAGCGCGTCGAGCCCGAGGTTGCGCAGATTATCGTGTATGCCGCGCTCGAGATCCTCGGGCTCCTGCGCCGGCAGCCAACCGCCGTCGCTGTCCCGTACCGCGCCGAGCTTCGTAACGATCACGAGATCGTCGGCATACGGATGCAGCGCCTCGCGAATCAGCTGGTTGGTGATATGCGGGCCGTAAAAATCGCTGGTGTCGATGTGATTGACGCCGCTAGCCACCGCTTCACGCAGCACGGCGATTGCGGCGTCGCGGTCTTTCGGCGGCCCGAACACGCCGGGTCCGGCGAGCTGCATCGCGCCATAGCCCATGCGCCGCACCTCGCGGCCGCCGAGCAAAAATGTCTTTGTCATATCGAGGTTTGTCATGGTGCTCTCCTGTCTTTGTAGGTGAGCCCAGTATGGTGGGGATTGCACCGTTTAATAAAGCGGGCTAACGTGCACGGGTTGTTCAATTTTGTGAACAGTGACATGGAACTCAACGACCTCACCGCTTTCATTTCAGTCGCGCGCGCGGGCGGCTTTCGCGACGCTGCGCGCACGAGCGGCGTTTCCGCGTCGAGCTTGAGCATTGCCGTGCGCCGCCTCGAAACGAAGCTCGGTCTGCGCCTGTTGAACCGTACGACCCGCAGTGTCGCGCCGACCGAAGCCGGCCTGCGTCTGCTCGAAAAACTGACGCCGCTCTTCAGCGAAATGGAAGCGGCGCTCGACGTGCTCAACGTGTTTCGCGACCGGCCAAGCGGCACGCTCAAACTGAACGTGCCGGCGAGCGCGGCGCGCATGGGACTGCCTGGTGTGATAGCGCCGTTTCTAAAGGCCTATCCGGACATACGGGTGGAAGTGGTCGTCGAAGACGGCTTTGTCGACGTGCTTTCCATTGGCTGCGACGCGGGCATCCGTTACGACGAGCGGCTCGACCAGGACATGATCGCCGTGCCGATCGGCCCGCGCGTGGAACGCGTCGCCACCGCCGCCGCGCCGGAGTATTTGGAGGCACGCGGACGCCCGCAGCATCCGCGCGACCTCCTTACGCATGCTTGCCTGCGCGTCCAGTTTGCCGGCGGCGCGACGCCGACGTGGATCTTCGAGCGCGACGACGAAGTGGTGCAACTGAATCCGTCGGGACCGTTGCTCGTGCGTCCCGGCGCAGCGCTCGACCTCGTGATTAGCGCAGCCCTTGCGGGCGTGGGCGTAATTCACCTGTTCGAAGACATGCTGAAGCCGCACCTCGACAGCGGTGCATTGCAGCCGGTTCTCGAACCTTGGTGGCAGAGCTTCTCGGGGCCCTTTCTCTACTATCCCGGACACCGTCACGTGCCCGCGCCCTTACGTGCGTTCGTCGATTTTTTGAAGGACCGCAACGGTTGAGTGGACGGGGCCGCAAATTCGACGCCGCGCGGGCGATTTGCTGTGATAATGGGCTGCCGCCACCGGAGCGCACGCACATTCTCGAACTCAGATCCACCGCACCATGAAGAACGACACACGCGTTAGCCCCCTGCGCAACTTCGCCGAATTCGTTCGCGCCGAGCGGGTTCGTTTGACCGAACAATGGATGAACGCAGTTTTTGGCGACGTCGATCTGGTTGAAGCCGATAAGCTCACGTATCAGCAACTCGCCGATCATCTTCCCGAAATTCTCGACGGCCTGTGCGCGGCGCTGGAGGTCGACGATCTGGAACACGTCGAAACGGAGATCGAACGCGACGCGCGCAAGCACGGCATAGTGCGCTGGCGTCAAGGCTACCGGATCGAAGAACTGGTGCGCGAACTGGATCTGTTCCACCTGGTTCTCGCCGATGTACTCGACGAGTACGCCACGCGCGACAACGGATTCACCCGCAGCCACGAAAAGCGCGCGCGTCGCCTGATTGCAGAAGCGCTGAGCATGGTCACGCTCACGTCGATCAAGGAAGTGGTCAGCGAACGCGACCGCAAGATCGACGAATACACCGGTCGGCTGGAGCGCGCCAATCACGAATTGACGCTGAAACAGCGGCTCGTCAGCGAGTTGTACGAGTCGCGCATGCACATCACGCGCAGCGTCGTGCACGATTTGCGCAACTTCCTGAATTCATTCTCAATGGCGCTGCAACTGATCGCTCGCGTGCCCGCCAAGGCCGACACCGCGTTGCAGCTAGCGAACCGGCAGGCGGCGGACATGAAGGCGCTTGTCGAACAGATGGTCGAGTACTCGGTCATTCTCGGCGACGGTACGCCGCTCACGCTCGAACAGGTCGATCTGCATGAGCTCTACGAGGAGCTCGTCGCGTCGTCGCGGCCGTCCATCGAAGAGAAGGGGCTGACGCTGCGCGCGGCGTTCGATCCGGCGCTGCCCGCCGTCACGTCGAACCGCCTGAAGATCAAGCAGATCGCCGTCAACCTGCTCACCAATGCGACCAAATACACCAAGTCGGGACAGGTCGAGTTGTACTTCCTGACGGCCGGTCCGCAGCACTGGTCGATCCGCGTGTCGGACACCGGCGTGGGCATCGCACCCGCCGATGCCGACCGGGTGTTTGCCGAATTCGAGCGCGCCGCCGGCGAGGAAATTCACGGCACCGGGTTGGGTCTCGCCATCGTCAAGGAACTGTGCCGCGTGCTCGACGGGCACATCGACTTCGCGTCACGCGAAGGCGTGGGCACCACCTTCACGATCCGCTTTCCGTTGACGCTCGCGGAGCCGGAAGACGAGGCGTAACAGCAGACGCGGGACTGCCGACTATCGTGTCGCTGCGCTGCTGGTCATGCGCGGGCATGCGCTCATTGCGCCATCGCCGTTGTTCAACCCGTGCATCACAACCTCTGAAGATGTCCCGTCGCGGCGCGCGAGTTCCGCAAGATCGAGCAAGGCGGCGTAGCGCGCGGGGCAATCGGCAGACGGAACGAGTTCAGGAAGTTCGCGCGGCAACTCCGGATTTGCCATGAACCTCTGCACGGCGATCACCAGCGCGGTCGCCACGATGATCGTCGCCCATACGCTTGCTTTGCGAACCGTGGATGCATCCGAGGCCCGCAACCGCCGCCGGCGTGACGCGGCAACACGTTGCTCGTCTGCGTTCGCGCTGCCCGGCGGCATCCCTCGTGTGACTTTGACGCGACTCGGCCGACGGGCGCGGCTGGCTAGAGTAAAGCGCATTCTTAATGACATGGCGTTCGCTCTTCACGCCCAGTGCGCCGGTACATACACATTGCCGACCCAATGGCCCGGCACCCAGACTGCCGGACGCGGCGCGGGCGCAAGATAAACGCGGCGCGGCGCTACGTAGACAACCGGCGGCGGCGCATACACCACTGGCGGAGCGACATAAGCAACGGGCTTCGGCGCGATCACGACAGCCGGCGGGGGCGGCGGCGGTGCATACACCACGGGCTTCGGTGTCACCACGACAGCCGGCGCAGGCGGCGGTGCATAAACCACGGGCGGCGGCGCCACTACGACAGCGGGCGCGGGCGGCGGCGGCGCGACATAGACAACCGGCTTGGGTGCAACCACGACGGCCGGCGGCGGATACACCACCGGTTTCGGCGCGACGACGACGGTCGTGCCGCCCGTCGCCACAACGCCCGTGCTCACCACGGTTCCACTCGAACTCACCGTATTGCCATGCGTGCCGGTCACGCTGGTGGACGTCGTCACTACGCCGGGCGCTACCCGCGTCGCGGTGCCGGAATGTGCGACCGTGTTTCCATCCGATCCCGTGACCGTTCCCGAACGCGAGCATGAAGAACCGGCGCAGCTCGTCGACGCCGAGTGATCGATCGTATCGCCGTTGGAGCGCGTCACCGATCCCGACGACGAGTACTGCCCAGCGCCCGTCTTCGTTACTTCGCCGGAGGTGGTGGCCGTCTTGCCATCCGGTCCGGTGAGCGCGCCCGTGTGCGAACACGTGCCGCCCGCGCAACTGGTGTCGCCAGAGTGCTGCACCGAGTTTCCGTAGCGGCCCGTCGCGGTGCCCGAATTCGAAAACTGACCGGGCGAATTGCGAGTGACCGTGCCGGTGTTGGTCGCGGCACCGCCATAAGGTCCGACGACGCCACCAGCATGCGAGCAGCTGCTGCCGCCGCACGAGCTATAGTGGCCTTCGTTATAGACGCCGCGCGACGTGTAGGCGGTTCCGTGCTGCGACCACGCGAATGCCGACACGCTGCCCAGTGCGAGCATTGCCGTTGTCGCAGTCAGCGCGAGCTTGCGCAGTGTGCGGCGAGCGGAAGGCGAAAAAGAAGTGACGGCCGCAGATGAAGCGCCGCTGACCGGGACTGCGAACGAATGAGTTTTCACGGGTATGTCCTTCGTGGAATCAGGCCACGTCGTGCGACTGCTGCTGCGCTGTGTGGCGATGAACGGACTATAGGAGGACGCGCCGTGACAGTCAGCAGTGAAGATATGTCACGCTGTTTCATCGTGAAAGAAGCCCTCTGGGCAAGGCTTCGCGAGCATTTTGTAGAGGCGGTGACATACGCCGACATACTTTGCATCGGCGAAAACGCATCGTGCCGCATGGCTATCCGGGCGACCAGGCGACGAGGCGCTGCACTGCGGCTACGGGAAATAGCGGCCGATTTCCGTTGACAACGTGTGCGGCAAAACGGCACACTCAATTCATGTTGACGCACATCTCCATCGCCGTAGCGATTAATCACCCGAAGCGAGCCATCATCGGCTGGCCTATGGGAGCATGTTTGCGTTAGCAGTCTGAATCTGCAAAGCAAGACCCCAAGGCCCCGCCGGTAACGGAAGGGGCCTTTTGTTTTGTGGGCGCCTCTGTCGGCCGGCTCCAAACCGGAGAGCAAGATGGATCAGGCAAGCCCGCAGTGCATGGAAGACGACGCACATCGTTATGCTTATTACCAGGACGAGCGTCTACCGAAGGTGGTCGTGCATTTCCCGGTCGTGCCGGGCGCGACGCTGACATGGCGTGTCGAAGCGGACAGCACGCTTACGGTGAAGGGCGCGCGCCTCTGGCTGACCCGCATCAGTTCTCCGTACGATCACTGGATCGCGCCGGGTCAAACGTTCAGCCTGCAGCGCGGCGAACGCATATGGCTCAGCGCTGACGGCGAACGAACAGCGCATGTTTCGCTGAGCTCCGCGCTGCCCGCGAAAGGCATTCTCGCGCGCTGGCTCGGCCGGCTCGCCGGTCTGAGCCTGGGGCCGCCGAGCCCGCGCTGACATGCGTTGTCAGGCTCCGCGCATGTCGCGTGAACTCGCTGCATGCGCAGCACGAGCCTGAAAAAACAACGGCGCGATGGCCGGGAAGGCCATCGCGCCGCGCAACGACATACGCTTCATTGAGGCGTGCTTTGCGCCGCGTCTTGCGGCGTGACTTGTACAGCTGCGGCCGAAACGAATACCGCGTGAATCGTGTCGCCCACCTTCACGTCTGCAAGATCGACTTGCGGACCGACTTCGAGCGTTTGGGTCTGATACGCGCCGCGCAGGGTGACAAGGCGCCGCTTGCGATCGATCTTTTGCACGGTGGCAAGCACTTCGACCTGACGCGCCGATTCGAAGCCGCCCGACGCAGGCGTATAGACCTGCGTATCGACGCGTTCACGAATGCCCTTGCCTTTGCCTGTCACTCGCTCGGCCTTGACCAGCAGCGCGTTTTTATACAGCGCATCCACGTGGTCGCCCACCTTCAGTTTTTCGAAACCGGCGACTTGCTGGCCCACGAGCACGATCACAACGTTGCCGTTCGCCCCCTGCAGCGTGAGCGAGCGGCTGCCGGGATCGATGCCCACGATGGTGGCCTTCATATGCACAGGCTGCACGGCACTGACGACACCTTGCGCGGCGCTCGCCAAGGGCTCTTGCGCCCACGCCGGCTGAGCCGCGGCGAGCACCGCTGCCGTCAATGCTGCTCCTATCGTCGCTGCATTCATTTACGCTCTCCTTGAAAAATCGTCCCGGTCACGTTGCCCATTTCGCATAATGTCCAATGGGAAATATTCAGGACGCTTGACTAAAGATGTAGCGCAACGATTGTACATGCCTTACAGGAAGCTTCAATTGCGAGGCGGTACGACGCTTGCCGACGCGCGACGCAAAAAGAAACAGCCTCTTCGCGGCAGCGAAGAGGCTGTTCAGAAACGCAAAGCGCGGCACGCGCGCCAGACCATCACACGCGTTCGATTGCGATTGCGATGCCCTGCCCCACGCCAATACACATCGTGCACAGTGCGAAGCGTCCCTGCCTGCGTTGCAGCTGGTACATCGCGGTCGTCACGAGGCGCGCGCCGCTCATGCCGAGCGGATGACCGAGCGCGATTGCGCCGCCGTTCGGGTTCACGCGTGCGTCGTCGTCTGCCACGCCGAGCGTGCGCAGCACCGCAATACCTTGAGAAGCAAACGCCTCGTTCAACTCGATCACGTCGAACTGATCGATGGTCATGTTCAGGCGCGCCATCAATTTTTGTGCGGCGGGCGCCGGGCCCATGCCCATTATGCGCGGCGCGACACCCGCCGTCGCGATGCCGAGCACGCGGGCTCGCGGCATGAGGCCGAACCGCTTGGCCGTCTCTTCGTTGGCCAGCAGCAGCGCCGCTGCGCCGTCGTTGACGCCCGATGCGTTGCCTGCCGTTACCGTGCCGTCCGGGCGCACCACGCCCTTCAGTTTCGCGAGCGTTTCCAGGCTCGTCTCACGCGGATGCTCGTCTTGCGACACGGTGATCGGATCACCCTTCTTCTGGGCGATCGTCACGCCGACGATTTCCTGCGCAAGCGTGCCGTCCTTCTGAGCGCGCGCGGCTTTCTGCTGACTGCGAAGTGCGAACGCGTCCTGATCGGCGCGGCTGATGTTGTAGTCGGTCGCGACGTTTTCGCCGGTCTCCGGCATCGAGTCGACGCCGTACATCTGCTTCATCAACGGATTGACGAAACGCCAGCCGATGGTCGTGTCGTAGATGTCTGCCTGGCGCGAAAACGCGCTCGTTGCCTTGCCCATGACAAACGGTGCGCGGCTCATGCTCTCGACGCCGCCCGCCACCATCAACGCGGCCTCGCCTGACTTGATTGCGCGCGCGGCGATGCCGACCGCGTCCATGCCGGAGCCGCACAGACGGTTCACGGTCGAGCCCGGCACGTCTTTAGGCAGCCCTGCGAGCAGCAGCGACATGCGCGCGACGTTGCGGTTGTCTTCGCCAGCCTGATTTGCGCAGCCGTAGATGACGTCGTCGATGACGCTCCAGTCGACGTTCTTGTTGCGCTCCATCAGCGCCTTCAGCGGCACCGCGCCCAGATCGTCTGCGCGAACCGACGACAGCGAGCCCGCATAGCGGCCGATGGGGGTGCGAATCGCGTCGCACAGGAATGCTTCGGTCATGTCATGTCTCCAGTGATGTGCTGCGCGCGCCGCGCCGTCAGCATGAATGCGTGGCACGGGCTGATGCGTCGAGCATCGGCCGGGCGGCTGCCGGGCAGCCGTCGCGTGAATTCAGCTTAGCGCAGGATGGTGAACGATGCGTTCGAGTTGGCGGCCGTTTTGTTCTATGTGCGAACATAAGGTCATATATCGAACAACAAGGCTCGATAATAGGCGCGTGGCGGAAACGCTGTCAAGCGCGCACGCCCGTCATCAGGGAATACGTGAGAGGCGTCAGCCGCGCCGGGCAAGCGTCTGACAATTGATGCGCCCGCGCCGCCGCCGCGCTGCGGGGCCGCAACGCGAGGTCCGGCGGGCGCTTTAGTGACCTTCTAATGGACGTTCAGCGAAACTTCAGCGAACCTTCACGCCCTCGTCCGCGATATAGGCGCGGATCACGTCGGCAAAGGTCTGCTCGCCGCGCAGGCCCAGTTGTTCGGCGCGCGATGTGTCCCAACGTCCCGGCCAGCTACCGACAATTTTTTCGATGCGCGCGTCCGGCTGCCAGACGATCCGCTTCGCGACCTCGTCGCCAGCCACTTCGCGCAGCGCCGCCACCATCTCGTCGACGCTCACGGAGATGCCCGGCAGATTCAGCACGCGTTGGTTGCCCAGCGCGGCGGCATCGAGTTCGAGCCCGGCGATCAGGCACTCGATCGCTTTGCGCGGCGACAGCAGCCACAGCCGCGTGGCGCCGTTGACGGGACACACAGCCTGTTCGCCGTTCAACGGCTCGCGGATAATGCCGCTTGCAAACGACGACGCCGCCGCATTCGGCTTGCCGGGCCGCACGCTGATCGTGGGCAGCCGCAGCACGCGTCCGTCGACGAAACCGCGCCGCGAATAGTCGTTGAGCAGCAACTCGGCAATTGCCTTTTGCGCGCCGTACGACGATTGGGGATTCAGCGCAGTATCGTTCTGCACGATGTCGGGCAAGTCGCCGCCGTACACCGCGACCGAACTCGTGAACACCACGCGCGGCCGGTGTCCGCGTTCGCGGGAAACGTCGAGTAGCAGCCGCGACGCGTCGAGATTGATGCGCATGCCAAGATCGAAGTCGGCTTCCGCCTGACCGCTCACGATCGCGGCAAGGTGAAAGATCGCCACAGTGTTGCTGTCGATTGCCCGCTCGAGCACGCTGCGCTCCGCGATATCGCCCACTTCGGTGCGCACGCGGCTGTCGCCGAAATTGTTCGCTTGCACGACGTCGAGCAAGACGAGTTCGGTGATGGCTTGCGGCGCGCCTTGCGCGTCGTTCAACGAACCGCGCGAGAGCAGTTCGCGCGCAAGGCGTTGGCCGAGAAATCCCGCGCCGCCGGTTATTAGTACTTTCATGATTGGCTAGTGTCCTCGTTATATCCTGATCAAGCAGCGTTCAGATAGGGTTTGAGCCAGCCGAGCCCCGCGGAAGTCGCGGCGCGCGGCCGGTATTCGCAGCCGATGTAGCCGTCGTAGCCGAGTGAGTCGATGACATCGAAGAGATACGGATAATTGATCTCGCCCGTATCCGGCTCGTGCCGCTCGGGTACGCCTGCAACCTGAATGTGACCGATGCCCGCCTGATCGCGCTTGAGCTTCACCGCGAGATCGCCTTCCACGATCTGACAGTGGTAACAGTCGAACTGCACCTTGAGATTCGGCTCCCCGACTTCCGCACAGATTGCTTGCGCCTCGTCCTGCCGGTTCAGGAAAAAGCCCGGCATGTCGCGTGTATTGATCGGTTCGATCACAATCATGATGCCCTCGGCTTGCGCGGCCTTCGCGGCGTACGCGAGGTTTTGCAGATACACCTCGCGATGCCGCTCGCGCGGCTGCTCTGCGCCGATCAGGCCCGCCATCACATGTAGCTTGCGATTGCCGATCACACGCGCGTAGTCGAGAGCCGTTTCGATGCTGCGGCGGAACTCGTCCTCACGTCCGGGCAGCGTTGCGATGCCGCGCTCGCCGCTCGCCCAGTCGCCTGGCGGCGCGTTGAAGAGCGCTTGTGTCAGACCGTTGGCGTCGAGCCGCGCCTTGATTTCCGCGGCGCGAAAATCGTACGGAAACAGAAACTCGACCGCTTTGAAACCGTCTTTTGCGGCAGCAGCGAAACGGTCCAGAAAAGCGTGCTCGTTGTACATCATCGACAGATTGGCGGCGAAGCGAGGCATGGCGGCAACTCCTTTGAAGCTGTGTTCAGCGCGCGGCAACCGAAGCTGGAGCAGCAACGTATGAGCCGCGCGGCGCTTTTAGCGATTGACCAGTCTGGCCGGCGTGAGCCACGTAGCAATCGCGCCGATCACCAGCATGCCGGCCAGCACATACATGCCGGTCTGCGTGCTGTGCGTCAGATCCTTCAGGTAGCCGATCATGTAGGGACTCGCGAAACCCGCGAGATTACCGATCGAATTGATGATCGCGATGCCGGCCGCTGCGGTCGCGCCCGACATGAAGGCCGTCGGCAGCGACCAGAAGAGCGGCGCGCAAGTCAGCACGCCGGCAGCGGCGAGCGACAGAAACGCGATGGACACCACCGTGTTGCTCGCGAACGAAGCCGCGACCGTGAAGCCCACGGCGCCGAACAACGCCGGCACGATCAGATGCCAGCGGCGCTCACGGCGCTTGTCCGCGCTATGCCCCATCAGATTCATCACGACGATCGCGCAGACAAACGGAATCGCGCTCAGCAGACCGATGTTAAATGCGCCGCTCACGCCCGTGGATTTGACGAGTGTCGGCATCCAGAACGTCAGGCCGTATTGCCCGGTGACGAACGCGAAGTAGATCAGCGACATCCACCATGTGCGCGGATCGCGGAACACCGCGCGCAGCGAATGAGCATTTGCTTTTTCCTTCGGCTGCGATGCGGCGATTTCATCGGTCAGCAGGCGCTTTTCGCTTTCGCTCAGCCACTTTGCGCTCGCAATTCCATTGTCGAGATACAGGATCGTGGCGATGCCGATCGCCACCGCCGGAATTGCTTCGATCAGGAACATCCATTGCCAGCCCTGGAGACCCGAGCTGTGATGGAACGCCTGCATGATCCAGCCTGACAGCGGATTGCCGAAGATGCCCGACACCGGAATGGCCGACATGAACACCGCAATGATCTTGGCACGCCGATGCGACGGAAACCAGTAAGTCAGATACAGGATCACGCCCGGATAAAAACCTGCTTCGGCGAGACCAAGCAGAAAGCGCAGGATGTAGAACTGGGTCGGCGTCTTTACGAACACGAATAGCGCTGACATGACACCCCAGGTAATCATGATCCGTGCGATCCAGATGCGCGCGCCGAGCTTGTGCATCAGAATGTTGCTCGGCAATTCAAACAGGAAGTAGCCGATAAAGAACACGCCTGCACCGAGGCCGAACACCGTTTCGCTGAACGCGAGGTCTTGCGACATTTGCAGCTTTGCAAAGCCGACGTTCACGCGATCCAGATAAGCGACCACGTAGCAGAGCATCAAGAATGGCACGATGCGCCAGAACACTTTCTTGTATGTACGCTCGACTTCCGCGGCGCCGGGTTGACCCGCGGCCGCCGCGAACGGCTGGCTGGATACGGCCTGATACGAACTCATGCAATGTCTCCTGGGATGGTTGTATAACGCGTCGCCTTGGGCGATCTGATTGATGTGAGCGGTTGCTACCAGCGCGCGCCGAACGCGCTGCGCAGTTCTTCGAGCGACGCTTCGTCGAGCGGCGCCGGTCGAGGATTGGTCATGAGCCACAAACGCGCGGTCTCTTCGAGTTCTTCAAGTGCATACGACGCATGCGCGACCGAACGTTCCCAGACCACTGGGCCTAGACGCTCGAGCAGCACCGCGCGAACGCTATCTGCGAGCGCGGCGATCTGCGCAGCCACTTGCGGATCGCCGGGCCGCCGGTAACGAATCAGCGGCACGTGGCCCACTTTCATCACGTAGTACGGCGTGATCGGCGGCAGTACGTCGGCCTCACTCCACACGCCCGCGAGTGTCAGTGCGACCAGATGCGTCGAATGCGTATGCACGATGCCGCGCGTTTCGCCGTTGCGCGCATAGATGCCGCGATGCAGCGCGAGCGTTTTCGACGGCTTGCCGCCCGACACCGCATTGCCGTCGAAGTCGACCTTGGCGATGTCGGCCGGATCGAGCCGACCGAGGCACGCATCGGTCGGCGTGATCAGCCAGCCGTCATCGAGCCGCGCGCTGATGTTGCCTGCGCTGCCGACTGTATAGCCTCGTTGATAAAGACTCGCGCCAGTCACGCATATTTCCTCGCGTACGCGCGCTTCGTTCGTGGCGTGGACTGCGGGCGCGTTGCTCATTGCGCGGCTCCGTTCAGATGACGCAGCGCTTTTTCGAAGAAATCCGTCGTGCCGAAGTTGCCGGATTTCAGTGCCAGCGCGAGCGGTTGCGTGCCCACGGTTGCAGTCGCCGGAACGCCAGGATCGATCTGCGCGCCGATGCGCAGCGTGCGAACGTTCAGCGCCTGCACGACCGCGCCCGAGGTCTCGCCGCCCGCCACGACGAACTTGCGCACGCCGCGTTCATGCAAGCCGCGGGCAATCGCCGCCAACGTCGATTCGACCAGATGTCCTGCCCGGTCCACACCGAGTTCGCGCTGCACCGCTTTCACTTCGTCGGGCGTGGCGGTCGCGTAAATGAGCATGGGTTCGGCTTTGTCGAGATATGTTTGCGCGAAGGCCAGCGCCTGTTCGACAACCGCTTCGCCGCGCGCAGCCGCAAGCGGGTCGATGCGAAACGCAGGCCGTGTTTCGCGCCAGGCGGCGACTTGGGCATTGGTCGCTTTCGACGCGCTGCCGGCGAGCACTGCGGACATTCCTTCGACGTGCGGCAGTTGCGCGGCATCAGCTTGCGAATCGAGCAGGCCCGCGCGACGGAAGTTACCCGGCAAGCCCAACGCAATACCGGAGCCGCCCGTGATCAATGTCAGATCGGCGCACGCTTCGCCAAGCACGTAGAGGTCGGCGTCGGAGACCGCGTCGGCAATTGCCATGCGCACGCCCTCGTTACGCAATGCGTCGAACGATTCGCGCACGGCCGATACACCTTGGGCCACCGCGTCGTAACGCACGAGCCCGACTTTCGATTGCGTCTGACGTTGCAACACGCGCACGAGGTTGGCGTCGCGCATCGGCGTGAGCGGATGGTTCTCCATGCCCGACTCGTTGAGCAACGTATCGCCGACAAAGAGATGACCGCGAAAAATGGTGCGGCCGTTCTCGGGGAACGCGGGGCAGGCAATCGTGAAAGCACTGGCAGAACCTTGCGCGGACAGCGCGTTCAGCAACGCATCCGTTACCGGCCCGATGTTGCCCGCGTCAGTCGAATCGAAGGTCGAGCAATATTTGAAAACGAACTGGCGGCACCCTTGGGCGCGCAGCCAGTCGAGGGCGGCAAGCGATTGCGCGACTGCGTCGGCTTCGGGGATCGTGCGCGACTTCAGCGCGACCACGAGCGCGTCGGCTTCGATCGTTTCTCCCTGCTCAGGCACGCCGATGGTTTGCACCGTGCGCATGCCGCCGCGCACCAGCATGTTGGCGAGGTCAGTTGCACCGGTGAAATCGTCGGCGATACAGCCGAGCAGCGCGCGTTGTGTCGTAGCGGTCATGACGCGCTCCTGTTCACTTTGCCGCCGGCACGTCGATGCCGGGGAAAATCTTGATGACCGCGGAGTCGTCTTCGCCGCCGTGACCGGCCGTGGACGCCATCATGAACATCTGGTGCGCCGCCGCCGATAGCGGCAGCGGAAATTTCGAACGGCGCGCGGTATCGAGCACGAGGCCGAGATCCTTGACGAAAATGTCGACGGCCGACAGCGGCGTGTAATCGCCGTTGAGTATGTGCGGTACGCGGTTCTCGAACATCCACGAATTGCCGGCGCTGTGCGTGATCACGTCGTAAAGTGCGTCCGGATCGACGCCTTCACGCAAGCCGAGCGCCATCGCCTCCGCGGCCACCGCGATATGCACGCCGGCCAGCAACTGGTTGATGATCTTGACCTTCGATCCCGCGCCATGCGCGGAGCCCAGGCGATAAACCTTGCCCGCCATCGCGGCGAGCACGTCCTCGCAGGCCGCGTAAGCGGCGGCGGGACCGGACGTCATCATCGTCATCTCGCCCGATGCGGCGCGCGCCGCCCCGCCCGAGACCGGCGCATCGAGCATCTGCAAACCTGCTGCCTCGATGCGCTTGCCAAGTTCGATTGCGAAGTCGGGCGCGACCGTCGCGCTCGCGATCACGACGCCGCCGGGCTTCATCGCCGCGACCGCGCCTTGCTCGCCGAACAACACCGCCTCGGTTTGCGCGGCGTTCACGACCAGCGTGATGACCACGTCGCATTGCGCACCGAGTTCGGCGGGCGACGCGCAACCCACGCCGCCTTCTTTCACGAACGCCTGCAGGACTTCGCTGCGCAGATCGCACGCGTGGACCCGCAAGCCCGCACGCAGCAACGAACGCGCGACGCCCAAACCCATTGCACCGAGACCGATGACACCGACATTTCTGGACATGCTGCACCTCTATGGAATCTGTTACGCGCTTGTGGGAATTGCATCGCGTGCGCCGACTTCGCAACACTCGCCGGCGTATCTCGGCATCAGCGAATGCCCGCTTCCGCGAGCCGCCTTGCCGCGTTGTACATGTGCGTTTGCGCCGCGTTGCGCGCGGCCATGGGATCGCCGGCACGAATTGCGGCTGCAATGGCCGCGTGCTCTTCGCGCACCTGACGCGAGAAGTCTTCGCGCAGTGCTTCGTTGCGGCGCGTGACAACCGTGCCGGCTTCGAGATACTGATTCAGGAACGTCAGCGTCTTGAGGAAATACGGATTGCCGGTTGCTCCCGCAATCGCGCGATGAAACGCGACGTCTTCGGTCACGCCGTCCTCGCCTTCCGCGACGGCTTCGTCGATCTTCGCGAGAGCCGCGTCGATGGACATCATGTCGGCGTCGGTGCGACGCATCGCGGCCTCGGATGCGACTTCCGCTTCAATCGCCCGCCGCAGCGCGAGAATCTGTACGACCGACCCCGGCTCGACCGCTTCGGCGTAGTCGATACGCAGCGGCCGGATCGCGCCGTGCGCCGCGATGAAGACGCCGCTGCCCTGGCGCGGCTCGACCACACCTTCGTTCTTCAGCCGCGAAATCGCCTCGCGGATCACCGTGCGGCTCACGCCGAATTGCTGCGCGAGCACGGCCTCGGTGGGCAGCTTGCCGCCGCGCGCGAAGGTGCCCTTGTCGATCTGCTTGAGAAGCTGCTGCGCGACGGTGTCGCTCAATGCGCGGGCTGGAATCTTGTCGAACATCGATCTCTCGATTGTCATGTCATCGGGTCATCATACAAATTTTCGATGCCGGTTACATCCACGCAAACCCTGGGTTTTTTGTCCGAAGACCCGCGAAGTTGGCGAAACAGAAGGCTTAAGCTATCGTCACGCCTTTGCGCACCGTCGCGACCATCGAGTCACCGCGGACGGTATCCAAGCCTTACGAACGCACGTTTCGCACACATTTCCAGGTCCATGAGCAAAGCCCCGCCGCCGTCCCCCGACGTTTCCGCCAGCGCCGAACCGGCCCCGGACAAACCGGGCGACTCGTACGTGCAGTCGTTCGCGCGCGGCCTCGCGGTGATTCGCGCGTTCGACGCGACGCGCCCCGAGCAGACGCTTACCGACGTCGCCGCTGCCACGGGCCTCACGCGCGCGGGCGCGCGGCGCATCCTGCTGACATTGCAGACGCTCGGCTACGTCGAAGCCGAGGGCCGCCTGTTTCGGCTGACGCCGAAAATTCTGGACCTCGGGTTTGCGTACCTGACGTCGATGCCGTTCTGGAATCTGGCTGAGCCAGTCATGGAAGAATTGTCCGCACAGGTGCACGAAAGCTGCTCGGCGGCCGTGCTAGACCGCACGGAGATCGTCTACGTGTTGCGCGTGCCGACTCACAAGATAATGACGATCAACCTGTCGATCGGCAGCCGCCTGCCGGCGTATTGCACGTCGATGGGCCGCGTGCTGCTCTCCGCACTCGACGACGAGACGCTCGAAACCACGCTGAATTCGTCGCCGCTCTACGCTCACACGCCGCGCACGGTAACGGACAAAGAAGAACTGAAGAAACTGATCGCGCAGGTGCGCCGCCAAGGATGGGCGATTGTCGATCAGGAACTGGAAGGCGGTTTGATTTCGCTGTCGGCGCCTATCCGCAATCGTCAGGGACGCGTGATCGCGGCAATGAATATCAGCGGCAACGCGCAACGCAATTCGGCCAGACAGATGGTCAAGGCGTTTCTCGAGCCGCTGCAGCAGGCTGCGCAAACCGTATCGGAGATGGTGGCAAGGCGCGGTTGAATCAGCGGCAGTTTTGCCACCGCTGTTCGAATGTTCACGCCCCGCTCCCGCAACTGCGGTCAGCGGCTGAGGTACCGCTCCACCAGCCGCGTCCAGAATGCCGCACCAACCGGCAGGTTCTGGTCGTTGAAGTCGTAATGCGGGTTGTGCACCATGCAGCCGTCCTCGCCCACTCCGTTGCCGATGCGTAGAAACGTGCCCGGCCGCTTCTGCAGCATGAATGCGAAGTCCTCGCTACCCATCAGTATGTCGGTCTGCGCAACGACCTTGTCGTCGCCTACCAGTTCGCGCGCCACTTCTACCGCGAAATCTGTTTCGTCATCCGAATTAACGACGACCGGATAACCTTCGATATATTCGACGACGGCCTTGCCGCCATAACTCGCGGCCTGCGTTTGCGCGAGTTCGGTAATGCGCTTTTTAAGCAACGCACGCACTTCAGGGCTGAACGAACGCACGCTCAGTTCGAGTCTCGCCGTGCTCGCGATAACGTTGTTTGCCGTACCCGCATGCATCGAGCCGACTGTCACGACCGCAGGTTGCGACGGATCGACGTTACGCGCAACGATGGTCTGCAACGCCATGACGATGCTTGCCGCCACCACCACCGGATCGACCGTCAGATGCGGGCGCGCCGCGTGGCCGCCCACGCCTTCTACCGTGATGATCGCCTTGTCGCCCGCCGACATGAACGGCCCCTTGCGGAACAGCAACACGCCCGGCTCCGCGCCTGGATGATTGTGCAGACCGAACACGGCGTCGCATGGAAAGCGCTCGAACAGACCGTCTTCGATCATTTTCTTCGCGCCGCTGTCGATGCCGCTTTCTTCGGCCGGCTGAAAGTACAAGTGCACCGTACCCGAGAAATTGCGCGTCGCCGCGAGACGTTGCGCGGCACCGAGCAGGATTGTCGTGTGGCCGTCGTGGCCGCACGCATGCATGTTGCCGTGCGTGCCGCTCGCGTAAGGCAGACCGGTTTGCTCGATGATCGGCAGCGCGTCCATGTCGGCGCGAATGCCGATGCTGCGCTTGCCGTCGCCTACTTTGAGCGTGCCGACCACACCGGTTTGACCGACACCGCGCGTGACCTGCCAGCCCCATTCCTCGAGCTTCCCGGCGACGAGCTCGCCGGTTTGCAACTCCTCGTAGGCAAGCTCGGGATGGTGATGAATGTGATGGCGAATTTCGCGCAGGCTTTCGGCGGCAGGGATCAGATCGGCTACTTCGGTGTAACGCGCGCTTTCGCTCATTTGCAAGAGACTCCGTGAAGTGAAGCTGTATGAAAGCGGATGCCAAGGCAGCAGTAAGACTGCCGCCTGCTTACCGCTGATGCAGCGAAGGCGAGAACTATAGCCCGGCTTTGGCTTCGAGGAATGCGATCAGCGCATGGCCCGCCTCTTCCAGTTCGCCTGAATTGTCGATTGATTTGCAGCGAACGCCGTCGGGCAAAGAAAAAGGCGCGTGCCGTGCGAGCCGCGCGGCTACTTGTTCCGCCGATTCCCGCGCCCGCGCGCCGAGTCGCGCTTCGAGAATATGCGGCGCAGCGTCCACGTGCACGACTTCGGTACGAGGATAGCGCGCAAGCGCATGATGCAAGTACTGGCGCGAGCCATTCACGACTACCGTGCAACCGCGCGCGAGCCACGCATCGAGTTCGATACCCACGCCATAGCGCAGCGAATGACTGGACCATTCGAGCGCGAAGAGACCCAGCAACGAACGAGCGGCGAATTCCTCGACGCTTAACGCGATATGTTCTTCGCCGTTCCCGCTTGGCCGCGTAATGTAACGATGCGCGAAGAGAATCGGCTCGCCCGCAAGGCGCTTGCGAGCGAAACCCAGCAACGCGTCTTTACCCGCGCCGGACGGCCCCATCACATAGACCAGGCGACCTGTCATTGGCCCCTCACCTCGTGGCATTGAAACGGCACACTTTGCCATAACGCGACGCTTTGCGGGACCCGCTCAGCGCGACGTTTTCACGTGGAAAGCGGAACGCGCTCCGGTTCGTCGGTCTCGAACCAGGCGGGATTACGCGCGGCGATAGGACCGAGCGACACGAGGATTTCACGCAGGTGGCTGCGCATGGCGTCTTCGGCGGCGATGGGATCGTGCGCGCGCAAGCCGGCCAGGATCTTCGCGTGTTGCTTGATCAGCAGATCGAGGGGCGACACGTCCGGCAAACTCAAGTAGCGCACGCGATCCATTTGCGCCTTGATGTCCTGAATGGTTTCCCACGCGGCAGTGCAGTCTATCGCCTGCGAAATCGCGTAATGGAACGCTTCGTCGAGCGCGAGGAACGCGGCCGTGTCATTCGATTTTGCCGCGAGCTTCTGTTCGCGCAGATTGTCGGCGAGCGCCTGCAATTGCTCATCGGTAATCGACACTGCTGCTTTACGCACTACCGCGGTCTCGATCGCTTCGCGAATAAAGCGCCCTTCGCGCACCTGGCGCGGAGAGATGCGCTTCACGAAGGTGCCGCGTTGCGGCAACACTTGCAGCACGCCCGCTTCGACCAGTTTGATGAATGCCTCGCGCACCGGTTGGCGCGACACCTGGAACATGTCCGACACTTCCTTCTCCGAGAGCGGCGTGCCGGGCACCATCTGGCCGACAAAAATGGCCTGTCGCAATGCGCGGAAGATCTGCTTGCCGATGGGCTCGTGCGAATCGAACGATACGTTCTCAGTCAGATCGGGCAGCGGGACATGCACGCCAGCCTGCGCGCCCGCACGACGCCGCGCACGAGGTTCAGCGAGCGTGGCGTTCGCTCCAATGGGCGGCTTGCTGGCGGAGAGATTCCTGGTCGACATTTTGCAAACTACGAAAGAGCATCGAGTGGATAGCTGCCTGAGCGCATCGGTGCGTAGCCGTTACTAAATGCACGGTGATCCACCCTGCGAAGCTGTGCACCATACTACCATGCACGTTCCACCGCCAGCGTGCTTGCGCGCGGCTCACGAATCCACACGAGGGAGCACACCGCGCCGAGTACCGCGATCCCTCCCGCAAGCACGAATGCGCTGCCATACGCGCCGTGGGTCGCCTGAACGATGAAGCCGGTGACAGCCGGCCCGATCACGCCCGCAAGATTCGCCAGCAGATGCACGAAGCCGCCGACGCCGCCCACGTGTTCACGCGGAACCGTGTCCTGAATGACGGCCCAATAAACGGCGCCCGTCACATACAGGAAGAAGATGGACACCGACATCAGCGCAACCGCGCTTTCCGTGCTGGCGACGCGGCCCGCCAGTGCAACGCACACCGCCGCCGCGCCAAGACATGTCCCCAGTACGATCTTGCGCGACAACAGCGGCTTGCCCGTTAAACGCAGAATCAGGTCGGAGATAAAGCCGCCCGCTGCAAGGCCGATGCTGCCGAGCACCCATGGAATCACCGTGGCGATGCTCATGTCATGCAGGCTCAGGTGGTGTGCCTCGGTCAGATAGGTCGGAAACCACGAGAGAAAGAAAAACAGCACGTAGTTGTACGAGAAGAAGGCAAAGGCAGTTGCGAGAATAATCGGCTTGCGCAGAAAGTGACCGAGGCCGAGCTTCGAGCCGTCGGCGGAATGCGCGAGCGCGTGTTCATCGGCCTGACCTGCGAGAATCAATTGCATCTCATCGCTTGTGACGCGCGGATTCTGTTGCGGATGCTCGGTCGTGGTCGCGGCCCAAAAGACGAGCCATAGCAGCCCGAGCAACATGATCGCGACGAAAGCCCAACGCCAGCCGAACTGCACCGCCATGAAACCCACCACCGGGCCCGCCAGCGCGCCGCCGAGCGGCGTGCCGGAACTGATCACGCCGATCGCGCTCGCCACTTCCTTGCGAGGAAACCAGTTGTTGACCATCTTGCTGTTCGACGAGCTGAACGGCCCCTCGCCCATGCCGAACAGCACACGCAACACGATCAGCGAACCGATGCCGGTCGCGAGTGCCGTGGCGCCGCAGAACAAAGACCAGACGCCCATCGCAGTGCCGAACACGCGTTTCGCGCCGACCTTGTCCGACAGCACGCCGCCAACGAAATTGAACAACGCATAGCCCACGAAGAAACTGCTGAACACAACGCCCATTTGCGCGTGCGAAAAGTTCAGGTCTTTCTGGATCAGCGGCGCGGCGATAGATAGTGCCGAGCGGTCGAGATAATTGATGACGCCCGCCAGAAAGAGCAGTGCGACAACAAACCAGCGTTGACTCTTTATCATGCGATGTCTCCTTCATTGCGCCTCTTGACGGGCGTTGGAACGGCTTGTGAATGTGTTGCGCCCATCGAGGAACGTGTTTGCAACGCGCCTGCGGGCGTGCGGGTTCAGTCGAAATTCAGATGCACCTTCATGGACTGCGAGCGGTCCAGAGC
>Ga0268255_10000108_pt1 | contig 69524 bp, 71 predicted proteins | sample AgamicOrMarz_FD_200256 | JGI IMG/M metagenome (GOLD analysis project Ga0268255, IMG submission 200256) | Agave microbial communities from Guanajuato, Mexico - Or.Ma.rz (v2) (version 3) | ecosystem: Host-associated > Plants > Phyllosphere > Phylloplane/Leaf | place: Guanajuato, Mexico...
CACCTAGTAGATTGTTGTAAGAGAGATTATTAAAAAGTGGGTTTCTAATAAAACCATAACATGTATTAAAAAGAAAATCATGATATTTCATTTTTAAAAATGAAATATACATAACAGACTATGCGTGGTATAGTTAAATTATTCTGAAAATTAATTTTAGCAACTGTTCAAAGGGTGCATGGTGGAACATGTTTCTTTATTTATGGGCAGTTGTTTTTTTTTATTTACATTCTATCGAATTTTATTTATACTATCTTTACCTTACTGTAACGGAAATTATAGTAGGTGATTCTAACTACAAAAAGAGCCTTCTCAAAGAATGAGAAGGCTCTTTTTGTTCTTAAAGTATCATTATAGGAACGAGGAACAAAAATCCCAGAAACAAATCGTGAGTTAAACCAATAAGAATGCTGCCAGATGCAGCAAAGGCTTGTATAAATCAAAAAAGCTACTTTAATAAAGTAGCTTTTTTGATTTAAGTTCTTAGAGAATTTAAAATCTAATTTGTATCATTCGGTACTTTACGAGAAGTGGATTTGGTATTCCTTTTGAATAATGAAAGGATTATCATTACAAGAACGAAAGCCACGCAAACTGTAGAGCTTAATCTATTGGCACTATCTATTAGAAAGACTATAAAGCTAATAACTAATACACATGTAGCAAAAAGAGTTAAATAAGGGAATCCCCAAAGCTTAAAATATGGTTTTTGTTTATATTGAGGACGTAGCTTCAGCTGAGCTAAGCAAATACTAATCCATATAAGAGAAACTGTAAACCCAGGAATAGCTAACAAATAAGAAAAAGCTTTTTCAGGATATAAGTATACAATGTACGTTCCCATTAATAAGAATAAGACGCTGAAAGCTAAACTGTAAACAGGTACGCCTTGTTTATTTACATAGGACAAGCTTTTAGGTGCATCTCCCGACTGAGATAAAGAATGAAGCATCCTTGTACAGCCATAAATACCCGAATTCGCTGCGGAAAGTACAGCCGTCAATAAAATAAAGTTCATAATGTGAGAAGCTCCCTGAAGCCCGGCTGTTTCAAATACTTGGACAAAAGGGCTAGCATTTTCATCAATTTTATCCCAAGGTATTAAGCCACAGATAATAAAGATAGGTAAGGTGTAAAATAGAACTACTCTCCACATAACTCCTTTAACTACGCCTGGTAAGACCTTTTCAGCATCTTTCGTTTCTGTAATAGTTAAGCCAATTAGTTCTGAGCCTCCATATGAGAAGATCACCACAAGCAAAGTAGAAAAAACGGCTTTCCAGCCATTTGGGACAAAGTTGCTATAATTATGAAGGTACTCAGAAGATGGGCTATTACTTGGAATGATTCCAAATAAAATACTTACACTTAATAGAATGAAAGCGATAATGACAAAAATTTTAATGCCTGCAAACCAAAATTCAATCTCTCCAAAAGACTTTACACTTGTAGCATTGATTAAGATAAGTACGATTGAACAAATAAGACAAAGAATCCATAAAGGAATAGAAGAAAACCAATACTGCAGAAAACTACCTGCAGCGATGACTTCAATAACGCATACAGTAAGCCACATAAAACAATAAGTAGCTCCAGTTACAAAAGAAAAACGCCTTCCAAAGGCTTTTTGAATTAGATCCTTCATATTGTGGGATGGGTATACAATAGCCATTTCAGCCAAAGCTCCCATTACAATGAGAAGTAAAAGACCAGCAAATAGGTACGAAAAGATAACAGAAGGTCCTGCTAATCCAATTGTATCAGCACTTCCTTTAAAAATTCCTGTTCCAATCATTCCTCCAATAGCAATCATTCGAATGTGTCGCGGTAATAATTGTTTTTTTAATGTATTCTTTGATGCAGTATTTTCTTTCATGATGCCCTCCTTTTAACATAAAAAAGTCCCTGCTGAATCATTCAGCAGGGACGAAAATTTCGCGGTACCACCCTATATTGTAAAAAATATTTTACCTCTTAATTAGCATAACGGTTTTGTCCGTCCTCTCTAAAAGACCTTTAGAAGAGGAAGCTCTAGGAGTGAATTTCATCTCTAATCTTTGTACTGACTTCCACCAATTGCCAGCTCTCTATAACAGGGAGATTAAGGTTACTTACGGTCCTATCTTCGCTTTTGTTTATTAAATTAAATTGTATGTAATGTATATCATCTTAGTTAGTTTAAAATTAAATGTCAATATATTTTTTATTTATGTACTACAATAAGAAGAGTTAATAGACTTTGCATAGATATACTAATAACTATACTATTAGAGTTTCTTATTTATTTTCCAATCAGTCATATGTACTATGGTTGAATTGTTTGCTTACCTAAATAGAAAACCTACTGTACAAGCAAGAGTACAGTAGGTTTTCAAATCAGAATAAAAATGGTGAGAAAACATCTCAGTATGATATTTTAGCCTAAAGAATAAACTGAGGCAAGGTTTATTCTTTAGGCACTTTTCTCTTACAACGTTTGAATTACAAAGGACAAAACCTTTAATAATAGGAGTTTTAAAGGTTTGTTGCTTCTTATAACACTGATTATGTTAACTGGATTTGTATATGATATTAATCCTGAAAAGAGGAAAAACTACTGGAACTAGCCAGTAGTTGAAGAAGACAGCTTATAAAGCTTCTCTAATACAGGGTAATAACGTGAACCCCACCCTCTCTTTCTAACATAAAGAAAGGAGAAAAGGGCTATATCTGCCGATAACTTTGTTATATCATTTTGTCAAATTCAATTTTTCACGCCCGCATGTTCAATTATTCGCTTCATTGCCTGAATCTGTCCCATATGAGTTGCTTCATGCATCAGTGTAACACCCGCCAGCTCTCCAAAGGTTTTACATCCCAGAAATGGCTTTTCCAAGGTATTGTTTAGCTGTTCAGCAGGAATTTGCTGAATACGAGCCAATTGATCTTTTAGCTGTATCATAAGCTCCTCCATAGTAGGTACATCCCCCGTCCAATCGGCTGGTTTCGTACCATTTCCGAACAATTCCATATAGTTTGCTGGAAGATGGGTTGTTGCATGAGGAAAACCAAACATAGTTTGTTCAGTAATTGTCAAAACGTGACCTGTATGCCAATGAATTGTGTTGTTAAAACCATCTGGCTGCACACCAGTTTGATCCTTAGAAACAGCCTCTACGATTTTGAGGAAGTACCCTCTTCCAATTTCAAATTGCTTGAATACAAGTTTGTTCATCTTTTTCTCCCCTTTCACTGATACAATCATCCATATTATACCACCTACGAGGGAATAAGAATATAATTAAAGTACCTCTAGTGCTTCAAAATATTCGTACCCAGTTAACATAACTTATCTATTCTTGTCGTTAATAATCTATTAATGGATGGCCTTTTTCTACAATATATATATCTATTAAAGTAATTTTAAATTCTTTATAAGAAAAAACCTTTACTAAACACAACACATAAAGGTTTTTTTATAAGTTTCTTCTATTATAATAATATCTCCTTGATCAAGGTATGGATTTAAGTTTCTCTGTTAAACGTAAAAAAACTTCTTTATCTTTATTCTTTAAGGACTGATCAATTTTCTCGAGAATCTTACTTCTTTTGAAGTCATTCATCATTTGATCTAAAAACAGTTCAGCCAACATTTCATCGCGTAAATTCGGATCAACTCGATTCATTTCATTAAGTACATTATTATCCATAAAACGTCAACCCCTTTATTTATTCCCTTTTGCAAACAGTATTCCCTTTTGCGCTCTTTTTATGCAAGGTTGATAGATGAAATGAGACATAGAATAATATGTAATATGCATGATTACGCTCCTACTGCCTTTTAGATATTTTTCATATGTCTTCAATTAGATAAAAAAATATCACTACATAATTAATAACTAATCGATCAAAGAGAAATGATAGTGATTAATAATTTATTTTATTAGAGAAAAGACAAAAATGAACTTCTGAAGATCAATGTTTTATTAATTTCACTTATTGAGGACAAAAGACAAGTTTTTCTACAATATAGGTAAATAATAACCTATTTTCTAGAAAATAATTTATTATTTACTCTTATATTAGAATTAAAATTAATACTTATTTCTCATCTGATATTAAATCATGAAAATAATCATTTAATTAGTTGTTTTTTTATTTATTTATCATTTGTTATGTTTATTTAATTGTTTATTCTCACGGAAAACTTCTTTCTAAGATATAATTTAGTCCAAGGTTTTTTCCACTTAATTTTATCTATCATCAATAAAAAGACTTCCTAAAACAAATTGAGTAAGTGATTAATTTTAGAGGATTATTTCATATGAAGATAAATCTCTTGAAGAACCTCTTCAACTTCGGTAACTAGCCTAATAACATTTTTTTCTTCGAACCAGGTGTGTAAAGACTGTGCATGAGCAAGATCGTTTCTAAGTTCTTCCACATTTTTCATCCATCTTTTAGCCTTGTTCTTTGAGGAGTTTTTACCCATCACATACAGGTTTTCCTTTTGAAGCATAATGGTACTTTTATCAGCAAATTGTGTACAATCTAGTAAATCTATTTCTGTGTTTTTCGCTAAACGTTCTTGATATATATCCTTAGTTTTACTAATTCTTCCTTCACTTAAAAATAATTCCCACCCATTATTTGGATAACGTTTTTTTATAAAATTACCCATTTCACTTTCAAACAATGTGATTAAACCAAAAAATAACATTCTGATAGGTGGCTTTTGTAAATCTGCTCTTGTTATGATGGATTCTATTTTAGATTTATTTATTAAGAAAAGTCGTTCTTTATTTTGCATAAGCTTTAAGGCATCTATTAAGGGCGTATTAACGGCAATTATATCATCAACAGCAAATTTCCTTACTTTATCCCTAATTTCATAATCATCTATGAAATCTTTTTTGCATAAGTAACCAATTATACAACTATCCTCTTCATACCCAATAACATCATAATTTTTTTCTTGAAAATAACCACGAATTGTTTGAAACTCAACTTGTTTTGTAACAGATGTTAAGGACGTTGAAATATGAGAAACAGTAAAAAAATCTTCTAATAAATTTTTAACTTGCATAGCAATGTTCCTCTCTATAAACATTTTATCTAACTACATTGTACTTTATTAGATTTAGAAAGTCTTGGATGTGGAAATGATGAAAGAACGCAGGTTTCCCATTGTTCACACAACAATTATGCTTTGAGTATATTAATATGAATCTGAATTAACTGAAAGGGTTCAACGTAATCTTAAGACAACAAATGATTTATGGAGAGTCGATGAATCGTATGTGAAAGTGAAAGGTCAATGGATGCATCTGTCCCATGGGATCCGGATAGAAGAAACTTAACACAAAATAAGCTTGTATTTCGCATAGTAAGAGATGTTTATGTTTAATAAAAATCAGACTAGCTATTTATAAAAAAAGAGAAGTTCTCAACAAAAGTCTTCTAGTTAATTTTTTTCTTAACATAATTTCGAATAAGCGATATAGCCAGCATAAACAAGGGTAATACAATAAAGAAAGGAACATGGAGATATTTTATTGTAGCACCTAAGCCTTCTTCTATATGTTCGGAAAAACTAGAGGCAATTGCCATGGATAAAAAAATGAGAATGACTCCAGTAGGGAATATGATTTGTTTATGGCTTTTCAACTTAAACAAATCAGCTATTCCAAGGACAGCACCATATAGAAAGATGGATACCTTGAAGAAGACTGTCATTAATAACGTAAACACTACAATAGCATCCAATCTTTCAATAAAATCAAATAGGTTTACCTTTCCAATTGTCGCTAGTGTAGGGAATACCGACCTTTCCATCACGTCCAGACCAAGAACAGCCAAATTTAAAGCAGCTGTCCAGCTTAAGATTAAACCACTTGAAATCATGGAAAGTAACCATACGTTTTTTACTAATTTAGGTCGATTTAAATAAGGTAGGATCATGCTAAAAACTATCATTTCACCAAATGGGAAAGAAACAACGGGTGGAAAAGCTGTCGTTAAGACGGGTTTCCATCCATGCTCAAGAAATGGACGTATCCGATGAAAATCAACATCTCCTGATACAAGAACAAAAAAATTCCCTCCTGCTCCAAGTAAGAACAAAATGACAATAAATACTTCTGCTGTTCGCCCTATTACTTCAATCCCTAGATAAATGACATAGCATATGACAAGGACAAATGAAAGGGTAATTGCTAGCAACGGGGTTTCTGCCAAGATTGATGAAACGATTAAGTCTCCAAAATCGCGTACATTTCTAGCAGCAATATACAAGAAGAATAAACAATATAATAGACCAATTATCCAACCAAGATATTTACCAAATATTTTTCTAACGTACCCCGTAAGTGGAAGAGTTGGATATTGACGAAATAACATATAGTAAATGAAAAATAAGATTATACCTTCACCCATTCCTAAAAGGATAGCAAGCCAAGCATCTTTCCTTGCAGGTATTCCATAACTTACAATTAATGCAGTCCCTAAGTCGAAAATAAACATCAGGGCAAAGAGTTGAATCACACTTATTTTCGCTTTCTCCATCTTCGTAGATTACCTCCTTTCTTTCCGGTTTTTAGATACGTCTTTTTTCCTTCATATTGGCTAATAACTTTCCCAATATTCAATAATAAAATCTGTATAAAACCATTACTAGTTCATTTTCTTTTAAAAATGCTTACGTATGATCGAAATTAACAACAGTAATACGGGAAGAATGATAAATGGAATGACAGCCAGGTAATTAAAAAGAAAACCTTCTTTCGTATGTTCTGAAAAACTAGAAGCCATAGAGAGAGATAAAAAGATAACAACTGTTCCTATCGGTAAAAGAATCTGATGATAATTGTTTAATTTGAATAAATCAGCTATTCCAAGGACAGCAGCATATAAATAGATGGATGCTTTGAAAAAGACGGTAATCAATAAAGTAAATACCACAATGGCATCCAGTCTTTCGATAAAATCAAATAGATTGACCTTCCCAACTGCTTTTAACAGAGGGAACGTCGAGCGTTTCATTGCATCTAGACCAAGAACAGATATATTTAACAATACGGTCCAGCTTAAAATCAACCCACTTGAAATCAAAGCTGCCGGCCATACCCTTTTTGCTAATTGAGGCTGATTTAAATACGGTAATAGCATCGTAAAGACTACCATTTCACCAAATGGAAAAATAATTAGGTGAGGAAAAGCTGTTGTAAAAATAGGCTTCCATTCATGTTCAAGAAATGGACGTATCTGATGAAAATCAACATCTCCTGATACAAGAACAAAAAAATTCCCGGCTGCTCCAAGTAAGAGCAAAATAACAAAAAATACTTCTGCTGTTCTTCCTAATACTTCCACACCTAGATAAATGACATAGCACATCACAAGCACAAGTGTAATATTGATTACCAATAATGGAGTTTCTGATAAGGTGGATGAAACCAATAGATCTCCAAACTCACGTACATTTCTCCCGCAAATGTACAAAAAGGTGAGACAATATAACAAACCAATAATCCACCCAATATATTCGCCAAATATCTCTCTTATATATCCAGTTAAGATCAAATTTGGATATTGACGAAATAAAATAAAATAGACAAAAGATAAAATAACACCACCACATATTGCAAAAAGAATAGACAGCCAAGCGTCCTTTCCAGCAGATGTCCCATAACTAACGACTAGCGCTGTCCCCAACTCAAAGATAAACATAAGGGCAAACAGTTGAATGACACTTATTTTCGCTTTTTCCATTGATCAAACAACCCCTTTCTTTGCCCCTTATGACTAGATTAGTTATTTGTTTATATAGGATTTGGTTGTCATACCTGTTCGGCGAATAATTGCCTGTACATTCACATGGACTTCTGTTTCAGGAAAGATATCTTTTTCCCATGACGTCTCTATGTTTTTCCATACACGCTTGTCTGCCATATTAACTTTTTCACCAAAATTGAAAATATCACTTTTTTGCTTTTGCGCTTTTTTTACTGTTAGTAGTACTTCCTGTTTAATCTCTTCTTCTAATTGTTCATCTAGTTGTCCAAGAACTTTTGATTTACCAAGATCCTTAGAACAATTATTTTCTAATACAGCGCCTTCTGCATGAACAGTGATATAGATAACTGGTTTCTGATGTTTGATTTTTACATCAGTAGCTGACTTGGCACGTGAAATTTCGATTGCAGTGGCTTCCTTTTTCTTTCCACAGTTAAGATTCATCACAGTTCGTTTCATTTCATTTGTAATCCAAGTCACTCCTCGTGCAGCATGCCCATCCAACCAATTTTCCAACTTCCCATTTTTAAAAAGAGCCATTCCTTTTATTTCAATCTGCGCGCTTGGGGAAATTTGTTGCGTATTTGTTGTGGCATTTCCACTCTTCGTCTCTCCATTAATCTCAACACCTGTGACCACTAAACTACCTTCTTTTAGTCCTTGAATCACTTGATCCGCACGTGTACTTTTATAGGCTCCCCAGTCTTCTTCAGAAGACTTTAATGCATCCCCAATCTTCGCAGAAGGGATGGCTTCTAAAGCTGTGGTGACTTCTAGCGTTTCTTTTGCTGTAATATGCCCTCTTGCGATTAAGACAGGAAAAAGGACGCGAAATTGGGCATCACGTTCAATCATATCAAACAAATCTTCAATTCCTTCTTTCGCTACCCTTTCTCCAATCACCAAAACTTGAAGATGAGGAAAGAAAAGTTCTCCAGGTGACTTTGTTGAAATCTTTCGAAGAGTCTCAGCAAGGGTGCTTCCTGTTTCAGTAAAGGCTGTCACAGGCGAAGCTTGAACTTTGCCCCCCTGTTGTCCCCCAGCGACTTGTGAAGGGTTGATGATTTGAACTGTCACTTTATATCTGTTTTTTACGGCGTCACTGCCTTTATCAATGGCCATTCCTGATACGATACTCAGCTGCTGTAACTCTTCGCGGTCCCAGCATCCTGACAATAAGACCACAAATACACAAAGTAGAAGAAGTAACGATGTTTTATGTCTCATCGGAATCCCTCTTTGACTCATGTTGTTTCATGCCACCTTCTCTTGGTGAAGGTTCACGATTGTAGTTATCATCTGTCCTCTTCGTTTTTACCTGACTAATTAAACGAGGACGTTTAGACATAAAAGGTAAGGGAAAACGGAAAATAGAATCTTTTTGATCAGCTATAATAATGGGTGCAAAAGGTGCTAAATATGGAATACCAAATGAACGCAAACTACACGTATGAGCTACTAACATGATTACACCTAAGCCAATTCCATATAGTCCAAAAAAACTTGCCAAGATCATCATCCCGAATCGAAGTAAACGAGTAGCATCCGTCATCGCATAATGAGGAATAGTAAAGCTGGCGATAGCCGTGGCTGCCACGACAATAACCATTGCGCTGGAGACAATCCCAGCTGAAACGGCTGCTTCTCCCAATACAAGAGCCCCTACGATAGAAACAGCCTGACCAACGGGACGCGGCATTCGAACACCGGCTTCTCGTAACACCTCGAACGTGAACTCCATCAATAACGCTTCTATGATAATAGGAAAAGGAATGCTTTGACGCTGGGCTGCCAAATTAATTAACAAAGGTGTTGGAATTAATTCTGGATGGTATGAAAGAAATGCAACGAATAAAGATGGACCAAGAAGAGTAATTAAGAAAGAGACAATTCTTAATACACGCAAAAAACTAGCCATCGTCCAGCGTAAATAATAATCCTCCGCGGTCTGGAAAAATTGATTCCATGTCGCAGGAACAATAAGTGGGGTAGGTGTTTCATTCACAAAGATTACGACTCTTCCTTCTAATAGATTTCCTGCCACTACATCGGGACGTTCGGACATAAAAACAGTTGGCCAAGGGGTCCAAGTTTCATCGGAAATCCATTCTTCAATCGTATTCGAACCCTGAACTTCATCTACTTCTATTTTACTAAGCCTCTCTTTAATTTCTATAAGAAGTTTATCATTGACGATGCCCTTTACATACATCATGCCAATACCTGTTTGTGTAATGTTCCCCATCTCACTCGTCTCCAACCAGAGATTAGGACTTTTAATTCGCCGACGAATCATAGCTGTATTACTAATAAGAGACTCTGTAAAGCTATCACGGGGGCCTCGGACAGACGATTCTGTCACAGGTTCCGAAATGGCTCTAATATCCCCTCCTTGCGCGGAACACGCAAACCCTTGATCCCATCCATCAACCAAGACAATTGTTTCTCCTGATAAAAGATGGAGAAAAAGTTTACCGAAATTTGTTACTTCCCCAACATTCGTAATGGTTAACATGTGTTCTTTTATGTACGTCCCTAATTGGCTTGGTCCATAAGGGGCTTCCTTTTCGGTCGCGTCTACATCATTCATCAGTCTTTCTATGATGGAGTTTCCCAGAATTTCTTTATCTGTTAATCCATTTATATAAATAGAAGCTACTTTACAGAGAAAGGGTTTTCCCATTTTAAAATCCCGAACCACTAAATCTCCACTATTCCCTAAAGAATCTTTAATTTTTGTTAGATTTTCAGCTAAAGATGAAGTAAGGGTCTCACTATTTGTATTCATTTCTTTTTCTTCATACTGAGGTCCCATTTTTTTTGGTTTTCTGGCTTTTCTCATCAAGCGATTCCATGCGCTGTTCATATTTTAATAACCCTCCACTTTTAAATGTCATCGAATGAAGAGGAAGATGTTTTTTCCAATATTCACTAGTAATTTTTCCTTATATTACTTTTTTATACATTTATTCTGCCTTCATTAACTTGTTACAAAAGAAAGTAACTAACTTAGCATAAAATTTAGTTTCAGCTATTTAAAAATCGTTACCCACTTCTCAGCATTTACTTATGATTATGGAATTATTAGACTCCTCAATTTGCTTCTCTTTACACTTCATCCTGATTCGTATCCATTCTTTTACTTTTTGCATGCGGGAGCCAAAAGCCATTTGAAATAAACCTGTCAATCGATAATCAAAAAAGTCCTGTTTTCTTATTCTCAGCAACGCTTCTTCATAAGAGGAAAAACTTAACTGTTCAAAAAGGAAATAGTCCATGGTTGCTTGGATAGATTCTTCATCTTTCCAACAATTCAAGGGAACATGCGCAAAGTGCCAGAGTTTAAATACGTCCGGATAAACTGCTTGGATAGCTTGGAAAGGAGATTGTCCAAAAATATTGAATGCACCGTTTAAATTATACTTTTTAAAAAAATGGTGGTTCACTTGTGAAGGAACTTCTTCTAGTGGAATATTTAATTCATTCTCTATTACATACTTAATCGCTTTAATCGCTCGGTTTCTTCCTTCTTCACCGAACCAATATTTATGAGGAACTTGCTGAAACTCCCATGGCTTAAATTGTCCTGGGTAGGCATTATCTATGACATCATAATAATTCCATCCATAGATCAGTGCAGGGGACTTTAAACGATGGGACCATAAGATACTTGCTTTTACCTTATAGGGAATTTCATGAATTGAAATTGATAGTCGTTCTTCAAGTAAATAACATGTCATATATTTCATATACATTTTGCCTTCTTCACCTATGAAAAAATTATTGGGAAAACGTTTGGCTTTTCCATCTAAAATATTTTGATAAATTTCAATGACATGTTCTCGACTCATTCTTTAATCCCCCTTCTGTTAAAATTCAGTGTATATATAGTATGGATAAAATGAAGATTATGATATACATAGGAAGTACAAATAAAATAATTGTTAAGATAAATCCGTTCCTATTTTCAATTGTATGTAAACGAAAATTTCAGGGTACTCAAGACAACCTTTGAAACTTGGATATAAAGAGGAGAAAATAAATTTTTTAAAAAAAGAAGAGTCACTATTACTTATAAAGTAATAGTGACTCTTCTTAAAGAAAAAAATTTAGTTTTCCTGTATTTAAAATCCACTTTATGTTTCGAACCATAAACCATAGTTATTTATCATTTATTGTGACTTCAAGTAAATAATAAGACCTATATTTTTAATGGATTACTTTGTTGTTTACTAACAATGATTTGTGAATTAAATGTTTTTCTAAGGTTTCTAAATTCCCATAAAGAATTAACTCTAGATTTTATAGACACAAAAGCAGCACCTAGATTATTAGGTGCTGCTTTTGTGTCTATAAAGGATTATTCTCAATTTTCAATCAACTACTTACACAATAACAGCAAATTATACAAATAGGCTACAACTTTGTTATGTTTTCTAACACAGATATTTAGTTTATAAGATTATACTCTTATAAACTTATTTTTCTTCACCAAGGCCACTCACTACCCTCAACATCTTCAAGTAGAAGTACATCAACTTCCATTCCCTCTATAAAACCTCGTGTTCCACCTGGTAATACCATTAAAGCATTGGCTGTTGCCAGTGATGAAACTACGCTTGATTTATCAAAGCCCACCGGTGTAACTTGGATTCCTCTTTCACCATAGGACATATAACTACGAACAAAACGGGTAAATGGATTAGGCTTTGGAAAATCAGCTTGTAACAAAGCCCGTGCTTTTTTCAAATGAGGCTTCCTTGAACCGAATAAGGTTTTAATAATAGGCCTCACAAAAAGTTCAAAGCCAACATAACAAGCCGAAGGATTACCTGATAAACCAAATAATAATTTACCGTTCAATTCGGCAATCGTTGTGACACTTCCTGGACGCATAGCAATTTTATTACATAATATTCGAGCACCCATCTTTTCATAAATAGCAGGTAAATAATCAAAGTCTCCAACAGATACACCACCTGTTGTAATCAATATATCAACCTCATCGAGGGAATTTGAAATAGCCTTATAACAGTCATCAAAATTATCAGCTAGCTTACCAATATAGAGAGAAGTAGCGCCTGCTCGCTCAATTTGTGCTTGTACCATATGAGCATTACTATTACGGATTTTCCCAGGTTCAAGCTGCTCATGAACATCTAACAGTTCGGTTCCTGTTGCATAGATACCAATCGTCGGTTTTTTTACAACTTTCACGTGGCTATAGCCAAATGTTGCAAGTAACGCTTGAACACCAGGATTAATATATGTCCCTTTTGATATAAGTATATGACCTTCTTTCATGTCTTCGCCCTTAAACGATACATTTTCACCAGCTCGAAATGAACGTTTTATTTCTATGTATTTTCTTCCGTCTTCTTCATACTCCTTTGCTAACTCAAGCATAACAACGGCATTACATTCGTATGGCATTTGGGCACCTGTCATAATACGAACGGCTTGAAATTCCTGTACTTCTTTTGTTACAACATGCCCAGCACCAATTTCATCAATAACTTCAAATACAATAGGATTTTCTCTACTAGCCCCTTGCGTATCCTTTGCACAGATGGCAAAGCCATCATACGCAGAACGATTAAAATGTGGAACATCATGGTCTGCGAGTAAGTCTTCACTCAAGTAACGTCCATAAGCCTTCTCAAGCTTCACTTCTTCTACCCCTCCGTCACGGGCAAACCTCATCACTTTTTTAACAGCCTCTTCAACTTGAATAGGTGTTCTTCTTTCAACCATCATACACTCTCCCTTTCCTCTTTAAGTAATATCAATAGCAGGACTAACTCTTACTGCACATACCTTAGATCTCGGCATTCGACAAGTTAGATCTAGTAGTTCTTCTCGAGTTAAACAATTAACATTTTGTGATTCTGTCTAATGGAAAGGAATAAAAACAGCTTGGTGCTTAAGAACAGCTTCCGCTAGGAAACTTTTCTCCTCTTTATGCCTTTCTCAAATATTTGCACTAAAATCCTTTTACCTAAGCATTTAAAAATTCCCTTAATGTGCAAACACCAATTGTAATTGGAATAAGTGATAGTAATATCAAAGCCATTTTTGTTATACTATAAGATTTACTAATCACCATGAATACAAGAGTAATATTTGATTCTACCTCCGAAAAAAACTCGTTACCTTGCATCCATGAATACTTTTTTAACCTCTTCTGATGTTCTTCTTCTGTATATTTAAATAAGGAGATAAAAAGAAAAATCAATCCAAAAATTAAAAACATGAATCCAATAAGTATAATATTCATATTAATCAAACCTTTTTTGAGAATTTTGTTTCATTTTTTAGTTCTTTTAATCATGGAGTTTCAATGTTTATTTATTAGAGTGAGGACATATTCTATAGAAATAAGAGGTTTTCCGTTCTATATTTAAGGTTAAGATAGTACAAATTGTATGATATAAAATAATATTCAGAAAATATCATTTAAGTCTAGCTCTGGGAAAATGAGCATTTAATTGACCTCTAATCATGTCTTTTCTTACATTAGTATCTTTTTTTCGTTTTTCGTCTTTTAAAAAATCATGGCGAATTTCTTGCGTTTGAACCCCGTCTTCTATTTTTTCTGCAATATCCATTAGTCTTTCAATATCAGAAAAGGAATACTTGCGAAAACCCGAAGAAGTACGTTCGGGGAAAATAAGTTTTCTTGCTTCATAATAACGAATTTTTCTCTCCGACAACCCAGTCATTTCAGTTACAATCTTCATCGTCATCACCTTTTTATCCCGATATGAATGATTATTATCCAAAATTAACCTCTCCTGTCGATTTTTATCTATTGAAAACTTCAAAGGTAAAAAATATGTAATAAAATATAACACTGTATGTTATAAATATCAACATAGGCAATTAATAATTTTACGAATATTAAAATTAAAACACTATTATTTTCTTTAATGTGAGGACTAAATCAAATTAAAGAAAATAAATTTGGTGTTATTAGAAAAATATTTCAATATGGTTAAGGAATTTATTATAGAATTCCCTCTGTAAATAGAAGGATTTTTGAAGTTTGTTTATTTTTTTAATCATATAGTTAGAAGGTATTACAATACCCTTTGAATTTAAAATGGGGGAAATTACCTCGTTAAGTTTTATAACACGATATGCAAAAAATATAAAATAAAGTGATATCTTCTAACTAGAAATAAAAAGAGATTTTAAAGGACAAGGAGGATTTTTTATGAAAAAGCAAAAAAGCATTAATCTATTTTCGTTTTTATTATTGATTTTGAGAGTTAGCTTTTCGAAAAATTTCAATATTGGTTGGTAAATGTAACAGTCCAGTTTATAATTATTAAAGCTAAGAAATCAAAGTAAGATTTATATATATATAAATATAAAAAACGCAAAAATACCGTCAACACTCCCCCCTGGAAAAAGAGGTTAATGGAGTATTGACAGTATTTTGCATGTACATAGTTTAGTTGTATTTTTCACTGAATTATATCAAATTAAAAGGTTAATACGCAAGATTATTTTTTATTTTTTCAGAATTATCAATCTAATATAAAAATGTTTTTTTATGATCTAACTCATTTTATAAAGCTACTTATATAAAGAGTTCTATAGATGCAATATAAATCTAAAAAAAGTCACTCAGTTCCAGAGACAATTCATCCATTAATTGACGCGAGCGTTTAGCATTGCGCTCAGCAGTGATTAAGTATGTTTTCATCATTTCATTCTCTCTTTCTAAGGACATTTGTAGAATTTGTCTTAATGACTTCTTAGATAGCTCATCTTCCCTATTATAATCGCGGTCATAATCGAATTCATGGTTCATTTTTAATCACTTCAGGAATTTAATGATTAAAATTTCACACGTAAAAGCAACTATTTATTCAAAGGTACAGGAACGAGGAAAGCTACCGCCAACGTCCACTTTTTTTCGCGAACTAATCAACATATATGAAAATAACTACCGAGACGAAGTAGGAGTAAAAGTAACTTATCACTGCTTAATGTTTAACCATTACAAAATGGAGCAATAGCTGATTTTGATGTAATACACTTAGAGGATTTTGGGACTGAGATTACATCTACTGTAAGATGAAGGAAACACATCAAAAAGCAACATTTGCTCTTGTTAAGTCAAGGCTTTCTTAAAAAAGCGCTTGGCTGCTTGTTTATCTCTTGATTCACTTAGATAAAAATCAAATGGTATGCCCTTCTGAATCTAATATACGATATAAGAACTTCCCTTGAACTTTTATCTTGATAAAGGTTTCATCTACTCGCTAAGAATCATTAGTTGGTTTCAGACGACGTCGTACTCGTTCATCTAATTCAGGATGAATCAGCAAATGATGGCTGTATGAGTAACAGATAATCTGCATTCTTCTATCATGTCGACTTGGTTACGAAAACTGAGGCTATACTGCAGGTACCATTTGACCAATCTTTACTGGAGTGATATTTGAATATCAGAGTCTAATGCTTGAGCAAGGTTCGATTTAATTCTTATATTTTTAAATGAAAGACCAAGTTGAATGGCCGTTTGGGCAACTTCTGGTCTAATACCAGATAAGGTTGACTTCACTCCAAGTAGATCAAGGGTATCAATTAATTGGAAGATTTGATGAGCAACCATCGTATCAACCATTACAACCCCTGATAAATCAATGTAAAGGGAGGCTATTTTTTTGTCGGCACATTGCTGTAATGTACTTTCTAAGATCATCTTTGCTCTTGTTGTATCAATATCTCCAACCAGTGGCAACAGGGCAACATCTCTTTTCATCGTGATGACGGGTGAACTTAATTCATGAATCATTTCTTGTTGTGCTTTTAATTGAAGGTAGGAGGTTTCTTCAGCTGCAGTTATAAATTTTAAAATGGTGATATCAAAAATGCGAATCACATGTTCATTCCATGCGCTTATCAATTTAGGATCAATAAATCCTTTATATGTACTTACGAACTCTTCTATGCAATCACAGTATTGCTTACGAACGCGCATAAACTCTTTAATAATAGACGAAATAGGTGTTCTTACACGTTCGTTATCTTTTGCAATCTTATTAATCCACACTTCAAATGCATCAAAAAAGGTCTTTTCATCTTCCACGAATACATTACAGATATATAAATGAAATTCATAATCTTGTTCTTTTAATATTTGAATAATTTTAGGATCAGTAGAAGCATAAACCCCTACAGCATTATTTTTATCCAATGAATCGTACCATTCTTCTGTTAGTCGTTCAGCATTACTCAGTAAAAAGGCACGTAACTGTTCATTCTGATTCAATTTCATTCTCCTTTCACTTTATTTAGTATAATCCTAATAATATTGATTTGGAGATTAAGACAAAGACGCTTATAAAATAATAAATTAGAAAGGATAGTAGAGTCAAATATTCTACATATGTAATTATTTGTACAAGATGATAGTTAAATTAAACGGAAGAGATAAGGAATGTTGAGTAAAAATTAACATACGGGGCTTTGAAATATGAAAAGATCGCAAAGCTTTCTTGAAGAAATGATATTCATGAGGATAAAAGCTATAGATAAAAAGTTAAATCTCTAAAAATATTCGAAATATTTTTAATTTACTATTTATACCATTGACTAACCTGTAGTAATTGTTATACTTATTATCATTAATTGTTAGAAAATCTAACATAAGGCTGGTGGATGTTATGAAAAAGATTGAAGCAATTATAAGGCCTGAACGAATCACAGAGACGATTAAAGGGTTGAAGAATATAGGAATTACAGGTTTTACTGTATCTCAAGTAGTGGGGAGAGGAAAGCAAAAAGATACTCAGGGAGTCTACCGTGGGAAAAATTACAAAGTAACTCTCCACCCTAAAGTCAAATTGGAGATTGTCCTTTCAGATTATATGGTTGAACCTACGATTAAAATTATTATTGAATCTGCCCAAACAGGAGAAGATGGGGACGGTAAAATTTACGTTTATCCTATTTTAGAAGCCTATAACATTCGGACAGGTAAAGCAGACCTTGATATCGATGACTTAGTAAATCAGGAGAGGTGACAATCATGGAACTAATAGCTTTAAATACAGTATGGGTAGTCATTGCTGCGGCAATGGTATTGTTCATGGAAGGTGGATTTAGTTTACTGGAAGCTGGTTTTGTTCGAACAAAAAATGCTGTGAATGTAACGATGAAAATTTTTGTTGATTTAACAGTAGGTGCATTGGCTTTTTGGTTAGTAGGGTTTGGAGCGATGTTTGGAAAAGATGCATTCGGAATGATTGGTACCACTTTATTTGGTAGTCCAGAAAAGATCGCTCTTTCAATCCAGTTACCTAGTGCTGCCTATGTATTATTTCAAATGGGATTTGCAGTAGCTTGTATTTCTATTGTGTCAGGTGCAGTGGCAGAACGGATGAATTTTAAAGCCTATGTGTTAACAGCAGCACTTATTTGTATTATTGTTTATCCTCTTTCTGGTCATTGGATTTGGAACAGTGATGGTTGGTTAGCGAAACTAGGAATGAAGGATTTTGCAGGATCAGCTGCTATTCACGCGGTGGGTGGATTTGCTGCTTTTGCAATGGCAAAATTATTAGGACCGAGAAAAGGAAGATTTAATTCAGATGGGAGTGCAAATGTATTTGCACCTAGTAACATCCCATTAGCTTCAGCTGGTGCGTTTATTTTGTGGTTCGGTTGGTTTGCTTTTAATGCAGGAAGTACATTAGATGCTTCTAATGCATCCCTTGCACCGATTGCCATCAATACGATGTTAGCAGGAGCAAGTGGCGGTACAGTTGCCCTCTTTATGACAATGAAAAAGTTCGGAAAAGCAGACCCAAGTATGACTATTAACGGAGTATTGTCCGGTCTAGTAGCAGTAACAGCTGGATGTGCTTTTGTTTCTGAATGGAGTGCAATTATTATTGGGGCTATGAGTGGTTTAATTGTAATTTATGCGACTTTACTAGTTGATCACTTGAAAGTAGATGACCCAGTGGGAGCCGTAGCTGTACATGGTTTCAATGGAGTATTTGGAACGATTGCAGTCGGACTATTTGATTCGACTCAAGGTCTTTTGACCACAGGTGATTTCTCCCTATTAAAAATACAACTCTTAGGTGCAGGAGTGGTGATGGTTTGGGGATTTATCGGTGGTATGTTTATGGCGAAGTTATGTGAAAAGACAGTCGGCTTCCGAGCAAGCGAACGTGAAGAAGAGGAAGGGCTCGACATGTCTTATCATGGGATTCCAGCTTACAATGAATTAGAACGTTTTACAGATATCCCTACAAGTCTATATGATTTTGAAGAAACGACTGGTATAACAGTTGCACCGGTCAACGGTAAAGAAATAGCCAGATAAGTGATTTAATCCTACTAACCATTAAGACACCTTCAGTTTAATTTAAAACTGAAGGTGTTTTACTTTTTTACAAGCTTTTTTGGTTCTTATAAGAGTGATTATATTGACTAATAGTGTATATAAAACACATAACATAAATGTTCTAAATTTTCTCTTATACAATATAATCCTACGTCCTTCAATTACAAGTAGGTGTTAACGTTCACCTTTTTTTTCTAAGATTTTAGATAACCTAAGGTTATACAAGCAACCCTAAGATAAACCTTTCTTTATCAACTATTTAAACTGAAAAATACAGCTGATTTTATAAGAAAAGCTATCCTTTTAGCTGATTTACTATAAGGATAGCTTTTGCCTGTTCGAACGTTATTCATTACTCTTAATCTAATGAAGACTCAAAATATCCAGTTCCTAGCATTACAAACTAGACCATTCTTACTTTATAACCACTTCTATTAATGAGTGGTATTGTTATTAGGCATTTGCGGTTGGCCTTGGGCAGGTTCAAATGCATTTAACATTTGTTGCATGTCTTGTTGAGCAAGCTGTGGTACTTGGTAATAATGATGTTTGTTTTGATAAAGGGAAATTTCATACGCCATTTCAATACAATTTGGAACAGAATCAGCTAGCACACGACGTACCACAGGATTGGTTGTTTCGAGTGCTGACATTGTTTTCATTGATGCAGCTGATTTTACAGCACCAAGCATATGTCCCGAAATACACTCATCTGTAATTTCTGATACAGATTGTAATGGTTTCTTAGGCTGAGAAGGTTTCATACCATATACAAAGTCATTGCCCTGTTGCATTTTATAACTCTGCGTAGGCGTTGAAGGGTCTTGTCCTGTTTTGAAGCATTCTACTGTTGTGTTATATTCCTGCTGGATAAATTGATATTGGCGATCTAAAATATCCTTTAGCTCTTGATCTTTCACATGTTGACGTAATAACGTATACGAATTTAATGTGTCGATAGCTCCAGATAATACTTCATGTATATCAAATACCTCATGTCCTCCATGATTCATTTGGGGAGGGACATTACCTGTGTGCATGTTTTGGTGTGTTTGCCCTTGTTGATTTTCCATCATTTAAAATTCCTCCTAGTTATACTAGATTATGTATCGTCGTTAGTTTGTATAAATAAAGGAAAATTATTCATATACATGATAAATTTGATGGAAACTCCACTAAAAAAAACCTCGAAATATATTTCGAGGGCATAATATATGGAATGAGAAATACCTTTTACGTTAATTATCATATAGTGAATAAGTATTTTTTTCTAACACAACACATAATTAGGAGTTAACTGTAATGCCTTACGACGTCTTGGTTAGTTTGCTGAAAATGTTGGACGTTATTTATGTTAATAGGAAACTTGAGAATTTTATTCATGATACGATTATTATATAAAAGTACAAAGTAAGTAGTTATGGATAACTTAACATTGTCTAATTGCTTTGATTTTGATGGAGCTATATGTGTGAATTTGAGTAAATTACTGCTTCTCTACGTCACCTTTAGGACCTTTTTCACGAATTGTTAACATCACCTATTTTGCTAGCATGTCCAACAAAATAAAGAGGCAAAAGGACGTTATTTCCTTTCCTCGTAAGCTTTTACCTTATTATAAAATGTCGCCTTTTTCATTCCTACTTCATCCATAAATGCTACAGCAGTGATTTTTCCAGACTTCCATTCTTTATACAGTCTATCCCATTCTTCTGGGAAGGTGATGATGGGGCGACCAAGGTGTTTACCTTTCGATTTAGCAACGGCTATACCTTCTCGTTGACGTTGTAAAATGGTTGCTCGCTCTTGTTTCAGCCATAGAAGTATAAACCTCTTATAATGATGTTATTTATCATGTCTATGACCCATTCTTGACCCTTTGGTACATCCTGCATAGTAGTAGGTAAATCAATAATCTTGATTCTAATTCCTTCATCTTTAAATTGCTCTAAATATTTCTTTATTTGTGCTTTATTTCGTCCTAGACGATCAATTGATTTAATGTACAGTGTGTCGCCATCTCTCATTGCTTTAAGCATATTTTGAAAACCTTCGCGTTCCATATCCTTTCCACTAGCCTTATCACTGTATAGGTACTTTTCATTCGTTATATAAGGTTTTATTGGTTCTAACTGTCTATCTAAATTTTGTTCGTTTGTACTTACGCGAATATAGCCAAAATTGATTCCCATTGTTAAAACCATCCTTATTTTTAGTAGGTGGTTTAAGTATATGACAAAACGTATAAAAAGGTCTATTACTTTTTTATACGTCTCAAAAGGTTTATTTTAAAGAATAAATAGACGTTTTATCATTCGTTTTTCCAGCGTCTAAAAAGGTGTACCTTTTGGGACTATCTACATTGCATAGCCTTAAACTATAGATTATGTATTGTATCCTCAATAAATCAATGTAACAACAACGCTAAAATAAATACAATGTTACATATTTTTTTACAACAATTTTTTTCTTATCAAACTAACTGTGCAGGATAACCCAATAAATTTGTTGTATAGATACGTAGTAAGTGTTACGCCAAAACCGAACTTACGTTCCATCGCTTGGTTACCTATGATTTATTGAAATCTAAATAAAATTTTAAAAGAGGTGTTTTTCATGGTTTTAGGAATTTATCCTTATTTAGTTATGAACGGTAATGGACAAGAAGCTGTTAAATTTTATGAGAAGGCATTGGATGCAAAAGTTATTGGAGTTCAAACTTTCGGAGAAATGCCCGGAAATCCAGAATTCCCTACTCCTATAGAAGCAATAGATCGTGTAATGAATGCGCATTTAAAAGTTGGTGATACGGATTTAATGCTTTCTGATACATTCCCAGGTCAAACATACCAAATTGGATCACAAGTGACGGTAGCTATCTCCATAGATAGCGTAGAAGAATCAAAAGAAATGTTCGAAAAGCTAAAAGAAGGTGGGCAAGTAGGAATGCCACTCCAAGAAACTTTTTGGAGTCCATCATATGGACAAGTAACAGACAAATTCGGTGTTACTTGGCAAATTTCAACACAAATTGATGATAATAAGTAATGGATGAAAAGTTGGTTGTTTAACTGAATCAAATATTTTATTGGACTAAAGGGCGCATCAGTTCAATAAAGTACATCTAAATATAATCAAGTTTATTTTAAAGTAGCATGGATTCTAGTATAAATGAACGCTTTTTTATATAGGTGTTTTGTGCGTTTGAATAGTGAAATGCTATTATATTAACACTGTATAAAAAGCTGCATATTCAAGAGTGCTTATCATCTCAAAAGTCCTTGTCCTGCAATTTTTTTTGTTGGTTTTCATAAAAGTACATTATGGTAACTAAAGATGTATACAATATAAAGCTTAAAAACATAAAAAACCACTAGGATGGGTTCTAGTGGTTTTACTGTTTAAAAATCGTTATATTCTTCTAAGTCGTCATCGTCTAATGAGCCAGATATATTTTCTAAATCTGCAATCTTTCCTTCTTTCAGTTGTGAAACCTTTGAAGGCTCTTCTTCTTTGAAGGAATCGTTTCCTACAAAACCTGTTGTTTTTGCTAATGTTTTTAAATCAGCTAACTCATTCTTTATATGTTCAAGCATTTCGTAGGTTTTTTTGTCTTCAATTGCTTTTCTTCCAGTAGATGAATCATCTAGATCACGTAGAATTAAAGATGAAATATACTCCCCTAACTTACGCGATTTTGCATATGTAGCTAGTTTATTATAAACTTCATCACTCAATTGATTTGTCTTAATGGTAAACACATTTTGACGCTCTGACATTCCTATCACCTACGTTGTTAGGATTTAACGGCTTTCTTCCCTGCTGCTTGCTTCTTTTGCACGTAACCAATACTACGAATCTCCAAGCCAAATAAATTTAAATGGCGGCTATCTTGAGGAACCTTATGATACTTCTCCATACGTTCTTCCCCAATTTTTTCGCGCATACTATTCATGATAGCTACTTCTAAAGTAGGAGCTACCCCGCCGCAGTATACATACTTACGTAGTTTATTCGCTGGTGGTGGTGCAACATCATTTAATTTCGCCAATAAAATTTCCACATATTCTCGTAGTGAAGATTTAATTGTACTTGTTAAATCAATCGATTCACCTGTATTCTCGTTTTTTAATACAAACTTTTGCTTGCCGTAGTTATCGAGAATAAATTGATCAAAGGCACGTAAGTCTGTAAATAATTCTAAAAATTTCTCTTTACGCAATTTATCAATATGCGCTAAATAAGGAATGCCTTCAATGCTTTGGAACGATTCACGACTATTAGCAGCTTTCAAACCTTCTGGTAGAATAACCACATCAATGGAACCACCGCCTATATCCACCATCACCGTTTCACATTCTACATACTCATTTGCATCTTCACGATCTTGAAGTGTTAAGTCTTTTTTTAACGCAAAACGTGCACTTTCTCCCTCTTTTAAGCACGCACTTTCTTCTACTACTACCTTTAACGTATTTTCAAAACCAGGCGTATGCACAGTAAATGTATGGTCGCCTAAGAAGCGATTAGCCATAGCTTTTTGAGCCGCCCCAAATGTGCTCTCTTTCTTAAGAAGCCAGATTGGTAGCATGGTAGAAAAATAGTCAATTTCAATTGTATTATCTTTTTTATTTTTCGCATGTAACGCATGGTAATACGCAATCGCAGCTAAAAAAGTGATGTATGGAATATGACTTGTAATTTTATTATGTAATTTATTAATATGGTTATTGGCAAGCAATTGACTAGCTGCAATGTCACCTACTAAGAAATAACGCTCTTTCTCTTCCCCCTCAATGGTTGTAGAAAGTAAAATGCGCTTCTTAAATTCTTCTGGGGCTGTAACAGCATCTGTGAAAAAGGAGTCTGCAGCTTCTTTCTGAAGTTCAACTACATTCGTTGGAAAATCAAATAGATATCCATCCATAATATTCATATCAACAGAGTTACCGCAATCTTTATTAAAACGTGAAATTTTCATTTATAAACACCTCATCTTTTAAGTTGAACTTATATTCAACTTATTGTACTTGATATAGGATAAATATTCAATATGTGGAAGCAACTTAGTTATCTACAAAACCTTACATTTATCAACAATTATTCAAATTAAGTAGAACTTGTATCCACAAACAATATTGGGATTCAATACCTTATGTACCTTATTTATATCATCAACATAATAAGAGCCTGCATCAAAAATGATGCAGGCTCCCCTCTCTTACAATAAAATAATTCTCATGTTCATTTGCCCTTGTGAGGCCCTTTCGTTACGTATATCGGTTCATAACGAGAGTACCATTCGTTAAATCACAATACCTACTTGTCAATTGGGGTAATACATTTGCTGAAGTCGCTGTTACGTCTTTCAAAACCGAACCAGTCCCTTCATTAAGCTAAGTATTTAACCTTTCACAGCATTCAATTCTAAGTGATATTGATACTGTACTATATGTGTACCACATCTTTTAGAATTAAAACATACCGTATTTTATTCTAATTTCCTTTAGTTGTACTTTTACAACGAAACTGTTTTGTTTTTCATTATGGATATTTAGATAAGAATTCATAATGAGTTTTTTACTCCCCTAATTTTATACCTTCCTGCTTCGTCTCCTCTTTTAAATTATATAGAGGTAATATAAAAATCAAACCTATAATAAACAAGACTGCTGCTGCCTCAAATATGGCAACCAATGAAAACTGCTCTTTTAGAATACCAGCTACACTCATCGTTAACACCATGGCTCCCGTAAAAAGAGGACTTAGAATCCCATTGACCCTGCCAATAAAAGCAGCCTCCGTTCTCTGTAAGATCATCGTATTGATGCCAATCTGAATACACGGTAACATGAGACCGTTTAGAAACTGAGCTCCCAGCGTCAGCCATAGGTTTACTGATAATCCCATTATGGCAAATCCAATTGCATTACCAACCATTCCAAATGCCAGCAGCCTTTGCGGAGCTACTGTTTTGGCAAAAATCATTACCACTGCTCCGCCTAAGATCATGCCAATTCCATTAGATGTAAGTAACCACTGGAGATTTTCTTTTGCTAAGCCTAACTGCTCTGTTACAAGGAAAATTGAGAGAGGCTGAATAAACCCTATTCCTAGTCCAGCTGCTAAAAAGCATAGACCTAACAGGCTCAACTCTTTCTTCCCCAAAACATACTTAATGCCACTTTTCATTTCACTTAGCAGTGATGTAGTTCCATTCTCTTCTTCCATCTTTCGATCAGAAGGTAGAAAAGTGAGCGCTGCTGCTGATAGTAAAAAGGCTGTACCTGTGATGGCAATAGAGAGGTTTATACCAAAGGCTTGAAAGGCAAATGTCCCTAGTATTGGTCCTAGAACCATGAATATCGCAAAGACCGTTTGATAGACTGACATCCCAACCTGCATTTGCTCCTCCGGTAAATGCATTTTAAACAGCTTCATCCCTGAAGGCTGAGAGAATTGGGAAAGGATTGCAGAAATTAAAGTTGCGAAAAAAACAACGTGCCAAGATCCAAGTATAAGCGTGACAAGCACAGCAAATACAGATATTGCACTTAAAATATCACACCATACCATGGTACGTTTCGGACGCCAGCGATCTGCAAATGTTCCGCCAATAAAAGAGAAAATAAAGATTGGTGCAAATTCTGCTACAGATATCAAAGATACTGCAAATGGGTCGCCGTTTGTCTTTTCCATTATGAAAAGAAGTACAGCAAAATTTCTAACCCATATCCCTATTTGCAAAAATAACCCAGAGATAATAATAGCTTGAAAAACACGGTTTCCAAACAAGTTGGTTAAATGGTTTACGGGTAATTTCTCTTCCAAAACAAAAAACCTCCTGCGTATTTTCTGAACAGGAGGAAGTACAGTACAACAACAATATTGACATGACATTTCCAAAGAAAGGAATACAATGATCAATTTGATTTGTATGTAAAAGTACAGTCTAATCCTATTCAGAAAAACAATCGTATTATTTAACGAATTTTTTCTTAGAAAATAGGATTAATTAATCATTGTTTTACGTTCACCCTTCCTTTTTTTACTAGTAATAGGATAATTTATTATTTATAATAAATCAATGCTTTTCTAACCCGAAATTTCTACAAAATATTAGTTTCACTCATAATCAATCCATTAAAAATAAATAATTATTTTTTTGACAGCTTTCTTCTATTGTGTATTAAAGAGAGATAGCTCATAAGGGAAACTAAATATGGAATTTTTCTAAAAAGACTATTTTATAGGGACTAACATATATATATGGCAGCCTATTTATACATCTCTTCCCTTTTGTTGAACGTGAAATGCCAGTTATATCAAGGATATATGAAAAGCTACATAACAGGGTAATGTGCAACCTTATAAGAACTCTTTGGCAGAAGGGTTCTTTTTTTGTATGTTCTAGAAAGAATGATTATGGTAACTAAAGGTGTATATCATAACTCGTCTCGGCAGTGGTACTTAGGAAGAAGAAATCTTTTCTTTCTAGGTACCTATCTAACTACGGGCATGCGTTTATCTATTCTCTTATTTGCTCCCAGATTTGCTGCGCAATTCCTATACACTCTTCTTTTGTTAACGTACTATTAAATGACTGATTTAATATATCTGTTATCTCAATCGCCAGACTTTCAACATCTTCTACTTTGTATACCATAGGAAGGATCCATGTAGCTTCATACTCATATTCCTCAGAAGCATGCAAATAGAGTGGATTCCATGTGTAGATAATTGATTGTATCGTTTCTTTTACATCATTAAACATTGTAATCCATTGTTGTTCTTTCATTCCATCACCTTCTGTTAGCTTACTTACCATTATCTTCATCATAAATAAAAGAACATATAAAAGAAAAAAGAATTACCTACGTAATAGTAAGGAGTGTACAAATTTGGAACGACTAGCTTATAGAAACTTATCCGTAGCTGTCAGGATGACTGCTGTAAATACAGGTACTTCATTTGAGTCTTCATTTTTTTCTTAATTCGGTAAAGTGCATTATCTACTGTTTTTTGAGGAAGATGTAGGTTCTGAGAGATCTTCATATACGTTTGCCCCTTCAGATATAGAGCGAATACATCTTGTTCAATAGATGACAGTATTTCTTGTAACATTTGTTCCCTTTCTTTTTTATTCTCCTTTTCTACGGTAGCTTGTTCGGGGCTTACGGCACGTGGATGAGGAAGCATCTCTATAAGAATCAAATCATCCTCCAATCGCTTTGAATTCTTAGGTATGTTTAAAGAGAGGGCATTATTTAAAAGGGAATGTTTTTGACGAGCACTTGCCTTTATAGCTGTAATGAGTTGACGTGTAATGCATAGATCAGCAAATCCTCTAAATGAACTCTTCCCTTCTGTTTTAAAATCACGCGCAGCTTTGTATAACCCTAACCTCGCTTCTTGTAAAAGATCTTCTCGATCCCCTCCTAATAGAAAGTAACTTTTTATTTTTAAACCAATTAAATACTCATATTTCTTTACGAGTACGTTGAAAGCTTCTTCGTCGCCCCATTGAAACGCTTGAACGATCTCTTCATCACATAGAATCATCTTTTCTTCTCTTGGCTTTGCGTCAACTAATATGTTCATCTGCATTCCTCCTCTTGTCTTATGCTTTCTGTGTACTTTACATTATAAAAAAGAGGAGGTATAAAAAATGTCGAAAAAACAAAGAGGAGAAAGAATATTTAGGGGGACATTACATAAAACCTTATATATATATGACCTCTATAATAAAGACGATTTTTAATCTTGTTTACGATTTTAAAAAAGCCAACAGGCGTTTTCTCGCATGTTTTACCCGTTGCTACTGGATCAACGATTTTGATATAGCGATTGTGAAAATAAGCAAGTTTGTTGTAGTACTTATTGATAATAATCAAATCTTGATTACCTAGTTTGCTTGCTACTTCTTCCCTTCTCCTACCTTACCAGTATGAAAAAAGAAGACTCCTCAGCCTTCATTCCGTCTTCAAACTTTTGCTTTTTTTAACGTCCCATTTTTTATGCTGCATTTCTTTTGTTATAGAATATGCTCCATTATTCCGTGCAAAAAGTTTCGTAAATCCATTTTATGATTTCTCTTTTCTCCCTTTGTCATAATCCTTTCTCTCTCTCTGTACCTCCCTCCTTTTTAAGCCGACTTTTAAAAATTTTTGGGAAGAAATGTTCTTTTCTTTGACGATTTCATCTATTTTTTTAACGGCAATCAGATCGATATTTTGTAAAAACATATCCATGACATTCGTTCCTTTCCTGTAAATTGTGGTTCCCTACTACAAAAGAGAGAAGAGCATAAGGGGTTTTTGCCCCCACCATAGGGGTAGGGCTAGGCAGAGCCTAGCAAAACCGCGGGTACAAGAAAACCTGTTGAATGTGAACCTACTGTGAACATAAAGAATCAGTGATGTAAACCTGCTGTGAACCTCAAAAAAACACATGTTGACCTACTGTTAACATGTGTTTTTTACTTCATGGCTAAATCTTGTTGCTTTTCATTCAGTTTTCGGAGCTTTTCTTGCAAACTTTTTTGTTCATCTTCATAGAACTGAATACTTTCATCACTGGATTGCATCGCATCTTTTTTTATCACAATTTTTGATTCTGTATCAGCTTTTCCATATTTTTTTATTTTCTTTTTCACAAGATCTTTTTCTAACCCATGTGAACTTGATCTGGACATGAAAAAGATAAATGTTAATGGCCTGTGAACCTGCACTCTTTTAGAACAGTCATCGTTTATAGAATAAAATTGATTCATAAATGATAAAAAAGCATGCGTAAATCACTTGTATTGTAAGTAAAAACAAATGATCTTTTTGACCATGAACGTGCGAAAAAAAATAAAAAAGGTCGCTTGCTTCTGTCTTATTTTTTTAAAAAAATACCTCAAAATGAGGTGACCCTTGAGGGGACATTTATCAAATATGAGGGGTCGGCGAAGGGGTTTCTGGCAAAAATGTTGTGATCACTGAAGGTGCGTTGCAGGGACTGTCCCTTAATTTGAGGGTGCGCTGAGGGGGTTCCTTGAAGATTTTGTATGATATCATGGTTTTGCTAGGCTCTGCCTAGCCTATCACACTCTGTGATAGCAAAAACCCCTTATGCTCTTCTCACTATTTTTTAAGAGGCACCACTATTTTAGAGAATTGACATAAGTTATGAGAAATTAAAATAAGAAATGTTGATTCTATTACTGTTAAAAAAATTGATGAGCCAGCAAAGAAACATGATTAATTTTGATACAAACACACAAGTTAATATTTTTCTTCTTTTAATAATTGGACGACCTTCACGCCATACGGAGTATATAAATAAAATATTAGCTGCTATTACATATGGTACTACCCAAATCGCTAAAATACGAAAATCAAATCTAAACTCTGGGTACACCTAAAACATAGAATACATTATAAAAATTGGAGTTAGCAGAAGCAACTTTGATATGTTTCGCTTTCGTACATTACCAATGACATCTGAATAAACTATTCCAAAAATCAACATACCATATGGAGTGAAATAGTGTCCTATCGATGTAAATATCCCATCCAATTGTAATACCCACTCTGGTCGTTGTATCCCTTTTCCTAGTAAAGCTCCTATCCCTCCAAAGCCCCCACAAAATCCTATAACACTTGCCCATCTAATTTTCTCATTTTGAGGATTTCTAAAAAAAAGAATTGAACTCATTAACCACAGTAAAGCTACCATTATAAACATAAACATATGTCCATTACCTCTTTAGCTTATTTTGTAGAAACGAAATGGTATCTTTTGCAATTTTTTTCGTTTAAGAACTATTCCTTCATGCCCACAATTGTAGACATACCGTGTAGGTTTCCCCCAGGACTCCCACAACAGATCTGCATCATGAATGTGAACGTACTGATCTTCTTTAGCAGAAATTAGTAGTATGTTGTCTTTATTCATTTTTGGAATGGCTTGATTTGGCTCAGTTAATTCCCAATATTTCGCTAGATCGTTTTAATTCACTCCATGAGACTCTAGGTCCTGTCTTATATACTTACCAGCGCCAACCATGTATAAAAATAACATTAGGCTTACTTTCAAATTCATTTAAGAAAGCCTCTCCTCTTACGTAGTCATTAAGATCATCCCCAGAAGGTATCAAACTTTCAAATCCAAATTCACCCATGCTATATCCTTTGTCTGTAAGAGTTATGTTTAATCCAATATCTGAAAGTGATGCTGGTACTTCAAAAAAAGTTTCTCTATCTATATTTATTGGTATATGAGGAGAATCAATATAGTATTGATTCTCCTCACTTCGGTCTTTATGCAAATCATGTAGAACATAATAATCTATCAATTTTGAAAGCAACAAGTTAGTATCTCCTCCCGGCCAATTCTTTACTTTTGTAATTTTTACATTATTTCTCATAAGATAAAGCTCTTGACTAGATTTACATGAATCAACAATCCCTTTATTTCTAATATATAAGAACTAAATAATCTCTTTTTGTTTACATTAAGATAAACAAAACATTTTTTACCATTTTTTGAATCATATTACAGTCTATAGTCTTATCTTTTATAAAAAAAGAATTTTTCGTTACTGTAATTAATATTAAATGTTCCACGAACTTAATAAACATTCTCTACATTTGGAATAGAAATTATCTTAATTCAATTCTTAAAAACAGATAGCGAACTGCTATTAATTCATTGTTGTGTTATTCTCCCTATTTCTATAAAACAGTGATTAGTGTGATTGGTGTCACTAAAAACCTCAAGTTAACCTTTAGTCGCACTTAACGATCGTTCTCCCCACTCCTAAAACACAAGTTCAACCAAAACCCACACAAGTTCACCACCCATTCACTACTCAATCCATCGATATTCACCTAAGTAGAACTTAAGTTAAACTAGAGTCGCAACAGTTCATAAAATAAACCATATACACAAACTCAAAACAGGAATTGTTGATTTTTTGTCGAAATCATATAAAATTAAATGAATAGATGACTGTGAATTAGGTGAATATCCATAAACCCAGCAGGTAAATAACCGTGATTCGAGTGAACACAAGCAAATACCTCGAATGAATGACCGTGAACCGAATGAATCTTCATAAAAATCATATGCGAATGACTGTGAACCGAGTGAATGTACATAAAACAATGATAAATGGTGGTGGATTAAATGAATAATTCTGAAAGTGTAAATTTCGTTGGAGTACCAGAAGCATCTGAATATACCAATATTCCTCCTGAAACATTAAAAAGGTATCTACTTAATCATGAACAGTTTTTGAATTTCAAAAAAGAAGGTAGACGCTATAAAATAAGTATTGAATCACTAGATCTATTAAAGAAAATCCGTGAACTCTATAGTGAGGGATTATTAAAAGAAGATGTAAACGATAATTTGGCAAGTGACGGGCTTCCTATAACTATTACAGTCAAAAATCAAGAGGAAAAAGGTTCTATCTCTATAAACGATGAGCTTACGGAAATAAAAAAGATGTTACAACAACAAGAACAACAGATGACGCAGCAGATGCAATTTAATCAAAAGTTAGTAGAAGAGTTACAGAAAGTTAGCCAAACCAATCAAGAATTAAAGCAAATGATAAACAGAAAAGATACTGAGTTGATTGGAGAGTTAAGAAAAGGACTATCAGAAAGTAAAAGAATGATTGAAGAAGCTTCTGCTAGTGCAGAGTTAGAAAAGAAAAAAACATGGTGGGAAAAATTAATAGGTAAATAATAAAAAGCTTCTACTATCCCTAGTAGAAGCTTTTTATTATTATAGTGTTGTAATTTGGTTATAAAATCCATGTATTATAACACATTCTTGATATATTGAGGAGGGTTATTTTTTTGACCCTCCTCAATTTTTAAAATGAATTATATAATAAAACAAGTTTAATATTAAGGAAAAACAGTTAAAAAGAATTCTTTTGAGATATATTACTAATTTTTATTGAATTATGAGATTAATTAACGCTATAATAAAACTAACAAAAATGACCGGAATAGAAAAAAGACTTCAACTGTTTAAGTAGTGCGACCAACACACTTAAACCGTTCACCCTAATTACCGTAGGGAAAACACTTGTCGAAGTCTCTTGTTAATAGAGTTAGTTTTTCTATAAGATAAAACTTATGTTTTTATTTTATATGAAATTGACATCTATTTCAAGGGCTTAGTTCATCAAAATCAAGACATTGTTTTCCTTTTTCCAGGGAAACAGTGTCTTTTTTGTGTTCCTTAAAGGAGAAGATGAACAAATGACAAAGATATTAACCTGCTATTTAAAAGATGTAGATACTTTCAATGGACGATTCAAATGGTTATGGACCCACAAGTCCACACTTCGGAAAAAGAAAGAAGAGTTTTTAGATAGTCTTCGTACCCACTTTAAACAACAACAATCTGCTATACATAAAGAATTTCCTAAAAAAAGAATGGAAATGCTCGATCATGTCATCTATAACCTAGTAGCTACGGGCATTCAAGCGATCCGTTCTGAAACGCTTATGAAGAAATTTAATGTTTCCAAAAGTACGGTTTCTCGTTTTGTACGCTCGCTAAAAGCGACGCCTTTTATACTTGTGGCACGATATATTAAAGAGGATGCAACAGGTACTCATCCTGACAGTTATGTATTTATTCTTAAAAGCCATAAGAACTTTCAGCACATTTGCGACGAAATCTTTTTTGCCCATGATACAACAGGTGTACAAACGCTTCAGAAAGAAGAAATGACCACTCCTGTGACCACTCCTGTGACGTATCCAGAAAGTGCTGAAAACGTTGATACACCAAGCTTAAAGTCCGATAAATCACATGATGCCTTTATTAACCTTGATTTACCTGTAAATCATATAAATAATCATTTAATATCTGTTTCACAGGCCTTTACTTATATCAAAGGTGTGCCTAAAAAAGTGAATCAAGTCTATGCAGGTAAATATGGACATCAACTACAAGACTTTTATGCTCGCATCCAAAATGCTGCAAAAGCAGTAAAACGAGATACAGAGATTACGATTGAGAAAGAGCAAATACATGAAATTGCGTATACATCCATTGTAGGATTAGATAAATATGTACATGAAGCCAATCAACAAGGAAATCCTTTATCCCTACGGGATATGTGTCGATTAATCTATCAAATTGCAAAAAATCAATTCTATGAATTCGTAAACCCTAAAGAGCAGGATTATTCATCAGTATACGCAAACCAACAAGAAGTTATACATAACGAAAGCAAAGAAACAAGATTGGCTACACCAAAAAGGATTATCCGTAAGGAACTCGTTCCAGATTGGTTAAAAGCTGAACAGCAGCAAGACCACCTTAAACAAGAAACAGACGTTACAGTGGAACAACAACTTGAAATGATTCAGTTAAAGCAAGATTTAGGGCAAGAGCTCACGACAGAAGAAGAGAACTTGCTAGAGGAGCACAGCTCCACGTATAGCTTGTTGGAGATAGCTCAGGTAAAACAGGACTTAGGACAAGTCTTGACGCCAGAGGAACAAGAATGTTTGCGTCAGCATAACCAGTTAAAAGACACAGCTTCCTAATTTTTGAATAGAAATCTCTTAGAAGCTGATGTTTTAATATATCCTGTTTATTTAGAACTGTGTTCTAAATAAACACTAACTAATCATCTACGTAGGAGGAAACGATTATGCCACATAAAATTACCTTAACTGGATCAGCTACAGGACCCTTACGAGAATATGATCGCTACGTTGCCTTTGATATGCGTGAAAAAGGATCACCATCTGCGCCTAAGGGCCTGAAGAAGAGTACCTTTATTTCCTACACGGTATTTGTTGCGAAGAAAGCTTTTAATAAAACCGGTCTTACGAAAAAAAGTATTATGCATGAGAAAATCTTAATCCAAGGAGAACCAACGTTAGATATTCCGATTGATGAATGTCCTGGAGAAGTAGGCGTAATTTGTTTCCAGATTACTGTTCTCCCGAATAAAAATGATAAAGAGAAGAATGAGTCAGATGTGAAAAAAGAACCTAAACAAGAAGCTTCTGCATCTTCTGAAGAACCCAAAAACACGGAATCTAAAAAACAGGAAGAAGAGCAAGTACCTGTTTCTCAACCTGCAGCAAATGAACAGAAGAAAGAAGCAGAAACGGTACAGCCAGAAGCGAAAGAAGCACCTGTACAAGAGAAAAAGGCTGAGCTAAAACCGAAAACCCTACCAAATCAACCAAAAGGGACACAGGATCTTGTAAGCTTTGATGACATCATTGTACCTGAAGCATTCTTAAACACACGTCCGAACCCTGAGAAAACACAGAAAGTCATTGATTTTGTGAAGCGTACAGGACGCTTAGATGAGCCGGTGACAATTGAAAAAGGATCAAACGTCTTAAAAGATGGCTATCGTCGTTATGTTGTGGCGAAAACCGTTAAAATGGATAAAGTTCCGGTTACATATGAATATCAAAAGTAAATGAAGTGAAAACAGAAATGCTGAGGGGGGGGATAACATTTTGACTCAAAATGAAGAAGAAAATGTAACGAGTGTACAAATGGCCGATGTTATCGATTTCAATGAAAAGAAAGAAAAAAGTAACATCCATGTAGAAGAAGGAATCAAATGGTTAAGACAAGCTTCCCTAGCTGGAGATAATGGAGCAATGAATGAGTTAGCGTTTCAATTACTAACTGGAAGGCTAGTGAAACAAGATGTTGAAGAAGGCGAAAAATGGCTTAGAAAGTCTGCCGATACTGGGGATCGATGGGCCATGATGGAATTGGGCTATCGTTTGCTTGTTGGGGAAGATTTGGATAAAAACCAAGCTGAAGGTGAAAAGTGGATTCGAAAATCTGCAGAGTTGGAATATCCAACGGCTATGAGAGTACTTGGATACAGACTACTCGAAGGATTGGATATAGAAAAGAATGTAGAAGAAGGCGAGTATTGGCTTCGGAAAGCAGCTGACGTACATGAACCAGTAGCTATGAGAATATTAGGCTATCGCTTATTAACTGGAAAACATGAGTTGAAACAGAATGTAATGGAAGGTGAAAAGTGGTTACAGAAAGCAGCTGAAGCTGGAGAAACCATCGCGATGAGGGAATGGGGTAAATATCTAATCCATGGGGTTATTAAATAGCTCAACATAAAAGAGTACTTGTATCAAATACTGACTGTTATTACATGAGCAATAGAATTATAAAGTATAACATTCCTTCCTCTTATTACTTGAAGGTTTTAACATATATATATCGAATACTTCTTTTGATAAGAGGAGGTGATCATATGTTGAGAGTCATAACCGCAGAAGCAGCATATACCACCGAAGAGTTAGCTGATATACTTGGTTTGCCCTTATCAACTATACGAAAATACAACTTCCATTTTGCCAAAGTTGGTGTGCAGTTTACTAAAAAACAAGGTAGATTAGCTTATACAAATGATGACGTTACCATCTTTCATGAACTAAAAGAAGTTTATGCCCGTCCCGAAATGACCTTAGAAAAAGCCGTTATAACCGTTGCAAAAAAATTCAACTTGGTATCAGACACTCCACCAAACATTTCAACTGAAAAACAAACCCTTAGCTTAGAACCACACGGAGTACAAATGAAGGAGATACAAAGCTATATCGATGCAAAATTTGAGGAACGTGAACGCCAATTGATTTCAATGGCTCGCGAAATTCGAGCGTTAAAAAAAGCTCAACAGCAAAAGAAAAGTTTTTATAAGTGGTTAAAAACCTTTTTTGAAAAATGATTTGATAGAATGGTGGTATCTCGTTATCTAATACTCACATAAAAAACCTTTTCCTAGAGGGAAAAGGTTTTTTATTATGAAGTCCAATTTCAACGAATATTGATAACAAAGACCGCCCATTACTTATCAGTGTATAAGGCGGTCTTAACTGTATTCATGCTATATGACTATGACAAAAATATCGACAACATGTGTAGAACAACTTAATTTCTTTTATTCTATGTATAAATTCCTTCCTTATGCCTACTTTTTCTCCAAAGATGATTCAAATTGATGAAAAGTGGACAGGCTAATAGAATAAGGAGGGATGGTTATGTTCTGGTGGAAAAATCCTAAAAGATCTAAGTTTGGGAGATGGTTAGATCAAGAAGGTATTGCTCAGGTTGATTTTGCAGAGCGAAGTAAAGTATCAAGAAATACCATTTGGCGCATTTGTAACAATAGGGACTACATACCATCGCCCGTCGTTATGAAGAAGATTATGAGTACTGTGCGAAGAATGGATAAAAACAAAAGTATTCAAGATTTTTTTGATATATAAAAGGCGCAATTGCTGTGCCTTTATTTGTTTATTGTTTTTAAAAATAAATAAAGACCATAGTCTGTTGGAATCGATGTGTATCCCATTTGTCTTAACATAGTTGTGATGTTAAAAATATGGTATCTATATACAATAAGATATGTATTTTGTCCTACAATACCCTTGTTTTGTGTATGCGAAAAATGCAATATTATAAAAACTAAAAAACAAGGAGAACTAGTGTGGAAGATAAAGAAATCTATTTAGAAGTTAAATGTAAAAAGAAGGCACTTATGTAAGCAATTAAATATGTTTAAAAAAGCAGATTACAAAACAGTTAAGAAAGAAACTAAAAAAGATCAGGCCATGATTGAATCTATATATTTACTTAAATCGAATCCAAATCGTTTATTTACCTCAAAAGAAATTTGTCAGTATCTAAAAGATGAAATTAACTACAATACCGACAGTTTTGCTGCTATCTACAAACGTATACATCGCTTCGAACCTCAGATTCTTCACGTAAGACGCGGATATTACATATATAAACCTTGAAAGACAGTAACTACGCAGTTTTTAATATGAAAGTGCATAGTTACTTTAACCTTCGAGTAAACGAACCAAGACGCCGTGAGGCATTTACCTAAAACTCCTAATTGATTAGCAAAAAAACTATCTCACTCGCCAAAAAGGTAGTTTCTTTGGTATGTGAATTCTCATATAGATGTAGTTAACATAATTACTCTTTCAGCACACACCATCAAAAAGAATCCTTGAGAAGCAAGGATTCTTAGGCGGTACTAAAATTGTCGATATGCAGCTTTTCATACACCTTTCACATACTTGTGATATCTCTACGTGTGAGCAGAAAAGGTATATAAAGAGTCTACCTCTTATACATATGCTGACTAATCCAAAAATAGTCATTATGGAAAAAATGTGCTATTCTTTACTTGCGGTTATATTTTGGTACTTTATAATTGGCAATCTTATAAAAAGCTATCTCGTCTGTTCATGTCGAGATAGCTTTTTAACTAGAAATAAAAAATAACTTTACTTTATTATCCAAATTATTTATAATTTACAAGTCGATTAGTAAGTTAATCACCACTTACTGAAGAATAATCGCTTTCTCATGCTAGGCCAATGATATGAGAAAGTGATTGTTTTTTATTTATAAAAAAGATAACTATTACTTTGTTAAAGTTACCTTATGTAATTCATTTAACAGTTGGTCAATGGACTGGCTTACTTGCAGTGTGCTTTCACTTGTTATACCTTCTTCTTTTGCCACCTGAACCATATTCTCTTTGGCCTTTTCTATTTCTGTAAGTAACGCTTGTCTTAAACGAATCTTACATTTCTTCAAATCTTCTACCACCTACTTACCAATACTGTAAATTTTCCGATGTATTTAACAATAAATGTATTATTTAGCTATTTCAATACCTAATTTAAAAGAAGTTAGATGAATTCTTTATGAAACGAATTTACTGCGTTTGGATTTAATTAAAAGGGATGAAAATTCCTTTTAATGTATCTAACTGATAAAACTTTCAAGAAAAATATAGAAATTTTGTAATAAATTTGTTATAGTTGGTTTGCTATGACGTTCACATTTTAACGAGTGTGAAATCAGGAAAGCTGCCTCATTCCCTGTTTTGAGGCAGCTTTTTTATGTTATTTGTCCTTATGTTAGATTAATTTTAATTCCACCAGAAGAAGCTGACGGTCTTGCCCTTGCTTCTTTTGTTAGTTTTGGAGAACTTTTGTATTTCTCCATTAATTCATGAATGCTTCCTACTTGTATAAGACGGAGATGGTCAGAATGAATAGCATAACGAATAGGCGTAATCAAAATAACGGAAGGGAATATGGCTATCCGGTCCTCTGGCTGCCAATGCAACGCTTTCCACTCATCTGAAAAGAAAAACTCCTCGTATAAATTAATCTTATCCTGCATTTTCTGCTCCGAATATTGATTTCTTTGAATTTCAATCCAAAAAGGCGACCCTTTAAAGATACAAAACAGATCTGGTTCGATGCCTCCTTTTCGTCCAGTGGGCTTATCTTCCACAATAACCTGTTTAGGTGTGCTATACGTACACATTTGTTTATAGACATCCAAAATAGAAAGGAAATGTAATATTTTTTGAGAGTTCTTTTTGATCTTTGCATCTACGGGCAAATAGACCGTCTTAGAATACTGCTGTGTACGTTCAATAAGCCCTAATCGATATAAACGTACCATCACACTATTACAGGCATTTACGGGTGATTTCAGCTGTTTGAAGAATAGTTCGACTAATGAGTCTCGATCCACGGCTCTAAATTGATCAATAAACGCTATGATGTCTTTATCACGCTGAGATAACCGAAAGCTCATTACTGTTCCTCCTTCTCCAATAACCCAAAGATAGGCTGTGGTACGACCTCTAGTTGAGGCTCAGGATCTTTCACCCTTGTTGTGTAAGGAGAAAGCAGTTCTTTACATGCTTCTTCATCTAAGAAGTAGGCTTGAAACTCTTTCACTTCATCAATTTTAATTTTCATACGTCCTCTTGCGGCAGCATCAATTTCTTCTGCCCCAAGCACGCCTGCCACCTTTGCATTAGTCGCATCGGCTTGCCTTCCAGAAATCCTTACTCGTAAGTTCGCTTTTAACGCTGAATTCAACAAATCCGCATCAGGACGCTGCATGGCAATAATCGTATGAACACCCAGCGCACGACCTTGACTGGCGAACTGTTGAATGATCTCTACGAGATCGGTTTCTCTCTTTACGATAGACATTTCATCAATAACCACCACGATACGAGGTAGTTTAAACGGAAGCCTGCTGATATGGGTAACGCCATGTTCTAACAGTAAATCACCTCGTCGATACATTTCAGCTCGTAGTAACGCAAAAGGCTTTCTCATATCCTTGGCTTCAAAACAAAGCGCATCCACATGCTCAGTTCCATGAAACAGTCCTAAATCAGCTCGTTTGAGATCGACTAATACTAATCGCAGATCAGCAGGTGAGGTATATTTCACCCATGTCGTGAGAATCACACGCATGAGGCTGCTTTTTCCGGCTCCAATTTCGCCAGATATTAATAAGGTTTCTAATTCCGCAAAATCCCATGAAATGGGGTTTCCGTAGATATCTTGACCAATACATACGGGGAGCTCCATTTTTTCAATATGAGAACGAATTGAATCATACTTATAATTTAGCATCTTCGGTAAACTTTTGTGATGAACGGTAATACTAAAGTTCTTTAAGCTACCATTTATTTCGATGTTGCTGCCTAATACTTGGCGTAAGGCCCATCTTTTTTTGTTTAACAGCTCAGGATCAATGCCATTCAATAAGGAAAAGGCATACCGAGTATATGTATGATGGTTATCGATTTGATGAATTTTAGGAAACAGATAGGAGGTCCGGTCTCCACGTTTCACTACTCGATAAATCTCTGCCGTACGAAACGCTTTTATCAATTGGCCACGTAATTTCAGTTTTTCAAACATGAACATTCCTCCTCAAAACATAAAAGTTGCAAAAAAGTAAATCAAGGCGCTATAGAAGGTGACAGGCAGGATAAATCGCATGATTTTCCCAAACTGATCCACAAGATCAATGACACCCCATCTCTCTAATATTCGTTCGATGATGGCAATCCCTAAGATAATACCTCCTATGGTCAGAATAGTGGGGTCAAGCATGGCAAGTGGACTAAACGGAACAAAGGAATAAGTCTTGAAGGGACGAGGTTTTGTTGAGGGATTAAAGGATGGTTTATGGAAGAATTTTCGAAAAGTAATATAATGCGTTTTTCTCATGTTGATACCTTCTTTCACTCTTTTAATTTTTTTGCTTTTTATGTACCTGTTTTTTCAGCTCGACGCATCCGGTCGCCCCCTTCGCCTCTTCGGCTCAGCTCCCTTACAGATTCCGTGAAGGGCGTCATTATGCATATAAAGCTTGTATTAACGCGGTAGCGATAATGAACTAGATACTGATTAAGAAACGGAGTTATGATTCTTTAGATACTATGTAACTACTCCAGTAAGCTTGCCTGTCCATTCCAAAAATAAAAAAGAACCCTTACTGCAGTAGGTAAGGGGTAGCTGATTATGTAAGAATTAATGGTTTTTATATGCTGGGGGATTGTCCTAATGGTCCATTTTTTATGAAATGGATGAAAATGTACAACCAACTAGACTTTCTTCAATTAAATAAAAAGATCTTTACCTTACATTTCCTGTAGTCAAATGCAACTGATTACTGAATGAATTCGGTATTTTATCTTTTTCATAAATTGGACGAGAGATAAAAAGATACTGCATTGGCAAAATAGAAGGTATGAGGATCATGTGCGGTTTAAAATTAGAACAACAAGTTAGGTGGGAGAAATCATTGTGAAAATTAGAACAGTTTGTACATGGGACGATGAGCTTTGGCAGAACGCGAGCCCTCTTTATTTGGAGGCATTTGGTGATAAGGGGGCTAAACCGGTTAAAATCATCAAAAATATGTTTGCACAAGGAATTGCTGAGCTCCATGTAGGATATAACAAGTCAATACCAGTTGTTATGTCTCTCACAGGGAAGCTTGTATCCGATCAGGTGTTGATCATTGACTATTTGGCCGTATCTGAAAAAGAGCGAGGACATGGACTTGGCAAACATTTTGTTGATTACCTGCGACAGAAAGCAACTGCTGAGGGATATCAGAAATTAATTATCGAGGCTGAGTCAGGGGAAACATTAGATAATAGAAGGCGTATCAGCTTTTGGCAATCCTGTGGCTTCCTTCTCACAGAATATGTTCATCACTACATATGGGTGCCAGAAACCTACCGTGCCATGTACCTTCCTCTCATAGCTGATTCAAGAAAGACAACTGGGGAAGAACTGTTTGTGTATATCAATACCTTTCACCGGCTGTCGTTTCGTGGAAGTGGGAAGGAAGAAAGTTAGGGATTTATTCTACTTACTTTTAAAGTTTTACAACCTTGTGCAGTATCTAGAATATTTTATTTATATAAATTGGAACGTAATGAGGATTATGGATAGCATGATAACTTGTAATTTCCGGATCTTAAAAAGAAGAAACCAGAGACAAATAAAAAAGAGAAGAGTAAACCCTTCTCTTTTTTCATATCGAAATTCAGATGAAAAACACCATCTTTTTCTTGTTATTACAATTTCAATAATAAATTAGCGAATAAAGATGAGCGTTCAGCCAGTTTATCAATTTGTATATGTTCATGCGCTGCATGAATGCCTTTACCACAAGCGCCTAAACCGTCGAGAGTAGGAATACCTATAGCTGCCGTGAAGTTCCCATCGCTTCCTCCTCCAACAGCTGCCTCTTCTAAGTCTATATCTAGCTCGCTAGCAATAGCTTGAGCACATTCAAATAGTTCCTGTGTTTGTTCGGTTTTAACCATTGGAGGTCGGTTCATACCACCGGTTACTTCAAGTTTTATTTCATTTGATAGTGGTTTCAAATTTAAAATAATGTCCGTTACTCTTTTTGCCTCTTCCTCTGTTGAAACACGTAAATCAATATCAGCTTCAGCATATTCTGGAACCACGTTTGTGCCACTTCCTCCAGTAATCGTGCCGACATTAACAGTTGTACCTTTTTGATAGTTAGTTAATTTTTGTAGTAAAATTACTTGCTTAGCTAATTCTTCAATCGCATTTACACCGTCTTCATGATGATTCCCCGCATGAGCTGCACGTCCCCATATTTTCAACTTAAAAATCCCTGCACCTTTACGAGAAGTCTTTAAGGCCCCTGAACCAGCTACAGCAGGTTCAGCTACGAGTACAGCCTCACTTTTTTTTGCTTCTTCCTCAATATATTCTTTAGAGGCAATTGAACCGATTTCCTCATCTGAATTGCAAAGGAAGACAATTTTTTTGTTGAGAGGAAGCTCTAGCTCTTGAATTGCTTTAATTGCCCATATAGATTGAATAATTCCACCTTTCATATCTAAGATGCCAGGACCAAATAGTTTATTTCCTTCTTTTTTAAGTTTAAGCCTACCTTTCTCCCAAACCGTATCGAAATGCCCAATAATTAAAATTTGTTGTTCTCCTTTCCCAATCGTAAACTTTATGTGATTTCCGACTTTAGCTTCTTTTTTTACTTCATAGTGTTCTATATCTAATCGGCGTTGAAAAAGGTGAGTTAAATATGTACCACATTCGTCTACTAACTTTTTATTACAAGAGGGTGATTCTTTTTTTACAAATTCAATTAAATCATCTAACATATCCTGTTCATGGTCTTGCAAATAACTATAAATGGTTTGTTTCGTTAACAACTGACTCAATATAATTCCTCCTCTAAATTCTGCACTATATATGTTAAGTGTGTATGGTCTCACCTAATACTATTGCAAGAACCTTGCCAACTTTGTTTTCTTGCTGAATCGCCTTTCTTTGCATTTTTATTGTTTTATAGGTTTATTTATAGGTCTTTAACAACTTATAAATAAACCTATAAATATGTTTTTTTTGATGTAAACTATTTTAAAGGGTTATTTTATTGATTTGAGAAACTGGCACGATTTTTGCATTGTGTTTAAGTGTATAGTAGGAATTGTTTTCAGGAATTAAGTTTCTGAATAATTAAAATATTATTAAAGGAGGGGTAATGTTTTTTCTTAATATTGTACATTTTACTTTGGAGGAGGAATTATATTTATGCAGTCTACAGCTGAAAAAACGATTCATAAACCTATTAAACGAAAACTATTTAAACCTGACGCTTATGTGCTTTTATTTTATATTTTAATCATCTGCACGATAGCTACTTATCTTGTTCCATCAGGAGTATTTGATCGAGTGAAAAAAGGGGACATTACGATGACTGTTCCTGGAAGTTATCATTTGGTAAAATCTACTCCGGTTAATTTTCTAGAGATCTTTACAGCAATTCAAGCCGGAATGGTTGCTGGAGCTCCATTAATTTTTCTTATTTTATTTACAGGTGGCGCATTAGCTGTTATTGATAAGACCGGAGCCATTGATACGTTTATTCGTAATGTTATAAACCTATGTAAAGGAAGAGTTCTTCTGCTTATCATTCCTATTTGTTTAATGTTTTCTATACTTGGCACTACAGGTATCATTGTTAATTCTGTTATTGCTTTTATCCCAATAGGAGTGATGATTGCGCGTAAATTAAAATTGGATGCGATTTTTGGTGTATCTCTTATCTATCTCGGTACGTATGCAGGATGGAATGTCTCATTGATAAGCCCACAAACCTTAGGATTATCCCAACGAATTGCTGAGCTTCCTCTATTGTCTGGAATGAGCTTCCGTATTGTAATCTATTTAACTTTCTTAGTATGTACTATTTGTTATATCTATTGGTATGCACGTAAAATTAAAAAAGACATTAGCCAAAGTATCCTGGGTTTAGAACGTTTTCCTAATTCTTTAGGTACAAACGAGAACGAGATAAAAACGCAGAAACTAACATTACAACACAAAATTGTTTTATTATTTTCGGGAGGTTCCCTATTAGCATTTATTATTTGTACACTTATTTTTAAATGGACTGAAAACGAAATGGCGGGTTTATTTATTTTTATCGCTATAGGTGCGGGACTTATTTCTCGTATGAAGGTTAATGATATCGCTAAAACATTCATGGATGGATGTCAAAAGCTTGTATATGGAGCTCTAATTGTGGGGATGGCACGTGCAGTCATTATTTTACTTGAACAAGGACAACTCTTAGATACAATTGTTCATGGTCTTTCAACTCTTTTAGCGCCACTTTCTCCGATTACTGGAACGCTAGGAATGTTCATAGGTAGTGCAGCTATTCACTTTTTAATTTCATCTGGCTCTGGGGAGTCAACTATGTTAATGCCAATATTGGTACCACTTGCAGATTTGTTGCACATTACCCGTCAAGTAGCAGTACAATCCGTTTTATTTGGCGAGGGAGTAGTAAACTGCATTAACCCAACGTCAGGCGTATTAATGGCTATATTGGCTACGAGTGGTATTTCATATGGTAAATGGCTTAAATTTATGATTCCTTTAACTATTATCTGGTCTATCTTAGCTGCTATTTTTTTAATAATTGGTGTATTAATAAAATGGGGTCCTTTCTAATTCAATTTAAAATCTGATAGAATAAGAGCAAAATGCAACCGTGTAGTAAGGAGAAAAGAATGAAAAAACCCACTATACTTCTTGTGACTATCAGTAAAAAAGTATGCAAAACATTTGAAGAAAATTTAAGAATGTTTTTTGGCTCAAAAATCTATATTGAGACGTGTTATGAATCTCTACAATTAAATAAAGAAATGATCAATAAAGCTGATTTAGTTATATTATCAAGTCCATTGCTTGAAGATACTATTAAAGCATTGAAGCCCAACATTCCTGTTATGCTTGCTAGACGTTCTATCCGAATTGCGAAGCTAGAGCCACTTCTAGATTTGGCTCCTCAAACAAAAATTTTATTGGTTACTAATTATGTACAGAATGTTAGGGAGTCTATTGATCTCCTGCATGCGTTTGGTTTCGGTCATTTAACATTAATTCCTTATGTACCCGGGGTTACAAATGCCAAAGAGGCTGACAATTTCGAACTGGCTATTACACTTGGACAAGTTGAGTTAGTACCTAAGCATATAAAGAAAATTATTGATTTAGAGAACCGACCTATTGATTTAACCACTATGCTCGATATTGCTCGTCTTTTAAATTTATCTTTAGAAAAAGCTCATTTTTATACAGCAGAATTCTTTAGAGATTTTGTGAAAATGGGAAGGAATTTATCATTATCTATCCAGAATGAGAAAGAACTAACGCAAAAATTAGAATCTATTTTAAATGCAGTGCACGAAGGAATTATAGGACTAGACGAAAAAGGATTTATTACGTTAATTAATGAAGATGCTCATCGAATTCTACAGCTTCCTTCTATAAATTGTATTGGAAAACATTACAGTGAGGTTATACCTAATTTTCAGATTAGTGAGAATTTAGGTGAACAAAAAGAACAACTGGATAGCATATTTCAAATAAATAACCGATCATTGATGGTTTCAAAAGTCCCCTTAACCTTTAATCAAAAACTTATAGGACTTGTAATTACGTTTCAAGATGTAACAAGGGTTCAAAGAATGGAGCAAGAAATTAGACGGAAAAGTACAGAGTTAGGTCTAACAACGAAATACTCATTTGACAATATTATTGGAAACAGCCCTTTGATTGTATCTGCCAAACAGAAAGCAAGTCGCCTCGCCAAAAGTGATTATACAGTTTTGATTACTGGAGAAAATGGGACAGGAAAAGAAGTGTTTGCTCAAGCAATACATAATAGCTCTGAAAGGAAGGAAGGCCCATTTGTAGCAGTAAACTTTGCGGGATTAACTGAAACATTAATAGAAAGTGAATTATTTGGTTATGAGGGTGGAGCGTTTACGGGTGCTAAAAAGGAAGGGAAAATGGGGTTATTTGAACTTGCTCATAATGGAACTATTTTCATGGATGAAATAGGAGACGCCTCCTTAAGTATTCAAGCATCTCTTTTGCGGGTTCTTCAGGAACGCCAGGTAATGCGTGTGGGCGGTCATAAAGTTATACCGATTAATGTACGAGTAATTGCTGCAACCAATAAAAACTTACAGGAAATGATTAAGGAAGGCACGTTTAGAGAAGATTTATATTACCGTCTCAACGTCTTACCACTAAACATTCCACCACTTCGAGAAAGAAAAGAAGATTTATTTACACTAATAGACTTCTTTTTTAAGTTAAATAAGAAAAATTTAGTATTTGACTCAGATGTAAAAAATCTTTTAATAAATTATAATTGGCCAGGAAATATACGTGAACTTGAAAATTTCATTCATTATTTAATGGTTATTGTGGAAGGAAATAAAGTCATTACAGATCATATGCCTGATCAAATTTTGTTATCTCAAGAGACTTCTAATTTAACAGATGATTCATTGTCTGAGGTCGAAGAAGCTATTATTTTTTTAAAAAGAGGCAGTTTCGCAGAAGATTATAAAGCCATATTAAAAATACTAACAATTTATAAAAAGCAAGAAACAAGTGTAGGAAGAGGCATTATACAAGAAATGCTTCCTTATTTCTTGTCTGATTCACAATTGAAACATCGATTATCTATGTTAAATAAGGTTAACTGCATTAAAGTTGGAGTTAGAAAACAAGGTACAGAGATTACAGAGTTAGGTATAGAAGTACTAAGTCGATTTGAAGACTTAATGACTTAATGACTTCCAATGAAAAAAAGCCTGTTATTTCTTTTAAATAACAGGCTTTTTGGTAAGTGTTTTATATTTTAAAAAAGAATAAAAACATAATTAAATCATAGCATGGATCATAATCACAAAAATTAAAATTGGCAGGTGACGTAATGCTCTTTCCGTCTGCCTTATTCCAACAATCCACAAACCATTCTACAGTAGTTTTTGTCTCAACTTCGAACAATTGAACAAAAGTTGCCTTTTTTATGGGCCTCTTGTACATATCCAAGTTTTAGAGATTGCAGTTTTTGCATAAAAACACCGATATTTAATTTAATTGGGTTGATTGGCGTATGGAGTAACACTTTTTAAAACGATATAATTCTGAATATACAGAAAATTTTCGAGTGGGGGAGTGGAAGTATGATTGAAGAAAATAAAAAAATCGAATTTATAAAAATTATATGTGTCTTAGATGGTTTGGCTGAAGGCTTAAATATTATAAAAGGGCAGGAGTATTACGGATTTGAGACTGTCGATGAGTTGGGTTATAACGTTTATACGGAGAACGAAAAAGGAAGATTACCTATTTATATTGGATCATATCCAAAGACATATTTTCAATTAATAGATAATGAAATACATGTTGTAACGTTTGAAAAAAACACCTAACATTTTAGACGGCCCTGCTTTTTCTATAAAGGAAAAGTGAGGTCATTATCTATAACTAGTGAAGGGTCCAATAAAGAAAGCAACATGAAGGGTGTTATTACGCATATAAAGCTTGTATTAACGCGGTAACGTTACTGAATTAGCTACTATTAGATAACGAAGTCGCGATTCTTTAGATACTATGTAGCTACTGCAGTAAGCTTGCCCATCCACTCAAAAAATAACAAAGATTTTATTTAACTGCAATTAAATATTTAAAGAAGGATTTATTTTATTGTTATTGAATCTATACAGGACGTTTTATTTCAAATCTCAATTGCAGAGAGGGGAAATGATCATGGCCATTGGAAGAGAACGGGCGGCAAGGAGTATTTTGGGTCAATCAGGATTGAGGAATAGGAATCCAGACAACGCTACGTTTGATGAAAAAGAAACAAAGCCTCGCACCTCAAATTTTGAAAGAGTTACGACTCCTCGTGAGGGTTCTACTCGAATAGCAAGGATGGCAGAAGAATATAAAGCTGAATATAAAAGAGTAAAAAGAAGAGAACAATTTTTGCAAGACACAATAGATTTATTAAGTGATTGTAATAACAAGCAGTCCGTTAGCGAGTTAAAGGAATTAATTAATTTAGCAAAAGAGCGATTAATAATGTATCAAGGTAAATAGAAATTATTCTTTTTTTTATTACTGATATAGTATAACACTAATACGTTCACATACACATTTGTGTAAGTGCATTTTTGATAGGAGAGAGCAGCCAGAATATGATGGTTGCTCTTTTCGTTTTTAAGGAGATATGATTACATGAAAGATGGTTTAGAGTATTCACTCTGAGAGATGGGTTCAAAGAGAGAAATTAGAATTGATTACGACAAATATGGGCTTTTTCTACAAGTTATGTAAATAAAAAACTATTATAACGAAAGTATTTTACTATTTACTTAACTCTATAGAGTTTCCATATATTTTTCTCTTTATAATCTATATACTTACTCCAACGTTCCCCTTGGTTAATATAATCCTCAAACTTATTATTTTCAACTACAATACAGCCACCACACTCATCTGCGGTCTGTTTTGCAATGGATTGTGTATCAAAGGGAAATGCAACCAATTCATTGTCTGTAAATTCGTAACTGGATATCTCTTTCCTTTTTACGTTTCTACATGTCTACATGATTCATTTATATAATATAACTTACCTAACTTTATAAAATAGTATGGATATTCTTTGTTAGGCAATTTACTTCCCTCCTTTTCTACACCCTTCAATTGCTTTATAAGTGAGTATTAACCTATTATTTGGACTTAAAAACCTAAAATCCTTCTAAAAAAGCCACTCTTTTAGAGTAGCTTCAATTGGGCAAATATTAATTTGTTACGCTACCGAAATAGATACCAAATAGATAATGGAGTCGGAATTCTTTAGATACTATGTAGCTACTAGAGTAAGGTTGCCTGTCCATTTAAAAAATAAAAAAGAGCCTTTACTGCAGTAGGGGAGGAATAGGTAATGATGTAAGATGTGCTTGGTTTTTATATGCTAGGAGTTCTCCTAACGGTTTATTCTTTTTATGAAATGGACGAGACATTAGAAAGTGTCCAAAAGAATAAAAATAGAGGGCAAGCAGGGCTATATGATCTTATGATATAAAGAGAAAAAATTCATCAAGGAAAAAATTAACAGGATTAATGGGGTTTAGCCGGGGGTAAAGTCAACTAACTATTTTATAAGGAGAGAATGATTTATGGGAATTATATGGATGCTAATTGTAGGTGGAATTATCGGCTGGCTCGCTGGTTTACTTACAGGGCGTGACGTTCCTGGAGGTATTATTGGTAATATTATCGCTGGGTTTATCGGTTCTTGGTTAGGTGGTCTTATCTTGGGAAGTTGGGGACCAGTCGTTGGTGGTTTTGCCATCATCCCAGCCATAATTGGATCTATCATTTTAGTACTAATTGTAAGTTTTATTTTACGAAAAATGGGACAAAAAAAGAATCATGGTCATCACGCAAAATAAATTGAAAAACATAAATTGGAGGGACTAAAGATGAGAGAAGAAAGCAAGTCTGTGTTAGATGGTTTTATTGAAGATAATCAATTCGAATTAGATTCTTACCTTACTTATTTGTTCGATCAACTTAATCATGAGAGCGAAATTCCTTCAGAAGCTTAATGAGAACCCAAATATTTTATTATAAAGAAAAAGAGAAAAAAATAATAAATCAAAGTGTAGCATAAGCGACCTTAGTAACTTGGTTTACGATACATAGGGTCGTTTATTGTTATGGAGAACGTTTAAGAATAAAGTGAAGATGTTCTTCTTTATTGGCCATGCTCAAAGATTATTGATCATTTTCACTACTGCTTTGTTAAAAAAAGATTGGCTCTCTCCTTTGATTGGAGCTTTTTCAGAGTGCCAAACGGATGATTGTACATACGATTAAAGAAGATACATCCACTGCTTGCAAAAGTCTTTCCACTATCAAAAGGAATTTATCTACCTTAATAAGCTAGCCATTTAGTAAATCATTTCATAATAAAGGAGATGGAAGTGTGTTTGGATTCAGTGATATGCCTAAATTTTTGTTCTCTTTCTTACTTGTACTACCACTTGTATCCCTTGTTCACCAATTAGGTCATTCTATCATGGCAATCTTTTTCGGAGGAAGAGTGGATTTTACCATTGGAAAAGGAAAAACGATTTTTAAATGGAGGAAAATTAAAATAAAATCTGTTTACTTTTTAGATTCTTTTTGTGTATATGAAAAACTAAAATACGATAACCGATTCACCCATGCTTGTGTCTATGCTGGAGGTGCCATTGCTAATTTAGCTTTTATTTTCCTTATAAATGGATTAGTTATAACTGACCTCCTTTCTGCAAGCCTCTTTTCTTACCAGTTTGTCTATTTTTCTGTTTATTACATTGTTTTTTCGCTATTGCCTATTAAATTTACAGAAACGACTTCCAGCGATGGACGTGCTATTTATGATGCATTGAGATATGGGAAAATAACATGTAACCCTGATTAATAAAGCTGGAATAATGATGTGAAACGATGGGTTTGCAAGCTACATAGGATTCCTTTTTACTTAATAAATTAGATGATAAAAATAAAATCACTTTAAATAATATGGTTAATTGAGCCATTAGTGTTGATATTGATAAATAATTGATATCAAAAAACCTTCTACTCGTGTCAGGTAGAAGGTCATTTGTGTGATTGAAATGTCATTGTATACCCTGCGAGAAAGGTAACACATTTATTCATTACCAATAAAATCATACTTTAAACAGATTACATAGGGAAACCTTCTATCCTATAGATAGAAGGCAAGATAGAAACATACTATAAGCAAAGATAGATGACTTAGATAACTTTACATTTATTTTTATACCCAGAAGGAAAGAACTTAAACAAATAAAAAGCCCTTCTACTCATAGAGAGTAGAAGGGCACATGGATCACATACTGTTAAAAAAAGTTAGTTGATTATAGATTTTAACCGAAAAAATAAAATTCAAACATCTTACATAAAAAAATATCAATATGTAAAATACATTGTATTTCTTCTGATGCTAGATGTTGTGCTATTGGCCTTTATTTTTCATGAGATAGTCGAAAAATCAAAGAATATTCCACCAACTGAATATATTAAGTTAGAGTCACTATTGAAAGACGTTTGTATAAGGCATTGGTTATGAATGGCTATTCTATACGAATACAAGTAAAATGTGATTCATATTAAATCAGCTTTGTCATAGATAGGCTTGCGATTGAATTCGATGGAAAAGAGTATCATTCTTTAAGAGCGCAAAAAGCACATGATTGAAAGAAAGGTGCTTATTTGAGGAAACGAGGATATAAAGTAATGCGCATCAGTGGTAGCAGCATTGTAAATTGTATACCTTAAGTTCTAAAGAGAGTTAAAAAAACATTAAATAAAAAAAGAGAAGGTGAGAATATGTGTGGAAGATTTTCTTTAGCAACAGATATATATAGGCTTCAAGAGCAGTTTAACTTTGAATTTAACGATGAAGTAACAATTAACCCAAGGTTTAATGTGGCTCCCTCCCAACAAATTCTGACAATAGGATCCAATGGTGGAAAAAGAATTGGAATAACGATGAGATGGGGACTAGTACCTTCGTGGTCTAAAGATAGTAAAATTGGATATAAGATGATAAATGCACGAGCTGAAGGTATTGATCAAAAGCCAAGTTTTAAGACACCTTTTAAACGCAAGAGATGTTTAATTGTATGCGATGGGTTTTATGAATGGAAAAAAGAAGGGAAAAACAAGCAACCTTTTCGTTTTGTTATGCAAGATGGCCGGTCATTCGCATTTGCTGGACTTTGGGATGAATGGGATAAAAATGGTGAGCCCCTTTATTCGTGTACAATTATAACCACCACCCCAAATGAAATTACAGAAGAAGTTCATAATAGAATGCCTGTAATTCTTGAAGAAGATGCATATGATTTATGGATGGACTCTAAAATGAATGATACAGAGTATCTTAAATCACTGCTCATTCCTTTTCCTGCGAAAAAGATGAAATCATATCCTGTATCTACAATTGTTAATTCACCGAAAAATGATGTTGCGGATTGTTTAGCTCCGATTAACAGTTTATAGAGTAACAAAGCCTAATTTTCTATGTTTTGTACAATGTTGTTGATATATAATTTCTGTACTCCTAAGGATTGGACGATTATATAAAGCCATGCGAATCGTTGGCAACGGTATTGTAAATTGTATATCTCAAGTTTAAAAATACACCTTTGCAATAATTATAATCTCTCAGTCTGTGCTAGTTGCAAAGGTGGCGCTCATTCATTTGTAAAATTCACTAATATAAAACTTGAATTTTTGAGGAGAGAGAGAATGGGAACATTATTTAATCAAACATCTCGAAAAGATTATTTTGATAATGATGCTGTTAAATTTCTTGATACAGTAAAAACTCTTGCAAGAGATCATGGTTTGACAGTTGAAGAGACTTGCCGTATTTTGGAACTATCTATGAAAATGGATGATTATAATCGCAAAGATGAGCAATTAGCAGGATTGGGACGATTAATAAAAGATTTAATTGATGAAATTTCTATGGTAAGAGAAAAGTTATAACATGATAAATTAGAAAAAATACCTAGAGAGTAAGATGTTTTTCTAATTAAAGATGGTTAAAACACAGTTAAACTAAAAAAAGAGAGGGTTTTTAACCTTCTCTTTTTCTATATCATCTATGTTTAGATACTCTTCTTCATCCCTCATTCTCGACATTCACGTAAGAATACGCCACCCTTTACCGAACTTTTGAAGTAAGATGAATTGCAGTTGTCGCCTCTACCACTGACCTTATTAAATGGACTAAACTAATAAGAGGTTATTATGGTTAATATGTATATATTATAAAGGAACATAAGTTTGTTACAAATGGAGGTTGTAGCCTATAGCAGGAGGCGTAGTAAAGTCTTCAGACCGAACGTTAATTTGATTTAGGAGGTGAGGGGTAGGAATTTTCTAATTTTGTAATAATGGGTATTAAGCAATCAGGCCAGTTTATGGAGGACCGGAAACATTACCTTTGGTAAAATAAGAACATCAAGAAAATTGGAGGGTTCGTATATGACAGTTGAAGGTAAGGAAGATATTGAAGGGCTTAAGGAAATCGGCAAGATCGTTGCTTTAACAATAAGTGAAATGAAAAACCAGACACGTGCTGGAATGACGACCAAAGAATTGGATGAAATCGGGGGACGATTTTTAAGAAGATATGGCGCAACTTCTGCACCAAAGATAACTTATAATTTCCCTGGGAACACATGTATTAGTATTAACCATGAAGTTGCCCACGGTATACCGGGGAATCGGAAGATTAAAGAAGGTGACCTAATAAATATTGATGTCTCCGCGGAGTTAAATGGTTACTTTGCCGATTCAGGTCATTCCTTTCAGATGCCTTTATATAACCCTTCTATAACGCGTCTCTGTCAATACACACACGCTACCATGATGAGAGTTATTTCTTCACTTAAACATGGGGTGAGATTGAATGAAATTGGAAGAATTATTCAAAATGAAGCCCAAAAAGGTGGTTACAAGGTAATTACAAATCTGTGCAGTCATGGAATTGGAAGATCTTTGCATGAGACACCTGAAAATATTTTACCTATTTATGACAAGCATGATAAACGGGTGTTGAAAGAAGGTATGGTTATTACCGTTGAGCCTTTTTTATCAACTGGAGCAGAGTATACAGTTGGAAGTCCGGACGGTTGGACTTTATGTGTCCCCGATAATAGTCTTTGTGCACAACATGAGCACACAATAATTATTACAAGGGATCAACCGATAATTACAACGATAGCTTAGATATTGTTTTCATATGTTAAGCCCATAGATGTTGAAGGCAGTTCATCAAACGGGCGCGTTTATTGAGCGAAAATTAAAAGGTAGATACATATTAGTCATGTGCAATATGTATCTACCTTTATTTTCTATGGCTTTCTTCGATTTAGATCTTGATAAAACTTTATCCGAAAATTCAGCATAGTCGTAAAATTTATCAAGATCAATTTTTTGCTCCTTTGTTTCTTCCATGTTAATCACTATTTGTTAATTAATCCCATATTCTTTTGAAAGCCGATAACAAATATCACAAATAAAATGATTTAACCATGTAGTATGTGAAAGCGATGGTCATAATCTAATCTTATTAAAAGGAATGTAATCAAATGTTAATGAAAGAGAACCTACTTAATAGGTTCTCTTTTATCTTTTGGACATTAACCTGCTTTTGTTGCAATTACTAGTACACGTCCTTGATCTAATTCCCTTTCATATTGCTGAGCTTCTACATCTGATAACCCTAAAGAATGGATTTTAGAACGTAATTCATCTCCACGGGATCGGAAAACATTGGCCATTAAATCAAATGCTCCTTGTTCTGAAACGCCGATATCGTTCGTCTCTAATGCTTCCGTTAAGTCTTTAGAACGATTTTTATCATGAGCTAATAAATATACTTCGTCTCTTGTGTATCCTCGATTTAGAAATTGTTCAATTACTTCTTTTGCTTGAACTCCGTTTTCTACTACTCTTACATTTTTCATAAAACAACCTCCTTTTATAGTTAAATAATATGTACCCATTTCTAAGAAATAAAAATCATTTTTATACTCAATAATAAATTTTAAAGATCTTGCTGCAAGTTCTTCCATTCTATGTTTCAGGTCATCTATTAAGTTAATTCCTTCTCCTTAAAATCTAAAGCTGTAGGAATTAAAACTCAGGATTACGTTTTGGAAGATGATGTACGGGAATGAAATGAAATAAGACAGCTATTAAATAAAGGAGGAATTGTTATGAATATAACAGAAGTAATGACCTCAAATGTTGAGAGCTGTAACCTTAAAAGTTCTTGTGGTGAGGTAGCTACTATGATGAAGAATCTAGATGTAGGGATTATTCCAATTTGTGAAGACGATAAGCTAATAGGATTGATAACGGATCGTGATTTAGTTGTCAATGGATTAGCCAATAACTTTAATGCCAATACACACATATCTGAAATGATCACTACGGATGTCATTTCTGGTACAAAACACATGTCTGTAGATCAAGCCGCAGAAATCATGTCTCAGTACCAAATACGCAGGCTTCCCATTGTAGAAGATGGGAAACTCATTGGAATGGTTTCCTTGGGTGATTTAGCAGTAAGTAATGATTCAAATCAAAAAGCAGGAAAAGCCCTTGAGGACATCTCAGTTCCTGCTGAGCCTAATAAATAAAAGTCAGGAGACTTTATATAAGTAGTTTCTTTCCGAATTAAAAGCACACACTTATAAGGAAGGAGGAGATACTATGCCCTTATTAGATATAAGTATTATACCTGTTGGAACAGATTCAGCAAGCTTTAGTTCAGAAGTAATTAATGCTGTACGTAAGGTTAAGGGAAAGAACTTACATTATGATGTAACACCCACCTCTACTGTAATAGAAGGAGACCTTGAACAGTTATGGCAAGTAGCAAAAGACATACACCAAGAGGCAATCTCCAGTGGGCCTAATCGAATTATCACAAACATACGTATTGATCATCGAAAAGATAAGAAAACAGATATGAATCATCAAATAGACACTGTAGAAAATGCATTAGACTAGTTTTTAACACTTATTTAAATTTTATAAGTCTAATTAAAAGAACGTTGCTATATATACGAAAAAAAATAGTAATTAGTATTTACTGATTGAGGAGTAATCCTTTCGCTGCCCTTTTATCTTATTCAAAAATGGAATTCTTTATTTGGGAGGAGATAAAAATGGAACGAACTGCAAAGAGAGTTGTAGGAGTATATAAGTCAGAGCAAGAAGCCATTGCAGCCGTAGAGGACCTGAAAACACAGGGATACGCTACACGTGACATCTCCATCATGGGGAGAGATAGTAGAGAGGTAGATACAGTAACGGAAGAAACAGATACCGAAGTTGTTGACGGAATTACAACAGGTGCACTAACTGGTGGAGCTCTTGGAGGGCTAACAGGTTTATTAGCAGGAGCTGGTGCACTTGCTATCCCAGGAATAGGACCAATTGTTGCTGCAGGACCAATTACAGCTGTGTTAACTGGCGCTGTAACGGGTGCAGGAGTAGGAGGTTTAACAGGAGCTCTTGTTGGAATAGGTATTCCTAAAGAGGAAGCTAAATACTATAGTAACTCAGTCAAAGAAGGAAAAATCCTAGTACTTGTTGATGAAAAGGAGAAATTTGGCCGAAATAGAGAGCAAAAGCCACCTCTGTCAGGAAGAATTCTTTAAACCTGAATAAAAATAAAAAGATGGTTCACTGTTTATATAAAGGATGAATGTGTAGATGAGTATCTGTTAAAGGTTGTATACAATATGGGGGATGATGAGGTTTGAAAGACTTAGTAGTAAGTTAACCTAAAACGTTGCCTGTAATGAAGGTATATTTACCTGCTTAGTAAAAGAAATTTATAAGGACACTCATTACGTGAAATTTCATGTAAAAAAGGTCTGTATCTATTTTGATACAGACCTTTTTTACAATGTTTATGGAAATCTTCCTTAAGGGAATTTAATAAATAAGCTTTTATTTTTATAATTCATGAGATAATAAAATATACTATTGAGGTGACAATTGGTATGTATAACAAGATTCTAGTAGCATTTGATGGTTCTAAACCTTCTATTCACGCTCTCCAAAACGCAGCTAAATTAGCTAAAATAGCAGGCAGGTACTAAAAAGATAGTCATTCTACATGTTAATGATGAACCTATAGACTTACAGCAACCTGTTTATAACGTAGAGATAGATCAGTTAATTGAGGAAGAGAATCATAAAATTCTATCTACAGCTAATGGACTTCTTCTTGAGGCAGGGATTCCTTATGAAACTCATACATTAGAAGGGGATCCCTCTAAACAAATCACATCGTATGTAAAAGAAAATCCATATGATTTAATTGTGATGGGAAGTATGGGAAAGGGATTAATAAAAGGAATGTTCTTAGGAAGTGTGAGTCACACAGTAGCACATTCTGTTGATTGCCCAGTTCTTATTGTAAAATAAATTTTTCGATGGTTATTTATTTTTAATGACGCTAATTAAACAGTTCAGCAAAAAGCTCTACGTGAGAATACGTAGAGCTTTTTATAGAAAAAGTAAGGGTAAACGTTCCTCAATAACTTCTTTAAATTCCTTCTTAGGTTTAAACGTGGCAACCCTTGAAGCCGATAGTATTGTTTATTTACTTGCTTGAGGTTTACAACCCGGACATTTTTCACGTTTATGAACCACAACGTAATAGATCCGATAAATTGAATTTTTCTGCTTTTAAAAATGTATTAGAACTCGGTTCAAGCTTCTTGTAATGAATTTATATTGTAATGACAACTAAATTATTTTAGTGTGAACATTTGCAAACATATTGGGCTATCTATAAAATAAGGGTAAGAAATAAGAAAGATAGGAAGACGAATCCATGTCCACAAAATTAGTAAATTTACGAATTGATTTCGCTTTTAAACAGTTATTCGGCACCAAGGGGAGTGAGGATATCTTAACGGGTTTTCTAAACGCCGTTTTAGAAAAATCTTTAGAAGCACCCATTACATCTCTTCAATTGGAAGACCCACACCTCCACAAGGCTTACGAAGATGACAAGTTATCTATCTTAGATTTACTAGCCACCCTGAATAACGGAACACAAGTAAATATTGAAATACAACTTCGTAATACGCATGATATGGTTAAACGCTCTTTATATTATTGGAGCAAACTATATACTTCACAAATGCAAGAGGGGATGCCTTATCGAGCCTTACGAAAAACCATCACCATCAATTTATTGGATTTCATTTTATTTTCTTCAGATGAAGAATTTCAGACGACAGGTCAGCTGTGGGATACAACCAAGCAACGTGTTTTAAGTGATGATATTGAAATTCATTTTGTGGAAATTCCAAAGCTTGTGAAACAGTGGAGGGAAGAAAAAGTCAACCCGTGGGAAAATGCATTTGTTCGTTGGATATTATTACTACCGGCTCATGAAGATGAACATTTAACACAAACATTGGAGGAGATTGCCATGAATCAAGATCCGATTTTACAAAAAGCGATGGATAAATGGGAAAATATGAGTCACGATTCTTCTTTCAGAAGCGCTTATGAAGCGCGTGAAAAACTATTGCTTGATGAGCAAGCTAAATTAGCCCATGCTCGTGAAGAAGGACTAGAAGAAGGTATGGAAAAGGGATTGGAAAAAGGCTTAGAAGAAGGGAAAATCCAATTGATTCGTAGCATGTATGAGAATGGTATGCCTTTAGATGATATTGCAAAATTTACCGGATTAAGTATAGAAGAAGTAGAAAGAGTAATGCGATAATAAATTAAACAGATAGATAAGTTATGTTATAATAGCGTTGGGAATGATACGTGAATGATTTAATGTATTCAACGTAGCAAAGAGCCACTTGTTTTATACAAGTGGCTTTTTATATTGGCTATGTTTTTAATAAAGCCTACTCATCATTTAACCCTTTTCCGTTGAGAATGTTTTCCGTGTACTTCTCAATCCTTGACTCTCGAGTCTTAGATTGTTTAGCTTTAGAAAAATAAAGAATATATGCTCTTTGTCGTCCTGGAGTCAATGCTTCAAAAGCCGTTTTTAAAGCAGGTGTATCATCGAATTTACGTTGAAGTTCTTCAGGGATAACCAATTCTTCAGGCTTTTTAGCTTCCACTTTCAAACCGTTTTTTTCAACTTCAATGGCTTCATAAATATAAGCTTTCAAGATGTCTTCCTTTTCAACTATTTCTTGCACATTGGTAAACCGAATCTGACGAGCTCCTTGTACATTCTCGGTTTGTTGGATTAGTAAGCCATGAGAATCCTGTAACAAAGCACCTTTCGGAAACAGAAGCGCACAATATTCTTTAAAACCATGTATTAAAACAATATTCTTTTTCTCGAACGTGTAACAAGGATTCATCCATTTAAATTCCTCTGTCAACTCACAGTCAAGAACAATCTTTCTCAACGTCTTATATTCTTCCATCCACTTTTTAGCTTTATCTAAAAATTCATCAACCTTGGGATTCAGTTTATTATTTGTCATCAAGGAGCACCCCTTTTTAATTTTCCTTCTACTTTTCTTTTAATTTTTGAATGACTTTTAATACTTCTTTCTTACGTGCTCTCTAATTAAATATTAAATTGATTTTTAAATTTAAAAATCTCATCTACAGCTTGACGGTATCCCCCTGATTTTTGAAAAGATTCTCTTATATCTGTAAGAGCTTTCTGAAAGGAGGAATGTCCTAATACATGATTCACGGTTTCACATAGTTGATTTACAGTTAAATTTTGCATTTGCAACTTCATTCCAGCTCCAAGATGCTCAACTTGTTGAGCAATTACTGGCTGATCTGCGCTTTGTGGGATTACAATAAGTGGAACCCCATAATAGAGGCCTTCATTGGTACTATTCATTCCACCATGTGTGATAAATAATTTCGTATACTTTAGCACGTCAGTTTGTGGAACGTAATTTTTCACAATAAAGTTTTCAGGCATTTCCCCTAAATCAGATAGTTGAGTTTTCCCACCAATAGACATAACGACGGTATAGTCAGTGTTCTCAAAAGCTTTAAAGCAAAGTTTATAAAAATCAATCTCTTGATTAAAAACAGTACCTAATGAAATGTAAATAACGTTTTTTCCTTTTAATACAGAAAAATCGAAGCTTCCTTGTGGTTCCATTGTAGCAATAGATGGTCCTACGAATTTATATGTTGGATCAAACATTTCTCCAGAAGGCTGAAATTCCCTCGTTGTATATACAATAGTAAGTGGTGCAGGATTACAAAAAACTTCGTAAGGAGAAGTGATTTCTACCCCATATTTCTCTTTAATCTTTCTTGTTAAGCTTTGGAATTCACCATTTATTCTGTTAGCATGTTCTGATGGGATATTTTGAGATAGATATTCAAACATTTTTTTAAACGATGTTTCTGTTTGAGCAAAAGATGTGCATGAGTTAATGGCCGGGAGATTTAGAATTTGAGAAAGTAAACGCCCGCATCCAAACATAGAGTCGTGAATGATGTAATCAAAATGTTCTCCCTGTATCTGTTCAAGAACGCTAGGTATAACGATATCTGCTGTATGTAAAAGACCGTTAATTCTTTCGAGCAAATAATTCCTTCCACCTGAAATGAAAGCTTTTAAAAATTTTTGTCCGTCAAATGTTCTCACATCAGCTCCCGTCTTTTCAATACGTTCTCGAAACTCTTCTATTGAAAAGTATACGACCTCTTCTCCACGCGAAATAAGCTCCTGCACAACTCCAATGGTTGGATTGACATGTCCTTCTGACCCACCATTAATAAATAAAACACGTGCCAATATAACTCCTCCTTAAGTTAAATATTGTGTGGACTCTACTGAAAACTCTTACTTAACTTAAAATACTAAAACTAAATTTAATTTTAAACGAATCGAACATCAATTAGTTCACTTAACCTCATTTTGTTCTTTAACTCAAACACTTCATCGATAAAAACAAACAAATTCCCCAGGGAATCAACAAATTGGATGAATCCTTTTTCTGTAATAGATTGTCCCTTTTTATAATATGTAAGATAAACTTGTTTATTTGTATGTAGAGCTTCAATTAGGGTGAAATTTATCTGTTCCATTTGCTCTTCTGTTAAAACAGGTTTAGGTAATTCTAGTTGTTTGTTTATGACTTCCTGTAATCCTATGTATTGCTCTGGCATGGTAGCAAAAGGGCGCCATTTTTTCATTCCTCTAGGTTCCATATCTCTTTCCTGCTTAAGCTTTATGATCACCCATAAGACCATTTCGATAATGAGCTGTTGAATAAGGACGGTGACTAGACGCACGTAGTACACTATTCTTTCCATAACGAATCCGAATCTCATCAATCGTTTTGGCAAGAGCATAGTCTTTTTCACGCTGATCAATATCCTCGAATAAGCTCATTTGGTCCTCTTCTTGAATACTGGTGTTCGATAATGAAATCCCTATGGAGCGAATCGGCATTCCACTATCAAACGTATGTAGAATGGTTAAACAATATGGAAAGATATCTTGGCTTAAGTTTGAAGCTCTCCCCATTTTCTTTTGTCTGGAGAAGCCTCCACCTGTTTGTTTGCTGTAGCCAATGGATAAATGGATAGTTTGCGCCACCACTTGGTGCATGCGTAAACGAAAACACACATCATCCAAGAGTTCTAACAGTAATAACTCCACTTCTTTTTGGTTTGTATAATCGCGAAAGAGAATCTGACTCTTTCCAAAGGAACGAGAGCTAGGAATGTACACATCAGAAATGCGGCTAAAATCAATACCATTCGCATGTTGGTGCAACTCTTCGCCCAGGATGCCAAATTCTTTTTGTAACATCTCTATCGAAGAAAGAGCGAGTGCTTTTATAGAGTGAATGCCTAAATGATTTAATCTCCTTTCCGTAGCAGACGAGATCCCCCAGAAATCCTTCATCGGATGAATGGACCACAACTTAAAGGGAATATCCTCATATCGCCAATACGCCACCCCTGTTGGGCTATTCTTGGCCTCATGATCTAAGCTAACCTTAGCCAGTAAGAGATTAGGACCAATTCCTGCGGTAGCTGTGAGTCTTGTTTTTGATAAATCTCATGAATGATTTTATGGGCTAATTCTTCGGGTGTTCCAGCAAATAAATGCAAAGAAGCTGTGGCATCAATAAACAACTCATCAATGCTATACGCATGAAAATCCTCGGGAGCCACATACTGTAATACCAAACTCGAAATATAGTTCGAAGTCTTGATATATCTCTCCATGGATGGATTCACGACATGGATATCTTTCCTTTTAGGAATATCGAAAAGGCGACTTTCTGTTTTGATCCCTTCTTTCTTTAATAAAGGTGTGGCAGCTAATACAACCGACCCCGACCGTTTAATATCACCTACAACCGCAAGCCTTGTCTTTATCGGATCTAAGCCCCGTATGACCGAAGAAACTGAAGCGAAAAAGCTTTTCATGTCTATACAGATAATGACTCTGTTTGGTAGCTGCCCATAGTCCATTGAAAGTACTCCTTAAATAAAAGAACATTTGTTCCTTATATTATATACGAACAAATGTTCTTTATTCAACAAAAACTCTAAAATCTTCCTGATTATTGCTATTGCCTCTACTTCATCTTTCTACATTTTATAATTTAAATGTTATTTATATAGCCACACATATCACGTTTTAAATAGAAATCCACTGGGTACATGTTATACACAATGAGGATGGAATTAAATGTGAAAAAAGTTTTCGTTTAATTAAAATTTAAGGAGATGGGAAAATGGAAACGAGAAAACGAGTTGCAGGAACTTTTTATTCGGAAGAAGAAGCGATACATGTAATTAAGGGGTTAAAACGTCAAGGATATCGTGAAACAGATATATTGGTAGTAGCAAAGGATAGAAGTAACACACTACAGTTAGGAGCCGAAACAAATGTAATGATAGAAGCTGGAACGCCAGCTGTAAGTTCATTGGCAGGCGTGATGATGGATAGCTTTCTTACCATGATGACAGGTGGAATGGCTACTACTACACAACCTGATGGTCTAACTTCAAAACTTGTTAGAATGGGTATTCAAAGTTTTACTGCAAAACAGTGTGAAAGGGATGTAAAGGAAGGGAAAATCATTGCCCTAATTGATGGGGATGAATCTCAAACAGTTCCTTCATATACTACGGTTAGGGAGTCGCCATACGAGACAGAGGGGTATAGGTCAGTGCAACTTCATGAAGAGCAACTCGATGTAAAAAAAGAACGTGTACAAACTGGGGAAGTACAACTTCGTAAGGAAATTGTAGAAGAACTACGAACTATCCAGGTTCCAGTTATGCGTGAGGAAGTCTACGTAGAACGTCGCCCGGTTATAGACGGTCAGTATGATGGTAGCCCATTGACAGAGAACGAGATCATTCGTATTCCTATTATGGAGGAGCGAATTGAAGTAGCTAAGAAGCCTGTAGTTGTGGAAGAAGTCATCATTGGTAAGCGTAAAATTCAAGAGATTAAAGAGATGAAGGATACTGTCCGAAAGGAAGAAGTACAAATTGAACAGTCAGAACTTCCCGCGGATCCTGAACTTGCTGACTCTGAAATCTATCAAAACATGGATAATCACGTAGATCAAAGTTATCAAGAAGTTGCTGCTGCAATTGCCTCTGATGCTCCAAAAGAGGAAAAAGTTAAACTTTCACCCAACAAGAAACAAGAAGCTCAACTTAAAGTGACAACTTCTCCTGTTGTTAAAGAGATTGAAGAGGTTACAGCCTCAGTAAACAATCAGAAACCAGAAAGTCAAATTAGTGACACGGATATTACGACTTCTGAAAAAGAGAAAAACAATGAGAAATCAACAAACAAGCAAAAGAAATAAGTATATCTCCTCTATAGTTTATAATAGAGGGAATAATTTTGAAAATTTAAGGAAGGGCTGCCTAGCTGTATTGGCAGCTTTTTTTATTTCTCTTTAAATTAACATAAGTAATGTTCCTAAAATCAAAAAAGAACCAAAATAACTCATTAAAATGAGCATAAACAGGCAATAAAATAAAAGAAATGACTTTCATTACTAGGGGTCATTTCTTTTATTCCTAAAAGTCCTGGAGATTATATCAAATTCCAACAGGTATTCTCACTAAATTCTAGAAATATTACTTATCAAAATACCGTATAAATATTTCCAATTATGATAAAAGCAGGTGATTAAATGGAACGAAAGAAGTTTATTGAACACATTGATAAGTTAATAGAACAATCTGATGCGTGGAGAAAGGATGCGGAGAAAAGAGAAGACTGGAACAGTGCATGTTTTTACCAAGGCGAGGTCAAAGCCTATGAAAGAGTAAAGAGATTGGTTAATCAGCAGTTACATGCATAAATAAAAATTACAACCCTACTCATTTCTGAGTTAGGGTTGTAATTTTTATTTTTCTGGTTTCCATAAGTTTGATTTCAGGAACCAATTAAAATCGTTTCTATAAAAAACGAATGTGTTTATTCTAAGATTAATTCCCTCTAAAAAATTATGACCTTTGTGTCATACATATCATTCCTTATTTTCCATAACAATCATTTTATTAGAAGAATATATAGGGTAGCTGAATTTTTCTATAATCCTTATTGCAAATTACTTGATTATAAAAAGGACATTATAGGCGCAGTCACTTTTTGGAGAAATTTAAAAACTATAAATATCTGTATATTTACATCCTTATATAACATATAACGTTACCAAATTAACAGTGTATCTATAATAATGATGCTAGTGACTAAAGTGTCATCATTATTACCGTTTTAGCAACTGGACCCTATAAAGAACTTAAATCTCTTTAGTTTTTAATTTTGTGGGGTCGTTCGCTTCCTCTATTAGAGTTTCATCTGTATTTCAGGAGCATTTTCTATTGTAATCCGATTTGTTAAAAGCTATGAGCGTAAGGATATTACATAGTTTTTCTAATAATCACTTATTTGTAATCTTATTTGAAAATAGTTTTGCAACAGTTCTAAATAAGTAGATGACTGAATTTTATAAAAATAAGGTTTAAGCTTAATTAGACAGCATTTTTTTAGTAAGAAACAATTAGAAAAATTAAGGATTAACTCAATTTGAAGTTACTGAATAGAAAATATAAAAAATATGTCAGATTATCTAACCATATATTTGCATAAAAATTTAAAAGTAATATAATCATTCTATCTAGTGAACAAAAGTGTTCAAAAACAAAAATATTGAACACTTACGTAAAAAAAGTATGTACAAAACCTATCAAAGGTGTTTATAATACATTCTTATAAAGAGTAAATGTTCTAAAATTTTAAAAAATATTTATTATTATTAATTTTTAGAATGAATTATCTGATAAGTATCAATAGTTTGATAATGGTATTGGCCAGTACTACGAAAGATTTTAAAATCAAAAATCTAATAAAACTTTTAAGGGAGAGAATATTACAATGACAACAACTCTTACAGAAATCAAAGCATATACACACGAGCCGTTTACAGACTTCACAATTGAGGAAAATAAAAAAGAGTTTAATAAAGCTTTAGAAACTGTACAATCCGAACTAGGAAGAGATTATCCTCTATTTATTGGTGAAGAGTTAATTACAACAGATGAAAAAATTGTATCTATTAACCCAGCAAATAAAGTAGAGGTTATTGGTCGAGTGTCTAAAACAAACCAAGAATTAGCTGAAAAAGCTTTGCAAGCAGCGCTCTCTACATTCAACACATGGAAAAAAGAAGCTCCAGAAGCACGTGCAAATATTTTATTCCGTGCAGCCGATATTATCCGTCGTCGCAAGCATGAATTCTCAGGTTATCTTGTTAAAGAAGCTGCTAAACCTTGGAATGAGGCTGATGCAGATACAGCTGAAGCCATTGATTTTCTTGAGTTTTATGCTGGTCAAATGCTGAAACTTAAAGATGGGGTACCGGTACAAAGTCGTGAAGGAGAAGAAAATAAATTTAATTACATTCCACTGGGTGTAGGCATCATTATTTCTCCATTTAATTTCCCATTAGCTATTATGGCAGGAACTGCTGCAGCAGCAATCGTTACAGGAAACACAATCTTATTAAAACCTGCTGATGCAACTCCTGTCGTAGCAGCAAAATTTGTAGAAGTAATGGAGGAAGCAGGACTTCCGAAAGGAGTACTCAACTTTATTCCTGGCGTTACACCTGAGATTGGTGACTATTTAGTCCAACATCCTAAAACACGTTTTGTTTCCTTTACAGGTTCTCGTGAAGTTGGTTGCCGTATCTATGAAAAAGCATCAAAAGTACAGCCAGGACAAAAATGGTTAAAGCGAGTAATCGCAGAAATGGGAGGAAAAGACACAGTAGTTGTTGATAAAGATGCCGATTTAGATTTAGCAGCATCTTCTATCGTGTACTCTGCATTCGGATTCTCAGGACAAAAGTGTTCAGCTGGTTCTCGTGCTGTGGTTCATCAAGATGTATATGACATTGTACTTGAAAAAGCAGTTACATTAACAAAAACATTAACAGTTGGAAACCCAGAAGAAATTTCGACTTATATGGGGCCAGTCATCCATGAAGCTTCTTACAAAAAAGTATTATCTTATATTGAAATTGGCAAAGAAGAAGGTCGATTAATGACAGGAGGAGAAGCTGATGATTCTAAGGGCTACTTCATCCAACCTACCATCTTTGCAGATGTAGATGAGAAAGCACGTTTAATGCAAGAAGAGATTTTTGGACCTGTTGTAGCGTTCTGTAAAGCAAAAGATTTTGATCATATGATGGAGATTGCAAACAATACTGACTATGCTCTGACAGGTGCATTACTTTCTAATACACCTGCTCACATTGAAAGAGCAAAAGAAGAATTTCATGTAGGTAATCTTTATTTCAACCGTGGTTGTACAGGTGCAATTGTAGGATACCATCCATTTGGTGGATTCAACATGTCTGGAACTGATTCAAAAGCAGGAGGACCTGATTATTTAATCCTGCACATGCAAGCAAAAACAACAAGTACAGCACTTTAAAAACAATGGGACAGCCTTTATAGGCTGTCCCACCTAAAAATAATACGTATATATATTTAGGGGGAAATTTTCATGTTGGCAGAGGTTTCAAAAAATGTTTTTCTTCATGCTTCTCAAAATAGAGTACTAAATAAGGCTGCAAAAAAATGGGGTCTTAAATTTGGAGCTTCTCAAGTAGTGGCGGGGGACACAATTGAGAGTGCCATCGTAAAAGTAAATCAATTAAATCAAAAGGGGTTAGTTTGCACTCTTGATCATCTAGGAGAATTTGTATCCAGTAGAGAAGAAGCTATAGAAGCAACTCAATATAACGTACGTACATTAGAAGCTATGGGGAAATCAGGGGTAAATTGTAATCTATCTGTTAAAATGACCCAGCTTGGTTTGGATATTGATCCAAATTTCTGTATGGAAAATATGCGTCGAATCCTTGAAACGGCAAAAAAATATAATAATTTTGTACGAATTGATATGGAAGACTATGCACATTGCCAAATTACGTTAGATATCTTAAAAAAATTACGTCAAACATATGGTTGTGATAACGTAGGTACAGTTATTCAAGCATACTTATTTCGAGCTGAGCAAGATGTAAAAGACTTAAAAGGCATTTCTCTTAGATTGGTTAAAGGGGCTTATCAAGAATCTCCTACAGTAGCTTACCAAGAAAAGAAGGAAATAGATAATAATTACATGAGAATTATTGAAGAACATTTATTAAGTGGAAGCTATACAGCAATTGCCTCTCATGATCATAATATTATCGAAAAAGTAAAAGGACTTGCTGAAAAACATCAAATTAATCGTAATCAGTTTGAGTTTCAAATGCTGTATGGATTTAGAACCGATATGCAATTGAGTTTAGCCAAAGAAGGATACAAAATGCGTGTGTATGTTCCTTTTGGAAATGACTGGTTTGGATATTTTATGCGTCGTATGGCAGAAAGACCACAAAATGTTGCATTTGCACTAAAAGGCTTCTTTTCTAAGTAAATGTCTTAATTTTCATAATATTCAGATGCGTATGAGATTCTGCTAAGAATTAAAGAGCCCTTGTTATGTGAGCAAAGGCTCTTTCTAATGGCTTTCTTCTCTGCTCAACTATTAAATTTTCTTGCTTAATAGATAAGTATATTCATTTTTACAAAGGAGGTTATAAGATATGCAAGATCAACAGCCTGAGCTCAAAAAAGAATTAAAAACGCGTCATATCACCATGATTTCTCTTGGTGGTGTCATTGGTGCTGGACTATTTATCGGAAGTGGAACATTAATTAATACTGCAGGTCCTGGTTCAATTATCTCATACGCATTTGCTGGTTTATTAGTCATTTTAGTAATGCGGATGCTAGGTGAAATGTCAACAGCCAATCCATCGAGTGGTTCGTTTGCTACTTACGCTAGAGAAGCACTTGGTCCATGGGCCGGATATACAATTGGTTGGTTGTACTGGTTCTTTTGGGTTATTGTTATTGCCGTTGAAGCGATAGCTGGTTCAACAATTATTCAATATTGGTTTCCTTCTTTGCCATCCTGGTCTGTGAGCCTAACTCTTACCTTTCTATTAACCTTAACTAACATATTTTCTGTTAAGTCTTTTGGTGAATTTGAATATTGGTTTTCTTTAATTAAAGTAGTGAGTCTTGTTCTGTTTTTAATCCTTGGAGGGGCTATCATATGCGGTTTCATACCAGGAGTAGAATCACCTGGAACATCAAACCTTTTTCATAGAGGTGGGTTCCTTCCCAATGGAATCAGTTCAATCTTTTTAGGAGTAACGGTTGTAATGTTCTCATTTATGGGAACCGAGATTGTAGCCACAGCAGCAGGTGAATCACCTCATCCAGAGAAAGCAATTATATCCGCAACGAATACCGTCATCTACAGAATTTTACTTTTCTATCTTGGTTCTATCCTAATTCTCGTAACAGTTCTTCCTTGGGATTCTTCTAGTTTGATGAAAAGTCCTTTTGTATCGCTATTAGAAATCGTCAATATTCCAGCAGCAGCTCAATTAATGAATTTTATCTTGTTAACAGCTGTACTTTCTTGCTTAAATTCAGGTCTTTATACAAGTTCTCGCATGTTATTTTCTATGGCTCAGAAAGGAGATGCCCCTAAACTATTTTTAAAGGTGAATAGAAAAGGAATTCCCTTTAATGCAATTATAGGCTGTACAATTATCTCTTATATCAGCGTAGGTTTTAATTATTTTTCTCCTGATAAGATTTTTTTGTTTCTAGTCAATGCTTCTGGAGGAGTCGCTCTTCTTGTATATTTGGTAATCGCTTTCTCTCAATTACGTATGCGTAAAAGTTATGAAAAGAAGCAGCCAGAGAAACTCAAAATAAGAATGTGGCTGTTCCCTTACTTAACATACGGCACGATTGTGGGCATTACTAGTATTTTTATCGCAATGCCTTTTATTAATTCTTTACGTACACAGTTCTTTTTAACTTTACTAATAGCTTTATTCATTATAGGATCGTTCTTCCTTACAAAAAGCAGAAGGAATATAACAAAAGTAGAAATAGAGAAAAATATTTCTTGAATTTAAAGTCAATACAAATAAAGGAGCTATTTTTATGTGGATAATCACTCCTTATTCAAATCTAAACACTACTACAATGTTTGAATATGAAAACAAAATAGAAGCAAGAAAGGCCTTTAAAGAAATCCAAGGCTTTAAAATCCTTTCGGAGGTTATTTATTTTAGCGATTCTAAATTAGCTCTGTATGTATACTAATCTTTTTTATTGTATGATTCATTATAAAAAGCTCGTCTAAAATAAGCTTTTCTCTAAGAAGTAAACAATTTTAGACGAGTTTCTTCATACTATAAAGTAGTCACTTCAAGCGTATTTTCATGTTGCTTTACTAACTTATAAAACGTTGTCTTTTTTACATTTGCTTCCTTCATTGCCTGTACGGCTGTAATTTCTTTTTGCTTCCATCGATTATAAACTTCAATAAACTCCTTATTGGCTTCAGCTTTAGGTCGTCCAAAAGATACTCCCTTATTCAGCGCAGCATCAATACCCTCACG